>BNJU01002093.1_pt1 | contig 106356 bp, 172 predicted proteins | sample 8539281 | NCBI WGS metagenome assembly BNJU01 (sample SAMD00202456, study PRJDB9452) | human saliva metagenome | isolation source: human saliva | place: Japan | reverse complement strand
CGATACCGTGTCCGATACCGTGTAAAGTATTGTCCATAGCCTGCTTCCACAATGATATCACGAGGGAATTTTATCAAAGTCACGGAAACCTAAAGCCATCCTTAGCTTGGTCAATCAATGCTTGATTAGCCTTTTAAAACAGTGTTGTAAATTTCTGCTTGTTCGTCGCTGACATGACCTAGGTAGATGGTACGAGTCATATCACTCACATAATGCTCGTAAAAGGCACCCAAAGTCCATAGTGATAGCTTCGCCTAGTTCTACTGGCTTGTGCATTGGGTGAGCATGGGGTTTAGAAGAGTTGATGCCACTCGCTAGAATGGTATCAAAAGACAAACCTGCGCCTCAGCTCACGCATACGGAAATCAAGGAAGTTGGCAATTTCAATTTCAGTCTTACCTGGCTTGATAAAGTCAAGGGCATCGTGGAAAGCTTGGTCTGATATAGAACAAGCCTTACGAATAGTCGCAATCTCTGTCTCGTCCTTTATCATACGAAGCGCTTCAACAAATTGAGTCTGAGGAACTAATTCCAAACCTTCAAAAGCGGCTTGCATGCGGTGGTAATAAGAAACTGAAATCTCATCTTCAAAACCGATACGAGAAAGACCCATGTCTTTAGCAATTTTTGCGATAGTAGCCAGCTCGTCACGCTCTGCAAAAAATCTCAAAAACCAGTTACTTCTTGCTTAGCAGCGATAATATAGCGGGCATCTGTCACCAAGACCTGACGGTCACGACTGATGAAAGACTGTTCCATTTGAACCCCAAAAATCCTGTCAAATAGTAGACATTTTTAAGGTTGTTGATAATGATTCCATCTAGTTCTTTTTTTCTTGCATTTTATCTAAAAATGCTTGCACACGTTTATTCATGATGTAACTTTCCTTTCAAATACTGTCCTGTATAGCTAGCTTCATTAGCAGCTACTTCTTCTGGAGTTCCTGTTGCAATGATGGTACCACCACCAACACCACCTTCTGGCCCTAAGTCGATAATATGGTCTGCTGTTTTGATGACATCTAGATTGTGCTCAATCACGAGAACTGTATTGCCATCATCGACAAAGCGAGACAAAACGGTGAGTAGATCGAGCGATGTCCTCAGTATGCAAACCAGTTGTCGGTTCATCTAAAATGTAGAAAGACTTACCTGTCGAGCGCTTGTGGAGTTCACTAGCCAGCTTCATACGCTGCGCTTCTCCACCAGAAAGTGTCGTAGCTGGTTGTCCCAAGGTCACATAACCTAGACCAACATCTTTGATGGTCTGGAGTTTGCGTTGAATTTTCGGAATGTGTTTGAAAAATTCTACCGCATCGTTGACGGTCATATCCAAGACTTGCGAGATATTCTTTTCCTTGTAGTGAACTTCTAGCGTTTCACTATTGTAGCGAGTCCCATGGCAGACTTCACAGGCTACGTATACATCTGGCAAGAAATGCATCTCAATCTTGATAATCCCGTCACCCGAGCAGGCCTCACAGCGACCACCCTTGACATTGAAAACTGAAACGCCCTTCTTATAGCCACGAATCTTGGCTTCATTTGTCTGAGCAAAGAGGTCTCGAATGTCATCAAAGACACCTGTATAGGTCGCAGGGATTAGACCTCGGTGTTCGTCCAATTGGACTCTGGTCAATATCTATCAGACGGTCGATATGCTCAATTCCTGTAATAGTCTTAAACTTTACCAGGCTTGTCTGAATTGCGATTGAGCTTTTGAGCAATAGCTTTTTTGAGGATGCTGTTAATGAGGGTCGACTTTCCCTGAACCAGAGACCCCTGTCACCGCAATGAATTTCCCCAAGTGGGAAACGAGCAGTGATATTTTGCAAGTTGTTCTCACGCGCACCTGTCACTTCGATAAAACGACCATTTCCAACCCGGCGTTCTGACGGCACTGGAATCGCACGTTTTCCTGATAGATACTGTCCTGTGATGGATTTACTGTTGCGAGCCACCTGCTTAGGCGTTCCTGCGCGACAATCTCTCCACCAAAGACCCCTGCACCAGGGCCAACGTCAATCAGATAATCAGCCTCTCGCATGGTATCTTCATCGTGTTCTACCACGATCAAGGTGTTTCCCCAAATCACGCATCTTTTTCAGACTGGCAATCAGGCGGTCATTGTCCCTCTGGTGAAGACCGATTGACGGCTCATCTAAGATATAGAGAACTCCTGAGAGATTGGAACCAATCTGGGTCGCCAAGCGAATACGTTGGCTCTCCCCACCTGATAATGTTCCTGCAGAACGGGATAACGTTAAATAGTTAAGACCGACATTATTGAGGAAGGTCAAGCGATCCTTGATTTCCTTAAGAATAGGACGAGCGATAATAGCTTCATTTTCAGATAGAGTTAGTTGATCAATAACTTCCAAATGGTCTGCGATGGAGAGGTCTGAAATTTCTCCGATATGGAGTCCTTTTTCTCCTCCTACACGAACAGATAAGGCCTGGTCATTGAGACGATAACCATGACAAGTACCACAAGTTAGCTCATTCATATAAAGGCGCATCTGTGTGCGGGTGTAGTCGCTATTGGTTTCATGGTAGCGTCGTTTAATATTTCCTATAACTCCTTCAAAATGGAATGTCGATATCACGAACTCCACCAAATTCATTTTCATAGTGGAAATGGAATTCTTTCCCATCTGAACCATAGAAAATGAGATGTCTTATCCTCCTCAGACAAGTCCTCAAAAGGCGTATCCATATCCACTCCAAAGGCTGTCATGGCTTGTTCCAGCATATTTGGATAATAGTTAGAAGAGATAGGGTTCCAAGGTGCTAAGGCTCCCTCACGAAGAGTCTTGCTAGCATCTGGTACGACTAAGTCCGTATCAACCTCTAGCTTGATTCCCAAACCATCACACTCACTACAGGAGCCAAACGGTGCATTGAAGGAGAAGAGACGAGGTTCTAGCTCTGGAACCGTAAAACCACAGACTGGGCAGGCATAATGTTCTGAAAAGAGTAACTCTGAATCATCCATAGTATCGATAACCACATAACCTTCTGCGATACGAAGGGCTGCTTCGATCGAATCAAAGAGACGACTACGGATACCTTCCTTTGATGATAATACGGTCTACCACCACATCGATGTTGTGTTGTTTATTCTTTTCAAGTTCAGGAACTTCGGTCACATCATAGACAACCCCATCGACACGGACACGAACATAACCATCCTTTTGAATCTTTTTCAATCAGCGTCTTATGTTGCCCTTTTTTCTTACGAATAACAGGAGCCAAAATCTGCAGACGCTGGCGCTCTGGCAATTCCAAAGACCTTGTCTACAATCTGTTCGACAGACGAAGCCTTGATAGCCCCATGTCCATTGATACAGTAGGGTGTCCCTACACGAGCATAGAGGAGACGTAGATAGTCGTTGATTTCCGTCGTTGTCCCAACCGTCGAACGAGGGTTTTTTACTGGTCGTTTTCTGGTCAATGGAAATGGCAGGGCTGAGACCATCGATAGAGTCCACATCTGGCTTTTTCCATATTGCCCAAAGAACTGACGAGCATAGGCTGACAGACTTTCAACGTAGCGGCGTTGTCCCTTCTGCATAAAAGGGTATCAAAGGCAAAACTAGACTTTCCTGATCCAGATAGTCCCCGTCACCACAACTAGCTTGTCACGTGGAATTTCCACATCTATATTTTTTTAAATTATGGGCGCGTGCCCCATGGATGACAATCTTATCTTGCATATTACTTCTTTCTAGTCCATTGTTGCTTTCCATTATACCAAAAAAAGTGAAATTCTATTACCAAAAAAAGCCGATTTTGTAGTATAATAGTACGGTGTCAAAAATCACTGAAACACGGATTAGATTAGGAAAGGATAGGAGATATGAAACAAGTCTTTCTCTCAACAACAACTGAATTTAAAGAGATCGATACGCTCCAGCCGGGCACTTGGATCAATCTCGTCAATCCTACTCAAAAGCGAATCGATGGAAATCGCCTCTGCCTTTTGATATTGATATCGCTGACCTCCGTGCACCACTCGATGCGGAAGAGATGTCTCGTATCACCATCGAAGATGAATACACCTTGATTATCGTAGACGTCCCAATAACAGAGGAAAGAAATAACCAGACCTACTATGTGACCATTCCCTTGGGGATTATCATCACAGAGGAGGCTATTATTACCACTTGTTTGGAACCTCTCCCACTTCTTGATGTCTTTATCAATCGTAGACTTCGGAAATTTCTATACCTTTATGCGTTCGCGCTTTCATCTTTCCAAATCCTCTACCGCAACGCTGAGATTTACCTGACAGCCCTTCGTTCAATTGAACGTAAGAGTGAGCAAATCGAAGTCAACTTCACAAATCTACTCGAAATGAAGAATTGATTGAACTCATGGAGTTGGAAAAGACCATCGTCTACTTCAAGGCCTCTCTTAAGACAAACGAGCGCGTGATTAAAAAATTGACCAGCGCAACTAGCAATATCAAGAAATACCTCGAAGACGAAGACTTACTGGAAGATACCTTGATTGAAACGCAACAGGCCATCGAGATGGCGGACATCTATGGAAACGTCCTTCACTCTATGACAGAGACCTTTGCCTCTATCATTTCAAACAACCAGAACAATATCATGAAAACCTTGGCCCTCGTGACCATCGTTATGTCTATCCCGACCATGATTTTCTCAGCTTACGGAATGAACTTTAAGGATAATGAAATTCCTTTAAACGGAGAACCACATGCTTTCTGGCTCATCGTCTTTATCGCCTTTGCTATGAGTGTTTCTCTCCTCTTTACCTCATCCATAAAAAAATGGTTCTAAACAGGAGTTATTATGTCACAGATTGATTTAAAAGAATTAACAAAGAAAAACCAGGAATTTATCCATATTGCAACCCAGCAATTTCTCAAGGACGGAAAAACAGATGCTGAAATCAAGGCTATCCTTGAAGAAGTCATTCCTCATATCCTTGAAGAACAACCAAAGGGAGTGACAGCACGTTCTATCTACGGAGCACCAACTCACTGGGCTCATAGCTTCAGCGAAAAAGAGCAATACGAAAAAGAACATCCAAAAGAAAACGACGATCCAAAATTGATGATGTTGGATTCAGCCCTTTTCATCACAGGACTATTTGCAGTAGTTAGCGCCTTGATGAGCTTCTTCTCAAACCAACCTGTGGCCTACGGATTGGTAACACTTATCAGTGTAGGGGCCTTTGGTGGAGTTGCCTTTTACCTTCTCTACCACTTCATCTACCGCTACTACGGACCAGATACTGACCGTAGCCAACGCCCTCCATTCTGGAAATCACTTTTGGTTATGTTAGCAACCATGTTTGCCTGGGTCTTCATCCTCTTCTTGAGTAACTTCCTTCCACAAGCCATCAACATCAGTCTCCCACCACTTGTTTTGTTGGTGATTGGAGGAGCTCTCCTTGCCCTACGTTTCTACCTCAAAAAACGTTTCAACATCAAGAGCGCAAGTGCAGGACCAGCTAGATATTAAGATAAACAATAAAAGTAGTGTGTTTTGTAGACAGACTACTTTTTATTATGACTCAAAAGCATTTTTTGATTCTCCAAAGAAAAAGTAGCTACATTTTTCTAAAAAAACGTTCTAATGTAAAGTCTTTCCCTTAGAATCCCGAGGTTTTTATCCTTGAATCCAAGTTGTTTTTTTCTGTTATACTAATAAAAGTAATAAGGAGAAATATATATGACTAAACAGAGAATTAATCAAATTGTTGGTTCAATTGGTGCCTTTATCAGGGATTATTGTATTTATAGCCTACATCCCCTCAAATTTTTGCCAATTTACAGGGAAATAAAAGCTCAACCATTTCCAACCTTTATCAGCAGCAGTCTCTTGCTTAATCTGGGTCATTTATGGATGGACAAAAGAGCCTAAGAAAGACTGGATTCTAATCATTCCAAACTCGGCTGGGGTTATCCTTGGCGGACTGACCTTCCTTACTGCTCTATAAGAATGCAACTACTATAAAAAAAGCAACCACATCGAGTGGTTGCTTTTTACTACTCTTGATCTAAAAGCCTTTCTTTCTGATTCTAATTCTTGTTGTTTCTCCTCATCTTTTGTGATACAATAGCATCAATTTATTTCTAGGAGGATGAGATATGGTTTCTACTATTGGTATTGTTAGTTTGTCTAGTGGCATTATCGGAGAAGACTTTGTCAAACACGAAGTGGACTTGGGTATTCAACGTCTCAAGGGCCTCGGACTCAATCCTATCTTTTTACCTCATTCGCTAAAAAGGCTTAGACTTTTATCAAAGGACCATCCTGAAGCTCGTGCAGAGGATTTGATGCAGGCCTTTTTCTGATGATAGCATCGACATGATCCTATGCGCCATCGGTGGAGACGATACCTATCGTTTATTGCCCTATCTTTTTGAAAATGACCAACTACAAAAAGGTTATCAAACAAAAAGATTTTTTTCTTGGCTTCTCGGATACAACCATGAACCATCTCATGTTGCATAAACTAGGAATCAAGACTTTTTATGGTCAATCCTTTTTTTAGCAGACATTTGTGAGTTAGACAAAGAAATGTTGCCTATAGCCTCCACTACTTTAAAGAATTGATTGAGACAGGAAAGAAATCTCGAAATCCGCCCTAGTGACGTTTGGTATGAGGAACGGACTGACTTCAGTCCCAAGGCTCTGGGAACACCTCGTGTCAGCCATACAAATACAGGTTTTGACTTGTTACAAGGAACTGCCCAGTTCGAGGGAAAAATCCTCGGTGGTTGCCTCGAATCCCTCTACGATATCTTTGACAACTCTCGATATGTAGACAGTACAGAACTCTGCCAAAAGTACAGACTCTTCCCTGACTTATCCGACTGGAAAGGAAAGATTCTATTGCTAGAAACAAGTGAAGAAAAGCCTGAACCTGATGATTTCAAAAAAATGTTGCAGGCTTTAAAAGAAACTGGGATATTTGAGGTCATCAGTGGACTCTTGGTCGGAAAACCTATGGATGAAACTTTCTATGACGACTATAAAGAGGCACTATTGGATATCATTGACAGCAATATCCCAATTGTCTATAATCTGAATGTTGGACACGCAACTCCAAGAGCTATTGTCCCCTTCGGAGTCCACGCCCATGTAGATGCAACGGAGCAAGTCATTCGCTTTGACTATAACAAAGAAAGCTGAGATGAATTTCTCAGCTTTTTTCAGTATCGTTACTAGCATTTTCATCACATACTACCGATAGCTAAAATAATAAAGGAGAGGCTATTGCCTAACATGTGAACAAGTAGGGGATAGTAGATATTCTCCTTTTTCTTTCACATAAATAATAGAAAAAGGCAAGACCTCCCACCTAGGTATCCGACTGCACCGACCCACTCTGATAAACTCAAACTGTGCATATGAGTCAGAGCAAAGACAAGTCCGACCAGAAAGATGCTCAGCCAAGTTGGCAGATTTTTCTGCAGATGATGCAATAAAGAGTTGACGGAAAAAGAGTTCTTCCACCAGAGGTCCTATGATGCAGGCGAAAAACCGCTATCAGTAGTGGTTGCTCTTTGAAAAGGTACTTTGAATATTCGACTGGTTTAGACCTTGTCCATCTAGTCCCAAAAACTGTCTCAACATCTCTGATACAAAGCCCAAAGACAACAGTCATCAGAATGAAAAAGAGCCAGCCTGTTAAAGACGCCAAAGATAAATTTTCCTTTTTAGATTTTCTAACCTCTTTCCACTTTGTTGGATCAATCAGTGACTTGAACAAGAAAGCAACCGTATACTACTAATACATGATGGTATAGACTAAATAAGTCCCTGCAGAAGAAGGCAATGGAGCATCAAATACTCGTATACCATCAAACACAAAAGAGAACTGTATAGAGATCCCAAAAATCAGAATTCCCTTATTTTTGTTAGACATCATTTAATTCCCTTCCATTCACAATCATTCTCATGGTCATCAACTAGCCCTGCAGCCTGTAGAAAAGACAAGACAGCAACTGGACCCAGTGAACTTAAAGCCTCGTTTTTTGAGATCTTTGGATAATTTCTCAGATAGAGCTGTTTTGGCAGGCGCCTGGCTGTAGTCAGGCACATCATTGACGATGGTTTTCCCACCGACAAAAGACCAGAGATAGGTATCAAAAGAGCCAAACTCTGCCCTGAACTTGTAGAAAGGCCTGGGCGTTTGGCTCGCGTCGCAAATATCTTGGCTCGATTTCGGATGATGGCTGGATTATCCATCAAAGCTTCCAATTCTTCATCAGTCATCTCTGCAACACGCTTGAATTTGGTAACCATGAAAAGCTTCTCGGAAGGCTTGGCGTTTATTGAGCACCGTTTCCCAAGACAGACCAGCCTGATAGGTCTCCATACAGAGCAACTCAAAAAGCGCTCGGTCGTCATGGAGGGTATGCCCCCATTCCTCATCATGGTAGGCTACATATAGAGGGTTGTTCATTTTAACCCAGCCACAGCGTTTTGGCATAGAAATCTCCTATTTCACCAACATCTTAAGGGCCGACTTGATATAGTTCTCAGCTGTATCTGAAGTTCCTTCAAAGAATTTCTTGATTTTCTTGAGCTCAGTTGCCTTGTAGCCCAGTGCCAACATGGCTTCCATAGCTTCTTCCAATTCTTGGTTGTCACTGCTAGATGGAGCTGCAGTCTTAGCAGGGAGATCGTCGCCTGCCACAACCACCTTACCTTCTAGGTCCAAGACCATCTGTTGGGCTGTTTTCTTCCCGATTTTAGGGAACTTGGTCAAGTAGGTGATGTTCTTAGTCTCAATGGCTTGAACGAGGCCTGCATTGTCATCAGCTGCGATAATAGCCAGAGCTGATACAGGACCAATGCCTGATACAGAAATCAAAGCTGAGAAAGAGTTTTTTCTCGTCTTCTGAACGAAAACCGTAAAGTAGATGAGCATCTTCGCGAACGACTTGATGCACATAGATTTGCGCTTCTTGGTTGACTTGTCCTGAGTAGGCATAAGGATTGGCTACGTGTAGGATGTAGCCGATGCCGTTAGCTTCTAGAACGATGTATTTAGCAGTAATTTTGGTAATAATACCCTTTAGATATTCGTACATAATTTTCCCTTCAATTTATACTCAATGAAAATCAAATCTAAACTAGGAAGCTAACCGTAGGCATAACTTGAGTTAGGCAAGGTAAGGCTGACGCAGTTTAAAGAGATTTTCGAAGAGTATTAGTATTTTCCTAGCTCTCGGAGACTGGTATGATTTTCCTGAATGCGACGGAACATCTTTTCCATGTCTGACTTGGTAAAATGGACCAAAACAGGACGTCCGTGTGGACAGTTGTATGGGTTGTCACATTGAGAGAGCTGATAGAGAAGCTGTCTAGCCGAGTGGTCATCGATACGATGATTGGCCTTGATAGACCTCTTGCAGGACATCATAATGGCTAGCTCTGCTCGGTATTTCTTGATCGAAACTTCCTTGGTCAAGAGGAGCATGTCGCACATTTCATAGATTCCAGACTCGATTTCCTCTCTGCCATCCAAATGGGATGTTCCCGTAGGATAAATTGATTCTCCCCGTACTCTGCTAGAAAGACGCCCAACTTCCTCTAAAAGAGACATTCTTTCCTTGAGACGAAGGGCATCATCTGCAGGAAATTCAAAGATATAGGGCACTAGGAGTTGCTGCTGGCTCTGGTCAACATTGCCAATGCTCTCACGGTACTCCTCATACTTAACCCGTTCCTGAGCCGCGTGCTGATCTATGATGTAGAGCCCATCTCGACCTTGGGCAAAGAGATAGGTTCCATGCATCTGACCGAAAAATTCCAACTCTGGGAAGCTTGAAGATTCTTCCCGCTCCAACTTGTCATAAGCCTTATCCAAACTAGCTAGATCTAACTCTGGATGGTCCAGTTGGTCGTAGCTAGCAGCTTTTCTCTGCAAAATGCAGTTTGGCCGGCTTGGTCATCTGGTCTAAGGTTTCCTTAGCAAACAGATTCAAATCCTGTTTCTCTTCAGTCAGGTTCACCTGATGGTCTGCCACCTCAGCTTGAGTCGGTCTGGTCGGTTCAGTTTTTTCATAGTAGAGCGTATTTTCTCTCAGTGGCAAAGTCGTTTGCTCTACTTTTTCACGATTGCGAACAGTAGATTTGGCCAGATTTTCCAAGGCATCTGGAATCAAGGTCTGTTCCTTGAGACTCTTTGCGATAGCTTCTGAAACCAGCGCCATCAGCTCTCTTTCCTTGGAAATCCGCACCTCTTGCTTGGTTGGGTGCACATTGACATCTGCTAGATAAGGATCGATATGGATGTGAATAACAGCCAGTGGAAAACGCCCCACCATGAGCTTTGCTACCGTAGCCATCTAAAATGGCACGATTGAGCAGGAAGTTTTTGATATAACGGCCATTGATAAAGAGACTGATATAGTTACGATTAGCACGTGTCAATTCCGGCAATGAGACAAAGCCTGAAATTTCAAAATCTAGGTCAGCATTCTCAATTTCAACCATCTTTTTGGCACTGGCTAAACCATAAATTCCAGCAATGGCTTGGCGCAGTTGACCCGTACCAGCTGTTCGTGTCATCTCCTTGCCATCACTAATCAGGCTAAAGGAAATCTCAGGATGGGCTAGCCCCAGACGATTGACAATATCAATGATATGAGACAACTCTGCCTGCTGGCTCTTCATATACTTGAGACGAGCTGGTGTGTTGAAAAAGAGGTCCTCCACACAAACCTTGGTCCCCACAGGACTGGTCGCAGGAATGATTTCCTCAACTTCTCCCCCACGAGCCACTAGCTTGGTCCCGTGACTTGCTCCATCCACCGCAGTCAACAAAGTCAAAACACTAACAGATGCGATAGAAGGCAGAGCTTCACCACGAAAACCGAGGGTCCGAATCCGAAAAAGATCCGCTTGATTCTTAATCTTACTGGTCGCATGACGGCGGAGAGCCAACTCGACTTCATCGTGGGCAATCCCGTGACCATTATCTGTGATTTGGATTTTCTTAAGACCAGCTTCTTCAATCTCAACGATAATCTGGCTAGAGCCAGCATCGATAGCGTTTTCAACTAGCTCTTTGACTACACTAGCAGGACGTTCGATAACTTCTCCTGCTGCAATCTGGTTGGCCAAGACTTCTGGCAATTCAATAATATGAGACATCTTTTCAGCCCCTTTCTTAACTGTTTTTATCTATTTCTCTGAAAATAATACTCTTCAAAAATCAAATTCAAACCACGTCAGTCTCGCCTTGCCGTACTCGAGTACAGCCTTCGGCTAGCTTCCTAGTTTGCTCTTTGATTTTCATTGAGTATAAGCTAGTGCTATTATACCATATTTCACTCGTTTCCAAAAAAGTCCGAGTAGCAACTTTCTTCCCGATTTTACTAGGTTATTTGCCAAGTTTGTGGTAAAATAGGTAGAAACAATATTTTAAAAAGGAGAAAAGACACATGCACATTTTTGATGAGCTAAAAGAGCGTGGTTTGATTTTTCAAACGACTGATGAAGAAGCTTTGCGTAAAGCCCTAGAAGAAGGTCAAGTTTCTTATTATACTGGCTACGATCCAACTGCTGACAGCCTTCACCTAGGCCACCTTGTCGCAATCTTGACAAGTCGTCGTTTGCAGTTAGCAGGTCACAAACCATATGCGCTCGTTGGCGGTGCTACAGGTCTCATCGGAGATCCGTCCTTCAAAGATGCTGAGCGTAGTCTCCAAACAAAAGACACAGTAGATGGCTGGGTCAAGTCTATCCAAGGACAACTTTCTCGCTTTCTTGACTTTGAAAATGGGGAAAATAAAGCTGTCATGGTCAACAACTACGACTGGTTTGGCAGCATCAGCTTCATTGACTTCCTCCGTGATATCGGAAAATACTTCACTGTCAACTACATGATGAGCAAGGAGTCTGTGAAAAAACGGATTGAAACAGGAATTTCTTACACTGAGTTTGCCCTACCAAATCATGCAGGGTTATGATTTCTTCGTCCTCAACCAAGAGCACAATGTAACCCTTCAAATCGGTGGTTCTGACCAGTGGGGAAATATGACAGCTGGTACCGAATTGCTTCGTCGTAAGGCTGACAAGACTGGTCACGTAATTACTGTCCCACTGATTACAGACGCAACTGGTAAGAAATTTGGTAAATCTGAAGGGAATGCTGTTTGGCTCAACCCTGAAAAGACTTCTCCATACGAAATGTACCAATTCTGGATGAACGTCATGGACGCTGACGCTGTTCGTTTCTTGAAAATCTTTACTTTCTTGTCATTAGACGAGATTGAAGACATCCGCAAACAATTCGAAGCAGCACCACACGAACGCTTGGCTCAAAAAGTCCTCGCTCGTGAAGTCGTGACTCTTGTCCACGGAGAAGAAGCCTACAAAGAAGCCCTTAACATCACTGAACAACTCTTTGCAGGAAATATCAAAAACCTTTCTGTCAAAGAACTCAAACAAGGACTTCGTGGCGTACCAAACTATCAAGTACAAAGCAGACGAAAATCACAACATCGTTGAACTTCTTGTGTCTTCTGGCGTGGTTAACTCAAAACGCCAAGCCCGTGAAGATGTTCAAAACGGTGCTATCTACGTCAACGGCGACCGCATCCAAGACCTTGACTATGTCTTGGGAGATGCAGATAAGTTAGAGAACGAACTCACTGTTATCCGACGTGGTAAGAAAAAATATTTTGTATTGACTTACTAAACTGTTCAACATTTACCTATAAACAAAGGAGTTAACCTCGAGAAAGGTAACTCCTTTTTTGTTGTGAATAGTCCCCCACCTATCCCTTAATAGACAGGCTACGCAGTACAATTACGTAAGGTTGTTAGATTATGTAAGATAGAGAGATTTGAAGGACTGAGCCAATTAAACAAGCCAAAGCCAATCAAACTACTATTTACGACAACGGTATCTTGAATATTCTTCTTGATGAGTGTTTGCAAAGATGATGATAGCGAATCCAACTCTTGGAAGAAATCCAAACGATTATCTAACAATAAGATATCGCTCATCTGCTTAGAAATATCTGCACTCTCATTCATCACCACACCGATATCTGATAGGGTTAGAGCCGCTGAGTCATTCAATCCATCTCCAACCATCAAAATAGTGTGACCTGCTTTCTGCAGTTCCTCTACTAACTCAAATTTTCCCATCAGGTTTCAAGTCTGTATAGACCTGATCAAAGGGCAAATCTTTGACTAATTCCTCTGTTCTAACCAAGGTGTCCCCTGTTGCCAGAATCAATTTTTTCCCTTGTGCCTTAAGTTTCTCCAAGGCTGCTTTTGCTTCTTTTCTCAAAGGAGTATGAATGCAGAACATTCCAATCAATTCATTCTGATAAGCCAAGAATAAGAGATTGTAGTGACTCTTGTACTCTTCAATTAAAGCATTTTGTTCTGAACTGATATGAATCTGCTCATCCTGCATCAAAGACATAATTCCCAATAAGAACTGGTTGGCCCATCTATATGAGATTTGATCCCCTTACTTGCGATATATTGGAGTTTCCCATGCATTTCCTCATGTTCAATCCCCTCTATCTCAGCTTGATTGACGATGGCATTAGCGATAGGATGATAGATGTGTTCCTCAAGACAGGCACTGATTCTTAAGATTTCTTCCTCACTATAGTCTCCAAAAGGTAACACCTTTTCAACTATAGGATAGCTAGTTGTGATTGTCCCAGTCTTATCAAATAAGAAGGTATCAACTTCCAGGTATTTCTCCAGAACATCTCCATCCTTAATCACCATTTCACGGTTCAACCCCTCCTTGATAGCTGTCAAATAAGCTACAGGAGTAGAGATTTTCAAAGCGCAGGAGAAATCGACCAATAGGAAAGAAATAGCCTTAGAAAAAGAACCTGTCAATAGGTAAGTCAGCCCAGCCCCCAAGAAATTATATTTGACGACCTTATCCGCCATCTTGATGAAATAGCGTTGTTTCGTTTTTCTTGTTTTCTTCAGATTTTCTTCATCAACTCAATCAGCTGTAAAAATACGGCTGTTCATCTGATTATCGGTTACACGAATGCGCAACTCTCCAGTTTCTAATACTGTATTTGCACAAACCAAATCAGACTCTCTTTTTTTCAACTGGAAAAACTCTCTCCCGTCAAGGAACTTTCGTTGACCATACCTAAACCTGAAAACTACTTGTCCATCAAACAGAATTTCATTTCCTTGAGATAAAGATCAAGACATCTCCTATTTGAACATCGGAACTCTTGATACTAACAACCGTATCGCCCTGTACTAAGAATACATCGCTCTCTTTTTGCAAGAAGACTCTGTTCTAAATCTGTTGCAGTTTTTTTCAAGGACCACTGATCTAAATGATTCCCCAAATCAAGCATAAACATGATATTGCTAGCTGTCTTGGATTGGCTCATAAACAAAGACAATAAAAATAGCCGAACAGTCCAAGACTTCCATCGTTAGTTCCTTACGCGCTAGTGTTTGATAAAGCTTCTCTGATATAACCCAAAAGCCTGATAACAAGTCCATATATAGCGAATAGGATACGGCACAAAAATACGAAAAATCATACGCTTAATCGCTGCACCTGAAACAATAGAATAAGCACTCTCTTCTCTACGAATGGGAAGAGTCATCAACTCAGAAACTTTCCCTTTATCAATTCTTTTTAAAAAAAGCTGCATTATCTAATACAGAAAAAGCCTTCTTTTTATACGTAGAGTAAAGTGCTGTTGATCCATGTAAAAACTGGATAGACTCAATCCCTTTTCATCTCTCGCCAAGGAACGAAGATAGTCTTGAATATCCAAGGTGAGTGAAAAAAAGAAGATGATAGTCGGATATGTTGGTATCCTCTATGTAGCACTTTAAAAGACATATTATTCACCTATAAGGCTATCTAATTGCTCTTCTTTTTTCTCTTGCTCGTACAAATATTTGGCATCTTGCAAGACATCGTCTCCATGTTGCTTCACAACAGAAACAGATGCATCTAGCCCGTCTTTCAACATGAAGCCTTAGCCAAAGCTTTAGAATAACCTTTTTTTAGCTTCCTTACTTGCCAAGATTTTTCAAACCAAAGGGTACCAAATGCGACACCACCCAAAAAGAGTGATGATTTTTTTCGCAACTTTTTGCGACAGCTAATACTTCTTTTAACATACTTATTTCCTCCTTATCATTATTATAAAGCAATTTAGATATAAAAAGCAACTTTCATTCTATAAATTGGAGAATTAGTTTTCATTTCTACTGAATCTCCCATCTACTTATTCCTAAAGTTGCTTTCATTTGCCTCTTTTGATACACTTAAACTATGAATACAAAACCTCAAACCCAAACTCCAGCGCTTTTGCTTCTGCTAGTGCCTTTGCCTGCCCTATCTGCCAAGAAAAATCTGACCTTGGTAGAGTCTAGTCTCAAGTGTGATCAATCGCCATTCTTTTGACCTAGCAAAAATTCGGCTATGTCAATCTAGCTCCCTCAAATCAAACAATCTGCCAACTACGACAAGGAAAACTTTCAAAATCGTCAGCAAATCCTAGAAGCTGGCTTTTTATCAAGCTATCTTAGAAGGCATCTCAGACATACTAGCGACTAAATCATCTGCAAAAAACTGTCTTGGACATCGGTTGTGGCGAAGGCTTCTACTCTCGTAAACTCCAAGAAAGTCATCCTGACAAGACCTTCTACGCCTTTGATATTTCAAAGACTCGGTCCAAATCGCTGCTAAAAGTGAACCCAACTGGGCAGTCAACTGGTTTGTCGGTGACCTGGCTCGCCTTCCTATCAAAAGACGCCAGCATGGATATCCTGCTTGATATCTTCTCACCCTGCCAACTACGGAGAATTTCCGACGAGTCTTATCCCAAAGGACGGCATCTTAATCAAGGTCATTCCTACTGAAAAATCACCTCAAGGAAATCCGTCAGATGGTACAGGACCAGCTGACAAAGAAGGACTATTCCAACCAAGATATCAAAGAACATTTCCAAGAACATTCAGCATCCAATCTAGTCAGATAGCTTCCCTGACCAAACCTATCACCGCAGAGCAACGCCAAGCCCTGCTTAGCATGACCCCCCTACTCTTTCACGTCGATCAAAGCAAGATTGACTGGAGCCAGTTAACTGAGATTACCATCGAAGCAGAGATTCTGGTTGGGAAAAGCACTGTAAACAAATTTTTTTGAGATAAAGACAAAGCCCGCATCTCTTCTTGAGATGCGGGTTTTAAATCACATTTTTCAGCTGTCTATCCGAAAAGTGTAAAGCATTTAATGTTTTTAACCTCTTCATTTATTTTCGATTCGAAATAACAAATTTATCAATAAATAGCAAGTGATATAATGCAAGTGTAATCCCCAATAAGCAGCCATGATAAGAGATATCTTGATGAGTGAGGGAAAACAAAGTATTATTACCCGTATAGAGGCATGACCAAAATTACAAAAAGAATCCAAAACAAATCAGTCCATTTATATTTTGAAAAATATTTTTTTCCACATAAGAACACCCTTCTTTCTACTACATCACTATTATAATACTGTTTGTAAACGGATCTAAGAAATTTGAGGTGATTTCTAAGTACATTCGAGGGCTGAAAGTAGTAAAAACCAGCATTGTTAAGTGCTGGTTTTTTTGTCTGACCTATACACCATCCATACAGACTAGGTTATGGGAGACTGAACACTAAGCTTTAAAAAAAGTTAGTTTTATGAAGTTTGATTAATTGTTAATTTCCCAAACTGTACTCTTTTTTTATTTTTTTAAATCCCCCAATAACTAAGAGCAAGTAATGCTACAACCCAAGCAAAAGTGATCCCCAAACTATCAAAATTCAACTTGAAATCTGGTTTTATTAAAGAAATCTACATAAACTCCTAAGAAGGTTGTATCCATAAATTTCTTAACCTCTGAGCTAACTTGAGAAAACATCGGCAAGAATGAGAGGCCAAGCATTGGAATCAAACCATAAACCTGAGCCTGAGTTTGTGTCTCCGAAATAGATCCGATCACTAAATTTAAGAGGATTGTACATAATGCTACCAGAGAAGCTACTACAAGGTATACAGGATAATCTTTTGCGAAATCCACTTCAACCATAATAGGGAAAGAAATAACTGAAGCCAAGGCAAAGATTACAGGATAAAACAAAACGGAAACAAGATATTCTCCACGGCGAACTCCGCTTAAAATGAGTGTTTTAAAAATTCTTTTTCTTTTTTTCCTCTGCAATAGAGTTTGAAATCATTGATCCAGAAGAAAAATGAGAATGCCATTGTTAAAGAACTGAAACAATAGTGTTTTCCTTGAGTGCCATCTGTATTCATAAAATTTTTGGAAGAGTAGAACCATAAAGAATGGGAATACTACCTGTACCAAAAGTGTTTTTTTGTTTGTTAATAATACTTGTGTCCTCAACCAGATAAGGGCTAAAAATTCTCTTAAACATCTAATTTTTTTCTCCTGTCAATTTAATAAAAAAATATCTTCTAAAGTTGGTTCACATGAGTGAATCGTCATCATTTTTATAATCTTCTTGCTGCAAGTCTTCGAAGCACTACCTTTTTTTAGTAGAATCACTATAGAGTTACTGCAACCTTTTTTTCCGTGTTGTATTTTTTTGGATAATTTCGCTTGGGCTTCCTTGTTCAATAAGATCACCTTTATTCAAAAGAGCTAGGGTTATCACATAATAAAGTCGCCTCATTCATATCATGAGTAGTTAAGAAAATGGTTGTTCCTCTTTCCTTTAACTCCTGTAGTAATTTGTGAATCTTTCTTTGAGGTGGTGGGATCTAACCCACTTGTAGGTTCATCTAAAAATAGAACTTTAGGATAATTGATTAAAGCACGAGCTAAAAGCATTCGTTGACGCATTCCTGTAGAAAGTTTTCTCAGCTGGAGTGTCTTTACTATCATACAGACCAACTTGTTTTAGAATTTCTTCAATTCGAGATTTTGAAACTCCGTATAGTCTTGCAAATAGCAACAAGTTATTGTACAAACTTAATTTTTCGTAATAACCACTTGTGTCACCTACTAAACCTAACTCTTCAAAATCTGACGGAAGTAATTTTTGAGAATCTTTTCCTAATAATTCTGTCTTTCCGCTGTTAGCTTGTAGCTGTCCTGTCAGAATATTGATCATTGTTGTCTTTCCCTGAACCAGATGGACCTAGGAATCCAAAAAATTTCTCCTTCGTTTTATTGAAAAAACTAATTTGATTTAAAAGCAATATTATCTCCAAATCGCTTTTATAACTCTTTCTACCTTAATCATTTTATTACCTCTTTCTAATGATAAATTGTATTTTAGAAACTTCACTCACTCCCATCAGTTATGTCAACAACTCTAATTCTAGACTTGAAGTTGGAGTCCATTTTGATTTCTCTCACTTCATTTGGAAGCAAGAGAACTAACTTTTAGTAACTTCTCATCAAGTGTTACTTTACATAGTCGTCTGCTATCTAGACTATTTTTGATAATCAGATAATCCCTTCTTGACAAACTTTTTCATCCATATAATAGTCAATTGTTTTTACCATATTTTTCTCGCCTGCTAATCTACATCCCGTTTAAATAGAAATGTTTCTAGCATTGCGCTCTTCTTAACTTATTTACAATAACAGTATATACCTGACGAGGTAAAAAAACAGGACATTTATGTCCACTGACATTTATGTCCTGTTTTTAAATTGAAATTATGGAAAATCCTTATTTTTTTCTTCTATCACTCGATTTTTAAAATTCATGTCATTCAAAAATTCTGCCCCATTGATAGCTTTTTCATAGTATTGTAGGGCTTTTTCTTTATCTTTTTCTCCGTATAAGTAATATTTTTGCTTCAATGAAGTCTACAGTTGGTTTTAAACTAGTATCTCCGATGTCAATCATAATTTCTCTTAAAAATGCTCAATATTTCAGGTATAAATTCATGATAATCGATGTCAAGCTGATAAAGTACTAAACCTATTAGCACCCTTTGAAGCAAGTGAATATAGTTTGTATCATCATAATTTGTTTGAGATACAATATTTAGACAAACTTTTTTTAAAGTTATTTCATCTCGTTCTGCATTAACCGCTAAAGATAAAAAAATACAAGTACAATAGTAGTAGATCATTTGTCGAATATTCTGTTCGTAGCATTGTTTTGCTCAAAAATACTCCTCAATTAAACCTTCCCCAAATTCAGCGTTTTCAGAAACATATACATCATCAATGGCTTGTAGGACTTCAACTGCTACTTGCTCATCTTCAGGCAGTTGGTCATAAAAAGCGTTCCTGAATTTCCTCAAAAGATTTCCTCACGTTGACGAATTTTTTCTTCATCTCCATGAATAGATTGACGAATCAATTTCGTTTTTAGTTTTAAATACTCTTTAGGAACAATTAACAAGCCCTCGTCAATTAACTGAGATATTGGAACTCCCAATACTTTTGGCTATATAGTCTAGTTTTCGCTAAACTGGGCAAAGTTATTTCCAGTTTCAATTCGACCCAACTGACGAACAGTAAGTTCTTTTTCATCTCCACAAAAGGCTTCTCTACTCAATCCCTTTTTTTCAGTCCGTAAGGTACGAATTCGTTTCCCAATCTCTAAATTACTCATAATGCACCTCTTCAAATTCTAATTTGATATTCAAACAATTACTTGTATATGTTCCTATTTTAACATACTTTCTTACAATTTTCAGATAAAAATAATGATAACGAATAGTTTTAAGCCACCACTCTATATAACTGACCCATTTTAATATAGTATCTGAGGTCTATCTCTACTCAAGTATTCAAAAAAAGCGAGTTTCAATTGAAATTCGCTTTTTTGCTAGATAGTGTAATAACTATTAAATTGTATATCTTAGTTCAAGTGCCAGATATCTTCGTTGTACTGAGCGATTGTACGGTCAGATGAGAAGAATCCTGCTTTAGCAATGTTGACGATCACTTTATCCAACCATGCATCACGGTTTTCGTAATCAGCAAGCATTTGCTCTTTCACTTTGATGTAGTCTTCCAAGTCAAGAAGAGTCATGAACCAGTCTTTGTTGATCAATTCATTGTAAAGACGTTCCAAGCGTTCTTTCTTACCAACTGCAAGAACAGCGTCGCTCACGATAAAGTCAACCAATGGTTTGATAGCTTCACGAGCGTAGAATTCGCTTGATTTGTAAGCTGATTTTGCGTAAAGATCGATAACAGTTTCTGAATCTTCACCAAAGATGTAGATGTTTTCGTCTCCAACCAACTCAGCGATTTCCACGTTAGCACCCGTCCATAGTACCAAGAGTCAAAGCTCCGTTCAACATGAATTTCATGTTACCAGTACCTGAAGCTTCTTTAGAAGCAAGTGAGATTTGTTCTGAGATATCACATGCTGGGATCAGGAAGCTTGCTGCAGTAACGTTGTAGTTTTCAACCATTACGACTTGCAAGTGTGGAGCTACTGCTGGGTCGTTAGCAATCACTTCTGACAAGCAAAGGATCAAGTGGATGATGTCTTGAGCGATTGTGTAGGCAGGAGCTGCTTTACCACCAAAGAATACTGTGATTGGACGAGCAGGGATGTTACCAGCCTTGATGTCCAAGTATTTGTGAATCACATACAAAGCGTTCATTTGTTGACGTTTGTACTCGTGAAGACGTTTGATTTGGATATCAAAGATTGAGTTTGTATTGATTTCCACACCTTGGTGTTCTTTCAAGTGGCGAGCCAACTTACGTTTGTTGTGGGCTTTGATGCTTTCAATTTTTTTCTTTGACAGCAGCCTTGTCTTCGTATGAAAGAAGGTCTTCCAATTTAGAAGCTTCATGGTGCCATTCGCGTCCAAGAATCTCATCCAAGTAGTGAGACAAGCTTGGGTTAGCATGCATGAGCCAACGACGGAAAGTGATACCGTTTGTTTTGTTGTTGAATTTTTCTGGGTAAAGATCGTAGAAAGCTTTCAACTCAGAGTTCTTTAAGATTTCAGTGTGAAGAGCCGCAACCCCGTTTACGCTGTATCCATAGTGGATATCCATGTGGGCCATGTGTACACGATCGTTTTCATCAATGATTTGAACAGCTGGATCTTTGTATTCAGCACGAACACGACGGTCCAATTCTTTGATGATTGGTACCAAGTGAGGAACCACTTCTTCCAAGAATTCAAGAGGCCATTTTTCAAGGGCTTCAGCAAGGATTGTGTGGTTTGTGTAAGCAGTCATGCTACGAACGATAGAGATTGCTTCATCAAGTTCGATACCACGTTCAGTCAAAAGACGGATCAATTCAGGAATCACCATTGATGGGTGAGTATCGTTGATTTGTACAACTGCGTAGTCAGCAAGGTCATGCAAGTTGCTTCCTTTTTCGATTGCTTCATCGATGATCAATTGAGCACCGTTTGAAACCATGAAGTATTGTTGGAAGATACGGAGCAATTCACCTTGTTTGTCGCTATCGTCTGGGTAAAGGAAAAGAGTCAAGTTGCGAGCGATGTCTGTCTTATCAAAGTTAATGCCATCTTCAATGATAGATGAATCAACTGAATCCAAGTCAAACAAACGCAAAGCGGTTTTTCGTAGCTGTTTTGTAACCAGGTACATCGATATCGTAAAGAGTAGATGTCAATGTGAAGTGTGCAAATGGTACTTGGTAGCTACGGCTTGAACGAACCAACCAGTTTTGGTCAGTCAACCAAGCGTTAGGAATTGTTTCTTGTTGGTTGTTTTTAAGAACTTGTTGGAAAAGACCAAAGTGGTAGTTCAAACCAACACCGTCACCGTTCAAACCAAGTGTAGCGATTGAGTCGATAAAGCAGGCTGCCAAACGTCCCAAACCACCATTACCAAGTGATGGTTCCAATTCTACTTCTTCGATTTCGATCAACTCTTTACCTGCGTCAGCAAGTTCTTTTTTAACTTCGTCATAAAGACCAAGGTTAATCAAGTTGTTTAGACAAGAGTTTACCAATCAAGAACTCAGCTGAGATATAGTAAACTTTTTTCTTACCAGTGTTCACTGGTTTTTGGCTGCTTGCTAGTTTGCTGTAGTTAAGAAGAGCAAGGTAAAGCTCTTCGTTGCTACATTCTGCGATAGATTTATTGTAACGATTTTGTACAAATTCTTTTTAATGGTAACATTTTTTTGTGTCTCCTGATAATGTCTTATTTCTTTAATTCTACCAAATTTTCATTGATTCGGCGATAAATTGTAGTCAAGTCAAGCAAAGTTTCTTCGACAGCAGGAGTCAATTGATCCTCTGTCATACGCCATGACCAGTTTCCACCAAGAGTAGATGGGAAGTTCATACGAGCTGAACCATCCAACTCTAGCAAAGTCTTGCATAGTTGCAATAGTCATGAAGCTTACTGATGAGAAGGCTGTACGAAGCATTGCATGTACAACTGTTTCGTATTCCTTGCGGTTTGTATAGCGTGCCATGTACTCACGAGTTGGGTCGTCAATTTCATTACGGTACCAACCAAGAACAGTGTTGTTATCATGTGTTCCTGTGTACATAACAGAGTTAGCTGGTGCTAAGTGTGGGCTGTCGATACTTTCGTGCTCTGGGTTGAAGGCAAATTGAAGAACCTTCATTCCTGGGAAATCCAGTGCGTTCACGTAGTTCAATAACTTCGTCAGTCATGAAACCAAGGTCTTCTGCGATGATATTCAGGTCACCGAGTTCCTCTTTAACCGCTGCAAAGAGCTTGTAGTCTGGACCTTTCACCCATTTACCAGGTGCTGCAGTTTCAGAACCAGCTGGGATTTCCCAGTATGATTCAAATCCACGGAAGTGGTCGATACGAACGATGTCGTAGATTTTGAAAGCTTTCACGCAAGCGTTCAATCCACCATTTATATCCATCATGGTCCATAGCTTCCCAGTCATAGATTGGGTTCCCCCAAAGCTGACCAGTCTCAGAAAATTCATCTGGTGGACAACCTGCGATACAAGTCGCTTTCCCGTTTTCATCTGTCTTGAAAAGATGAGGATTCGCCCACATATCGCTTGAATCTTCCGCTACATAGATAGGCATATCACCGACTATCTCGATGTGGTTTTCGTTAGCGTATGCTTTCAATTTCAACCATTGTTGGAAGAAAAGGTATTGGGTTACGCGGTGGTAAACAAAGCTTGTCAGCTAATTTCTCACGGTAGCTTTCAAGAGTTGAAGCTTTTACGAGCACGGAGCATCTGCATCTGGCCATTCTGTCCAAGCAAGATTATCAAAATGTTCCTTGATAGCCATGTACTCTGCAAATAGTTCAAGCCATGATTGATTTTCTTGAGCAAATTTTTCAAAGTCTTTGACATCTCCGATTTCAAAGAAACGTTTAACTGCTTTTTCAAGAAGAGGACGACGCGCATAATAAATCTTCGCGTAGTCTACTTCTTCTGGGTTGCTACCAAAGTCAATCCCTTCAAGATCACTAGCATCTAGTAAACCTTGCTCAACCAAGATATCAAGATCGATAAAGTGAGTATTCCCTGCAAAAGCTGAGAATGATTGGTAAGGAGAATCACCGTAACTAGTTGTTCCCTAATGGAAGGATTTGCCAGTAACGTTGTTTGGTACGAACTAAGAAATCAACAAAGTCGTACGCACTTTTGACCAAACGATCCAATCCCGTATGCTCCAGGAAGAGATGAGATGTGCATCAACACACCACTTTGACGTTTTTTTCATAATAGCACCTCGCGTGTTTTGTAGTTAAGAGTTTCATATTTTATGCGCAAACGTTTGCGCTAACTCAAGTATAACCCATTTCTAAAAATAAATTGCAAGCGTTTGTAAAAAACTTTTTTCCAACTTTTTTTCTGGTTAAATTTTGAAATTCCCTATATTTTAATTTTTGAAATGATTTTTCATTCGGCTTATTTTTGATGCAATCGTTTGCTTATTCTTTACTTTTTAGAATAAAGTTTATAAATCGTAACTTTCTATTCTATTATACAAATTCAATTTTTAGGAATTTAGATGTCATAACTTTTTTTAAAATTTTTTTCAAAAAACGACTTGCAACCGTTTTCTGTTTGTGCTATACTAGGGTCATAAGGGAAAACGTTTGCGTTCCCTAGACTATAAAACTTGTTATTCTTTAGGAGGAATACACTATGTCAACTAAATTCATGAAGAGCGCTGCTGTGCTTGGAACTGCTACTCTTGCTAGCTTGCTTTTGGTAGCTTGCGGAAGCAAAACTGCTGATAAAGCTGCTGATATCTAGCTCATCTGAAGCAAAAAGAAATCACTTTCTACGTTGAAGATCAATATAAAGCCTACGCTGAGAAAGTTGCTGCAGCTTATGAAAAAGAATCAGGAACAAAAGTTAACATCAAATCTGGTGACCAACTTGGTGGACTTGACAAACTTTCACTTGACAACCAATCAGGTCAAGCCGCTGACGTTATGATGGCTCCATACGACCGTGTAGGTAGCCTTGGTACTGACGGACAACTTTCAGAAGTTAAACTAAGCGACGGTGCTAAAACAGATGACACTACTAAATCTCTTGTAACAGCTGCTGACGGTAAAGTTTACGGTGCTCCAGCAGTTATCGAGTCACTTGTTATGTACTACAACAAAGACTTGCTCAAAGAAGCTCCAAAAACATTTTCGCTGAATTAGAAGAACTTGCTAAAAGATAGCAAATACGCTTTCGCTGGTGAAGACGGCAAAACTACTGCCTTTCCTAGCTGACTGGACTAAACTTCTACTACGCATACGGACTTCTTTGCTGGTAACGGAGCTTACGTATTCGGATCAAAACGGTAAAGATCCTAAAGATATCGGTCTTGCTAACGATGGTGCTATCGCAGGTATCGAACTACGCTAAAATCTTGGTACGAAAAAAATGGCCTAAAGGTATGCAAGATACGGAACAGTGCTGGAAACTTGATCCAAAACTCAATTCCAAGAAGGTAAAAACAGCTGCTATCATCGATGGTCCTTGAAAGCTCAAGCATTCAAAGATGCTAAAGTAAACTACGGTGTTGCAACTATCCCAACTCTTCCAAACGGCAAAAAGACTACTCAGCATTCGGTGGTGGTAAAGCTTGGATCATCCCATCAAGCACTAAGAACCTTGAAGGCGCTCAAAAAATTTGTAGACTTCCTTGTATCAACTGAACAACAAAAAAAGCATTCTACGATGCAACTAACGAAATCCCAGCTAACACTGAAGCTCGTGCATACGCTGAAGGTAAAAACGATGAGTTGACAACAGCTGTTATCAAAGCAGTTCAAGAACGCTCAACCAATGCCAAACATCTCTCAAATGTCAACAGTTTGGGATCCAGCTAAAAACAATGCTCTTTGACGCTGTAAGCGGTAAGAAAGATGCTAAAACAGCTGCTAATGATGCTGTAACATTGATCAAAGAAACAATCAAACAAAAAAATTTGGTAACTAATTGATTGATTCAAGGGAGATAATTTAAAACATCTCCCTTTGATTTTTTTAGATATATTGACAATGATTTTCAGCTATTTTGCTGATTAGCACAAAGCTCAATGCTCGTATCTTATGAAAGGAGTACTCATGGAAAACAACAACCTAAAAAAGCAGCCTTGCTTTCATTGATTCCTGGGTTGGGACAAATCTACAACAAACAAAAAAAGCTAAAGGTTTTATCTTTCCTTGCTGTAACAGTGGCTTTTGTCCTCTATTTTATAGTACTTGCAGCACCTGAATTGAGCAACTTAATCACGCTTGGTGAAAAACCTGGTCGTGACAACTCTCTCTTCATGTTGATTCGTGGTGCATTCCACTCTATTTTTGTAATTGTTTATCTAGCCTTTTTATATTCTCAATATTAAAGACGCTCACACTATTGCAAAACGTATCAATAATGGCATCCCTGTCCCATCGACACTTTAAAGGATATGATTAAAGGTATCTATGAAAATGGATTCCCTTTACTTGCTTATCATTCCATCTTACGTTGCTATGACATTTGCGATTATCTTCCCTGTTATCGTAACATTGATGATTGCCTTTACAAACTACGACTTCCAACACTTACCACCAAACAAACTCTTGGATTGGGTTGGATTGACTAACTTTACAAATATCTGGAGCTTGAGTACCTTCCGTTCAGCCTTTGGTGCTGTTCTTTCTTGGACTATCATCTGGGCTCTGTCTGCATCTACTTTGCAGATTGTTATTGGTATCTTTACAGCTATTATTGCTAATCAACCGTTCATCAAGGGTAAAACGTATCTTTTGGTGTTATCTTCCTTCTCCCTTGGGCTGTCCCAGCCTTCATCACTATCTTGACTTTCTCAAATATGTTTAACGATAGTGTTGGAGCTATCAACACTCAAGTTTTACCTATCTTTGCTAAGTTCCTTCCATTCCTCGATGGAGCACTTATCCCTTGGAAAACAGACCCAACTTGGACTAAGATTGCTTTGATTATGATGCAAGGTTGGCTTGGATTCCCATATATCTACGTTTTGACCTTGGGTATCTTACAGTCTATTCCTAACGACTTGTATGAAGCAGCTTATATCGACGGTGCTAATGCTTGGCAAAAATTCCGTAACATCACTTTCCCTATGATTTTGGGCTGTTGCGGCGCCTACATTGATTAGTCAATACACCTTCAACTTTAACAACTTCTCTATCATGTACCTCTTCAACGCTGGAGGTCCCTGGTAGTGTCGGTGGTGGAGCTGGTTCAACCGATATCTTGATCTCATGGATCTACCGTTTGACAACTGGTACATCTCCACAATACTCAATGGCTGCAGCTGTTACCTTGATTATCTCTATCATTGTCATCTCTATCTCTATGGTTGCATTCAAGAAACTACACGCATTTGATATGGAGGACGTCTAAGATGAATAATTCAATTAAACTCAAACGTAGACTGACTCAAACCCTCACTTACCTCTACTTGGTTGGCCTTTCAATCGTCATTATCTATCCTCTTTTGATTACGATTATGTCGGCCTTCAAGACTGGTAACGTAGTAGCCTTTAAACTAGATAGTAACGTTGACTTTAGTTTTGCTAACTTCCAGGGACTCTTCTCTGAAACTTTATATGGTACTTGGTATCTAAATACTTTGATCATCGCCTTGATTACAATGGCTGTTCAAACAAGTATCATCGTCCTAGCAGGTTATGCCTATAGCCGTTACAACTTTCTTGGCACGTAAACAAAGTTTGGTATTCTTCTTGATTATTCAAATGGTACCTACTATGGCCGCTTTGACAGCCTTCTTCGTTATGGCCCTCATGTTGAATGCCCTTAACCAAAGCTGGTTCCTCATCTTCCTCTACGTTGGTGGAGGTATCCCGATGAATGCTTGGCTCATGAAAGGTTACTTTGATACAGTACCAATGTCCCTAGACGAATCTGCAAAACTAGATGGTGCAGGACACTTCCGCCGCTTCTGGCAAATTGTTCTTCCTCTTGTTCGCCCAATGATTGCCGTACAAGCTCTCTGGGCCTTCATGGGACCTTTCGGGGACTATATCCTCTCTAGTTTCTTGCTTCGTGAAAAAGAATACTTTCACTGTTGCCGTTGGTCTACAAACCTTCGTTAACAACGCGAAAAACATGAAGATTGCCTACTTCTCAGCAGGCGCTATCCTCATCGCCCTTCCAATTTGTATTCTCTTCTTCTTGCAAAAAGAACTTTGTTTCAGGACTTACAAGTGGTGGCGACAAGGGGTAATATCCCCCCGCCACCCTTTTTCATTTTTGGGACACTTGTACATCGATTGTCTGGTGAGAAACAAGAGCTTGCTGAGATTATCCTTGTTAGTTAGTGGACGAATCATAACAAACATTCACTTTTAACAAGGATTCTACTACTCCACTTGAAATAAAAATCATTTCTCTATATAATACTCGTATAGAAAAATGCCTATAGAAAGAGATTTATGTTACCATATCCATTTTCTTATTTTAATAGTATTTGGGGATTCCGTAAGCCCCTCTCTCAACGTTTTGGTCTAAACTGGTTTCAATTGATTTTTACCAGTATTTTCTTGATTAGCTTATCTATGGTGCCTATTGCTATCCAGAAATAGCTCTCAGAAACCTATCCCTTTAGAGACTTTTCATCGATGATGTCTATACTCCCTTTGACGGACGAAGTCGTTCAGGATCTAGCTACCAATGCTCAGATTGTAGATGGAAAACTAAGCTATACTGGGTACAACTCCTCATCAAGCTTCTGTCCAAATCGGGAGTCACTTCTAGCTCAAATTTCCCTGAGGAATTACTCCTTCAGCTTTGAACCTGAGAATCTCGTCATCAGTAAAGCAAGGAAAAGAGCTAACCAGCATTCGCTATCACGCTATCACGACTGATAGTTTCAAAAGCAAGGAAAGCTTGACTCAGGCTATTTCAAAAGACTGGTATCAACAGAATCGCGTCTATATCAGCCTCTTCCTGGTCTTAGGTGCTAGTTTCCTCTTTGGGACTTAATTTTTTTCATTGTAGCTTTTAGGGATGCTAGCCTCTTTGCTCTACTTTCACGAAAAAAATCTCGTCTCTTTCTCATTTAAGACCTATAAAGAGTGCTATCATTTTATTTTTGAACTGTTTAGGATTACCAACTTTACTGAGCCATGATTTCTAGGTCTCTTTGGGGTCAAAATATGACGACTTTGATTACTGTTCAAAACATTTTTTTTTGTTTTATATCTAGTCACTATATTTTACAAAACACATTTCCGTGACCCAGACTTTCATAAGTAGGAGATTCTTATGCCAGTTACGATTAAAGACGTGGCCAAGGCTGCAGGCGTTTCGCCCTCAACCGTAACCCGTGTCATTCAAAACAAATCAACCATTAGCGATCGAAACAAAAAACGAGTACGAAAAGCTATGAAGGATCTCAACTACCATCCTAATCTGAACGCTCGAAGTCTCGTTAGTAGCTATTCACAAGTTATAGGATTGGTCCTTCCAGACGATTCAGACGCCTTTTATCAAAATCCTTTCTTTCCTTCAGTCCTTAGAGGAATTGCACAAGTGGCTTCAGAAAACCATTATGCCATTCAAATCGCAACTGGAAAGGACGAAAAGGAGCGTTTAAATGCCATTTCCCAAATGGTCTATGGAAAACGTGTGGATGGACTTATCTTTCTCTATGCACAAGAAAATGACCCTTTGGTCAATCTAGTTGTTGAAGAACAATTCCCTTTCCTCATTCTAGGAAAGTCACTTTCGCCTTTCATACCACTTGTCGATAATGATAACGTTCAAGCTGGTTTTGATGCGACAGAATATTTTATTAAAAAAGGTTGCTCACGCATTGCCTTTATCGGCGGTACCAAGAAACTATTCGTTACCAGGACCGCTTGACGGGTTACGAACAAGCTCTTGAGAACACCAACTGACTCTTTGATAGTCATCGTACCTTCTTTTGCAGACTGAATTTCTTGAAGAAAAGGGCTATAACTTTAGTAAAACAGCTCTTTCAAAACACGATCCCTAAGACAGACGCTATTATCACAACAGATAGCCTCTTAGCTGAGGGAGTTTGTGACTATCTCAACGAACACAAGTTAAATGTCCCTGTTCTCACCTTTGACTCAGTAAATCCAAGATTGAATCTAGCTGCCTATGTTGACATCAATAGTCTTGCTCTTGGCCGTACTTCATTTGAAACCATTCTTCAAATCATTACTGATACCAAGGAAAATCGACAAATCTGCTATCGTCAATTGATCGCACATGAAATCATTGAAAAATAAAAAAGAACCAACTCTGAATTTAATTCAAGAGTTGGTTCCTTTTTATTTGCCATAGAAAATCTTAGTTTTCGGTTTCTACAAATCGTCCAAGGATATGAACGTTCTCTGATACGGACACAAAGGCCGTTGGATCTACTTGTTTCATGATAAGTTTAAAGTCATTAAACTCAGCACGAGTGATAACTGTAATCAAGACAGCTTTGCGCTCGTGGTTATATGTTCCTTCAGCATCATGAATAATCGTCGCACCACGATGTAATTTATTGTGAATCTTTTCAATCACTGTATCTGGATTGCTGGTTACAATCATCGCCTGCATCTTTTTCTGCTTAGTAAAAACTGCATCTGTGACACGACTTGATACGAAAATGGTAATCATAGAGTAGAGGGCGTATTTCCAACCAAAAGTCAAACCTGCAATCAACATGATAGTCCCATTTACTAGGAAGGAAATGCTACCAACGTTTTTTCCTGTTTTCTTACGAATAGTGAGACTGACAATATCCGTTCCACCACTGGAAATGTTATGGCGTAAAGCAAAACCCATTCCCAGTCCCATCACTACGCCCCCAAATAGAGCATTGATGATGGGATCCTCCGTTAGAGTTACCACTGGCACAAACTGGATAAAGAGTGAACTCATAGATACCGTAATAAAGGTAAAGATGGTAAACTTCCGCCCAATTTGACGCCAGGCCAAAATCATTAAGGGAACATTGATACAATAGAAATGCTACAGAGATTGGCAAATGAAAGCCAAACCAGTACTTGCTCAGTGTTGAGATGATTTGAGCCAAACCAGTAGCTCCACTGGAGTAGACATGTCCTGGTTGGAAAAAGAAATTGACGGCTACTGATGATAAAAATCCATATACCAGAGAAGCTGAGATTTTTTCATCGTATTTTTCTCGAGAGATACCTTTGTAAGATACGCAAAAATTTTTCACCCGATGAGCAAAGCGACGCAAATAATAGTGCCACTTCTTAGTTTGTTTCGTTTGTTTCATCTTGTTCTACTTGTAGATTGAGTTCTTCTAGTTGTTTAAGAGCTACTGTTGATGGTGCTTGCGTCATTGGATCAGTCGCCTTATTGTTCTTTGGAAAGGCAATGACTTCACGGATGTTTTCTTCGCCTGCTAAGAGCATTACAAAGCGGTCAAGTCCGATAGCCAAGCCACCGTGTGGTGGGAATCCATAGTCCATAGCTTCCAAAAGGAATCCAAACTGGTCATTTAGCTTCTTCAGCTGAGAATCCAAGGGCCTTGAACATACGTTCTTGGAGTTCTTTTCTGGTTGATACGAAGGCTACCGCCACCAAGCTCATAACCATTCAAGACGATATCGTAAGCAATGGCACGAACCTTAGCCAAATCACCTTCCAATTCATGGGCAGTATCTGCCTGAGGAAGCGTAAATGGATGGTGGGCACTCATATAGCGCCCCTCTTCTTCTGACCATTCAAACATTGGCCAGTCAACTACCCAGAGGAAGTTAAATTTGTCGTTATCAATCAAGCCAAGCTCTTTGGCAATACGTCCACGAAGGGCACCAAGTGTTGCATTTGCTACTTCAAGCGTATCAGCTACAAAGAGAACCAAAGTCTTTATCTTCAAGACCAAGAGCTGCTGTCAAATCTCCTTGAATAGCTGTCAAGAATTTAGCAACAGGTCCGTTCAATTCCCCATCAACAACCTTGACCCAAGCAAGACCTTTAGCACCATACTGCTTGGCTACTTCGGTCATCTTGTCGATGTCTTTACGTGAGTAGTTGTCCGCAGCACCTTTGACGACAATTGCTTTAACTGCAGCTGCTTCTGAGAAGACTTTGAAATCTACTCCCTTGACAAGATCTGTCAAGTCCTGAAGCAACATCTCAAAACGAGTATCAGGCTTGTCAGAACCATAAAGAGCCATAGCATCATCGTACTTCATACGAGGGAATGGTAGCGTTACTTCGATTCCTTTTGTTTCCTTCATCACGCGCGCAATCAAGCCTTCTGTGATATCTTGGATTTCTTGCTCAGTAAGGAAAGAAGTTTCCAAGTCGACCTGGGTAAATTCAGGCTGACGGTCACCACGCAAGTCTTCATCACGGAAACATTTGACGATTTGGTAGTAACGGTCAAATCCAGCATTCATCAACAACTGTTTTGTAATCTGCGGACTTTGAGGAAGTGCGTAAAAATGCCCTTTATTGACACGAGATGGCACCAAATAGTCACGCGCCCCTTCTGGTGTTGACTTAGAAAGGAATGGTGTTTCCACATCGATAAATTCCAACTCATCCAAGTAGTTGCGGATAGAATGTGTCACCTTAGCACGAAGTTTAAGATTTTCCAACATTTCTGGACGACGAAGGTCAAGGTAACGGTAACGTAGACGCGTATCATCGTTTGCTTCAATGCCATCCTTGATTTCAAATGGTGTTGTTTTGGCTGTATTAAGCACAGTAAGAGCCGTTACATTCAGTTCAACTGCTCCAGTCGCCAACTTATCATTGGCCTGCTCACGTGCAGCAACTTGACCAGTCACCTCGATGACAAATTCACTACGAAGGCTTTCAGCTGTTGCCATCACTTCCGCAGAAACTTTCTCAGGATTGATAACCAACTGCATAATCCCTTCACGGTCACGAAGGTCGATAAAGATCAATCCACCCAAGTCACGACGACGAGCAACCCATCCTTTCAAGGTAATTTCTTGTCCGATGTGTTCCTCACGAACACGACCAGCATACATACTACGTTTCATGTTTTTCTCCTCTTGTATTCTGTTACTATTTTACCATAAAAGCGCTAGGCTCTTCATGAAAATCAACAGAAAAGTTTGCTAGAATCCCTCATCTAAATCAAAAAAATCCAGTAAATCATTTTTACTGGATTCATTCTAGTTGGTTTTTTTCTTTCTTTTTTTACCTTTTTAGCTAGCTCTGCCTCCTGCTTTTGACAGGAAAAAGTTTCTGTTGCATAGGCTGTCGCAAAACGCATAAAGCCCGCGATAGGTGCAAGAGCAACCGCTATATTTTTATAAAAGAAGTCTCCTTTAAAAACATAGGCAAGTCCACCAATGATAAAGAAGATAACCACAGCCTGTATCACTGCTGATAATAGTACTCGTTTCATGACTTCCTCCTGAGTCTATTATAGCATCATTATCATGACAAATGAAATTAAATTATTTCAAAGGCATGCAATCCCATACTATAAGCCAGACCACCCTTGTTGATATAAGCCAAGCCCATACTAAGACCAAGGGCACTATAGACTAGGAACTGTTGAGGAGTAGTAGGAAAATGAGCAAGTGCAAAAAGTACAGTGCTTACAAGAAGAAAGAGCTGTCTGCTTGATGTTATCCTGTTGAGGGAAGACATAGCGTGCTAGCATACCTCTAAATGTCAATTCTTCTGTTAGAGGGTGCAAAGATGACAGCCATGAAGAATGTGAAGAGAGGTTGATTATGAGTCAATTCTTCTAACATCTTTTGACTGACTGATGGATCATTTGGCAAAAAGAATTGAGCAACAATGGCAAGGGCCCATACTAAGGCTGGTAACCAGATGTATTTGTTAAGGGCTGTTTTTTTCAATCGTAACGGTTCCTGTCTTATACCACTTGTAGGTAACGAAGGTGAAAGATTCCTGCTAATAAGACATAAACAGGGACAGCAACGTAGTCAGGTGCTCCCATTATCATGGCAGCTAAACCTACGCCCTGAATAAAACTATAGACAATAAGAAATGATAAGAAGGCAAGGACAAACCAGCCAATGTTTTGAAGTGTTTTCATAATATTCTCCTATTTGAAATAACGTTTTGTTTTTCGCAATTGTGCAACATTCGTATACAAATGGATGACAACTGCCACTAGTAGAGCAACCAACTGAACTTGTCCTAATACCATGATAGAACTACTAAGCACAACATAGATACCTGGAATGAGGATCTGATTGACCTTGAACAAGATCAAGTAAGCTTCTTCCATTTCAGCCTGTTTTTCTCCCTCATCATAAGTATCGAGATAGTCCAAAAACTTCCTTAGGGAGTCGCCGTAACAGAAAGTTTGTAGTTACAGAATCTTGCTGGTGATTTTTGAGACAGTAAGCACCTGCCCAGATACCTAAAACTATCAAAAAGTAAGGATGCTGCTGATGGGCCTAAACCTCCCAAATCTATCAGTAGGAAGGATAGCATACTAATTTGGGAAACATTCCAAGCTACTGTAGCATAATCTAAGAAAGCGATACATAGTCAAAGGTAGTCTTGCTCATTTCCTTCATCCTCTTCTCTCTTTGATAATTCTGATAAGCCTGATGACTTTTTCTAGTGAAATAAAAGGTTAGAATTACCGTAATCAGCCCTAGACCAAGAAAAAGATTGAGTACAAGGCAATGATTACTTGCTCTTGACTGATACCTAAAGGATTTAACACCAAAGGAAACCAGCAAATATTCCTAATAAAACACTTGCAATAAAAATCTTCAGTGCAAAAAAATGATATGATTTCTTTTTCCATCTTTTCAACCTCTTTCTAAAACAAGCCAGACAACCATTGACCAAAAGGCTTTACCCTGATTCAAAAATAGCGGTCAATCCCTTCTGCTCCAAGTGACACCAAAATCAAACAAACAGCAAAGCAAGAGAATAGCTTGATTTCTAGCTTTTTCACCCCATCTCCCAAAGGGTTCATTGCCAAGCCAACCTGCTAGATAAGCATAGAGCTGTAACTGTTATAATCCCGACCTCAGTCGAAGAGAGGAAACAACAAGACTGTCACCAAACGAACGATATTGGCTTGAATGTTAAAAATAGTTTCCTAAACCTGCACAAACACCTGCAAGTTCTTTGTGTTCAGTATCGACTTGAAAACCTGCTAAAAACTCTTTCATAATTTTTCTCCTTTTACAATCTCTTTAAACTTTATCTTTCTCTCTACCCATCTAAAGACTAATAGGAGAACGATGTTAATCCAGAAGAGATATTTACTTTCAACGATCGTAAACCAACCAAATAGGGTTCCAATCATCGCCAAAAGATTCATGATAAACACAAGGATACATAGGTAATAAATCACTTTATACTTGTTCATCACTCATCCTCCTCTAAACGAAAGACCGACTCGACTGGCTCATTGAATATCTGAGCAATCTTCAGGGCAATGACGATGGATGGCGTGTACTCATCCCGTTCTAGCAAACTGATGGTTTGCCTGGACACGCCAGCTAGTTTGGCCAGCTCTGTTTGATTCAGGCCATCGCGAGCCCGAAGCTCTTTTTAGACGATTTTTAGCATGTCTTTTTTTCTCCTTTGTTCTTATCTTGATTTTCATTGTAACATATCTTTTTATTTTTGACAATCATATTTGTCAAAAAGTTTAAGATTTTTGTCATTTTGTAAAAGAAAAAGGTCAAGATTCTTATCATGACCTCATTAACTGGACTTTCCATATAAAAAGCCCCTGTAACTTCTTGTATTTTTCATCCATAAGAAGTTACAGGGAGATTATTAGGCTGGATTTTGATCCTTTTTATATTTTTTCGCATGAAATACAGAGTTGTTAAACTAACTACTGTTATAACTGAACCGATTAGTCTGCCTTTTTGCGTAAAGACAAATTCAATTTTATGCTTTCCAGGAGTGATCGGGAAGGATAAGAAACTATTCCAAGCTTTCGACGTCGGTACATCTTTACCATCTACTTTCACTTTCCAACCCTCACTGAATGGAATCGAGGTCATCATAAACTTGCTATCATCAGTAATATCAATAGAACCTACGATATGGGTATTTGAAAACTTCTCGACTTGCATCCCCTGGGCTTTACGGTTTTCCAATACTTTTTGAATTTGACTAATTTCTGCTCGATAGACACCAACATTTGACATATCTACCTTATCTGTTTTAAATCGAAACTCTAAGACAATTTCTTGACCACTTGCATTGTCTGCAATCTGCCAAAGTTGTCGCTGAGTATTTCTCTTGGAATGAGTCAACCATTTACCATTTAATAGGACAGAGTATTCTTTATCTGAATTGAGTGAAGCCGGTACAAAGAAGTAATAGGTCAAATCAGTCTGAGGAGTAATTCGATAACGAACGATAGCTTCTCGACTTGAATCCTCGCGGTTATAAATAGCTGTTCCAGTTTCTATATTCACTTCTTCTGCCACTAGATTTTCTGTCTCAACTTCGCCAAAGGCAAGTGGTTTAAAGTACTCTAAATAATTCTCTTGATTCTTTTGGACACCTTCCATAGAGTTAAGTATGATATCTTGATTCTTGACAGCATTATTGGTACCAAAGTTAATATTTCTCGTTAAATCATTTGTTGCAAATGCTAGTGGGAAAGAATTAGGATTTTTATAGACAATATAGCGTTCGTCTTCATAGACTTTCTCTGTGAAGTAACGATTCATGTCATATCGACTTGCAAAAAGCGATTGAAGTAGATCTTTTCAGGATGAGCATCTTTTTCTTTTTGGTCAATATCCTTAATGTCCATGTAGTAGCGGATACCATACAGAGCATCTGTTAGAGGCGTCCCATTTTCGTATTCAGTCGCAGCATTGATCCCCAAATCACCCATATAAGCGAATTGGTCCATCGTCGTACGCTCCAAGCTCGAACTGAAGGTACTTAAGCCTGGGTAACCCACAAGTGATGGAACGGTCCGTGAATAAGCAAAAGTGGTTGCTATTCGATAGAAAGGTTGATCGGCATTTTCTTGAATGTTATCAGTCACACGTTTTACTGATACCGTTGCATCTACAAATTTATCTACATCTGCGTAACCCAAGGTCACCTGTGATAAGTAGGCATTGTATCCTAGTTCAACTATCGTTATCGTTGATAGCAAGACAACTGCTAATCGAGTCATTCTCGGACGTAATAAAGCAAGAATGGCTAGATAGACCATGAGGGTTAGGACTACTTGAGAGAAAAGATAGCCTGGTTGCAATAATACAACTAAAGTACAAATGACTACTGTCGCAATCAGCAAGCGTATTTTTTCTCTTTTTAGAGTTTTTAGAGGATCTATCCCAATAAAGGTAGAATCCTGCACCTGTTCCAATCACAAGAAGAAGTAAAAAGATGACATAGTTGCTGGAAATAAACTGGGTCAAATTTTCCGGTTGTTTTTTCGGAAGGTAGGTAAATTTCTTGGTATAAAGATAAATTGCTGAAAGTACTAGAAGGGACAGTGAAATCAGTTTCCCTGGCGGGAAGTTTCAATCTTCTCTTTCAAAACTTGATAAGCTAAGATTAGCATAAAAGAAAGAGAAAAAGCCATGAAAAGCGGAAGAAGAAGCCTGCAGGATTTTTGCCCCATATGCCAAATCTTACTAACAAATTCGTTAACAAAAGAAATTAGGAAGATGAGGGTAACGATTCCAGCTGACCATCTTCTTTCCTTCAAGATTTTAGTTGATGAAAAGAATAAGATAAAACCGATAAAGCCAGAGTGCTCCGATATAAATGTTCGGTAATTTAGGGACCAGCTGACCAACCTGATGTTGTGTCAAACCCTCCGATAGTTAATTTTGATAATATATCTAAAGGATTAATCTGAAAGGCAAAAGAAAATCGCATTGCATCTCCTACTTGTCCCTTACTTTCAAGCAAGTTGAAAAATACAGGAACTAGCAAGATTGAAGCTGTTGCCACTCCGAGCACTGAGTAGATAAAGGCCTTAAACAATGGGTGAATAAAGGTCTTTAATTTTTGTTTCCAATCGCCTTCAATTGAGAGACGAGGAGACACATAATAACAGGCATACAACACGACAAAAATTGAAATCATATAGCCCATATAGAATTGGAGAAGAACTGTTAAACCTAGTACAAAGGCATATGGATAGAGTGCTTCTCCATCTAACAATTTTTCAAGATAGATAATAACCAGAGGAAGCATAATCATAGCGTCATAAAAAATGACGTTCATTTGGTAGGATACCAACATTCCTGAAAGCGCGTAGGCTGTCGCAAATAAGGGTACCATCCAGATTTTTGATTCTGCTCCTTTGCAGCGTTTAACTAAAGAGATGAGCAAAGGAAAAACCAATTGCTCCATATCTAGAGCCAAATAGTGAGAAAAATCGCTAGTCCATAGTGTTGGAAAGGTAGGATAATATAAAAAATATTGAAAGGACTCATTAAGTAATAACCCAAAACTCCTATCATGTCTCCACCTAGAGACTTGGTAAAGGAATAGCTAGACTACTTAAATCACCTGAGAAAACGGCATTCTTTAATAAACCAAAAACTAATGTACTGTTGACCAAAAATCAACCGCCATTAAACTTTTGTTCCCAAATGGATAGCTACCCATGAAAAACCAAACAATTAACATGGTCATCATCGGTAACAAAGCACTCATCATATATAGTAGTGCTTTAGAATGTTTTTTTCTAAATTCTTGCCAGTACATTAACCAATTTTGCATTATTGATTTCTCCCATGTAATTTTAACCAATCTTATCTTCTTCAGCTCTAGCAATATTGGTTTTATCAATAATAAAATGAGGACGTTGTTTCACTTCATAGTAAATTTTCCCAATATATTCTCCAAGGACGCCAATAAAGATAAGTTGAACACTACTAAACAAAATGATCGCTGCTATTGTAGTGAAATAACCACTCGTATAATCTGAAGAAAGGATGAATTTACAAAACTCATAAACAATGTAGAGTAAGGACAGCGCCATACTAATAAAACCAAACTGGATACAAATCCTAAGTGGACGATCATTAAAAGAAATGAGACCTTGCACTGCATAGTTCAAAGACTTTTTAAAGCCAAATTTGCTTTTTCCCGCCTTACGAACTTCATTCTTATAGGGAAATGACCTTCTCTTTAAAAACCAATCCATTCATATAATCCCTTATTAAATCGATTATACTCTGGCAGAGAAATAAATACATCGACAGCTCTTTTACTTAATAAACGTAACTCAGATTTCCCGTCGGTAAGCTTAACATCCATTGAATGATTTGAAAATGCGTAAAAACAACGAGCAAAAGAAACTACCTACTGCAGATTCACCTTCTCTACTCCTTTGGCCGCTAACAATATCATTCCCTCTTTGTAGGCTTCTACAAAAAGCGGAATCAGGTAGGGTGGGTGTTGTAAATCACCGTCCATGACCATAACAGCATCCCCTGTTGCATATTTAAAGCCAGCGAGAATCCCACTCTCTCGTCCAAAATTTCTACTAAAACTGATATACTTCACGTTTGAATTTTCGCTTGCAATGCTATCAATTAGCTCCAGAGTCTTATCGCTACTCCCGTCATCGATATAAAGAATTTCATACTCAGATAGTTGTTCTGAAGAGAGCATACTATTGAGTTGTTCCGAAAATAACTTTATGTGTTTGGGCTAGAACTAATTCTTCATTTAAAAGTGTGATAAGAATTGAAAGTTTTCATCTAAATGCTCCATTATATTTACTTTTTCCAAAAAGGAGAGCCACGCTCTCTCCTCTCTAAAATACTTATCTATTATTTATTAGAATGTTTACGTTTCAATACAACTGTACCAGATAGGATTACGATACCCTGCAATGACTAAACCTGCTCCAACTGTTTCACCAGTTTGAGGAAGTTTACGTCCTTTTCTGTATTTTAACCCTTTTTCTGAGTTGTAGGTTGATTCGTATTTTTCTGTTGTTGAATTACTTGTTCCTTTAGAAGGCCCTTCTGACGGAATTACTTGTGTTCCATCTTGATTCGTAGGATGTTTAGTATCGGTTCCTGATTCCTTCGTTGTAGCCGAAGTGGTCGTTGGCTCCTTCGTTGTAGTTGTGCTATCACCATGTTTAGGGATCTTCTACTGACGGAGTAACTGGTCCTGCTGAATGTGTTGACTCCTTCGTTGTAGTTGTTGAAGTTTGTCGTCAGCTCCTTCGTTGTAGTTGTTGAAGTCGTCGTTGGCTCCTTCGTTGTGGTTGTTGAAGTCGTCGTTGGTGCCTTCGTTGTAGTTGTCGAAGTGGTAGTCGGTTCCTTCGTTGTAGTCGTTGAAGTTGTCGTTGGCTCCTTCGTTGTAGTTGTCGAAGTCGTCGTTGGTGCCTTCGTTGTAGTTGTTGAAGTTGTCGTTGGCTCCTTCGTTGTAGTTGTCGAGTTGTCGTTGGTGCCTTCGTTGTAGTTGTCAGTGGTAGTCGGTTCCTTCGTTGTAGTTGTTGAGCTGTCGTTGGCTCCTTCGTTGTAGTTGTCGAAAGTCGTCGTTGGTGCCTTCGTTGTAGTTGTCGAAGTTGTCGTTGGCTCCTTCGTTGTAGTTGTCGAAGTTGTCGTTGGCTCCTTCGTTGTAGTTGTCGAAGTTGTCGTTGGCTCCTTCGTTGTAGTTGTCGAAGTCGTCGTTGGCTCCTTCGTTGTGGTTGTTGAAGTTGTCGTTGGCTCCTTCGTTGTGGTTGTCGAAGTCGTAGTTGGCTCCTTCGTTGTAGTTGTCGAAGTGGTAGTCGGCTCCTTCGTTGTAGTCGTTGTAGTTGTCGTTGGCTCCTTCGTTGTCGTTGTTGAAGTTGTTGACTCTGGGTCGTTGTAGTCGTTGTAGTTGTCGAAGTGGTCGTTGTAGTTGACGTAGTTGTAGTTGTGGTGGTTGTGGTTGTAGTCTTATCACCACTACCAGTACCTGAACCACTTTCCAATCTTGTCAAAGCAGTGATTGAGCGAGGGTTAGTGAAGTTTGTTGCTGACCAATCTAATAAATTGCTAACATTAGTTCCGCAGGAAGTTCTGAAGCCAATTCCGTTGTATACTCAATATACATAGCCCAATTCCAGTTATCACCGAAGTTAATGGTAAAGCCTGTGATTTTTCCTTCAGCATTTCGTGTGAATTCAGCTTTTTTAGTAAAGTTATCAATTGGTTCCAATTTAAGAAGCGCAGCTTCATTAGGAATTTTCTTTGGTTGAGTTGCATAACGAACAGCACGAAGAGAACCTTCTACAAGAACTTGTCCGTTATCGCTAAAGTCATCTTTGATAACCATGTTATCTAGCTTATCTTGAACAGCATTTAATATAATACGCCATTTGATTCGTTTAGGATTTTCAGGATCTTGGTAACCATATTTTCATTTCATAGTCACTATCTCACCCGTATCAGTTTGGTAATTGAGAGTGTATTGTTCAGTTCCAAACGTAAATGTATATTTCCCAGGCTGTGTTAGTGTAGTTGTATTAGGACGCACAGAGTACTTTAAAGCCATAACTTTGTCTTGATAATTCTTAGAAAAGTAGTCTGTAAATGTAATGGTTACTTTTTGTGTACTCGGATCAGTAACAGCATTAGCAACCACTTGACCGCCACTATTCAGAATTGGGAATTCTAGCTTAGTTACTAAACCTAATTCCTTAGGAAGATCAAGAACAAGAGTATCACCTTCGTTAATTTGTTGAGAATCTGGGAAAGAGATTGTGTTTGTAGCTTCCATCGTCTTTCCAGTAACAACTTCGGTGTCAGCTGTCAACGGCTTCCCATCTACTGTAATTGCCGTGTTGTTCGTATAATTTGTAATATCAGTGGCAAATACTGTTGTAAGTATTGTCAAAGATAATACAAGCATACTAGCAAAAGCTAACACACGCATATAGTTCTTTTTAGATTACGCATTGTTATCTCCTTAAATTTTTATCAGTTATATAATAGCATTTTTAGAGGATATTTTTCAAGAATTTGATGCTATTATAATCAAAACATTCGGTTTTTGATAGAGTAGTCATTCCTTTATCGAATATTAACCATTAACTGTTGACTTTTTATTATGACAGATGAATCATTACTCTTGATAAACGTGCAATCGGCCCACTTTAAGAGACTCATTTACTACTTTGATTTATCTTCACATCTACTTTATTATGCTTAAGCGCCTAGCTAAAAAATCATTAAAAGTCAAAAAACCAAGACGTGACCTGGCTTTTTGTTTAGTATTTAAAATCCTAATTTTTCAAATACTTCAGAGAAATTTTGACAGATAGCATCAAGTGAAACTTGAACTTCTTCTCGAGTTTGATTATTCTTAACCGTCACTTGTCCGCTTTCGACCTCGCTCTCTCCCAGAGTGATAAGAGTCTTAGCTCCAAAAACATCTGCTGACTTGAACTGAGCTTTAAGTTTACGGTTGAGGTAATCACGCTCCGCTTTGAAGCCTTGTTGGCGCAATGCTTGTACTAACTCCAAGGCTTTCAGATTAGCTCCTTCACCAAGAACAGCAATATAGACATCTAGGGAATTTTCAATAGGAAGTGCCACGCCTTGTTTTTCAAGGACCAAAAGAAGACGCTCTACACCAAGTCCAAAACCAAATCCAGCAGTTTCAGGACCCCCGAAGTAAGCAACCAAGCCATCGTAGCGGCCACCTGCACAAACTGTCAAGTCATTGCCTTCAATCTCTGTGATAAACTCAAAGATGGTGTGGTTGTAGTAGTCCAGACCACGCACCATATTGGTATCGATGATATAGTCTACTCCGAGATTTTCCAACATCTGGCGAACAGCATCAAAGTGGGCTTGGCTTTCTTCATCCAGGTAATCCAAGATAGACGGTGCATTCTCCACTGCCACCTTGTCTTCTTTCTCCTTAGAGTCCAAGACACGAAGAGGATTTTCCTCCAAGCGACGTTGGCTATCCTTAGACAAGGTCTCCTTGAGCGGTGTTAAGTAGTCAATCAAGGCTTGACGGTAAGCCACACGGCTCTCAGGATTTCCAAGAGTGTTGAGGTGCAATTTGACACCTTGAATGCCAATTGCTTTCAAGAAGTGGGCTGCCATAGCGATCGTTTCTACATCGGTAGCTGGATTGCTAGAGCCAAAGCACTCCACACCAATCTGGTGGAATTGGCGTAAACGACCTGCTTGTGGGCGCTCATAGCGGAACATTGGGCCCATGTAGTAGAACTTGCTTGGCTTTTGCACTTCTGGTGCGAAGAGTTTGTTTTCCACATAAGAACGAACGACTGGAGCAGTTCCTTCTGGACGGAGGGTAATATGACGGTCTCCCTTGTCGTAAAAATCGTACATTTCCTTGGTTACGATATCGCTTGTGTCTCCAACAGAACGACTGATGACTTCGTAGTGCTCGAAAAATAGGGTACGCACTTCTGAGTAGTTGTAGCGTTTGAAAATTTCACGCGCAAAGCCTTCAACGTACTGCCATTTGGCAGACTCAGCAGGTAAAATATCCTGCGTTCCTTTTGGTTTTTGTAATTTTCATAGAGGATCCTCTTTCTAACTTAATAGTCCTATTTTACCATAAATAAAGGGATTGGGACAGTCGGAGGAGTAAAGAAATAGCTTTGACCATGCACAGTTGTTATCATTTCCACCCAAATACCTGATTTTAACTAGCATTTACAATCTGCCACAGGCATGATACAATGAATACCATCAGATATACGAAGGAGAACTTATGAAAAAGAATATCTTGACAACCCTTGTTGCTGCACTTATCTACTTTCTCTGTATCGGAGTGGGTGTTCTACTAGGGAACCTTGTCGACCACACTGGAAATATGTTTTACGCCCCTGCCTTTTCTGCTCTTGTGGGTGGTAGCGTCTATATGATCCTTTTAGCAAAAGTGCCTCGTTTTGGAGCGATTACTACGATAGGACTTGTGATTGCTCTCTTTTTCCTCGGGAGTAAGCATGGTGCTGGAGCCTTTCTGCCAGGTATTATCTGCGGTCTTGCAGCAGATGGCATCGCTCACCTAGGACATTACAAGGATAAGGTTAAAAACCTTCTTTCCTTCCTAGTTTTTGCCTTTGGTACTACTGGTCCCATCCTACTCATGTGGTTGACCCCTCAAGCCTATATGGCAACTCTAATCGCTCGTGGAAAATCTCAGGACTATATCGATCGCATTATGGTTTGCACCGAATCCTGCTAATATCCTCCTCTTTATCACAAGTATTCTCATCGGCGCTTTACTTGGTGCCCTGATCGGACAAGCATTGAGTAAAAAATTAGCACATAAAACATCATAAAAAAAGAGCCAGCTGGCTCTTTTTTATTTATGACTTAATTTCTTGGTCAAGAAGTCTCCCAAGAACTGAATCGTAAAGATAATCAAGATAATGATGAGGGTCGCAAGAATAGTCACATCGTGATTGTAACGGTTAAAACCATAAGCGATAGCTACGTTACCGATACCTCCAGCCCCAACTGCTCCCGCCATGGCTGTTTCACCGACTAGTGAAATCAAGGTTACAGTCGTCACGCGGATCAAGTCTGGAAGTCCTTCTGATAGGTAAACTCCTACGATATCCCAAAATGTAGCTCCGCTGGCTTGCGCTGCCTCAATGACACCACCATCTAGCTCAGCCAATACCACCTGTACTTGACGGGCAAAGAAGGCAAAGACTGCAAAAGAAAGTGGTACGATAGCCGCATTTGGACCAATACTTGTTCCTACGATTAGATGAGAGAAGGGTGACAAGACTGCCAAGAGAATGATAAATGGCACCGCACGGAAGATTGACGTGATCTTGTCTAAAATCCAGAAAACAACTTTATTTTCCAAGACACCACCTGGAGCTGTCAAGACAAGGAAAAGCCCTGCAACCAGCCCTAGGAAACCTCCAATGATGAAGGAAAGAACCGTCATATAAAGGGTCAAGTAGATTGCTGTCCCCCAGCCAGCTTGACCAGACCAACCCATCTTGTAGACGTTTGGTAAGTATGTTTGAATCAATTCCGCCATCTTACTGTCCTCCCTTCAATACTTTTAGTTGCACACCAGCCTGACGGATGGCCTCTTGAGCTTTTGCCAGTGCTTCTTTTTCTCCAGACAAAACAACCACAAGCTCACCAACAGGAGTACCATCCAAAATTTCGATGTTTCCATAGAGAATATTGGCTGTTACTTGGTAGTGTTTATACAATTCATTCAAAAGTGGCTCATCTGTAGAAGCGCCTGCATACTTGAGTTGTACCAAAATGCTATTTTCAGATAAGTGCTCCACGATTTCTTGCTTTTCAATCTTGACCATAGCTTCATCAATACCAGTAGCCGTTGAGATAAAGTCCTGGGTCAATGGTTGCTTAGGATCAGAGAAGATTTCAAGAACGCTACCTTCTTCAATCAAGCGGCCATCCTGCATGACTGCCACACGATTAGCAATATCTTTGACAATCTGCATCTCATGCGTAATCAAGACAATAGTCAAGCCTAGTTTACGATTCAATTCTTGCAAGAGTGACAAGATTTGTTTTGTCGTCTTTGGATCAAGAGCTGAAGTTGACTCGTCCGAAATCAAGATTTTTGGATCATTGGCCAAGGCACGCGCAATGGCTACACGCTGTTTTTGTCCACCAGAAAGTTGTGAAGGATAGTTTTCGGCACGGTCTGCAAGACCAACCAAGTCCAACAACTTAGCCACTTTAGCCTTCTTATCTTTCTCACTGAGTCCAGAGTGTTTGAGGGCAAAGCTACGTTTTCCTCGGCCGTTTTTTTGACTCATGAGGTTAAAATGCTGGAAAATCATTCCGATATCTTGACGTTTACGACGCAACTGCTCTGCCGTCAAGGTCACCTTGCCATCAAAAAATCACATCGTCGTCAATGGTAATTTTGCCTGCAGATGGTTTTTGCAAAAGGTTAATAACACGAACTAGGGTTGATTTCCTGCTCCAGAATATCCTACAATCCCGTAGATATCCCCTTCTTGGATGTGAATGGTCACATCCTTGACCGCTGTGATAGTTCTTTTCTTTTGGTGGAAAGTCACATCAATCTGGTCTAATTTGATAATGTCTCTACTCATAACTTCTAATCAGCTCCTCTACTAATTCAATATGGGTGTAGTAATCGGCGATTCGCACATTTTCATCTCCACCATGGTCTCGGCTATTAGCATTTCCTAGGCCAAATGCAACCATAGGTACTTCTAAGGCATCAAATACCGTATGCATGGGACCTGTACCAGCTGTTGTCGGCAAGACAGATACGCCCTGTGGATAGAATTTCTTGGCCAGCTCAATCACATTGAGAATGGACGGCGCACTCATGTCACTTCGATAACTCATCTCACCCAAAGTATAGTACAATTCTACCTTATCAAAACCGTTTTTTTGTCTAGTTGTTTTCGGATTTTTATCCAAAACATCATGGGGAGTCTAACCCTGGAACCAAGCGGACTTCTAACTTGCTTTAGCTTCTGCTGGCAAGATTGTTTTGACTCCTTGCCCTTGATATCCTGACTGGATCCCTTCGATATTGAGCGCTGGCTCAAAAAAACGCTTTAGAAAGGCGGTACGTTCCTCTTGTAATAAAGGCAATTCTAAACCATATATATGATTGATCTCCTCTGGGTTTTCGTTGAGCGTAGGTATCAACCAAGGCTATTTCTCGTTCGTTGGGTTCCTGCACATCATCGTACAAACCTTCTACCAAGATACGGCCGTCGGTTGCACGAAGACTAGTCAAGGCTTGGATTAGATACCAAGGAGCCGATTCGATGACTCCTCCATAGCTAGAATGGATATCCACGTCTGCACTCTTAACCTTGGCATCAAAGGTTACAATTCCCTTATTGCCCCCTGAGATTTCTAGCTGTTCTAAGGCGTTCTTGGTTCCTTGTTCCCAGACTAATAAATCAGCACCACGAAGTTTGTCAGCATGCTTTTCTAAATATTTATCCAAATCCATAGAGGCCGATTCCTCAGCTCCTTCCATGATGAAGCTGATATTGACAGGAAGTTCATCATGGTGCTGCATATACTTTCTCAGTGCACTCAGTCTAGCTGTGATATGCCCCTTATCATCATCAACCCCGCGTCCATACATAATCCCATCACGGACAGAAAGAGTAAACGGATCCTCCGTCCACACTTGATCACCATCTGCCGGCACCGTATCATAGTGATTGTAGAAAATGATAGTCTTAGCATTTGGTCGTGAACTCTTGAAATGCGCCATGAGAAAAGGAGCTGTATACGTCTCATCAATCTCGACTTGGGCTCCCGCATCCTTGAAAAATCTCACCCAGATAGCGAGCAACTTCTTTTAAAACCAATTTGCTGGGCAAAAACTGATTTTTGAAATCAAAGTACGCAAAACCTCAAAAATAATGTTGCGCTACATGATCCTTTTTCAAACTTTTTCAATTTGTTCTTCTTGGCTAGGGAAAACCATTTTCTCTCTACCTTTCTACTAGGACTTGTACCTTTAGAATCAATACAAGTGGATTTCATTTGCTTGAGGCTCTATATAAAAGCAAGAGGTGGAAAAAATCTCTCCCACCTCCCTGTGTTTATTACCAAACTGGTTGATCCAAGCCGTCTGAAGTTTCTTCGATGACTTTTTTCACTTCATCAGTGTGGTAAGCTGCGATAATTTTCTTGATTGCATCAGCTTTAGGTGATGATTCCCAATCTTTTTTCGCAACGATGATGTTGTACCATTGTTTTGAGTTTTCGTCAGCTTGCTCTTTAAAGAGTGCTTTCTTGTAGTCCAATTTTGCTTCTGTAACAAAAGTGTTGTTGACAACAGCCGCATCAACGGATGACAATGAACGAGCTGTTTGACTTGCGTCTAATTCAGTGATTTTCAAGTTCTTTGGATTTTCTGTGATGTTTGCGATTGTCGCAAGCGCAGTTCCTGAAACGTCCAATTTGATCAAACCAGCTGATTGAAGAAGGTAAAGAGCACGACTTTCGTTAGTAGCATCGTTAGGTACAGCGATTTCTCCGTTTGCTGGGATGTCTTCTACTTTAGTGTACTTGTTTTCTTCTCCGTTTTTACCTGAGTAAAGGCGGATTGGTGAGATATAAGTATCTGCAATTGCTACAAGATCTTTACCGTTTTCTTTGTTCCAGTTGTTCAAGAAGTTATAGTGTTGGAAAGCGTTCAAGTCTACTTCACCATCAGCAGTTGCTTTGTTTGGTTGTGAGTAGTCTGTAAACTCTGTGAATTCCAATTTAATTCCGTCTTTTTCAACTAATTCTTGGACTTTATCCCAGCGTGCTTCCTCAGAACCGCTACGGTTCACTGTTGCAATTTTAACAACTGTTCCGTTGTCTGCTTTCTTTTCTGAATTTCCGCAAGCTGCAAGTGCAAGGCCTGCTACTGTAGCGATAGCTGCTACGCCTAACCATTTTTTGATTTTCATGATTCGTTCTCCTTTAAAAATAATACTGTAATAGTATCTCACACTTTATTTGATTTAGCAAATTGTTTTAAGATAGGCAGGGCTATAGTTTAAAAACTATATACCTACAGAATGGAAAAACCATCCATCTACCAGAGAATGGATGATTTTAGATTACTATTTAATATCAGCTTCTGCTGGCAGGTAAGAGCCACCAAAGAACTGTTGAGATAGTTTTTCAAGAGTTCCGTCTTTGTAGAGTTCTTGGATGCGTTTGTCCACAAAAGCCTTCAACTCATCTTGACCTTTGGCAAGAAGTGGGTAAACATAAGGTTGTTGGTCGCTTGGAAGTTCGATGACTTTCAAGTTATCCAAACCTTGGTTTTTGATAACAGTCTCTACACCAATTTTATCAAAAATCTTGTAGTCAAATTGTCCATCGCTCAAGCGTACCATGATTTGTTGAAATCTGCCTTAGTATAGTTAAGAATAGTTGGGTTATCTGCGTGTTGTTTGTTGTATTCTTCCAACTGTTTAGCTGATGTAGTGGCTTGAACAATCTCAGTCGATTTTCCACCGATATCATCGAGAGACTTGATACTGTCGTCGTCTTTCTTCACTACAAGGACACTAGGATTTTGGGCAATTGGTGCTGCATAGAGATATTTATCCGCACGTTCTTTAGTATAACTAAGATTGTTGACAGCCATATTGTAGCGGTCAGCATCAAGTCCTGCAAAGACACCTGACCATTCTGTCTTTTCAAACTTAACATCATACTTGTCAGAATCTTTAAAGATAGCGCGAACGACTTCAATCTCGTAACCAGTCAATTCGCCATTTTCTTCATAGATAAATGGCTTTTGGTGATCCGTTAGTTGCTACGATGATTTCTTTCTTAGCAGTTGTTGCTTCACCCGATGCCGCATCTTTCTTCTCACCACCTGAACAAGCTGCCAGTACACCTGCGGCAACAAGCCCTAAAAGCAGCAAGTGATGAATATTTGATAATTTTTCTTCATAATATTTCCTCCAAAAATAGAATATAGTCTTATCTTAACAGAAAAAAAGCAATTCCGCCATTATATGATTTCTATCTTTGCCATAAGTTTTCTTTATGTCTGATTTAAAAGACAAGACGCAAGATAGCTATTAAGACAACCCCAAAAAGAACCGTCCCCACCAGATTACGATAGCGAAAGGCGACAAAGCCTGTTGGAAAAACTGCGATTAAGTCTAACCATTTGATGTGAGGAAAATCTCCCACCTTACCTGTTGCTACACTTGATAGAATCAAGGCAAAGATAATAGATACAGGTAGAAATTTTAAAAAACGCTCGACAATAGCAGGCAAGCCCTTATACTTGACCAAGATAAAGGGAATCACACGTGGAATCCAAGTCACTAGTCCAGAAAAAATAACAGCTAACAAAAGATACTTACTGACCATCTAAGATCACCCCCATTGTACATCCAAGCAGTGTCGCAAATAGGACAGCTAGCGATTGAGATACCACTGTTAAGAGTATAAAGAAGGAAAGGGCAACTACTCCTAAAATGATAAAGAGGTTGCGCAAGGGAATTCTTCTTTGCATAATCTGAAACTGAGATGCAAAAATTCCAATAAACATTCCGACCAAGGCAAAGTCAAGACCGAAAATCTCCGGATTTGGCAAAAGCCCACCTAAGGCAGTCCCGACAACCGTCCCCACAAACCAAGCCACATAGCTATTTAGATTGTTACCATGCATCCACATAGGATTGACCTTATCCGTATGCACCAACTCGCCCATCAAAACACCATAGGTTTCATCAGTCAAGATACTAGACATGCCGATATTGTGCCAGAGACTAGTATGACGAAAATAGGTTGAAGCGTGTAAACTCAGCAAAAAGAGACGTAGATTGATCAAAAAGACCGTCATAGCAATAGCAGCCACAGGCGCTTGGACTGCAATTAAGGCCAACATGGCAAACTGGGCACTCCCAGCATAGACAAAGAGGCTCATCAGGCCCATCTCAACAGGTGTTACATAGGGAGCTCCGATAATGCCACAAGCAAGGCCGATGCTAACATAGCCCAGTGCTGTTGGCATGGCTGCCTGCACACCTTCCCAAAATCCTTTTTCTTTCATAAAACTCCTTACCAGTGTTTCAGTAATCGACTGCTTATCAACAGTCACAATGAGGACTATTATAACACAATCAAAGAGGAGAAAAAAGTTTGCTGACTGACCAGAACAGAAAAAGACTGGAAACCAGTCTTATCTAGTAATGTAAAAATTCTAATAAGCACACCAGTAAGCTGACGATGATAGCAAAACCCTCTAAAATAACAAAGGAAGTATATGCCCGATACCGTTATAGACTATATGCAGTCCAATAGGCCAATAAATAGACTTTGTTACTCTAAACAAGACGGCAAATATAATACCGCCGCCCATATATGAGAAAAAGTCTGTCAAGACCCAACCATAGTCACTGATATGCAGGATTCCAAATAATATAGCTGGAGCCTAGTACATCTAGTCCCCATTTCTTCCCTTTTTTTCCAAGGCTGTCATCACCAAGCCACGATAAATCATCTCTTCAAAAATGGGACCCGCTATCACAGGATAGAAAAAATACATCAAAAATGCCGTAGCTCCTGTGAAAGTCGGAGCAGCGAGTTGGTAAGCAAGTCCATTTTGAGTAGGTGGGAATAGGAAAAATTTAATGAAATTCCAAATAAATAAAAGCAAGAAAAAGCTAAAAAAAGAATAGAAAAGATAGGACCCTTTAAATTTTCTACTGTTGATTTGTTGCCATTTCCCTGACTGAATCATGACAATGAGCGCAAGCAAAACTACAAGAAAATTCAACATCATATCCGACAGATAAAATGCAAAGTCAGATAGACCAGCAGCAAGGTCGCTGTGTAAAAACCAAACGAATGAGGAACTGATCAGCAATAACTAGTAGAATGGCCACAAAAAGTAGTAGCGCGAGATTATCTTTTTCATATATCACCTTTTCTAATATCCAAACACCAGTAAACTAACAATGAGTAAGAAGGTGTTCCATGAAGCATGTAAAGCTATGGCCCAATAAATAGATCGTGTATAGCGAAATATCATACAAAATATCAAACCCATTCCAAAGTAGAGCATGAAATCTGTCGTTATCCAGCCATTTTGTAAGACATGCATAGCACCAAATATAGCAGCTGAAACAAGAACATCAAGATAATAGCTTTTAACTTTAGATAAACTTGTCATCAAAAAGCCACGACAAACAATTTCTTCTGTTATAGGTGCAATAAGGCTTCCGTAAAGTACACGCGCGATAATATAACTAAGACCTGTCATACTGGTAGCTACTTCCACTACTGCACTACCATTTTGCGTACGAGGAAAGATACGAGTTGCTAGATTTACCCACACAAATAATAAGAAAAAAGAAAGAAAGAAAACACCCAGGTAAGACCAACGAAACTGGAAACGACCACACTCTTTCCAATGTTCACTTTTGACAAGAATAATAGTTGCAACAACTCCTAGAACAAGCATCAACAAGACCTGTAAAACATAGTAGATCTCATCCGACAAAGTGTTCGTAAAGTCTGGATGCATTACCACATTGAATATAAGGTAGCTGGCCAATATCAATAGTCCAGTTGCTAGATGAAATTTCATTTCTTTCATTTTCTTCATTAAATTACTTCCTATTCTTTTTTTATCGACGGCGTCTAAAACCACTCACCTGTTGGTTCTACAGCCCAATCAAAAGCACCACGATGAGGACTCATTCCTTGATTTCCCCAACCAGGGTAAATTCCTGCAACACCCCAACCTGTACCGCCTCTAACACCTGGGACAATATTGACAATATCTCCTCCGCTAACTGCTTGCAATTCTGCCTCTGTCAATTCCATTGTTTCTGCAAATTGTAAATTCAACATCATTTACACTCCTTTAATTATTTTATTTGTAAACCACTTCTGCGACCTAGGATTTGCTTCAAATGCTTTTACAAAAATAGTATAGCACGGATAGTAGACAATTTGATAAAATCGCATATTTGATATTTTTTTCTTATGAAAATTTCACATTTGCGATTTTGATTGATTTGATTCTTTCACTGATATAATAAAGATGTTATTAACAAGGGAGGGAAACGATATGAAGAAAAGAAAAAATTCAACTAATGCTTCTACTCATTTCAGAGTGAGTTATTATCATTCCATTTCTAGCTCATCGATAAGTGTTTTATACTGCTGGAAACGTAATTCAAAAAAAGTGCTGATAATTGTGGGTTTTTCTAAGATTTTCAGAGATTGGATAAAGTGTTCAATCTCTTTTTGATTGCTTCCTTGGTTTGAAGGAAAAACACTCATTTTTCTTTAAAAAAATTGCCATGATACTTTCTCAAAAAACATCATACGGTCGCAGCATACTCCAGTTCTGCCTCAAAGATTGGGATGTAGGAGAAAAGTTTACGCTCCATGAGCTCTGAGATAATATTAAGATAACCACTTTTTCATATACAGTCTATTGTGTACTAACTCTTTAAATTCCTTGGATTTTTCGAGTAAGGAGGTTGATAAAAAGATCAGATCTTGATTGCTCAAAAAAGGCATAGTATTGCAAAAGATATAGAGTTCAAACCAGGTCCAAGACTCGATAGCATAGAGATAGGTAGTTAAAAACTCACTATCCTCCTCTGCTAGTGGGTAGCTTTTATCTAGTGAATGGATAGCATCTTTAATCACAATAGAGTTCAAACGGCGATAAGTCTGCGCCATCTGTTCTTGCTCAATTTCTTTCAACAATTGTTCTAAAGCCAGCTATATCTTGATGGGCAAAGCGATCCACAATCCTTCTACCAAATCGCATATGTGGAGATTCTTGGTAGTTGTTGAGCTTGTGTCCAAACTCATCAAAGGTCACATTGATCCCTTGGATAGCTAGGATCAACTTATCCGCAGACAGCATGGACTGCCCTAGTTCAAACTTGGATAGCTGAGAAGCTGTTAGTCCAGCACAAGCCACATCTGACTGCTTGAGCTTTCTCGCCAGGCGTAATTCCTTGTAAAATTCTCCTAATTCCTGTTTTTCAATCATGGCCAAACTCCCTTTTAAAAATTCCCTTTACTATTCTATTCGTAAAAACTTTACTTTTTAACATATTATAAAAATATTTTTAGCAAAAAAGCCAGCTTCAAGCTGACTCTTTATTCTAAAGTATCAAAAGCGAGACTTGGTTTGGCGTTTAGCTCCAAGCCTGCAAAGTTTTCTTTGTTCCACTCGCTGACGCTAGCATAGGCAATCATACCCGCATTGTCTCCGCAAAGTCGCAGAGGCGGAATGATGACCTTGACATCAGTGATTTCAGCTGCCAAGCGTTCTCTTAATCCTCTATTAGCTGCCACACCACCAGCCACGACTAGAGTTTTAACAGGGTATTTTGCTAAGGCCTTCTTGGTTTTTGCCATGAGAATATCCATAACTGCTGCTTGGAAGGAAGCACACAAGTCCTCTGTAGACAGGCTTTCTCCCTTTTGCTCGGCATTGTGGTGAAGATTGATAAAGGCAGACTTCAAACCTGAGAATGAAAACTCCAGATTATCTTCCTTAATCATGGCACGTGGGAAATCATAAATATCCTGACCTTGGTGGGCTAACTCGTCAATCTCTCGACCTGCTGGATAGGTCAAACCCATGACACGGCCGACCTTGTCATAGGCTTCACCAACCGCGTCATCTCGAGTTTCACCAACGATCTTGTAATCACCAGCCTCAGAAACATAGACCAACTCTGTGTGTCCACCACTGACTAAAAGGGCTAACAAGAGGAATTCCAAAGGCTCCACACTTTGAGCCGCCATGAGATGACCAGCCATATGATTCACAGGAATCAGGGGAAGGCCATGAGCCCAAGCAAAGGCCTTAGCAGCTGACAAGCCAACTAGCAAGGCTCCAACCAAGCCTGGTCCGTAGGTAACCGCAACAGCTGTCACGTCCTCTTCGGTAATCCCTGCTTCTGCCAATGCTTCCTCGATACAGGCTGTAATGACTTTCAACATGGTGGCGGCTAGCCACTTCTGGCACCACGCCACCAAAACGTCTGTGACTCTCAATTTGACTAGCAATGACATTGGACAAGAGCTGGTCGTCGTTTTTCAGGACGGCGACACTGGTCTCATCACAGGATGTCTCAAATGCTAAAATATATCTATCCTTCATCTATTTCTCTCTTCATGATAATGGCGTCCTCAACTGGATTATGGTAATAGGACTTTCTCTCAGCGATGACTGCCATTTTTTTCTTTCTTGTAAAATGCTTGCGCTCGTTGATTAGACTTCCTGACTTCGAGAAAAAATCTCCTTGTCTGCTGGCAATTGAGCAAACAAGGCTGAGCTATCTCCTGACCTTGATAAGCTTGCTTAACGGCGATTTGCAGGACTTCTGCTTCAAAGATATTTTTCCTGAATTGCTAGAAAACCTGTCACTTCTGCCCCTATCATAAGCCAATGCATACCAGGGTCTGGTCTTGGGACAGGTCTGCTTGGTTTGTTCCAACGTCCAGGACTGACTGGATAAACATCCGCCATGACAGCGTAGATGGCTTGAGCCAAGTCAGGTTGCTGTTGGATTCGTTTGATCTCGATCATAGGCGTTTAATGAGGACTCGCCAGACTCAGTATGGTTCTTGAGCCAGTTTTCCTCAGCTTCGACACGTTTGAGGTAATTCGGCACAAAAATCATGCAAGAGTCTGCTTCCTTATCCCAGGCCCAAAAGAGCAAAGATTCGCTGCATTTGGCAAAGTTTCATAGTAGTCAGCCTGTGGTAATTGCTCTTGGATCTGCTCAACAAAAGGCTTCAACTTCTCCGACAAAGGTCACCTGTTCAGCATCCTTGACTTGTTCTAGGACTTGCTCAAAGGACAAATGCGCTTCTGGAAAGACTGGCTGGGCATTTTCATAAAACCCTGCATAAACATTATTGCGACGCGCATCCATCAAAGGAACCACCAAACCTTCCTGCTGGCTTGGTACCAGAGCTAAAAGGCTCGACATCCCCACTAACTCAATGTTTAGAGTATGAGCCAAGGTCTTAGCAGTTGCTACTGCGATTCGCAAACCTGTGTAGCTACCCGGCCCCTCTGCCACTACGATTCGATCCAAATCTTTGGCGTCAAATCCAAACTCGCCATTAAGAAATCAATGGCAGGCATGAGGGTAATACTGTGATTCTTCTTGATATTGATCATAGTCTCGGCCAGAAGCTGCTTGTCCTCTAAAATGGCTAGAGACAGAGCCTTGCTGGACGTATCAAAAGCTAATACTTTCATAACACATTCCTATCTTTTTGTCTGTTTACTATTATACTACAAAAAAGCCGACACATGGGAATTTTCTTTCTCTCCAAACAAAAGGCCTACCTCTTAAACAAAGAGGAAGGCAAAAATAAAAAGTTGTAGCTTTTTCCTATCTTTTTCCGAATATATAAGTGAACAAGAAAAAAGGAGGAAAGTTCAATGACAAATTTTGACGTTCTTGACAATCAATTTTTATCGTTATCTGAAAATGAATTATCAGGTATTGATGGTGGTCTCGCTCCCTTAGTTATCTTTTGGAGTAGCAGTATCTTGAAAGCTATTGCAGGTGGCACAGCACTTGTAGGGTCTGGTTTGGCAGCTGGTTATTTTTTTAGGAGGTTAGTATGATGAACGGTTTGGATAAGTATTGTGCAATTTCTAATAAAAGAATTGCAAGAAGTCAAGGGTGGTTTTGGTGTAGGCGTTGGTATAGCTTTATTTATGGCAGCTTACACCATTGGAAAAGATCTCCGTAAAAAGTTTGGATAAGTCATGCTAGATAAAAGACACATTTTTAGAAGGATGAATTTTATTCTCTTCATCTCTTACAGTTTGCTCAGTATTCTCAACGATTTAAGCATTACTACTATACCATTGCCAATTGATTTATCTGTTTTGTATTGTTTTATTTTTTTATGCTTTCAACTCTTTTTGAACAAAACAATCATAACTGTAAAAATAAGGATAGGGCCTGAAAATATAACCTCTGTTTGAGGGAAAATTGGACATCTAATTTAAAAATCCACCTTATCTTAATAGTTGAGGTGGATTTTTGTATAGCTAATTCACTATATTTCTATTTCTATTAAAGATAGATATTAGTTCAATCACCAGATATAAATAAACAACTGAAGTTAAGTATTCAAACCAAAGTAAAATACAAACCAGACCACATAGGTCACAAGGAGAAGGAAAAACGAATACAGAGTCACGAAGCCAATCTTCCATAGGAATTGGACTTTCCGATGCTCTAGCAGAGTATACAAAACATTGCCACCGTAAACACAAGCAACAAAAAAATCATAAAAGCTACCAAACGAATGCCGATAGCAAAAGTAAATAGGCCATTCATCTTTCAACCTCCTTGATATGGAAACATCTCTTATAACTTTATTATAGCATTTGAATCTGAGGTCTTCAAATACTTATACAAGGCAAAATGAAACGTATTTCACGCTCCTTACTTTCAGGTTTCCCCTCTTTTACTAATTCCCTTTTTATGTTATAATTGAGATAATTGTAACGAATCAAGGTCAATAAAGACAAAAATGAACTGGAATCAAACCAGTTTCAAACTGAGCATTTTTGAATATAGCTGACCTGAAAGCAGAAAGGAAACATATGATTTACAAAGTTTTTTTATCAAGAAACAAAAGACCGTAGTCCCCGTCGTGAAACAACACGCTCACTCTACTTAGACATCGATGCTAGCTCAGAACTTGAGGGACGTATCATTGCCCGCGAACTTGTTGAAAAAAACCGTCCAGAATATAACGTAGAATACATCGAACTCTTGTCTGACAAACTACTTGACTACGAAAAAGAAACTGGCGCATTTAAAATTACGGAGTTCTAATATGGCCTATACTCTTAAACCAGAAGAAGTGGGCGTTTTTGCCATTGGCGGTCTAGGAGAAATCGGGAAGAACACTTACGGTATTGAATACCAAGATGAGATTATCATCGTCGATGCTGGGATTAAGTTCCCAGAGGACGATCTACTTGGTATCGACTACGTTATCCCAGACTACTCCTACATTGTAGACAATATCGACCGTGTAAAGGCTCTTTTGATTACTCACGGACACGAGGACCATATCGGAGGGATTCCATTCTTGCTCAAGCAAGCCAATATCCCTATCTATGCAGGTCCACTGGCTCTCGCCCTTATCCGTGGAAAACTTGAAGAACATGGCCTTTTGCGTAACGCTACACTTCACGAAATCAACCACAACACTGAGTTGACCTTTAAAAATCTCAAGGCAACTTTCTTTAAAACTACCCACTCAATTCCAGAACCTTTGGGGATTGTTATCCACACGCCACAAGGTAAAATTGTCTGTACAGGTGACTTCAAGTTTGACTTTACTCCAGTTGGGGAACCCGCAGACTTGCACCGAATGGCAGCCTTAGGGGAAGAGGGTGTACTTTGCTTACTTTCTGACTCGACCAATGCTGAAGTACCAACCTTTACTAACTCAGAAAAAAAGTCGTTGGTCAATCCATCATGAAGATTATCCAAGACATCGAGGGACGTATTATTTTCGCATCCTTTGCCTCAAATATCTTCCGTCTCCAGCAGGCTACTGATGCTGCTGTCAAGACTGGCCGTAAGATTGCTGTCTTTGGACGTTCAATGGAAAAAGCTATTGTCAACGGAATCGAACTTGGTTATATCAAGGCGCCTCAAGGAACTTTTATCGAACCTAATGAAATCAAGGATTATCCAGCTGGAGAAGTCTTGATCCTCTGTACAGGTAGCCAAGGGGAGCCCATGGCTGCACTATCTCGTATCGCTAACGGAACTCACCGCCAGGTACAATTACAACCTGGTGATACAGTCATCTTCTCTTCTAGCCCAATCCTTGGAAATACAACCAGCGTTAACAAACTAATCAATACTATTTCCGAAGCTGGAGTTGAAGTTATCCACGGTAAGATCAACAACATCCATACATCTGGACACGGTGGTCAGCAAGAACAAAAACTCATGCTCCGCCTAATGAAGCCTAAATACTTCATGCCTGTCCATGGTGAATATCGCATGCAAAAGATCCATGCTGGACTAGCTGTTGATACTGGAGTTGAAAAAGACAATATCTTTATCATGAGCAACGGAGATGTTCTTGCCCTTACTGCAGATTCTGCTCGTATCGCAGGTCATTTCAATGCCCAAGATATCTATGTCGATGGAAATCGTATCGGTGAAATCGGTGCAGCCGTCCTTAAAGATCGCCGTGATCTTTCTGAAGATGGTGTCGTACTTGCTGTTGCAACAGTAGACTTCAAGACACAGATGATTATTTCTGGCCCAGATATTCTCAGTCGTGGTTTTGTCTACATGCGTGAGTCTGGTGATTTGATTCGTCAAAGTCAACGTATTCTTTTCAATGCTATTCGTATCGCACTAAAGAATAAAGATGCTAGCATCCAATCTGTCAATGGCGCCATTGTTAACGCCATCCGACCATTCCTTTACGAAAATACTGAACGTGAACCGATTATCATTCCGATGATCCTCACACCAGACGAAGAATAATAAAACAAAAAACTCTGAAGCCTTATGGTTTCAGAGTTTTTTCTTATTTAACAACAATCTCGTAACGAGTCTTACTTGTGAATGTCTGACCTGCTTTGAGAATCACTTGATCCTTAAAGTCGCTGTGGATAGCATCTGGTAAAGCTTGAGCTTCAAGGGCAATACCGTTGTGCTGGATCATAGGTTTGCCAGCTACAAGTACGCTTTCATCCACAAAGTTTGCAGTGTAAACCACAAAGCAAGAAGCTTCAGTCTTAAAGAGCATGAAACGTCCAGAATTTTGGTCATAAAGGAAACCAGCATTATCATGCCCTTCAGGAAGAGCAAATGGATGGTCCAAACCAGACACGATTTGGATTTGCTCATCTTCTTCTGCAAAAATATCCTTGAGCAAAGCACCATTGTAGATATGTTTGACCACATCACGGTTAGCATCTGGAGTTTTAGCTGGGACACCGTCAGGAGCGATTGGATAGATACCTTCTGTGTTTAATTGGAAGACATGACGGTCAATCGTCTGAGTGAAATCACCAGACAAGTTAAAGTAGCTATGGTTGGTTGGATTGACCAAGGTATCCTGGTCTGTCGTTACCTTGTAACTAACTTCATAGGCACCATTTTCTTCCAACTGGTAGCTAATCCAAATCTTGAGGTTACCAGGGAATCCTCCTGTACCATCCGCACGCTCAGTATAAAGTGTCAAACCATTGTCGCTGACTTCGACAAGTTCAAACAAGTTAGAGTCCCAACCTGTAGAACCACTATGATTGCAGTTGCTAGCATTGTTAACTTCAAGCTCATAAGTCTTGCCATTTAGTTCAAAGGTCGCACCTGCAATACGCCCAGCCACAGGTCCGATGCTTGCTCCATGTTTTGGACTATTGCCAACATAGCTTTCAAAATTATCAAATCCTAGGATGACATTGGCAAAATTACCAGTCTTATCAGGAGTAACATAACGTAAAATAGTCGCTCCATAGGTCATGATTTCTAGTTGGTAACCAGCATCCGTCTCAAAAAGATAAGCTAAGACATCCTTGTCATCAACTTTCCCAAATACACGTTCTGTGTATGCTTTCATCCTTCTCTCCTTTATCCGTTTTCGTTAAATAAAATAAACCATAGAAAAGCGCATTCACTTCCTATGGTTCAATTCTATTATGTAAATACTCCTTTGTCAAGCCTCTATAAAAATAGATTCTTTTCAACAAATCTTACAAGTATAATCTTTAAAATTCAACACGCTCAGTCCAAGAAGTTGCTGTTGTTTGAAGTACTTTGTTGAGTTCGTCAATGTTTTCAAAACCAGTTGTACGAAGCCATTCGCGAGCAGCTGCTTCACCGTCTTTGATGTAAGCTTCAACTGATCCTGCCCATGTTGCACGTCCACAAAGAACACCGTTGAAGTTTGCACCTGATTCATGGGCAAAGACAAGAGTGTCTTGGAAGAGTTTAGCTGATACACCTGCACTCAAGTAGATGTATGGAAGGTTAGTTGCTTCGTCTTGAGCTTTGAAGAAGGCTGCAGCTTCTTCACGTGTATGAACGATTTCGCCATCGCCAAATCCTTCAACGTATTTCACGTTAACTGGAACTTCCACTTTCAAGACATCGATGTTGAAGCGTGGGTCTGAGAAGACCTTCATAGCACCGATAACCTTGTGTGGCTTCACTTTTGCGTATTCTGCAGAACCTGCGTCCGCAATTTTTTCATCGTAAGCCAAAATTTCGAGGAAGAACGGAATGTCTTCTGCCACACACTCTGAACCGATACGTTCGATGTAGGCTTGTTTTTCTTGGTTGAGTTCTTCAGCGCTGTCTACGTCATAGTAAAGCAAGAACTTCACAGCATCAGCACCTTGTTCCTTGATACGTTTTGCAGACCAAACATCCAAGCAGTCAGGCAAGCGTTTGGTGCTTTTAGTATCGTATCCGGTTTTTCATAAGCAAGGAGAGACCAGCTTTTTGGATCAAGCGCTTTTGTAGCAGGAAGACCATATTCAGGGTCAAGAAGCATAGATGAAGCGTATTTTTGTCAATTCATCTGCCACTAATACTTTTAGTTCTTCCATTTGAGCTACAGTTGGCTCCTCTGTTTGGTATTGAGCCATAAGGCGTTTCAAAGCACCACGTTGGTCAAAAAGCAAGAGCTGAGATGATACCATTTTCATCTGAAAGTTTTTGCATACAAGCAACTTTATTAGGACTTAATTTTTAATTTACTCATAACTATATCCTCTTTTATTTAAACTCATGAATGATAACACCTTGAACTACACGGTTTACAGTACCAGTAGGAGATGGTGTATCTGGTCTATTGCCGACTTTAAGCGAAGTCAAGAGTGAGAAAAGTTGACCATAAATGATGTAAGGGAAGACACGATAAACATCACTCAAGACACCTCCACAACCAAGGGCTACTTCCTTAACATTTTTCAAGGCCAAAAGTTTGATCGCTCAAAAGCACAACACGACGAGCGATTTGATCCCCTGCAACTTCGCACCAAGTCCAAATCATACTTGCGAGTGTAGTCTGTGGTTGAACCAAATACCAAAACAACTGTATCTTCGTTGATCAAAGATTTTGGACCGTGACGGAAGCCAACTGGGCTTTCATACATAGTAGCAACCTGACCAGCTGTCAATTCCAAGATTTTTAGCTGTGCTTCGTGAGAAAGTCAAAAGAAAGGACCTGCTCCCAAGTAAATAACGCGATTAAAGTCTAGGGTCAACCAATTCCTTCACATCTTCGGCATTATCTAGAACTTTACGTGCAAGACTAGCTAATACTTCGAAACGTTCAGCTTTTACAGAAAACTCAGTTGGATCAAAGACTAAGAGAGCTGTCAGCATCATAGAAAGTAAAACTAGAAGTCATGGCAAATCCAGCATCGTTAGAAGCTGCTGGCTGTAAGAGCAAGAGATTGCGCTCATCTCCATGAGCTTGAAGAGCTAATTCCCCTTCAGCTGCACAAGTAATAGTCACTTGATAGAGCTCATCAACCAAGGACTTAGCCAAATCCACCGTTGCTACACTCTCTGGTGAATTTCCACTACGTGCAAATGATACTAAGACTGTAGGAACATCTTTTTTTCAAATATGTTTGTGGGTTTGCAACAATATCAGTAGTCGCAATAGCATTGAAATTCCACTTGCGTTCATCATAAACTTCTTTAAAGTAAGGGACCAAAGTATCTCCTACATAAGCAGAAGTTCCAGCTCCTGTTAGGATAACCTTGATATATTCATGCTTATCAGCGATGCCTTGCAAAAAGGCTGCAATTTCTTGGCGTCTCTCTGAATAAGCCTCAAAAGCTTCTTTCCAAACATCTGGTTGTTGGTAAATTTCTCGTGTGGTGATCTCTGCTCCCAACTCAAGCAATTCTTCTTTTTGTATAATCTAGCATTGAAAACCTCTAATCTATTATTATATTATTTCCTAGTTAAAAGATGGGAATGGGACTTAATCCCACCCCATTTTTAATTTCTGTTGTCAAATCTTATTCGTCTTCGTCATCATCGAAGCCCGCCAACAGATCATTTACTTTAACAATGCTTTCTGATGCACGAGTTTTATAGTCGGCATCCATACCAGTTAGCTTGCATTGATAAATTCAATCACCATTGGAAGATTCATTCCTGCATAAAGTTCGATGTTACGACCTTCCATAATTAAGCGACTAACCACATTACATGGTGTGCCTCCAAGGAGGTCTGCAAAGACGATAAAGTCGTCTAAACCTTGAACAGCAGCGTCAAATTTAGCAGTAAATTCTTCTGGTCCATCTTCTGGAAGAAGAGCCACCGCATGAATGTTTTCTTGTGGCCCCATAATCATTTCTGTGCTGCCTTTGAGCTCTTCACAAAAACGTCCATGGCTCACTAAAATTAATGATTTAGTCATATATTGTACGCCCATTCCAAGCAAGAATTTTCCGATGAATGAAAGTCCAACTGCAAGAGCAATGATGATACCGATTGCTTTTGTAGAGTTCATACCTTTCTTACCAAGCAACCAGAAGATGAATGCTGTGAAGATTGCTGGAAGCAAGCGTGGGAAGATTGAGTTCAAGATGTCTTGGAAGTCAATCATTTTCTCACCGATTGGCAATTTGTAAGAAATTTCAAAGTTGATCATTGTTGCTACAAGAGCACCCATCATGAATACACCAAGTACAGATGCAGCGTCAATCAAAGCTGTTAAAGTACTTTGCATGTTGTTGATAAGGTTAACCCCTTCTTTGTAAGCAAATTCCAATTGTTTCCAACGGAAGATGTCATACGCTACTGCAACTGCGATCCAAAGGAAGATACCCCATGGTTGTGCCAGGATAGCCATTGTTGCAGCGATAGAACCCATGATAGCTGGTACAAGTGAACCGAAGATAGTGTCTCCAAGAGGAGCGAATGGTCCCATCAAACCTGTCTTGATACCGTTAACCGCATCTTTAGAGACAACGCCATCTTTTTCTTCCATGGCAAGGTCGAAACCAGCGATGATAGTGTGGAAGAATGGTGAAGTGTTGAAGAATTGAGTATGAACTTTCATCATTTCTTTCAACTCAGGAGTCCCATCTCCATACATTTTACGCAATTGTGGCAAGATCATGTAAAGGTAACCTGATGCTTGCATACGCTCGTAGTTCCAACCTAATTGGAAAGTGAACAAAGCTACGTTTGTTAATTTGATTAAAAATCTTCTTTAGTTAATTTGTAATTAGAATTCGTCATCTTCAATTTCCCCACTTTCTGATTGTGTAGAAGGTGCTGCTACAGCAACTTTCTGGCTATTCTTAAAGTGAACAACTGCAAGGAAGATACCTACGATAGAGATACCGATCATAGACAAACCTTTGAAGTTGTTTGCAAAACCAATAGTTTCAGCAACTTCAGCAGGAAGAGTACCAATAATACCAGCAACAGCTCCACCAAGACCTGTTACGTATGAGTAAAGAACAGTCAACATAGCTGTCAAACCGAATCCCATAGCAAGGTAGTGAAGGTTACGTTTAACTGGAAGGTAACGAAGCAAGATAGCGAATCCAAGACCTGGAAGCATCCGACCTGCAAGAGTCAAACCGTCTGCAACCCATTGGAATTCTTTAACAAGGTTTACAACTGCTTGTACGAATTCTCCACCGAAAGCAAGGGCGAAGAATACTGGAAGGGCACGTGAAGCAGCCCATGGAAGCGCACCAAGAAGGTAGTTGCGTTCGATTGCTTTATAGTCGAAGCGTTCGATCGCAGCGTCAATACGGTGTGCGAAGAATGTAGTAGTCATACGACCAAGTACGTCGAAGTAAGTCAAGAGTGCTGCTACTGGTACAGCGATTGTAGTGATCGCAAGATCTGTTTCGATACCTTGTGAAACTGAGAAAGCTGTCGCAAGAACCGCACCAGAAGTTGCGTCGATACGAGAAGCACCACCGAAGGTACCCTACCCCAAGGACAAACAACTGCAAGCTACCACCGATAAACAAACCAGTTGTCAAATCTCCCATGACTAAACCAGTAATGAAACCAGCGAATACAGGGGAACCTGCAGAAGAAACGATCGTCAACTCATCACAAATTTGATAAGCTGAGTACAGAGTGAGTAGTAAAATTTGCCACCATTGTATCATAACAATGACCTCCTAAAAATTTTTCCTATTTTTAATAAGCTCAAAAAGTCTGAAACTGGATCATTTGGAACCATTTGAGCAGTAAGTTTAACACCTTTTTCCGCCAATTTGTGGAAATCTTCCACGTCTTTATCAACTACGTTGATAGAACGAGTGATAGCACGTGTTTCTGGTGTTTGCGACATATTGCCGACGTTGAGAGTTTCAAGCGGAACTCCTGCTTCTACCAAACCAAGAAAAACGGTCTGGTTTACGAGCCACGATAAAGAGACGTTAGCTGTCATATTTACCAGCAGAAGATTCGCTGCCGCTTTTTCAACCGACAAGATACTAAGTTTTACACCTGGCGGTGTAGCAAGTTTCAAACCGCTCTTTTTCAATATCGTTGTTAACAACTTCGTCGTCTACAACCATAATGCGAGAAACATTTAGCTTCCCAGCCCAAAGATTGGCTACTTGACCGTGGATTAAACGTCCATCGATACGGCATCCTACTATTGTCATAAGTTTTCCCCCTTTATGTGTTTAAATGTAGGGTTTACTAGTTAAATGTATGTGCTCCTTTGTACTCCCCTTCAGTTTCAAAGATAATGATGCGGTTAGCACCCTCTTTGAGGTAACTATGTGGAATATAAAGCGATAGGGTCGGACCAACGTTCCAGAAGCGTCCTAGATGATGACCATTGACAAAGGCAATCCCTTTACCAAACTCAGAACAATCTAAATAGGTATCCTTTGGAACCTCAACTTCAAAGTCGAAGGCGTAAAAGGCTGGTTGCCCTTCTGTCCATCCTTTCGAAAAAAATCAATCTGCTCAGGATTATCTAATGGAAGCGGATGGTGTTCCCAGTTGAGCAAGAAATGTAGATCCTTACAAACTCCTGTACGGATTCCTTTCCGTTGGGTATCTGCTAAGAACTTATGCCCATAATTGACACGTCCCATATTTTCAATGAGGATATCAATCTGCGAAAGCTTTTTCTTTTCTCCTTGAAAGAAGATATCTTCACCAATCTCTGTCTGATATTGGGTCGCAGCCCATTTGCCATCAATAAAGAGTTGAGCTCTATCACGGCCGTCAATAATGCGAAGTTTTTCTTCTTCTGCATCCCAACTAGCTTCTGTACGATAGAGTAGGTAACCATAACTTTGTCCCAATTCCTCCATTTTCTTAGGATAGAGGCTTTCGGTTGGACTTGCAAGACTATCCAAGGTTGCAAATAGGGAAACCTTTTCGACTAGTGGAATGGATTCCATTTCCATGCTTTCCTTGTAGAGTGGCTCCACCTGTGGATACTCTGGATAGTAGGTTGCCATCATTTTCTTTACTGCATGATATTTGGCTGTCGGATTTCCCGCCTCATCTAGCAGAGCGTCATAATCATAAGATGTTACTTGTGGTAAATCAAGGGTTCCTCGAGCTGAGCAACCATTCATAAAACCGAAGTTTGTTCCACCATGGAACATGTAAAGGTTGATAGAGCCTTGCTCCAAAACCTCATGAACGGCTTCTGCCAATTCTTCTGCATCGCGTTTGATAACTGGCTCTTTCCAACGATTGAACCATCCATCCCAGAATTCCATACACATGAGTGGCCATTTTTTGCCATGTTCATCAAAGAATTCTTGCATCTGCGAGAAATTGAAATCGGCTTTCGAGCCAAAGTTCCCTGTCACCAAGAGGTCATCCTCAATTAAGGTTCCAGCCTTCAAGGTTGCTCTCCATGGGCCGTCAGATGTAAAGAGCGGACAGCTGACTGCGCGTTCTTCCATTAAACGTCGAATCTCACGCAAGTAGGTTTTGTCTTCACCATAGGATCCATACTCATTTTCAACTTGCATCATGAGGATGTTTCCACCATTTTCCAACAATCTTGGAACAAGACGCGGAAGCAAGTGATCATAGTAACGACCAACCATCTCAAGGTAAGCTGGATCAGAAGAACGGATTCTCATCTCCTTTGTTAGGAGCCATGCAGGTAAACCACCAAATTCCCATTCTGCACAGATAAATGGAGAAGGGCGTACAATAGCATATAAGCCTAAGTCCTGTGCAGTTTGAAGAAATCTTTCTAAGTCAAGATTCCCTTCAAAATTAAATTCTCCTTCAGTAGGTTCATGCATGTTCCAAGGTACGTAAGTTTCAACTGTGTTAAAACCTAATGCCTTGAGATTGTACAATGAGTGATACCAATCTTCCGCAGGAACTCTAAAATAATGAATCGCACCTGACAAAATCTTAAATGGTTTCCCATCTAGATAGAAATGATCTTCAACTTCAAATCTTGTCATTCTTCCTCCCTGTAAGAGCATAAGTTTGCGCTTTCATTTATTGTTATATCAACTATAACCTAATAGGGAGATATTGTCAATACTTTTTGAAATTTTCTTCAATTTTTCTATTTTTTTACTGAATCTTTTCCAAAAATCTTCTCAAAAACCTTTAAAATTGGGGATCTCTTGAGCATACAAATTTACTTTGCCAAACTACAAATTACTTTGATATAACAATATCTTAGCCTATTATTTTATTTTTAATAATAATTTCTACTAATCTTTCTACTTTTTATGTTAAAATTATTATGGAGAAGGAAAAAAACGAGGGTGAAAAATATGGCAATTCAAAAATACCAATATATAAAAGATGAATTAAAGAATAAAATTATTTCTGGTCAATTTGCTAGCAGGGGACAAATTCTACACTGAAGCTGAATTGATTTCTATGTATGATGTGAGTTCAATCACAGTTGTCCGTGCCTTAAATGATCTGGCTAAAGATGGATACATTGTCCGCCAGCAAGGTAAGGGAACCTTTGTAGCCCGTGCTCGCAAACATAAACTAGTTGAGTTCTCTGATGTTGAAATCTTTGAAACAAAAAGATGATAAAGTGACTGTTCTTTCTATTGAACGTGGCAACAACTTGAAATATTTAGAAAAACTTGGCTTACGTGGCGACCAATTCTACTATAAGATTGAACGTATCCGTGAATCTAATGGAGTTATCTATATTTATCATAACTCCTATATCCCTGAGCAATATATCAATGCCAACTATCCAAATCTTGAATATTATAGTTCTATCTATACTCGTTTCAAATTGGACTACCACATTCACATGAATGACGAGCACTTTGAAGAAATCAACGAGATTGTCTTCCCTACTCCCCAAAATGCAGCTTCTGTTCTAGGTATCGATACTAAGTTCCCAACTGTTTTACAAACCAAGACAACCCGTCTTGAAGCGACTGGTCAAGTCTTAGAATACATTGAGACTTACAAACGTTCTGATTTCTACAAAATCAAATTTATCTCTTGTGATCGTGACCACTAATTATTAAAAGTCTGAGATACTTGTCTCAGGCTTTTTACATGTCCATTGTAGCATCAAGTTTCTTTCTTGAAAAACAGTTAGTTAAATATAACTATAATTAGTAACTTTTTACTAAAAATTGATAAGAAACTAAAAATATATCATAATTTATAAGTTATTCTATTTTTTTATAGTTATTTCTCTAAAAAGTCTTGACTTTTAGAGAAACAGAACTTACAATGGAAATAGTTTTTGTAAACGCTACCAAACTAAACGACTTAAGGAGGTCTCACATGAAACCAGACAAACAACAGCGTTTCTCCATTCGTAAATATGCCATCGAGTGCTGCCTCGGTACTGATAGGTTTAAGTTTCCAAGCCCAAGTAGTGGCAGCAGACGGGCTAACTCCTGTGGCGGAAAAACCAAGCTAGCACTAGCCAAAACCGTTCCAGAAACTCCTCCAGCAGCGGAAGAGCCAAAGCTTGTCTCTTCAGTTGAAGAACAAGTTACCGCTACTTCTGCGTCGGAAACTTCTTCTCCACAGGAAGATCTTGGCACACCTGCACCTGCCCTAGCAGAGCCTGTCACAGCTGAAGTAGCTGAAGAAGCTAAGAAAACAGAATCTGAAAATGAAGAAAACAAAGAAGTTGCTAAGGTTGGAAGCACCAGCAGTAGCTACAGAGCGAGCAGCTCAAGTCAATGAAAAACTGGCTAAAAAGAAAATCGTTTCTATTGATGCCGGGCGTAAATACTTCTCTCCAGATCAACTGAAAGAAATCATCGACAAGGCAAAACACTATGGCTATACTGATCTTCACCTTTTAGTTGGAAACGATGGCTTGCGCTTCATGCTTGATGACATGTCTCTAACTGTTGGTGACAAGACTTATGCAAGCGAAGATGTCAAACGAGCTGTTGAAAATGGAACTAATGCTACTACAACGATCCAAATGGTAATCATCTAACTGAAAGCCAAATGACCGACTTGATTAACTATGCTAAAGATAAAGGTATCGGCCTTATCCCAACAGTTAATAGCCCTGGTCACATGGATGCTATCCTCAATGCCATGAAAGAACTTGGTATTGAAAAACCTAACTTCAACTACTTTGGCAAAGAATCAGAACGTACTGTTGACCTTGACAACGAAAAGGCTGTTGCTTTTACAAAAGCCTTGATTGACAAGTATGCCGCTTACTTTGCGGGCAAGTCTGAAATCTTTAATATCGGTTTAGATGAATATGCTAACGATGCTACGGATGCCAAAGGATGGAGTGTACTTCAAGCCTATAAATGGTATCCAGAAGATGGTTTCCCAGACAAGGGTTATGATAAATTCATCGCCTATGCTAATGACCTAGCTCGTATCGTCAAATCTCACGGTCTTAAACCAATGGCCTTCAATGACGGTATCTACTATAATAGTGACACTACTTTTGGTACCTTTGATAAAGACATCATCGTGTCTATGTGGACTGGCGGTTGGGGCGGTTACGATGTCGCTTCTTCTAAACTACTAGTTGAAAAGGGACACGAAATCCTTAACACTAACGATGCATGGTACTACGTTCTCGGTCGTAATGCTGATGGACAAGGTTGGTACAACCTGGACCAAGGCTTAAACGGTATTAAGAGCACACCAATTACTTCCGTTCCAAAAACTGAAAGGAGCTGATATCCCTATTATTGGTGGTATGGTAGCTGCTTGGGCTGATACTCCATCTGCTCGTTACTCTCCATCTCGTCTATTCAAGCTCATGCGTCAATTCGCAAACTCAAATGCTGAATACTTCGCTGCTGACTACGAGTCTGCCGAGCAAGCTCTTAAAGAAGTTCCAACAGACCTTAGTCGCTATACAGAAGAAAGTGTAGCAGCTGTTAAAGAAGCTGAAAAAGCCATCCGTTCTCTTGATAGCAACCTTAGTCGCGCTGAACAAGATAGCATTGACCAAGCGATTGCAAAACTCCAAGAAGCCGTTAGCAACTTAACCTTCACACCAGAAGCTCAAAAAGAAGAAGATGCCAAACGTGAAGTTGAAAAACTTGAGAAAAACAAGGTTATCTCAATCGATGCTGGTCGTAAATATTTCACACTAGACCAGCTGAAACGTATCGTTGACAAGGCTAGCGAACTTGGTTACTCTGACATCCATCTCCTCCTTGGAAATGATGGACTTCGCTTCCTACTGGATGACATGACTATCACTGCAAACGGCAAGACCTATGCTAGTGACGATGTGAAAAATGCCATCATTGAAGGAACAAAATCTTACTACGATGATCCTAATGGAACTACTTTGAACCAAGCTGAAATTACTGAACTTATCCAGTATGCTAAGGACAAAGGTATTGGACTAATCCCAGCTATCAATAGCCCAGGTCACATGGATGCTATGCTTGTCGCTATGGAAAAATTGGGCATTGCAAACCCTCAAGCTAACTTTGACAAGGTTTCAAAAACAACCATGGATCTTGAAAACGAAGAAGCAATGAACTTTACAAAAGCTCTTATCGGCAAGTACATGGATTTCTTTGCAGGTAAAACTAAGATCTTCAACTATGGTACAGATGAGTATGCCAATGACGCTACCAATGCTCAAGGATGGTACTACCTCAAGTGGTATGGTCTCTACGGAAAATTTGCTGAGTACGCTAATAGCCTAGCTGCCATGGCTAAAGAAAAAGGTCTTCAACCAATGGCCTTTAACGACGGCTTCTACTATGAAGACAAGGATGATGTCGAGTTTGATAAAGATGTTATCATCTCTTACTGGTCTAAGGGATGGTGGGGTTATAACCTTGCGTCTCCTCAATACCTAGCAAGTAAGGGGTACAAATTCCTTAACACGAATGGAGATTGGTACTACATTCTCGGTCAAAAACCAGAAGATGGTGGTGGCTTCCTCAAGAAAGCTATTGAAAATACTGAAAAAACTCCATTTAACCAGCTAGCTTCAACTAAATATCCTGAAGTTGACCTACCTACTATTGGTAGTATGCTAGCTATCTGGGCTGATAGACCAAGCGCTGAGTACAAGGAAGAGGAAATCTTTGAACTTATGACTGCCTTTGCAGACCACAACAAAGACTACTTCCGTGCTGACTACAAAGCTCTACGCGAGGAACTTGCTCAAATTCCTGAAAACTTAGAAGGATATAGCACAGAAAGCCTCGATGCTCTCAAGGCTGCTAAAGAAGCTCTGAACTACAATCTCAACCGTAATAAACAAGCTGAGTTGGATACACTAGTCGCTAATCTCAAGGCAGCAAGACTTGGTCTCAAACCAGCTGCAACTCACTCAGGAAGCCTTGACGAAAACGAAAGTCCTGCTGCTGTTGAAAACCTACCAGAATTGGTTGTTAGAACAGAGGAAATTCCTTTCGAAATCATCAAGAATGACAACCCTAACCTACCAGCAGGTCAAGAAAAGATTGTTACTGTCGGTGTGAAAGGTGAACGTACAAATTATCTTTCTGTCGTGACTGAAAATGGTGAAGCACATGAAACTCTCCTTGATAGTCAAGTGACTCAAGAACCAGTGACTCAAATCGTAGAAGTCGGTAATCCTGTCACTCATGTTGGTGATGATAAAGGGCAAGCTACTATTACTGAAAGAAAAACCTCGTGTCGTGATTGAAGAGGAAGGAATTCCATTCACTACTATCACTCGCGAAACAGACCAGTTACCTAAGGGACAATCTCGTATCGTGACTGAAGGTGTGAACGGTCGTCGTACACATTTCTATTCTGTGACTACTGCTGCTGATGGTTCTGAAGTGAAAACTTTAATCAACACTGTTGTTGCTCAAGAACCCTGTCACTCAAATCGTAGAAGTTGGTAATCCTGTCACTCATGCTGGTGATGATAAAGGGCAGCTACTATTACTGAAGAAAAACCTCGTGTCGTGATTGAAGAGGAAGAAATTCCATTCACTACTATCACTCATGAAACAAACCAACTGCCTAAAGGACAATCTCGTATCGTGACTGAAGGTGTAAACGGTCGTCGTAGCTACTTCTATTCTGTGACTACTGCTGCTGATGGTTCTGAAGTGAAAACTTTAATCAACACTGTTGTTGCTCAAGAACCTGTCACTCAAATCGTAGAAGTTGGTAATCCTGTCACTCATGTTGGTGATGATAAAGGGCAAGCTACTATTACTGAAAAATAAACCAAGAGTTGACATCAAAATGAAGAAATTCCATTCACTACTATCACTCGCGAAACAAACCAACTGCCTAAAGGACAATCTCGTATCGTGACTGAAGGTGTGAACGGTCGTCGTACACATTTCTATTCTGTGACTACTGCTGCCGATGGTTCTGAAGTGAAAACTTTGAGTCAACACTGTTATCGCTCAAGAACCTGTCACTCAAATCGTAGAAGTTGGTAATCCTGTCACTCATGTTGGTGATGATAAAGGCAAAGCTGCTATCGCTGAAGAAAAACCAAGAGTTGACATCCAAAAATGAAGAAATTCCATTCACTACTATCACTCATGAAACAAACCAACTGCCTAAAGGACAATCTCGTATCGTGACTGAAGGTGTAAACGGTCGTCGTAGCTACTTCTATTCTGTGACTACTGCTGCTGATGGTTCTGAAGTGAAAACTTTAGTCAACACTGTTGTTGCTCAAGAACCTGTCACTCAAATCGTAGAAGTTGGTAATCCTGTCACTCATGTTGGTGATGAAAAAGGGCAAGCTGCTATCGCTGAAGAAAAACCTAAACTAGATCTTCCAGGTCAAGAAGTACCAGCTCCTGTACCTGCTGGCGAAAGCAAAGAGCTCCCTCAAAAACCAGCTCCTGTCTCAAACGAGAAGAAACTTCCTGAAACTGGAAGTCGTGAATCAGCATGGCTAATCGCAACTGGATTGATGACTGCTTTAACTGCTTATAAACTTAGCAAGAAAGAAGACTAAAATCCTATCTAAAATAAATAAAAAGCGAGATTAAATCTCGCTTTTATGTTCAGTATTCCTTGATTAGTCGCCAAGTCCGAGGCGGTCAAAGATATCATCTACTCGTTTGGTGTAGTATACAGGGTTGAAGATTTCATCGATTTCTTCTTGAGTGAGGCGTGAAGTCACTTCTGGATCAGCTTCCAAAAGTGGTTTGAAGTCAACTTGGTTATCCCAAGAGTAGGCTGTTTTTGGTTGTACCAAGTCATAGGCTTGCTCACGCGTCATACCTTTCTCAATCAAGGTCAACATGGCACGTTGGCTAAAGATAAGACCAAAAGTCGAGTTCATGTTGCGGATCATGTTTTCTGGGAAGACGGTCAAGTTCTTGACGATATTTCCAAAACGGTTAAGCATGTAGTCAATCAAGATGGTCGTATCTGGTGTGATGATACGTTCAGCTGATGAGTGAGAGATATCACGTTCGTGCCAAAGAGCCACATTTTCATAAGCTGTCACCATGTGCCCACGGATGACACGCGCAAGACCTGTCATGTTTTCAGAACCGATAGGGTTACGTTTGTGAGGCATTGCTGAAGACCCTTTTTGCCCCTTGGCAAAGAATTCTTCCACTTCGCGTTGCTCAGATTTTTGAAGACCACGGATTTCCGTTGCCATACGCTCGATAGAAGTTGCGATGCTAGCAAGAACTGCAAAGTACTCAGCGTGAAGGTCACGAGGAAGGACCTGTGTAGAGATTTCTTGAGCACGGATACCCAATTTGTCGCAGACGTATTTTTCAACGAATGGTGGGATGTTGGCAAAGTTACCAACCGCACCAGAAATCTTACCAGCTTCCACACCAGCAGCCGCATGCTCGAAACGCTCGATGTTACGCTTCATTTCACTGTACCAAGTCGCCAATTTAAGACCAAATGTTGTCGGCTCAGCGTGCACACCATGAGTACGACCCATCATGATAGTGAACTTGTGTTCTTTCGCCTTGTCAGCGATAATGTTGGTGAAGTTTTCAAGGTCACGACGGATGATATCGTTGGCCTGCTTGTAGAGGTAACCGTAGGCCGTATCCACCACATCAGTAGAAGTCAAACCATAGTGAACCCACTTGCGCTCTTCTCCAAGAGTCTCAGAAACCGCACGTGAAGGCCACCACATCGTGGCGAGTCTCCTGCTCGATTTCCAAAATACGGTCGATGTCAAAGTCCGCTTTTTCGCGAATCAAAAGCCACATCTTCCTTAGGGATTTCCCCAACTCAGCCCATGCCTCATCAGCCAAGATTTCCACCTCAAGCCAAGCACGGTATTTATTTTCTTCACTCCAAATGTTCGCCATCTCAGGGCGAGAGTAACGTTCGATCATGTTGTTTTTCCTTTCTTTTGATGTTTAACGACTAGGAGTCGTTTTATTCAAATTCTTCTTTCCCAATAAACACAGACGGATAGTGATCTCAGTGTATTCAAATCCGTATCCAGCGGCAGATCATAGATAGCTAAATAGTTTTCAGGGTATTGTGTAGCTAGCTCTTCATACTTAGCTTTCACTTTTTCGTGATCACTACTAGCATACAAGACTTCGACGACTGCTCCAGTCTTATCCTTTTCAATAAATGCATTAATGATGAGTTGAATTATAGGTTTCTCCTAAAAATCAATTCCTTTCCCAAACTCCTCAACCTCATCCGGCACATCACTAAACAAAGTCACATGTCCCATTTTGCGGTTGTGCTTTGCTTCTAGTTTACCATATAAGTGGAGGTGAGCGCTTGGATTTTCTGTCACATATGTTTCAGCAACCTCGACATGCTGGCCGAGAACATTGAGCATGACTGCTGGAGCATGGAGGTGGATTGCTGGAAGTGGCGTCCGAGAACGCCCAAGATATGGGTATCAAACTGCGAGAAGTCGCAAGCTTCAATTGAATAGTGGCCTGAATTATGTGGACGTGGGGCAATCTCATTAACGATGATGTCATCTGCCGTCGCAAACATTTCCACGCAGAGAGTTCCAGACAAGTTGAGTTGTTCTGCGATGCGTACGGCCATGGCTTTGGCTTTATCAGCTAGACTTTCTGAAATGCGGGCAGGCACAATGGTCTTAGAAAGAATGTTGTTGCGGTGGATATTTTTCCTGAACAGGGAAGACTGTCACGTCCTTACCATTACCTGACACGATGACAGAAATTTCAAGGTCGAAGTTGACAAATTCTTCCAAAAACACAGTCTGCTGAATCTGCTGGCGTATAGGCTTCTTCCAAATCTTCTACTGAACGAATGACCTTTTTGTCCATGCCCATCGTAGCCACCAGTTGCCGTCTTGAGGACATAATTTTTAGAACAGGTCGATATCAGCCAAGTCATTGCTAGAATTTACGACCTTGTAAGGAGCCACCGTTACTTGGGCCTTGTTTGACAAAAAGTCCTTTTTCAAAAATGCGATTTTGGGAAATGCGGAGCAGATCTGTCCCTTGAGGGAGTTGACCATCCTTGATGACAGCATCAAACCATCGGCATCTACATTTCTCAAACTCATAGGGTGAGGACATCGCAACGCTCCGCCAACTGACGAAGGGCGTCACATCATTATAAGGCGCTACGATGATTTCCGCCACACGAGAGGCCGGACAATCTGCCGCAGGATCCAGCGCGATGACCTTGTGCCCCATGTAGATAGCAGAAATAGCCATCATCTGACCCAGCTGACCGCCACCGATAATTCCGATTGTTTTAGATGAGCTCATTTGTCGACTCCTCTGCGATTTTTCCTTGTTCTTCTGCGAAATCCGCTAATGCTGTCGCAATAGTCTGGTCCTCTACTGAAAGGGAGACGAAGGGCAAAGAGGCCAGCGTTAGTCGCACCTGCCTCACCGATAGCCATAGTTGCGACAGGTACGCCACCCGGCATCTGTACAATCGAGTAGAGCGAGTCCACCCCACTAAGGGCACGTGATTTGACGGGCACACCAATAACAGGTAGAGTGGTTTTGGCTGCTACCATACCTGGCAAATGGGCTGCGCCACCAGCACCTGCAATAATAACCTTGATGCCACGGCTACGTGCTTCTTCCGCATGTTTGAACATGAGGTCTGGTGTGCAGTGGGCAGAGACAACCTTCTTTTTCGTAGACTACACCGAAGCGGTCTAGGACTTCTGCTGTTTTTTGCATGGTTGCCCAGTCGGATTTGGAGCCCATGATGATGGAAATAATTGGTTTAGTCATAATTTTTCCTTTTTCTTCTTTTTTGATAATGGTCTTAGGTGGTGGGGACGGAAGCAAACCTTCGGTTTTCATTCCTAAAATTTGAGCCTAAGGTCTCAAATTTTTCCCTAGACCAGAACAGATACTGTTCTGGTCTTTTTACCACGACGACCATTGTCGTGTTTGAGCGACTGCGTCGCCTTTTCTTATATCTTTATCTAATTGCCTTGCTTCCGATATCCGTACGATAGAAAAGGCCTTCTATGTTTTGGTTGTCGAGTTGGCTGTAGATGGTGTTTTGGCCGTCTTTAACGGTGTCTACTGTGGTGACCAGCATGTAAACACGGCCTCCGTTTGAGAGAAGGTCTTGCCCATTTTCAGCGAATTTAGCTCCGGCATAGTAAGTGATGATGTCGCCTTCTGTCTTGGTAGGAAGCTTGACACCTTTCTCATAAGCGAGTGGGTAGCCATTTGAGCTACAACCACACCCAGTGTCACACCCTTATCTAGCCAGCTGATGTTCGGCTCTTTACCATCTAAAATGTCCGTGATATTTTTGTGCAAAATCTGATGTCAAGCGAGGCAAGATGATTTGCGTTTCAGGATCTCCAAAGCGAGCGTTGAACTCGATGACTTTGGGTCCATCTGCTGTCAAGATAAGACCGGCATAAAGTACACCAAAGATACGGACGACCTTCTTTAATCATCCCTTCGAGGACTGGTTTGACAATGGTGTCAACCGCTGTGTTAACCACACTTTGTGGCAAGTGAGGAACTGGCGCATAGGCACCCATCCCACCAGTGTTGGGCCCCTTGTCGCCATCATAAGCACGTTTGTGGTCCTGAGCTGTTGGCATGATGTAGAACTTGTCACCATTGACAAAGGCAAAAGTGAAAAATTCCTCTCCTGCAAGAAACTCCTCGATAACCACACGCGCACCTGAGTCCCCGAATTTGTGTCCAAAAGCATCTCGTGAGCAGCTTCGACTGCTTGCTCAACTGTCTCCGCAACGACAACACCTTTCCCAAGGGCCAAACCGTCTGCCTTGACGACAATTGGAGCGCCTTTTTCTTCGATATAGGCCTTGGCTTCCTCAAAATCAGAAAATGTGCCATAGGCTGCTGTCGGAACGCCGTACTTGACCATGATTTCCTTAGCAAAGTCCTGAGACCACTCCAGCTCTGCTGCTAATCTTGTCGGACCAAAGGCCTTAAGCCCAGCTTGGTTAAAAATCATCCACGATACCAGCAGCAGGGCATCATCTGGACCGATAAAGGTCCAAAAGCAATATCGTTAGTCTTTGCGAAGTCAATCAATTTAGAATGTTCGGAAATAGAGATATTTACCAATTCCAGACCATCCAGAGTCATCCCGTCATTCCCAGGAGCTACAAAGACTTTTTCAACGTCTTTTGACTCAAGTAACTTTTTAGCAATCGCATGCTCACGACCACCCGAACCGACAACAAGCAGTTTCATTTCTCAACCTCTTTTGCGAATTATTTACTAACATTATAACATAAACGTTCGTTTTAATCTTGTTTCGTTTCGCTTTTAAAGCAAAAAAAGGAAAGAAACTGTTTTCTTCCCTTTTATTTTCTTAATGTCTAAAATGTCTCACACCTGTGAAGACCATGGTCAAGCCGTATTTATCAGCAGCTTCGATAGACTCTTGGTCACGTACTGAGCCTCCTGGCTGGATGATGGCCTTGATTCCTGCTTTGGCGATTTCTTCCACGTTATCCGCAAATGGGAAGAAGGCATCCGAAGCAAGGACAGCACCGTCAAGGCGGTCTTTAGCTTGGTCAATGGCAATACGAACAGAAGCCACGCGGTTGGTTTTGACCAGGACCAACACCAAGTGTCATGTGGTCGTTAGTCACGATGATACCATTTGATTTGACATACTTGATAGCTTTCCAAGCAAACTCAAGAGCCGTAATTTTTTTACGGAAAGTGATTTTTATGGTATAATAATCGTAATAGGAGGACTGACAAATGCTAAAATACTTTTCTGTAAAGAATTACAAAAACTTTGAAAATGAAAATCTCAATTGATTTTTTTCATAAGTCGAGGGTTATAAATTTAATGAGGACTGCTTATCAAATAATATTTTTGAGTAAAGTGCTAATCTATGGTAGAAATGCTACAGGAAAAATCTAATTTAGGTTTAGCATTATTTGATATTACTAAAAATCTTTCTAGTAGACCCTTAAATGATGATCAAAATTTTACATCTTTTTAAATAATAACTCGAATAGTAATATTGCTACTTTTTCACTATACATTTTTACTAATAATGATGAAATTGAATATATTTATACAAAGGATGAGTATCAGGTTATGCAGACTGAAGCACTATCTATAAATAGCGAATTAATCTGGAAAGTGGATTTATCTACTGACCCAATAATATCTACTACTATAAAGGACGTAGCTAATAAATTAGGTATTATAAATAACGATTTCAACATATTAATAACTAATTATTTAGAGCAGATTTCAAGTGATGAACAAAATTTAGACGGAGAAAATACTTCTTTTTAGCATGACTAATAACTAATACCTCTAAGTTAGATACTTCTATTCTTACATCTATCCGAACATTTATTCGAAATATGTTATACGTCAACCACGAATCTCCTAAAAGCTTTTGTTAAATTTGTGGTTTCTAAATACACTAGATCATAAAAAGTAGCAAAAAGGATTAGAATTATTTCTAAATGATATGGGAATATGTTGTCACTTAGATGCAATAAAACAAATAGATGGAAAGGATATCCTTTGTTTTATTTATAAAAATAAAAGTGTTCCATTCTTCAAAGAAGCATCTAGTGGAACTTTGGCTTTAGCCAAATTATATTTTAGAATCCTATATCTTTTTGAGTACCTCAGAACCAACAATTCTCCTAAATTTTTATTTTTTTCGATGAATTTGATGCTTTTTATCACTACGAACTTTCTGAAAGTTTAATACGTCATTTTAAAAAAGATATTTCCAGACACCCAAATCATTTTGACTACCCACGATACAAATATTATGTCTAATGAGTTGTTTAGACCCGACTGCTTGTTCATTTTATCTCAAAAAGGATTTATAACACCTTTAAACAAAGCAACTAAGCGAGAATTACGAGAGGGGCATAATTTAGAAAAGATGTACATTAGCGGAGAGTTTGCTGAATATGAATAATGTAACACGAGGTCAAACCCTTTTCATAGTCGAAGGCCATCATGAAAAAAATGAACTTTTTAAACTTATTATCGAAATTTTCCCTGAACTTAGTATTACTGAAGAGAATATACATATTTTTGGCACAAATATTTACCAATTATACCAGAAAATTCAAGAAGAATATGGAGAGGAATGGGATGATCCTCCAATGATGTGGATTTACCTTTTGTTTTTAAAATAAATATGATTCTCAAAGATTTGGATCTATCGGTAGAAAAAGAAATTATAAAAATATTTTTTTAATTTTTGATTACGAAGCACAAGATCCCAACTTTTCTATATACAAGATACAGCAATTACAAAAATACTTCAGCGATGTAACCAATAATGGCCAACTCTATATAAATTACCCAATGGTTGAATCTTATTTTGATTTAGAAATCAATAATGACTTACAATTTTTAAATAAATATTTAAAATAAAAATTGTGACGGGTAAGGAATATAAAAGCAAGTGTTAAAAATAATGAACTTTACAAAGTATTCCAAGTTCCTTTCATCATTCCGAATCGATTAGAAAAGTATTGCGGATATCTCTGCAATATTGCAATATAATATAGTTTCTAAAAATATTAAACTGCTGTAGTTCTGAGTCTCTAAAAAGAAATATGCAATGAATTAAATTTAGATGACAAGAAAAAAGAAAAAATTTAAACTGTTATCTAGATAAAAAAATTTTAAAACCTACTTCAATGATGAGATTTCTTATAATATCTACATAAAAAGATTACTTAAGAGGATTGTAAAAAATTACAAATATTAAAAATACAAACGAATTATAACTTATCCTTGTTCAACACATGTTGTATCTCAACAAGAATGTGACAATTTACAACAAACTAATGAATTTGACTATCTAAAATTATTAACCTTACAAATGAAATGTCATCTACTAATAAACTATGGATCATAAAATACTTTTCTATTATTTATAGCAGAATATAATCCAACATTACTAGATGACTAATCTTCTGCCTCTCATATAATCATAACCACCCGTCAATGAGCCACACCTAACAGAGCGAGACGGACTAATAGTCACATAACAAAATTCAAAAAAATGAGCATTTCCGTAATTAGAAATGCTCATTTTCTTAATGTCTAAAATGTCTCACGCCTGTGAAGACCATAGTCAAGCCGTATTTATCAGCAGCTTCGATAGACTCTTGGTCACGGACAGAGCCCCCTGGCTGGATGATGGCCTTGATACCTGCCTTAGCGATTTCTTCCACGTTATCCGCAAATGGGAAGAAGGCATCTGAAGCAAGAACAGCACCGTCAAGACGGTCTTTAGCTTGGTCAATGGCAATACGAACTGAGGCCACACGGTTAGTTTGACCTGGACCAACACCAAGTGTCATGTGGTCGTTAGTCACGATGATACCATTTGATTTGACATACTTGATAGCTTTCCAAGCAAACTCAAGAGCAGTCGCTTCTGTCTCAGTTGGTTGGCGTTTGGTTACCACCTGCCAGTCAGCTGGGCTTTCTTTGATCACGTCCTGGTTTTGCACCAGAAGTCCACCGACAACACTTGTGTATTCTGCTTCCACTTCACTAGCATCTTGTGCGTCAAATGGCAAGGCAAGAATGCGCAAATTTTTCTTTTTGTTGGTCAAAATAGCTAGCGCTTCATCCGTATAGCTTGGTGCAATGATGATTTCAAGGAAAACTCCGTGCATCTTCTCAGCTGTCGCAGCATCCACCTCACGGTTGAGAACGACAATTCCACCAAAGATAGAAACTGGGTCAGACTCATAAGCGTAGTCCCAAGCAGTCTCGATATCATCAGCTTGACCAATCCCACATGGGTTCATATGTTTGAGAGCTACAACCGTTGGGCGTTCTTTGAAATCGCGAATAATACGGATAGCAGCGTCCGCATCACGGATATTGTTGAAGGACAATTCCTTACCGTTGAGCTGTTTCGCTGATGCAATGGAGTAATCCGTTGGCAAGGCTTTTTGATAGAAATCGGCATCTTGTTGAGGATTTTCACCGTAACGCATTGGTTGTTTAAGGACATAAGTCAGAGTGAGTTTTTCAGGTTTGCTTTCACCCACTTGAGCTGTGAAGTATTCTGCAATCAAGGCGTCATAAGCTGCTGTGTGACGGAAAACCTTAGCTGCCAAACGTTGACGAGTTTCGTAGCTTGTTTCGCCATTAGCTGCCAATTCGTCAAGAACAACAGCATAGTCAGCAGGGTCTACAACAACTGTTACGCTAGCGTGATTCTTCGCTGCTGAACGAAGCATTGATGGACCACCGATATCGATGTTTTCAACAGCATCCGCATAAGTCACGTCTGGTTTGAGAATGGTTTCCTTGAAAGGATAGAGATTGACCACAACAAGGTCAATCAATTCGATTTTTGTTATCCTTGGCTGCTTCTAAGTGACTATCCAAGTCGCGACGAGCGAGGAGACCGCCATGGATATTTGGGTGGAGGGTCTTGACACGACCGTCCATCATTTCTGGGAAACCAGTCACATCATCGATAGCAATGGTATCAACACCGGACATTATCAAGGCAACTTTTGGTACCACCTGTTGAGATGATATCCAACCAAGTTTCTTGAGTTCTTGGGCAAATCCCAACAATGCCCGCTTTGTCTGAGACTGAAATAAGTGCTCGTTTAGTCATATTCATTTCTCTTTTCATTTTTTAAGTGGATTGACAACTAAGGTCAAGTAACCTACTGTCTCTTTTGCCTAGTCTGGCGACCATTAGGATCACCCCAATCCCAACCAGTACTGTTATTACAAACTTACCTTCATTAGGAAGATCCGGCAAGACAAGATTAACAGCCAAGCGCAGGCAGATTGCAAAGTAAGATGAGCAATAGCCATTCTTTCCATTTAGTCATAAATTTCCCTTTTTCTGTTTATTCATTATTGAAAACTAATATCGATATCGTCAGAGTATGCCTGAATCCCTTGGACAAAGCCATAACTTGCATCCTGTTTGTTAATCCGATGATTGACTTCTACCGTCTGCTTATGTTTCCCCTTAGCTCCTAGAGCTACTAGGCTGGACGAACGTGATAGAAAGACAACTAGCAGTGCAATTGGATTAGCTGAGTAATATTTAGTTGAGTTGGCAATTACGATTTTTCTTAGCCTTACGCAAGTCAATAAAACCAAAGCTCTGACCAAATGAAACCAAATGGTCTCTATAAATGGCTACCCTGCCTTGCGGTCCACATAAGAAGCTCCAGACTCTAGACTCTGATTTGCCCCATCAACTCAGGATAGAGCTCGAAAAATTCTTTGGCTTGGCGTTTTGCCTGACGGCGATGGATGAAAATATAGATATTTGGAGCCGCAGCAAAGACTAGATAAATCAGAAGAGCTACACCAACTGCAATCATCAGACTTTGGAATTGATTTTCTAAATCTGTGATTGAAAAATAATCATCTTCAAAAATAGAGACGGATTTCTTATCTAAATCACTGGACTGGCTAACTTCTTGACAACCTCTTGGATAGTCGGATTGGGCTTGGAACCATTTCTACTCCCAAAAACCCTCTGAGGACTTTGCTGCAATTTATCAGCATTGACCAAGAGACTTGGTCTCATCTTTATTCAGGGTCCGCCTGTAGGACAAAATAGTTGGTCAACTGGTCTGATAGGTAATAGCCAGCTATATAAAGGTTGGTCCCATCAACATCTGTTTTGATTGGCTTAGGATCAATATAATTAATGGCGATGTAGCTATTGCCTCTCATAGCCATCCAACCACTATCGTGTGTTTTGATGGAGTCATCAAAAAAACCCCAGGTAAACACAACTGACAAAAAGGCTATAAAAAGCGATAAGAGAAAAGCTAGTTTCCCATTTTACCCCAATACCTTTACTTTCATTTTCTACTTCCTCTCCACCTCTAGCTCATCCAAAACTTCTGGATAAAGCTGGTATTCTGTTTCATGGATGCGGAATTCAAAACTCTCAAGAGTGTCATCAGCCAATCTTGGCACTCGAACCTGTTTAATGACTTGGCCTGTATCAACTCCAGAATCTACCCAGTGAATGGTCACTCCCGACTGGTCCACACCAGCTTCCTAAGCATCCTCGATACCATGGGCGCCTGGAAATTCTGGTAAATAAGCCGGATGAATGTTGATGATTCGGCCTTCATAAGCTGCTAACAAGGTTGGACCGACGATTTTTCATGTAACCTGCGAGACACACCAAGTCAATCTCATGCTGATCTAAAAGGTCAACAAGAGCCTTCTCATAATCAATCTTGCTAGTAAATTCCTTGAGTTCAAAAAGCATAGGAAGGAACCCCAAAGCTTTTTCTGCACGTTCAAGTACATAAGCAGCTCGATGATCTGAAAAGACAAACTCAACTGGAAATTGCTCTGCAATGACCTGAAAGTTTGAACCATTTCAGAACAAAACAGCAACTTTTTAGCCATTATTTTATCACTACACTTGCATCTGTCTTCTTGACAATCCGACCGATTTCATAGACAGGCTCGTCAAGAGTTCCTTGACACGCTCCACATTTTCTGGTTTTACCGCAAGCATGAGACCAATCCCCATGTTGAAGATTTCAAACATTTCTTCATGTTTGATTTGGCCATATTTTTCAAGGGCTTTGAAAATTGGAAGAACTGGAACCTTGCTTTCGTCAATTTCAGCAGCCAAATCATCTGAGAACATCATGGCACATTTTCAATGAAACCACCACCTGTGATGTGGGCAATTCCATTTACCAATTCCTCTTTAATGAGTGGCAAGACAGCCTTGACATAGATACGAGTTGGCTCCAAAAGAACGTCTTTGAGTTTCTTGCCTTCCAATTCTGGTAAGACTTCCTCACCTGTGTAATCAGCAAAGACACGACGAACAAGTGAGTAACCATTTGAGTGGATTCCGCTTGAAGTGAAGTCCGAGAAGGACGTCTCCCTCTGCCACTTTTGAACCATCGATGATTTGAGATTTTTCTGCAACACCAACAGCAAATCCAGCCAAGTCATAGTCGTCTTCGCCATACATACCAGGCATTTCAGCCGTTTCACCACCGATGAGGGCTGCACCTGCTTGTACACAACCTTCAGCCACACCAGCAACCACTTGCTCTAGCTTAGCTGGTTCATTTTTCCCAGTCGCTACATAATCTAGGAAGTAAAGAGGCTCTGCACCTGCAGCAATGATATCATTGACACACATAGCCACACAGTCCTGCCCAATCGTGTCATGCTTGTCATACTTGATAGCCAGCATGAGCTTGGTGCCAACACCATCTGTACCTGAGATCAAAACAGGTTCTTTAACACCTGTTTTTGAAAGGTCAAACATACCACCGAAACCACCAAGAGCTCCCATAACACCCGCACGCTCTGTACGTGCTACGTGTTTTTTGATGCGTTCAACAACTTCATAACCCGCTTCAACATCCACACCAGACTGCGCATAAGCATTCTTATTTGTCATTTTATTCATTCCTTTTCTTTTTTTGAGAAAGACTGCGACGTATTTTAGATAATGCTCAATGAAAATCAAAGAGCAAATTAGGAAGCTAGCCACAGACTGTACTTAAGTACGGCAAGGCTACGCTGACGCAATTTGAATTTGATTTTCGCAGAGGATAAACCATCATTTTATCTAAAATTACCAGTCAGGTCTCTAGCTTTGGTCCCATAGGAGAAAGCGTCTACTGACAAATGCTTTAGCTTTTAGTCAGTAGTGAGACGTGTAGCGTAAGCATTTTGATTTGTCATTTGTTTTTTCCTTTTCCTTTCCTTCAATGGGGAATTTTATTTGTAAAAACTCGTTTTTTCTTCCAAACTTCTACGATAGTCTTCTTCATAGTCGTAGAGAGGCGTTGGGTAGTCACCGTCAAAGTAAGCGACACAGAGACCACCATTCGGCGCATCTGTTTCGATGCCGATAGAATCAATCAAGCCATCAATAGAAAGATAAGTCAGACTATCCGCACCAATAATTTGACAGGTTTCTTCAACCGTATGATTGGCTGCAATCAGCTCCTGACGTGTCTGGATATCAATCCCGTAAAAACATGGATAGGCAAGAGCAGGACTACCAATGGCGACATGCACTTCTGATGCCCCCGCTTCCTTCAAGAGTTGGACGATGCGACGAGATGTTGTTCCTCGTACAATCGAGTCATCAATCATGACAACGCGTTTGCCTTTAACGACACCAGAAACGGCAGACAATTTCATTCGAACCCCTTGCTCACGCAATTCTTGAGTCGGTTGGATAAAGGTACGTTGGGTGTATTGATTCTTTATCAGACCCATTTCATTTGGCAGACCTGATTCTTCGGCAAAGCCCATCGCTGCGCTGAGTGAGGAGTTTGGCACCCCTCTACGATATCGGCTTCATGCTTGAACTCACGTGCCAGTTGAGCTCCCATTCTCTTACGAGCTGTATGGACATTGACTCCATGAATATTGGAGTCAGGACGTGCGAAGTAGATATACTCCATGGAACAGATAGCCAACTGAGTATCGTTTGTATAGCTATCATACTGGATACCATTGTCATCAATAATGACAATCTCGCCTGGTTTCACATCGCGAATCCACTCAGCACCGATTACTTCAAAGGCACAGGGTTTTCAGATGAAACAACAACTGCTCCATTAGCCATTTTTCCCGATTGACAGAGGACGGAAGCCATTTGGATCAAGGGCTGCAATCAACTTATCTTCAAACATCAAGAGATAAGCGAAACCACCTTTGACAAGACTAAGCGCTTCCTTGATTTTGCCCATCAAGTTCGGATTGTGGCTACGGCGAATGAGATGAGCCAAGATTTCTGAATCTGAAGTTGAGCTGAAGATTGCCCCTCTTTGTTCCAATTCTTGCTTGAGAGATTCTGCATTGGTCAGATTCCCATTATGAGCCAAACCAAACTGCATATCATGAAAGCGGAAGAGGAAAAGGTTGGATATTGTCTACAGAAGCTTCTCCTGCAGTCGCATAGCGCACGTGCCCAATCGCTCCAGTTCCTGTCAATTTATCCAAATTTGCAGGATTTTTGAAGAACTTCTGATAAAGCCCATATCACGATGACGCTTCAATTTCCCTTGGTCATTGGAAGGATTCCTGCCCCTCCTGACCACGGTGCTGAAGACTATGGAGTCAAAATAGGTCAATTTGGCGGCGTCTGGGTGACCCCAGATACCAAAAACACCACATTCTTCATTAAGAGATTTTACTTCGTATGTCATTTTATATACCTAATTTTTATTTGTGTATCATTCCTTAACGATACTAGAGCGGAATGATACGGCAGAAACTCGTTTCACTCGCAAAATAAATCCTTTTGCAATCATCACGAACTAGAACTACATGACTTTTTACCTTGCTGATACTATCTGTTGAAAAATCTGCAAATCTCATTTCCCAGTAAAGTATTTAACCGCTGATGCAAAGAGATATTGGTCTTTATTCCCTGGAATATTTTGGAAGAGACCGTCTTCGAAACGTTCTGAGTGTCCCATCTTACCGATGATTTGACCGTTCTTACTTGTGATACCTTCAATCGCATTGATAGAACCGTTAGGATTGTATTGTGAATCCATGCTTGGTTTGCCTTCGAAGTCAACGTATTGGCTAAAGATTTGACCATTGTCACGGAGTTCCGCAAATTCTTCAGCTGTCACGACAAACTTACCTTCACCGTGTGATACTGGGATGGCATGGATGTCACCAACTTTCACGCCAGCAAGCCATGGTGAGTTGGTATTGGCAATCCGTGTTTCCACCATCTTAGCCACGTGTTGGTTGGCATCATTGTAGAAGAGGGTTGGACTCGTGCTACTTGCATCTTCAAAGTTTCCGTATGAAGAAGACCTGATTTGACGAGGGCTTGGGATCCGTTACAGATACCGATGATCAAACCACCGCCTTCGATAAAAATTGTCAATGGCTGCACGTACTTTTTCATTGAGCAAGATGTTAACGATAAATTTAGCTGATCCATCGGGTTCGTCGGCCGCTGAGAAGCCACCTGCAAAGAAGAGAATGTTAGCTTTTTCGATATTGTCAACCATGGTATCGACAGACTTGACAATCGCTTCTTCATTCAATGTGACAAATGGTACCAAGTTGACTTTGGCCCCTTCTTTTTCAAAGGCCTTAGCGAGTCATACTCGAGTTGGTACCTGGGAACACCGGAATGTAAACCACTGGTGTCTCAACTGTTTCTTTGGCTTTAATCACAACATCTGATGCCACTGCAGGTACTTCTTCTAGTTCAGTAGCCTGTTCAAATTCTGTCGGGTAAACTTCTTCCAATTTACCTTGGAAGGCACTGTCAAGTTTATGTCCATCAAGCCTTACACCGTTGACAACCACTGTAAAGTCTCCAACTGTTTGACCGATCTTCTCTACACCTGTAATTTCTTCAGGAGATGTGAAGATGAATCCGCCTAATTGGGCTGTCAAGCTGGTGTCAGGTCAACCAATTGAACAGTAGCACCGATATGGTTCCCAAATGTTGCAAGTGCAAGAGCTTCAAGGACACCTCCATATTTGACAGCAGATGCTGCTGTCACTTTGTGGGTTGCTTGAATAGCTTCAAACTGAGCAAAGTTAGACTTGATTAGATCAAAATCAATTTCTTGGGCCAAAGCTTGACCTGGGATGTAATAGATATTTTTCACCAGCAGCTTTAAATTCTGGAGAAAGAACCTTACGGCTATCTGCTGTTGTCACCCCAAAGGCAACCAAGGTTGGTGGTACTGTCAATTCTTCAAAGGTACCAGACATAGAGTCCTTACCACCGATAGATGGCAAACCAAGCTGGATTTGTGCTTCGATTGATCCAGGAGAGCAGCCACTGGTTGACCAAAACGATCTGCTTGTTTATCCATACGCTCGAAGTATTCTTGATAAGAGAAACGAGCCTTAGACCAGTTTGCACCAGCAGCAACCAAACGAGCGGTTGCTTCGATGACCGCATAAGCAGCACCATGATATGGAGACCATTCGGCTACATAAGGGTTGAAGCCTTGCGCCATGACAGAAGCCGTATGCGTCACGCCATGTTGAACTGGCAATTTCTGAACAGAAGCTTCCGTTGGTGTGATTTGGTAGCGACCACCAAGTGGGTGATTGACTGTTGAACGACCAACTGAGCTATCAAAGATGGTTTGTAAACCTTTTTGACTTGCATGGTTAAGGTCAGCCAAAACTTCAAGAGTATCAGCTTCAAGGGTTTCAGCAGATGTTTGACGTTCTTCTGGAAGATTAACATCCTTGTCAACTACCTTAGCATCCACAACTACACGTACACCGTTTGTATCAAGGAAACGACGTTCCAAATCAACGATGGTTTCGCCATTCCAGTGCATAACAAGATTTGGTTTTTCAGTCACTGTTGCAACGACAACAGCATCAATATTTTCTTTGTTACATGCTGCAATGAAGGCATCTACATCTTCTGGACGAACCACTACAGCCATCCGTTCCTGAGATTCAGAGATGGCAATTTCGGTACCGTTCAATCCTTGATATTTCAACGGCACTTTATCCAGATCAATTTCAAGACCATCTGCTAATTCACCGATAGCCACACAGACACCACCAGCACCAAAGTCATTTGATTTCTTGATCAGACGTGTCACTTCCCCATTACGGAAAAGGCGTTGAATCTTACGTTCTTCGATGGCATTCCCTTTTTGAACCTCAGCACCAGCTGTTTCAACAGATTCAACCGTTTGAACTTTAGAAGAACCTGTCGCACCACCGACACCGTCACGTCCAGTCTTACCACCGAGCAAGATAATCACATCGCCAGCTTCAGGTTTTTCACGGACAACATTTTCCTTAGGAGCCGCACCGACAACGGCACCTAGCTCCATACGTTTAGCAACGAAACCTGGGTGGAAGTATTCACGAACATAGGTTGTTGCAAGACCAATTTGGTTCCCATATGAAGAATAACCGTGAGCTGCTGTTTTAGAAATCACTTGTTGTGGCAATTTACCAGCGCGAGTCGCTGAAATTGGAGCTGTAATATCGCCAGCACCTGAAATACGCATGGCTTGGTAAACGTATGAACGACCTGACAATGGGTCACGAATGGCACCACCGATACAAGTAGCCGCTCCACCAAATGGTTCAATCTCCGTTGGGTGGTTGTGAGTTTCGTTTTTGAACATGAGGAGCCAAGGTTCCTTGACACCATTGACATCCACCTCAATTTCAACTGAGCAGGCATTAATTTCATCAGATACTTCCATGTCGTCCAAACGACCATTGGCACGCTCATAACGGCCAAAAATAGTCGCCATATCCATCAAGGTTTGAGGTTTTTCGCTACGTCCCAACTCATCACGCATGGCAATGTACTTGTCATAAGTCGTTTGCAATTGTTTTTGGAATTTAGAAGCTGAGAAGTCGATGTTTTTCAACTCCGTCTCGAAAGTTGTGTGACGACAGTGGTCAGACCAGTAAGTATCCAACACCTTCAACTCAGTCTCAGTTGGCACACGTCCAATAGACTTGAAGTAATCTTGAATGAAGAGAAGATCATCCACTTCCATGGCCAATCCTTGTTCTGCCTTATACTGTGCAAAATCTTCTGCTGTATAAGTTTCAAAGAAATCCAAATTTGGAATGGTCTTGTCAGACTCAGAGAAATCCTGTTTCGCAATACCAACAGTGATGTCTTTGAAACGAGAATCTACTGGATTCAAGAGATAGTTTTTAACAGCTTCCAATTCATTCGCATCAATATCTTTATTGACCAAGTAAAGTTGTGCTGTGTTCACCGTTACATCATTTGAACTACCAAGCAAAAGCAAAGCTTCCTGTGAAGATGCTGCACGTTGGTCAAATTGACCAGGCAAGCTTTCAATAGCAAAGAAAGCATAATTAGTAAGATCTGCCTGCACAGTCGCTTCATCTAAGACATGGTCTGTCACCTGCTCTGAGAAAATGTGTTTTTCTGCACGCGCAAACAAGTTCTCTGCCAAATCAAAGACATCGTAGACTTGCACAATACGAAGATCCTTCAAGGTTTTTCAACTGAAAGATTATGCTGTAATTCTTTTTACTAAAGAGTCTGATTTCACACGAAAATCAGCTTTTTCTCAACAAAAATACGTTTATCCATTTATTTCCTTTATTTTATTTCTACTTAAAGATTGTAGTGACGGCCAAGTAAAACTTTACTTCAAGCCCTGCAACTTCTCCCAAAACAACCTGATAAACATCTGTTAAACTGCCGAGATCTCTACGGAAAACATCCTTGTCCATGTGGTGGCCTTCCGCATCCCAAAGGCAGCAGTTATCTGGTGAGAATTCGTCTGCCAAGATGATCTTGCCATCCTTATCAAAGCCAAATTCCAATTTGAAGTCAATCAAACGCAGACCAATTTGTGCAAACCAATCTTTCAGCAATTCATTGATACGACGCGTTTCTTCCTTGATATAAAGCAATTTGCTCATCATTGGCAATGCCCAAGAACTTCACATGCTCATCATTGATAAAAGGATCATCCAACTCATCGTTCTTGTAGTAAAATTCAACGATTGGAGTTTCCAAGTCCAGCCCTTCTTCCACGCCAAACCGTTTGGAGAAAGAACCTGCAGTCACATTACGAAGAACAACTTCTAAAGGAATGATGATCACTTTCTTGTTGAGTTGTTCGGTGTCAGAAATACGCTCGATAAAGTGTGTCCCTTACACCTGCAGCATTCAATTTTTCAAAAATAAGAGACGAAATCTGATTATTCAGCACACCTTTCCCCTCAATGGTCTCTTTGCGAGCTCCATTCAGCATAGTGGCCTGGTCCTTGTAGACCGACTTAATCACATTTTCGTCTTCTGTAGTATAGATATCTTTAGCTTTTCCCGTATAAATAAGTTTACTGGACATTTTTCTTGTTCGCCTTTCGCATTACTTTACATCATTCTAACACAACATACACTAAAAATCAAACATTTGGGCGAACGATGTTCTGAAATGTTCCGAAAAGGTAAAGAAAAATCACAAATAAAAATAATATGTTTGCGATTTTTAGCGATAATATCAAAAATAAAAACTTATTCTTGCTTTAAAAAGGTAATCAAGATAAAACGTAGGAAACTTTTCTTACCAGTAATCATGGTCATCCGCCCTTCAAGACCATAACGAATCTTTTCTGCATTCTCACTATTCAGGTCAGTTTCTGCTTCCAGCTTAAAGAAATTCCCCTTTTCTGTCTTGGTTGCATTCGTATCAATACTTGTAATCTTCGACCTTAAAACAACTTGCTTATGAGGCGTCATTTACAGTTTGTAAACCGTACTTCTGACCAATTTTGACTGCAGCGATCTCCTTGGAGGCTGATGTAAGCAGTTAGTTGACCTTCGCTTCCCTCTCTAGAACAGGATAGAGGTTGTGCTAAAACTGTTCCCTCTGCTACCATGCTAGATTGACTAACTTCTGGATTGAGATGAACTATGCCGTCTTCAGAAGCCTTGATTTGTCCTTTGTCTAGCAAGGCAACTTGGGCCTTTTTACCTGATTCTGCTTCAAGGATTTTCTGCTCTAAAAGACTTAATTCTTGTCCAACCTTAGCTAATTGCTGGGATTTGAGCGACTCTATTTGACTTCCCAATCCAGTTGAATAGGCCTGCTGGACACCCGATCCTGCGTACTGGACGCGATAGTTGGCAAGAACAGACTCCAACTGAGCTATTTGAGCGTCTACTTGGGAAATAGCTGTTTGCTTTGATTCTGGCATCTGCTCTTTGGTTACCTGATATGACTGGTAAATGCCATAACCAAGATTCGTGCTCTCTAGCTGTTCATCCGTTTGAATAGCAGACTTAGCCTTTTGATAATCTTTGATTTTAGACTGGGTTTCTCCAATTAGATTTCCAAGCTCAACTTGAGTTTGACTAGCTGCAGCATTCTGAGAAGAAATATTAGCATTTTTGTTTGCGAGACAGTACTCCTGAGGTTACTAGCTTGGTTGAAATAATCCCGAAACATTTCCTGATAACCAAACTTATCTGCCTCTGGAAATTGGTCACTTCCTGCTTGAAGGCTTGCCTGCAAATACTCCAGCTGAACCTTCTGATCCTTCAGCATTTCTAACTGATTGCTAACATTCTCCGCCTGAATAGCTTCTGCTCCCTTTTGGTATTGGATGAGAAGATCTCCTTGTTTGACAAGTTTATTTTCGACCAAATGATTGTTTATAATCTTATTATTACTAGTCGATTGAATGCTTTGCAATGATGCGGACTGGTTCAATTGTAGCTCAACTGATACAGCTCACTTCTTTTTGTGCAAAGATTGAAAAAGACTAGTAAAAATAGCAAGAGGATAAAACTTGGCAGAATCACGTAACTAGAAAAATTATGATAGCGACGATTGTAAAACTCTGCACTTTCTAAAAATTCTGATTGCATATCTGCTCCTTTCTAGCTATTGACCAAATGGGCATAGAAACCATCTTGTACAAGCAAGTCCACATGATTTCCTTCCTCGACAATCTTACCCTTATCTAAAACAAGGACTTTCTCTGCCCGCTCAGCAATGGTCAAGCGGTGGGCGATAAATATCAAGGTCTTATCTAGGGCCATGAGATTATCCACAATCCGCTTCTCTGTCAAAATATCCAGACTGCTAGTTGCCTCATCCAGTATCAAGACAGGCGCATCTGTCAGGAGAGCACGCGCCAAGGCGATTCTCTGACGTTGCCCACCTGAGATCCCTGCCCCATCCGAAGTCAACTCTGTCTGGTAGTTTAGGGGCATCCGCTCGATATCTTCCCGTATTTCAGCCAATTCCACCGCTCGCAGGATGTCCTCCTGAGTTGTCCCCTCCTTGGCTCCTAGAAGAAGATTTTCTAGAATCGTCCCATTAAAGACATAGGGTTGCTGCGGTAGATAATTGATATACTGGCGCAAGGTCTTTTTATCAAGCTGATTGAGATTGACACCACCCAAGCTAATCTCTCCCTGACTAGGCTCATAAAAATTGACCATCATCTTGGCCAGTGTCGTCTTACCCGAGCCTGAAATCCCTACAAAAGCCAGCTTAGAACCTTGCGGGATAGTCAGATTAATATCTGATAAGACATCTCGACCATAGCCATACTTATAGTGAACATCTTTGAAAGTTATTTCTCCTTTCATCAGGCTCAAATCCGTAACTGTTTTCTTTTCCTCAAACTCGGATGCTACCAGATAAACCTCATTAAGACGATTGTTGGCAACTTGCGCTGTCTGAAGCTTGGTTTGTAGATTAATGATATTTTCCAGAGGATTAGTAAAAGTATACCAGGAGAGTATTATAAGTAATTAGTTGGCCCAAGCTCATCTTGCCTTCCATGACGAGAAGAGCCCCCATCCAGAGAACACCGACATTGAGCAAGAGCTGGGCTAACTTTTCCAGAGCTCTCTGCAGACTTTCTGCTTGACTGTAGATAAAGGATTTTTTCAAATAATCCACAAATTCCTTGTCTATCTTTTGGTAGCGTAAACTTTCACTAGTCAAGGACTTAATGGTCTCAATACCATTAATATCCTCGATAATAGAAGATGACAGGACTGCATTAGCTTCCATGGTCTCACGATTCATTTTTTCAAAAGGCTTCATAAAAGCAAAGATAATCGCTGTATAGATGGGAAGCGCTAGTAAACTAATGAAAAATAGATTGGTATTTTGGGAAAAAAGCACGATTGAGATGATTAAGATACTCGATAAGTCCAAAAATATTGAAAGAATGGTCGAAGCCAGCGCATCAATAATACTATTGGCATCTGTGAAACGTGATACAATTTCCCCTGTCCGCCGTGTTGCAAAAAAGGACATCGGGAGATGAAAAACATGCTTGATATAAGACAAAATCACATCAATAGACAGGCGTTGTCCTAGGACAAGCAAGAGATACTCTTGAGCATAGGACAAGATTTGCTGGAGGATATAAACAATAACCAATCCTGTGAAACCATCCCCAAGGTCGAACGCACCTGGTCAGGAACATAAGTATCGATAATGAGACTGGAGATAGTAAGACCCAACAATATTAATCAAGGTTACTAAGAATGTCGCTAGGATGATATTGGTAATCAAGCCACGCTGTTTCACCAAAATGGGAATAAACGAAAAAAGTCCCTTCTTTTCATCCTTATGTGGCTTATAGTCTGGACTAGGTGCCATAAAGAGGCTGATTCCTGTCCACTCCTCCGCAAAGCGCTCACGAGAAATCTTAGTCAGCTTGACACTAGGATCTGGATCAGCGATGTGGATCGTCTTCTTATCCTGACCAGTCACCACATAATAGTGAAGCAATTTACCTTCCTTGAGTACATGTGCCACAAGGAAAGGTCAGTCTGGCATATCAAAGAGTGTCATATCCGCCCTGATAGCCCGCGTCTCAAAGCCAATCTCTTCCGCAACCTTGACCAGTCCCAAAGCTGTCGTCCCATCCATGGTCGTCTTGGCTAACTCTCGCAGATGGGCTGGTGAATAATAGCTATCATAGTGGCCAAAAACCATGCCAATGCAGCTACCACAGTCCATCTGATCCACTTGGGGACGGTGGTGCCTTTTCTAAACTTCATAAGTTTCTCCTTTTCCTAATAATCTCTTAAATAACTTTTGTAAGATTATTTTAGCTAAATAAAAATAGAAAGAAGAAATTATTTCTGAAAAACAATATCCACACTCCAACAGCACCTTTTTGAGTGCCAAATATTATCCTAAAAATACCAAAAGAGGCAGAACAAAAGTCCTGCCTACTAAAAATATGATTTCAAAAGGAATATGCATGAAAATTATATTTCTGTTTCTGAAGGAATTTGTAGCCTATGTTAAAAATTTTTGCAGCAGCGTTTAATAATCCAACAAACCAACTGCTTCTGCCAGAGTAAAACCACCTTTTTATTTCGATTAATTCATCATCAGAAAATTGATAAAAATTGTTCTACGTTCATATCCATAGTTATTCCTCTGTATTATATTTTACCACTATGTAAATGATTAAAAGAGTACGGGATAAAGAGAATAAATTTAGAAAGTTCCATAGAAATTTACACTCTCTTTCCTAGCAATAGTTTATAGTCTATTAAAACTTGCATGATAGAAAGTACAATACGTACTAGTAGAAGTAACCTCATAATATCACTTCTTTTTAAACATACGAATATCTTTCTAACTAAAATCAGACTACAGCTCATCAGTTTAACACCCCTAACATTCCCAAAGATTTCCTAATACTGGAGCCACAAAGTTCAGATCCGTTTAATCAATCTTTATCATATTTTTCTTCACTTCTATAAGTAAAATAAATGCCATCAAGAATAGTGAAATTGTAGGTGTGTCAAAATATTCAAACCATGTAGATAGATTTATTTTGTTTACATCAGCGACTATTCTAACAATAATATAGACCATCGAACTGCAGCATACAGTAAACTCTGGACCAGCTTTTTGTAACACTTGAACGACTTTCATCTCAAACTCCAATATGATCTTCCATCAATTCCCAATCTTATTTTCTTTTGTTTTGTACTTGTATCCTACATAAAAATAGACCAAAGTAGAATCGGATAGGTTTCTGGATAAAACAAGGTATTGAGCGGTTTTTTCAAAATCAAATACGTTGCGATGTAGATAATGAATGATACAATAAAATATCCCTCAGCAAATCCCAATAAAAATTTTTTCACAGCAGACTCCTATTCATCTGACAAGAATGGCAGAAAAAAATTCCGCCATTCACACGCACAAAATCCTTTTCATTCAGATTCATCATTTATAGTTTGGATTATGTTTTGACAAATCGTTGCAAAAAAATCCCAAAATAGCCTGAGGCAATCAATCCAACTAAATACCATTTCCAATCAAAGGATAATAAAGAACCTGTACGAATTACATGAAGCACGAGATTGAGACCTATTGCTACTAAAGGAACTATAGTGGCTAGTTTAGGTAACAATGTATTGAGATCAGTGTTGCGATTCATAGTGTTTCCTTTTGTGATTTTGCCACAAATTTTTAAATTAACGTCTACTTCCCAAATGACGCCCTACATATAGGTAACGACTCTAAAACACCCCAAGCTACTGCTGTAGAAGTAGTAACAATGAAACCTCCCTTAGTTACAGTCAAGTCTTCCTCTGTCATAATAGCAAATTTTTTATTCAGTTTTTCATATTCCATCTACTCCTTTAAGTATATTAGCCAAATGTACGAGATAACAATAACCAGCTACACCAGTTACACCTGCAGCAAAGTAATGAGCCTCCGATAACAATCAATAAACCTACTCCACCTTGTACTTGCTCTAATTCATTTTGCTCTACGATTTCAAATTGATTCAAATTTTGCATGATATACTCCTTTTTAAATAATACTAGCTAATCCAATAGCTACTCCAACTAATAAACCCACTATTCCTGAGGCTGATATAATTATAGCCGCAAATTCGTTTGAAAAATTCATTGATTTCCTCATTATCTCTTGTTTCGACTAATTCCAATAGCTACACCTGCACTTAAACCTGCAAATGCTGAACCAGCAATAATACTAGCTGCCACTGCTACAGGGATAATTCCCCATCCACATTCATCAGCTCTTCTTCTGTGAGAGCTACAAAGTTTTTGTTCCATTTTTGTCAAAGTTTGCCATATTTTTCTCCTTTATTTTTATAATTTTTGATTGTAAAAACCTAGCCTTTTAAACCATTTATATAGCCAGGTTGGATAAATGACTGAAATAATCATCCCTGTTCTCCTTTCCTTTCTTCTCACTTTCTATTCGAGAAATCATTTTACAATGAACAAGTAAATGTTATTTAAAATACAATTTAATAAACCATGGCCCATAAGATTGGTAAATACATCGCGCAGTCTCCCTTCTTTTCTTCTTACTTATCTATTCGAAAAATAATTTAAAATAAATAAAAATTATATTTATTTCAAAAACCACTTAATCAACTAGGGATAAAGTCCTATCACATACATAGACGATCCTCCTTTTTCTCTTTCTCATATCTCTATTCGCAAACTTTGATAAAAATTTCTCACTTTTTGCATCAACATGACTAGCATGTTGATTTTTCTCAAATTTTCTCTTTAATGTTTTTAATACATCTGCCACACTTTGGAGCTGGTCAATTTCTTCATCACTGATTTCAATTCCAAATTCATCTTCAATTGTTAGGATAAATTCCATCAAATCTACAGAGTCAGCATCCAAATCATCCTTTAAGCTCAAGTTTTCGGTTACGACAAAGTCTTCTCCTTGACGCTCTTGGATAATGGTTGCGATACGGTCAAAAATTTGTTGTTCTGTCATATATTATTCTCCTTATTCCTCTGAAAAATTCACGCTTTGCAGTTTGGGTAACTTCGTCTGTTTCTAGCATGGTACGAATTTGACGAATCGTACTGTACACAGCCTTGGCATCACTTGAACCATGAGTCTTAACAACCGGTGCCTTGACACCAAACAAAACTGCTCCTCCAACATCTGAATAGTTGAGTTGTTTTTTCAAACCTCTGAGATTATCCTTAAGAAGGAGAGCACCTAGCTTAGCTCTAAGCCCCCCACCTGCTATAGCATTTTTGAGCAAGCCCATGATACCCATAGCAGTCCCTTCAATAGCTTTGAGCACAGCGTTTCCCGTGAAACCATCTGTTACGACTACATCAGCGACTCCATCCATCAAATCACGCGCTTCCACGTTCCCAATAAAATTTAAGCTTTCATCAGCTAACAATAGTTCATAAGTTTCCTTACGAAGTGGGTCTCCCTTGCTGCTCTCTGTCCCGTTATTAAGCAAACCTACACGAGGTTTTTCAATTCCGCGAACATTTTTAGCATAGAAGGAGCCTAGGATGGCATATTGATGAAGGTGATGGGCTGTATTTTCTGCATTGGCACCAAGGTCAAGCATATCAAAGCCTTTTCCATCTATAGTTGGCAATGTTGACATCAATCCAGGTCGATCAATATTTTTGATACGACCAACGATGAAGAATCCCGCTGCTAACAAGGCACCTGTATTTCCTGCAGAAAGAACTGCATCTGCCTCTCCATCTTTGACAGCCTTAGCTGCCAATACCATGCTGGCATTTTTCTTCTTGCGGATAGCTTTTGTAGGCTCATCATCAGAATTTATTTTTCATCTGTATGGATAATGCTGACGCGCTCTGCGGCTGTTAGATATTGCTTGATTTTGCTTTCATCTCCGTAAAGTTGAATCTCAATATCTGAAAAGTCAGCAAGGGCTTGGTTAACACCCTCAACGATGGCTTGTGGTGCGTAATCACCACCCATTGCATCTACTGCGATTTTTTTCATTTGTTTTCCTCTTTCAGTAGTTGTCCCCAATCTGCTAGGGAATCAATAAATTTCTTTGATTTTAGGTGAATTCCAACATACTCTTCGTAAATCTGATCCATAAACTTGCGCAAGTCCTGCTTGATTTCAGACTTAAGAGAAATAGTCTCCAGAGTATCAAAATCAATAGACTGAAATTGATTGAGCAGATAAGGAATATTGGGATTCAGATGACATCGTTTCTCGTCTTCATGGTAATGCTCTGGACATAAGCAAGCGCCATATTTGAAGGAAAAGTCAAAGGCTTGACCCACACGATGACAAAAAGTACACTCATTAAAGTTGAGACTGATTCCAAAACGTGTCAATATTTGAATTTCAAAAATATTGATCAAAACTTGATAATCCAAACCCTCTTCCATCAGCTCTAAAGTCTTTTGCAAAAAAGCAAATAAGGGAGCATCCTGTTGATTATCCTGCAAACTCAGCATCTGCCAAAGGCTGCAACGTAAGTCGCATGAGCCATCACAAAGAGGTCACTATTGATTTTCGGAAAAGTCTTCACCTCATGATAATCTTCTATATAACTAAGTCCATCATCATTAACTTTTTAGGAGAAAATGGGCTAAGACTAAAGGTTGAATGACAGGAGACTAGTTTGGATTGGCCGGCGTGTTTGACAAAAAAACATGCGCTTACCTGCCTGTTCTGTAAAGATTTTTAACAAGCTTATCATCCTCTCGAAAAAATTTCGATTGTAAAGTACTAAACCCTGACTCGTAATCGAGTTGAATCATGCTTCTCTCATGTACTCCTCAAGTCGTTTCATAGCTTTACTCTGATGGTTCCCATGCTAGCTGCATAAGATAGGCGAACATAGCCTTCTCCATACTGTCCAAAGGCAGCACCAGGGATAAAAGCAACAGCCTTCTTCTGGGCAAAATCCTTCAGAAAAGCAAAGGAGTCTTGACTATAGCCTGCTGGAATCTTAGCAAAGATATAAAAAGCACCATCTGGTTTGATAATCTCAAAACCAAGGTCAGTCATCTTCTCAATAATGTGGTCCCGACGTTGGATATATTCCTTTTTCATCGGTTCTGCATCGTTCTTACCAGCTGTTAAGGCTTCCACCGCAGCATGTTGAGCCATGGTGTTTGCAGCAGTTACCAAGTACTGATGACTCTTGATGAGTTGAGCTGTGAAGTTTGCTGGTGCAAAGATAAAACCTAAACGCCAACCTGTCATGGCATGGGATTTAGAAAGACCGTTAATGATAATTGCCTGATCTCTCAACATAGTTCCCAAAGATACATGATTTTTCCCTGTATAGGTCAATTCTGAGTAGACTTCATCACAGACCACAAAAATCTCATACTTACGTAAAACAGCTGCCAAGGCTTCTAATTGCTCGCGACTATAAGTAATTCCTGTAGGGTTGGCTGGATAATTGAGAATAACTGCCTTGAGCTTGTCCCCTTGCTCTAAAATTGCCTTTTCCAACATCTCAGGAGTCAAGACAAAACCATTCTCAGTCGTATCAATCTCGACAATCTCTGCACCAACTAGATTAACAATAGGCTCATAGCCAGGATAGGCAGGAGCTGGCAAGAGAACCTTATCTCCTTCTTCCAAAATAGCTGTCAAAGTTGCTGATAAAGCTTCTGTCGCACCAATTGTGACTAAGATTTCATTTTCAGGAGCATAATCTAACTGGTACTTTTCTCTAACAAATTCACTAGCAGCTTGGCGCAAGGTCAATAAACCACTCATTCCTGTATAGTAGGATTGATTCTGGTCAATTGCTCCTTTGCTGCCTCCTTCACATGGTCTGGCGTTGTAAAATCTGGTTCCCCTAAGGTCAATCTCAAGACTCACAGGAATCTCTGAAATGGCCTGGTCAAACTGACGAATCAAAGGACACTTGAATCTTATCTAATTGTTTGTTAAAGCGCTTTGGTTAGAGTCCATAGAAATCCTCCTTGCTTAAAAGAACATAGTACTATTATGCTATAAAGCGCCTCTGACCGCAAAATTCTTGATTATTCCCCTCCTTGCTTTCCTATTTTTGCACTTTTCCTAGACAAGTCTATAATAAGAAGTACTTGTATCTACGGAGGTTTTTATGTCATTCTGTATCAAAAACAAAGCAGGACTTTTAGTCTGCCTTGTCATATCGATATCTCATGGAACCTTGGTAATTTCCTGCCTGTCGTAGGAGCACCCTGTCTTTTGCCATCTTTATCGGAATGTTTCTCCATCCCTTTCTCTAACTACAAACAACTGGATGCCAGGTTTAACTTTAGTTCTAAGAAATTGCTCCAATACGCAGTCATCTTACTGGGCTTTGGTCTCAATATATCTCAAGTCCTGGCAGTTGGACAATCCTCACTACCTGTCATTCTCTCAACCATTGCTATTTCCTTGATTGTTGCCTACCTTTTCCAGAGATTTTTTGCACTCGATACAAAACTGGCCACCTTGATTGGAGTAGGTTCTTCTATCTGTGGCGGTTCTGCCATTGCAGCAACTGCTCTGTTATTCATGCCAAAGGAAAGAAGTGGCTCAAGCCATCTCTGTTATCTTTTTCTTCAATGTCTTAGCAGCTCTTATCTTTCCAACGCTAGGAACCTGGCTCCATCTCTCCAACAAAGGTTTTGCTCTCTTTGCGGGTACTGCGGTCAACGATACTTCCTCTGTAACAGCCACAGCTAGCGCCTGGGACAGTCTTTACAATACCAACACTCTTGAGTCTGCCACTATTGTCAAACTGACACGCACCCTAGCTATTATCCCTATTACTCTCTTCCTCTCCTACTGGCAGAGTCGACAAGAAGACAATCAGCATCGCTTTCAACTTAAAAAAGTCTTCCCTCTCTTTATCCTATACTTTATCCTAGCATCTCTCCTAACCACACTAATGAGTGCCTTAGGTGTTCCAAGTAACTCTTTTGCCCCACTCAAGCAACTATCTAAATTCCTTATCGTTATGGCCATGAGTGCCATCGGCCTCAAAACTAATCTCATTGGATTGATCAAATCCAGTGGACAGGCCATTCTTCTGGGAGCCCTCTGTTGGGTTGCTATTATCCTAACTAGTCTCGGTATGCAGGCGCTCATTGGTATTTTCTAATAAAAAAGTAGCCAGAAGGCTACTTTTTGATTGTTCTAGAATCAATCGTGTATGTTCTTTAATACAACGATTCATAACAATATCTTCACATCCTCCAGCTCAGAGAATTTCTTCTGCCTCTTGATTTTCAAGCACTAGCTGAGCCCAGAAAATCTTTGCATCTGCTTGAAGGAAATCACGCGCCACATCTGGTAAAAATTCGCTGCGACGAGAGACATCCACAATATCAACATGAAAAAGGAATATCAGCAAGACTTGCATAAGCCTTTTCTCCAAGAATTCTCCTGGCTCATTTCGGATTAACTGGAATGATTCTATATCCTCGATACTGCATCTCCTTGGATACACGATTACTAGTGGTTTCCTCACGATCCGACAGACCTACTACAGCTATTGTTTTGCTAGTTGTTAAATACTGACGCACTATGCCATCACTAGGGTTTTTAAATAGTTCGCTCATGCAAAACCTCCTTTTTCAACCAGTATAACATAATTTGAAAAATGCTGGCTAATTTTTGATATAAAAAGCTCCCCAGCAGGAAATATAATCTTGCCAGGGAATTTCTAATTTAAATTGTGCGTTCAATACTAAACAATGGCGATAGTGGACGTTTTTCATGAATACGAATAATCGCATCTCCCAGGAGGTGGGCAATTGAGATTTGCTCAATCTTGTCAATCAAACGCTCTTCTGGTAGATAGATGGTATCCAATACAACCAATTTTTAATGGCTGATTTTTAGGATGTATCCATAGCTGGCCCTGAAAGAACTGGGTGTGTACAACTTGCGTAAACCTCAACCGCACCAGCTTCAGCAAGAGCATCAGCAGCATGACAAATTGTTCCAGCAGTGTCAATCATATCGTCAATCAAAATACAAGTTTTACCTGCTACTTTACCAATGATATTCATAACTTCACTAGTATTCATCTTGTCAACACTACGACGTTTATCAATAATTGCAATTGGTGTCTTCAAGAATTCGGCCAACTTACGAGCACGTGTTACACCCCCGTGGTCCGGACTGACCACAACGTAGTCTGAACCAACCATGCCACGGCGCTCAAAGTAATCCGCAATCAAAGGAGCACCCATCAAGTGATCAACAGGAATATCAAAGAATCCTTGAATCTGTGCTGCGTGCAGTCGATTGTCAACAAACGATCTACACCAGCAACTTCAAGCATATATTGCAACGAGTTTTGCAGTGATTGGCTCACGCGCTCTTGCCTTTCTATCCTGACGTGCATAACCATAATAAGGCATCACAACGTTAACTGATTCTGCACTAGCACGTTTTAAAGCATCTACCATAATCAGAATCTCAAGTAAGTTGTCGTTAACAGGTGAGCTTGTCGATTGCAAAATATAGACATGCTTCCACGTATAGACTCTTCTATATTGACCTGAATTTCCCATCTGAAAATTGGCGAACACTCGATTTCCCAATTCTATCCCAATCTCTTGCGCCACGCGCTTTGCTAATTCTTTATTTGAAGAAAGGGCAAAAGCTTTAAATCAGAAAGAACATGATTTCCTCCCGGTATTTTTGTATCACTTGTGTTTTTCACAATTTTATCCACCTACCATTGTAGCGTTCACTCTATTTTTCAATGAAAAATAACGCAAGGATATATATGTTCATCTTAGTGTTCATAATATTATAGCATTTGCCTCATACCACCTGTGTCTACATCATAAACAGCGCCCGAAATAACCACGTCATCTGGAATGAGAGGAGACTCCTGAAGTAATTTCATATCTTCACGAACACTTTCATCAATATCTTGAAAAGGTAAAAAGTCTTGGTCAGATACATCTACTCCCAACTCTCTTTTTAAATGTTCTTGAAAATCTTTATTTTGAAATGTTTGAGCCCCACAGTCTGTATGATGAAGAACCACAATTTCTCTTGTCCCCATTTGTTGTTGGGAAATTACAAGTGAACGAATCATATCCTCAGTCACTCGACCACCCGCATTCCGTAAAATATGGGCATCTCCCAGAGCTAACCCTAGAGCTGGTGCAACGTGCAAACGTGAATCCATACAAGTTACGATTGCAACCTTGGTCTTGGGTTTAATGGATAAGTGCAAATCTCCATGTAGTTCTACATAAGCTTGATTGGCTTTTAAAAAATTTTCAAAATAGGACATGACAACTCACTTTCTAGTCTGCCAGATAATTTGAACACCAAATTATTTATCTCCTATCTTACCATCTTTTACCTCGTTTGTCAGCTTTCAGTATTTATATAGAGAACTAGGACAGAGACATCCAGCTTCTAGCTTGGACTTCTGTCCTAGTTTTATGTTTATGATCCTTTTTGGATATACTTATTGAGTGAACCAGCAAAGCTCTGAAGATTGAGACTTTGTACATAGACTCACCAGTACCTCGGAAGGTATTCACCACTCCTTCACCCGTACCTATAGACTGCCAGAAACCATTTTCTAAGTGGATATCATAGTCCAGAGATTGACTCCAAGCCACCACGTGGGCATTGTCAATCGTTATTTCTTGGTTTTGTAGCTCAATTTTCTTAATAGATCCAAAAGCATTAGCCAAAAGAGTTCCCTGACCTTGGGTTGTCATGACAAAGAGACCGCCTTGCCCTCCGAAGAGAGCTTTCCAATGACTGGCGCTCCATTGTATAGAAAGCTGTACCATCAAGAGCTAAAAAGGCTCCATCATTCAATCGGTACTGCTTTTTCGCCCTAGCTCAAGAGGCAATCACTTGACCAGGGAGTATCTGGTGCTAAAGCAGGTTTCCGTTATCCAGACTCTGCAACAGCTTGAGTGATAAAGGTACTCACCAGAAACCATTGAGACGCCCTACAGCTTTTTGACAAAACGTCCCAAACCAGAACCACTTGCATTGAGCTGGGTATTGAGACTTACATTAGGTGTAGGTAGACCATGCTGCCACGCTGAATAAAGACGGTTTCCCCTTGATTGAGTGACAACTCTACCAAAGGAGATTGCATTGACTATCCATAGAAAATTTCATCAGAAATTCCTCCTTGTTTTAATAAATGTTAGCAATAAAAATAATTAGTCATCAAAACTGACCATAACTATTAGGAGAATACTTTTTCAAAGACTTCCTGAATAGTCGTCACCCCAATCACTGAATTTCCTTAGGCGGTTTAATGCCGGTCAAGGAATTTTTCAGTACATAGATTTTTGTAAATCCAAGTTTAGAAGCTTCATTGATGCGTTGCTCGATACGATTGACCCGTCAGATCTCCCGTTAAACCCAATTCTCCCACAAAACATTCTTGAGGATTGGTAGGGTTTCGTCCTTGTAGCTCGAGGCAATAGCAACCGCAACAGCCAGGTCAATAGTAGGTTCATCTAATTTGACACCACCAGCTGATTTGAGATAGGCATCCTGATTTTGAAGTAAGAGACCTGCCCGCTTCTCCAAAACAGCCATAATCAAGCTGGCGCGATTGAAGTCAAGCCCTGTCGTCGTACGCTTAGCATTTCCAAACATGGTCGGCGTCACCAAGGCCTGCACTTCAGCAAGAATTGGACGTGTCCCTTCCATGGTCACTACGATGGACGAACCGGTCGCTCCATCCAAGCGTTCTTCCAGAAATACCTCACTTGGATTGAGAACCTCAACCAAACCACCTGACTGCATCTCAAAGATTCCAATCTCGTTGGTCGAACCAAAGCGGTTTTTGACAGCTCTCAAGATACGGAAGGTATGGTGGCGCTCTCCTTCAAAGTAAAGCACCGTGTCTACCATATGTTCCAACATTCGAGGTCCCGCCAAAGTTCCTTCCTTGGTCACATGCCCTACGATAAAGATAGCAATGTTATTAGTCTTGGCCAGCTGCATGAGTTCAGCTGTCACCTCGCGTACTTGGGAAACCGACCCTTGTACCCCTGAAATCTCAGGAGACATAATGGTCTGGATGAGTCGATGATGAGAAAATCTGGCTGGATACGTTCCACCTCAGCTCTCACGCTCTGCATATTGGTCTCAGCATAGAGATAAAAGCTCGCTATCGATATCACCCAACGCTCTGCACGGAGTTTGATTTGCTGAGCAGACTCCTCCCCACTGACATAGAGAACTGTCCCCACTTGAGACAGCTGGGTTGATACTTGTAAGAGAAGGGTTGATTTCCCGATTCCAGGATCCCCACCGATAAGGACAAGACTCCCTGGTACCACACCCCCACCGAGTACACGGTTGAATTCCTCCATCTCAGTCTTGGTTCGATTGACATTAATAGAAGTTACTTCAGCCAGTTTCATGGGCTTAGTTTTCTCACCCGTCAAGGACACACGCGCATTCTTAACTTCTGCAACTTCGACTTCCTCCACAAAGGAAGACCAAGACCCACAGTTAGGACATCGTCCCAGATATTTAGGGGAATTATATCCACAATTTTGACATACAAATGTCGCTTTTTTCTTTGCGATGATAAACCTCTTTCTATATCTCTATCTCACACTCAATCACTGGCAGAAAATCAATCTTCTCATTTGGCACAAACTGGCGCATGAGCATGCGATGGGCTACAACTATCACAGTTTGATGTTCCCGATACTTAGCCATGCATTCTAGAAAACGAGACTTCATCTCTACAGCTGTCTCATATTGAACAGGAGAATTTGGAAGCAACTCCCCATTATTTTCTAAAACTAGTCTTCTAGCTTCTTCAAATCTATCTATGCCACTTTCATAGACCTGCCATTCATGCTATGTGGCTCTACTCTCAAAGGAAGCCCAGTAGCACAAGATATATAAGAAGCCGTTTCTAATGCTCGCGTCACTGCAGAAGACACCAGTATATCAGCTGAGCCAAACAAAGAATTTTTGCAAAGTTCCTGAGCTTGTTGTCTTCCTTTCTCAGATAAGGGTGCCAAGTCTCCCAGAATCAGTATAGGAACGCTCCTCTAACTCCACGTGATTTGGCCCCGTGACGGATAAAAATAATTTTCCTATTAAGATCCCCATAAAACTATTAATTCTCCTTGGTAGCTGCCAAAAGCGGAAAGTTTCCTAACACAGCCATTGCCATCTACCCTATAAACTCTGTGCTTTTAGCACCGTTTTCCTCTAAAAATCTTTTAAATCTGGATTAGTAAAGCAAAAACTGACGCTTCTCAAAGATACGAGAAGATACAAGCAGAAAGCCGGTCCTGCAAATTTCTTCTTTCTGTCTTTTTCTCCCCAAATCAGACACACGCGCATTCTTGACCTCTGCAACCTCAACCTCCTCAACAAAAGAAGACCAGGAACCACAGTTTGGACAGC
>BNJU01004410.1_pt1 | contig 106362 bp, 152 predicted proteins | sample 8539281 | NCBI WGS metagenome assembly BNJU01 (sample SAMD00202456, study PRJDB9452) | human saliva metagenome | isolation source: human saliva | place: Japan | reverse complement strand
ATCTAATAAATGTATAGATATTTTCCTTTAATTTCCTTTAATTAAAGTATAAACAAATCAATTCCTCTACTATTCCATGTTATAATTAATTTATCAAAATTATTTTAAAAAAATTTAAAAAGTGTATTAGAACAGAAATTAAATAGAGAACCTGTTGATGATTTGAAAGAAGTGATTGAAAAATACAAAATGGATTCCTGAATACAGAAAACTTTAATCACCTTATTGATTTTTTTCTAAACTTTTTAAAGTAAAATAAAAGATATAAAAAAATATTAGGAGATGATTTTTATGAAAAATAGCAATGGCTGGAGATCATGCTGGATTTAATTTGAAAAAAAGAAATTAAGGAATTGCTGGAATCACAAGGACATGAAGTTATAGATTTTGGGCCTTTTTAGTGAAGAATCTTGCGACTTGCCTGATTTTATCTATCCTGCTTCACTTGCAGTAAGCAAAGGCGAAGTTGACAGGGGAATCTTTATAGATGGTGTTGGCTATGGAAGCGCCTTAATTGCAAATAAAATTTACGGTGTTTACGCTGCTGTCTGCCAAGATCCATTTTGTGCAGGTCTAGCCCGTTCCCATTCAAATACAAACGTGCTTTGCCTTGGCGGAAAAATTATTGGTTCTGCCATCGCACAGGAAATTGTAAAAACATGGATGACTACTGATTACTTAATAAATGAAAAAAAATATACAAGCAGGGTTGACAAAGTAATTGAAATTGCTGAAAAACATATAAGAAAAGACATTTAAACCAATCAAACTATGTCTGTTATTATAGCAAAACTGTCTTAAAGCGAACTTGAACTTGAAAACTGCATAGCTACTTTACTCAAGACCTGAATTTATAAATTTTAAATAGATTTGAGTATAGTAACAAAATTAAAAAAAAAACCGGAAGTCAATTTCTCTTCCGATTTTTTATTACTTACAATTTTAATAAATTTTTGAAAACTACTAGTAAATCGCTCTAAATCCGATTCCACCTCTAATATTGCTTCCTTTAGTGTCATATCCAGCATTTACCGTTACACCAAATCTTGTGTTGTCAACTCCGATATTAAGGTCAAATTTACCGTTTCCTCTTCTGTCTTCCTTTTCTTTTTCAAGGTTATACCATCCTGCTGTTGTGTATCTTACTCTTGCCTGATTTCCATTTTGCAGTTTTCCAAGTTCATTTTCATAAGCCGCTGTAAGCCCAACTGTCAAATTAGTTCTTACTGCCAATGGCTGAACATATTTAAATTCTAAACCTGCTTCAGGCTTAACTGAGAAGTAGTCGTTTCCTTTAACTTCCAGTCTCATTTGTCCTGAATCTTCCTTCACATCGTTAAATCTTCCATATTCCATCTTCAATGCTCCATAAGGTCTCAAATGAGTTCTTTCGCTCATTCTTATGTCATAGCCAAGTTCATTTTTAAGAGCGGCTCCATAAGTATGGTATGTAGATTTCGCTTCAAATGTATCATCAACTACCCAGAATTTACGTTTCATGTTATTAATTCCAGCAAATACATCTCCACCGATTGTCCATTGCAATGCTCCGTTATGATCTCCTTTTGGCGACATTGTCTTGAATACTCCAAGTTTAACCATTGTCTGGTCTTCTTTAGATTTTCCTAAATCCTTGAATCTAAATCTGTTTGTTACAGCCCCAGCATACCATCCGCTTGAGTTACCCATTCTAACTTTTTCATCCTCGTGAACATAAGCCACTCCGTAGGCATTGCTCTTATAATCGATAATTCCAGCTGTGTCAGTATTATATTCATCTCTTAATCCAAATGCTTTAATCTTGTTATTTTGCTTAGTCGGATTTCTCCATTCGTTTCTCAAATAGCTAAATTCCTTATCCAAGGCATTTCCAGTAGCATTGGTTCTTTGTTGAATATTAGCATATTGATGACCTTTCATTTCATCAACTGCTTGTGTGAAAATATGCTGTTCACCTTTTCCAAGATCATTTAATTTGTTAAACAGTTCCTTTTCTCTAGTGCCAAGTCCTTCAACACCGTATCTTTGTTCAAGTCCCATCTAGGAAATTGTACGTATTTGGATCTTTTGCACTTACAAAAATCTGTATACGGAACTTTTACTAGGTAAACCTTATCATAAAGTCCTGTAACTGATGATTTTGTTGGTATTGCCAGCCAAGTTAAAGTTTGCTTGAATTAGTATTTAATACAGTTCCTGTGGAAACTACTGTTGCAAGCGCATCATTATATGGTTTTATAATATTATCTCCTAATTCTATTGCTCTTGCATTTGTGTATCTGGCAGCTTCTGTTCCAAAGTACATGTTAATATCTGTAAGTCCCGCAAGATTGCTTAATCCTTGAATAGGATTTGTATATTTTATTCCAGATGTATCAACATACATTCCGATACTTGTTGCAGAAGGATTTGATTCAAAATTCAAGAATCCTGATTTTGCAAGGTCTAATACTGTGACTCCTGAAGGTGATGTAACTGTCGCTTCAGTTGCATTTACAGATGATGGTGTTGCATTTGTATCAACTCCTGTTATTTCAACTGCTTTTCCATTTATTGTAACTGTCACAGGTGTTGCCTTTGGCGGAACCTTTATAGTTACTCCACCTTCAACTTTTTCATCAGTTGGAGAAGATTCGTATACAGCTTTAAACGAACCTGTATTTGAAGCGCCAGGCCCATCTACACCGTCTGCAGACACCACTCCTTTATCAGTATAAATACCAATACCTCTATTTCCGGTAATTTGGATTGTACCATAGTTTTTAAACTTACCTTGATTTGCCGCTACAACTCCTTTTATACTATCTCCATTACCTACAATTGTTCCGTAATTTTCACCTTCAGCACCTTGATCTATATACATACCAATTGTATTTTTACCGCTAAGGTTAATTGTCGCTCCATGGTCATTTATTGCTTTTGAACCAGCTCCAACAGCATACATTCCAATGCTGTTATCTTCAGTAACATTAATTGTTCCCTTATTTATAACAGTTCCTTGGTTTCTAGAAACTGCTCCATCGTAATAACCAGTTGCCATACCAATTCCATACGATTTTGTAGTTTTATCAGTTTTACCAGTATCAATTGTTGCCCAGTTTGTTGCAACTCCTTTTGTTGAATAAATACCAATATTACCTACACCATTTCCAGACTTCAGATCCATATTTCCATAGTTGTCAACTGTACCTGATGAATAAATTCCATAGTTTCTATCTCCAGTCGCTTTAATTGGAGCATAGTTATTAATTACTGAAGAATCATTGTCAGAATATGCATAAACAGCTTCATTATCCAGTGTTACAGTTGAACTTCCGTTTGTAGTCAATGTTCCTGGCGCTTTTATAACATATCCAAATGTCCAGTCCTTAAGATCCATTTTTGAACCATTGTCATTGATATTTACTGGATTCGTTCCTGCCGTAAATACTCCAACTGCTTCCTTATCTTTTGCACTTGCGCTTGTTGTAATTTCAGAACCTGCATCCAATGTTACTGTTCCTGTTCCAGATGTTCCTTTAGCAAATATTCCTACACCATTTTTACCAACCTTAATCTTAGAAGTACCAAAGGCTTGAATATTTTCTCCATAAATTCCATAAGAATTTTCTTTAATATCTATAGTTCCATAGTTTTTCAGTAAATTGCTTTCAGATGTATACATACCTATATTAGGCACATCAGTTGCTGCTGAAATAGTAGAATCTCCAACTATAATTTGCCCATCTGAATGGTTCGTAATATCAGATCCATTAATTCCATACATACCTATCTTACCATTAGTTCCTGCCTGTAAATCAATTTTACCATGATTATTAAGCGTAGCCTTGTCAGCGTACATTCCAACCGAATCTGCTCCAGACATTGTAATTACACCATTTGATAAGTTATTAGCAACATTGTCAGCTACAGATGAAGTACCGTTATTCTTAATAAATACTCCCTTGGCTTCTTTTCCATCCATTGTAATATTTCCATTGTTATTTATAGTCGCTTTTCCTTCATTAGCAGATCCGAATTCATTACCAATTACAGTTCCTGCAGAATCTTCCCTATATGCAAGACCTAAGATACCAATAGAATTTTTACCGCCAACATTAATATTTCCGCCATTATTATTAACTTCTGATCCATTTACAGCATAAACTCCAACAGCCTGATCATTAACAGTATTAGTAGTATCAGTCTCAACATTCAAAGTACCGTTATTAATATTAATCTTACCAAAATTTGTATATAGCCCAATCGCACCATTACCTGAATCAGTTCTATCAGCCGTTATAGTCTTTCCATTTACATTAATTCCTGTTTCTGCATTAGATGCGGCTCCAGAACTTGAACTAATATCAAGCCCAATAACTGGTGCACCTGAAGCAACTCCCTTAACAGTATTTGCATCTGCTGAATTTAATACAGCCTTCACATCAGTATTTACATCCAAAATACTCTTTTGAATCAGCAAGTTTCTAGCATACTTATAACTTTGAGAAGCAGGCGTGCTTACAGCCAAGCTCTTATCATAACTTCCATCTGAACTTGAAGGGTCACTATCTAAAGTAAATGATTTTCCTCCATTTAACCCGTCAATTACAGCCAATTTATAATTTGGAGCAGCAGTCGCATTAATCATAGCGCTTGTCAACCCTCCAGCAGCACCAAACAATGTAGTGTCAAAATTACTTAAATTTAATGATAAAGGATTTCTTACACCCATAAGAATCACATCATCTGAAAGAATATCAACCGTTGAACCTGTTCCAAATGTTACCCCTGATACATAACTTCCAGTTGATCCATCAACAGAAAACCCAACTGCTTTTCCAGAAAGTTTTAAATTTGACCCTGTCATATCAATTTTACCATGATTTAATGTATAAAGTGCGTAACCTTCCCCATTATATGAAATTTTTGAATTATTATTTAATTTTATTTCTTTTGTATCTGCAACAACTGCTGAAGGCTCCTCCAGTTACGTTAACTTTGATACCATCAAGCGTAACATCTGCATCTGAAAAATACTCCAACACCTTTTTTTAGTTGTATCAGTTACATTTACTGTCAATTTATCTGGATTTGTAAAACTTCCTCCTGTTGAGTTATAAAGCCCATTTGCTCCATTAGTTGCTGTAATAAGAGTATTATCTGTTAAATTAAACGTTCCTCTATTAAAAATACCATTAGATTTTTCTCCATCAACAGTAATATTTCCTTCTTGGTTAAATGTTCCTAAGTTATAAATAGCAGTATTCTTCTTACCTGTTAATTTTACATTTGCCGCAGTATTAGTTCCTGTACTACTAAGACTTACTGCAAGTCCAATACTCTCTCTGACAGCCATCTCAACATCTCCTGCTGTAGTTAAACTAGCACCTGTACCTCCTCCTGTATCAAACCCAGCTGTTACTCCATATACCTTATATCCTGAAGTAACTTTTTATCTTACCATTTGCAGTAGTTTCAACTTGAGCACCTTTAACAGCCTGTAATATTGAGTTTTGTGCAGGCTGCAGGTGGAGTAGATGAAGCAGGGGTAGGATCTAAAGTTCCTGTAGTAATTGCTGTATCCAATTTTATTTTATTTTTTTCACTTCTAATTAAGGCATTATTAGTTCCTACAGCAATATCTGCCGAACCAGGAGTAAGATCTCCTCCAAATTTAATTGATCTAAGTTTTACAGAATCCAAAGTTATTTCGTTAGTATTTGGATCCCTAGGCTCCTCTTAAAAAAATCCTACGTTGTTACTTCCATTTACTGTAATATTTATATTTTGAAAAATTTCTTATAGGGTCTTTTTTTCTGCTGGCGTTGGTGGTGTTAGTAGTGGTGGTGATGTTGGTTCAGTTTTTCCTTGAAAAATAGCCATTCCTACATTATCGTTTCCATTTACAGTTATAACTCCGTTTGAACCATCAACTGTGCTCATTTTATCGTAATATGCATTGTTTGAACCATGAGCGCCAACAAAACTTGAATAATCTCTTTGTCTATATCCGTAACTTTGGTCACCATCAATTATAATGTTTCCAATTTTTACAGAACTATTTGGAGCAGCTGAATGATAAAAACCGTAATCCATCCCAACACTTTCACTAGCTGTTGTTGCGATTTTAATTGTTCCTGTATTATTTGTTTGAGGAGTTTTTATAAATCCATCCACTGCTTCATTTCCATTACTATACTCTGTATCAATCATCATACCAATCATTTTTTTACCACTGTTTAATTCAATAGTTCCAATATTTTCTGCTATTGACGTTACAGTCCCATTCATAACGTTTGGAAAACCTAATCCACCTCCAGGTCCATTTGCAAGTAACTGATGTTCAAATCCAACAAGAGTACTAGTTCCATTATTATGTAAAGTTACCTTTCCATCAAATAAAAATTTACGGTCAGTTGTGCTAGTAAATCCATATTCATAAGGATTCAAACTTATGAACAAAACATTATGACCTGCAGTAGAAGTAAAATCATAATCACCTTTAACATTTACATCATAGTCATTTACGTGACTTATAAAAGCATTAACTTTAGGAAACGTTATACTTGTGGAAGAATTTACAACGCTTGGAGAAACTCCTGTTGAAATTACATTTGTCGGAGTTAAAGATGACCAACCTACTGTAGCACCAGCAGGCGGAATAGTCATTGAAATACTTCCTGAACTAATTGAAGCATTTGATCCATTAGTAGAAGCTACAACTCCACTACCAGTATAACTAGTATAATTTTGAACATAAACTCCTTGCCCAGAATTCATTCCATATAGATAATTTTGTCCAAATCCTTCGGCTGTAAAAACTATACTTGGTGCTTGATTTACAGTTATACTAGGACTTCCTGGAGTATCTGGTGCATCTGGTGCTTTTACTGTTCTAGTTGTAAAATTAGGAAATCCTCCTCCTGCTCCCTGAACTATAAATTTAGGTGCAATTTTGTTTACACTTTTTGGAGTCAATCCTGCAGATACATCCATTGCGGCGTTTGGCTCTCTTACTAATCCTAATGTTGTTGCTCCGTATTGAGTTTCGATTCTTCCTGGGTAGCTGCTTCTGTTTACTAATGATTTATCTCTTTCAAAAACATAACTGGCTTTCTTGTCGCCCTTTCCTTTATAAGTCCCATGCCAATCGTTGTAAAAATCATTGATTCCAAATTGCCAGCTGCTCCATGGAGATTTTGTCACATGATCCCCTTGTTCCATTAACTGAGTCAATTCCAAGTTTGTATCTCTAATTAGCTTGTTATTTTCAGCTCTTGCATGCTTAAAATCTGTCCGCATCTGGTTTATTGAGGTGTTAATCTGACTAACTTGATTATTAATCTGCGATTTTGTTACAGTTTCTGCAAACATTTCCCCAGTTGAAATTAACATTCCATTTAATAAAAAAATGTAAGTAAAAATTTGAATCAGTATATTTAAAAATCTTTACATTTTTGCAAATGATTTTTAAATCTTTTTCAAATTCAATAAATTGTTTGTCATTACTATCTCCTTTTGTTTTTTTAGCCATTCACAAAAGTTTTAAAAATTCCAAAAAAAGCATAATATCTCCAGGTTTTTATTTTTCTCCCTTTCCAGCAAAAATCTTTACCAAAAATACTGCCGTTATCCAATTTTTCATAGCCTTTCACTTTTTGCAATTGCCTATTTTTTTAATTTTTCTTGACAATCTAAATTTTACATTTCAGATCATCATCTAAAAGTTTTTTTGAAAGCAATATTCAATTTAAACACAAAAAAATAGTGATTTTTCTAATGATTTAAGCGATGATTATTTTTCCATATTTAAACTTGATTTATTATCTCAAAAAGAACATTTCTTTATTGTATCATATCAAAAAAAGCAAGTACTTTCCATAAAATTATTCAAAAAAATAATATTTTGTTAATTATATATTAATAAAAAAACTTATATAATTGAATTATATCTTATTATTATAATAAAATTGTTTTAAAATCAAACTTAAAAAAACTATATTGTTTTTATTTAAAAACTAAATTTATATACTTTTTATACTAAATCCTATTTAAAAAAATAGAAATTATATTTTTATTTATTTCTTGACCCTTTGCATAGCAGGAATTATAACAAATCTATTATTTTTAATGAGAAATAGTATTAATAAGCATAAAAACAAAAGAAAAAAACGGAAGTCAATTTCTCTTCCGATTTTTTTATTACTTACAATTTTAACAAATTTTTGAAAACTACTAGTAAATCGCTCTAAATCCGATTCCACCTCTAATATTGCTTCCTTTAGTGTCATATCCAGCATTTACCGTTACACCAAATCTTGTGTTGTCAACTCCGATATTAAGGTCAAATTTACCGTTTCCTCTTCTGTCTTCCTTTTCACCTCTTATTCCAAACCAGTCAGCTGTAGTGTATCTTACTCTTCCTTCATTTTTCACATCTCCAACTTTTCCAAGTTCATTTTCATAAGCGGCTGTAAAGCTAACAGTCAAATTAGTTCTTACTGCCAATGGCTGAACATATTTAAATTCTACTCCAGCTTCAGGCTTAACTGAGAAGTAGTCATTTCCTTTAACTTCCAGTCTCATTTGCCCTGAATCTTCCTTGATGTTATTAAATCTTCCATATTCCATCTTTAATCCGCCATAAGGTCTTAAATGCGTTCTTTCACTCATTCTTATGTCGTAACCTAAATCTGTTTTAAGTGCGGCACCATAAGAATTATAATTTGACTTAGCTTCAAATACATCATCAACAACTAGGAACTTACGTTTCATATTATTGACTCCAGCAAATACATCTCCGCCAATTGTCCATTGCAATGATCCATTATAGTCTTTCTTAGGTGACATTGTCTTGAATATTCCCAATTTAACCATTGTCTGATCTTCTCTCGAATGTCCAATGTCCTTAAATTTAAATCTGTTTGTTACAGCTCCAGCATACCATCCGCTTGAGTTACCCATCTTAACTTTTTCATCTTCATGAACATAAGCCACTCCGTAGGCATTGCTTGTATAGTCAATGATTCCTGCTGTATCAGTTTTATATTCATCTCTCATTCCAAATGCTTTAATCTTATTATTTTGTTTAGATGGATTTCTCCAGTCGTGTTTCAAGTATCTGAATTCCTTATCAAGCATATTTCCAGTTGCATTTATTCTCAATTGAGTATTTCCATATTGGTGTCCCATCATTTCATCTGCTGCTTGATAGAATAATATTGCTTCATTACTTCCAATTCCATTTAATTTTTGGAATAATTGATTTTCTCTTGTTCCTAATGCTTCCACTCCGTATCTTTGTTCTAATCCGTCTAGGAAATTATATGTATCTTTTGTAGCTGTTGGTGTTGCTTCATTACCTGCCCAATCTGTATAAGGTAACTTTAATAACCATACATCATTATTATTATTCGTTGTTGTTGCAACCCAATGTAATGCTCCAGATGTTACGTTAAAATTTTTAATTCCAGCAATTGATTGTAAATAAGGCTTCATAATTTCGTCAGATACATGAATATACTTATTCGTTGTGGCTTTTGCAGCTTCAGCACCGATTATTAAGTTTACTTTTTCAAGTCCTAAGTTACCTAAGCCAACAATTGGATTAGTTGCCCCTAAAGTATCTATATAAATTCCAACACCATTCATATATAGCATATCTGTAGTCCCTTGTGGCGTTGTGATATTAGTTGCTGTAATAGGCTGTACTATTCCACCTATTAATACTGTTGGCGCTGATACTCCAGCTGGTGCTTCTAATTGTGTTCCACTAGGACCGCTTGAACCTACTGATGTAGGTAATGCTACATATTCATCAACTGCCTTGGCTCCTCCAGATACTGTCGTAGTACCTGTCGTTGAATTAGTTAAATCACCTTTATCATTATAGATTGCAGATCCTCCTGCAGAATTAATAATAATTTGTCCATAGTTTTTTATTACTGATCCATTTTTAAGAACTACTCCAATTGCACCAATCGGCATACTTCCATCTGATTTTGCAACAGTTTGAATTACTCCACTAGCCTGATTTATTCCTGTTGCACCATTATCAAGATACATTCCTATTGCATTGTCTTCTGCAAGATTAATTGTTCCACTATTAGTTACAGTAGTTCCTGCTTGAGTTCCGTACATACCGATACTCTTTTTACCTTTTACAGTAATTGTTCCACCTAATTTATTTTCAATATTTCCCGTAAATGGAGAACCTCCATTTTGACCATTATATCCAGCAGCCATTCCTATTGCGTATCTTTTTGTGTATTCATCAGTTTGTCCTACTATAATTGTTCCAGTATTTGAAGCAAGCTGAGAAGCATTTGTTGAATAAATACCAACATTTCCTATTCCAGTTTCAAAATTAATTGTTCCGCTATTATTAACTTCTCCTGCTGAATAAATTCCATAAGTAGTATTTCCAGTTGAAGTTAAATTAGAAGAATTATTTATTATGCTTGTCGTATCATTAGTGTAAGTGTATACTGAGTTATCTCCAAGTTTTACATTTGTATTATTAAGATTCATTTTTTGTCCAGTAGTACCTTTAGCAACATAACCGTAAGAACTGTTTCCAATTTCTATGTCTCCTGAAGCATCTCCCGAAGAAGAGTTTCCAAGTACTCCATTAGTTGCTCTTTCTATAAATACTCCCAACAGCATTATTATTTCCAACTTTTATTTTTCCAGAATCAATTTGAACATTTCCACTTGTTGAATAAACTCCTACTCCTTCATCTCCTACAATTATATTAGAATTTCCATTAAGTTTTACAATACCATTATTTGAACCATTATAAATTCCGTATGTCTTAGCTCCGCTACTTCCATTACTTTTTGCATTAATTGTCCCAGTATTATTTAATAGTATAGTATCAGATTTCGTAAACATACCCGTTCTCAAGGTAGCATCACTTGATGAAGCACCAAGATTAATTGTTCCGCTATTCAATACAGTTCCATTTAATGTACCTTCTCCAAACATTCCGACACCATTATCAACTTCAACATTAATTGTTCCGCTGTTTGCATTTTCTATAATAGAGAAATTTTTCCCAGCCATTCCTGTTCCAGATGTTCCAGTCATATTAATTTTACCCTTATTTACTGCTTTTACCTGTTGTCCTGTTATACTGTTATCCTCAGCATAAATTCCAACAGAATTTGCTCCATCCAGTTCAATTAATCCGTTAGTATCATTAATTATATCTACTTTTCCTTGATCTGTTAATACAGTACCTGTGGAATCTACAAATTCATTTATTAATGGTGTTCCTGTAGATGGATTATTTCTATAACTTGCTCCATAAATACCTATAGAATTTTGCCCGCCAACAGAAATAATATTTTTATTCGTTACTTCTGAACTATTCACTGCAAAAATTCCTGTTCCACCAGTAGTAGTTCCTGTTCCAGTTTTTTCTACATTAATAGTACCATTATTTTCAATTTGACCATAATTGATATATAATCCTACTGCCGAATTTCCAGTATTGCCAATATTATCAGCTGAAATTGTTGAGCCATTTTGAACAGTAATTTTTGTATCCGCATTACTCGATGCACCATTACTCGATGATATTGCATAGCCAACAACACTCGGATCTCCAAAAGAAATTGCCTGATCTTGCGTCATTTCTGCTTTTATATCATCATTAATATTAACCTTTGCTCTTTGTATTAATAATCTTCCAAAATTTACTATATCACTGTCTGATGTATTTGTTTTATCTAAAACTTTACCGTTTCCAATAGTAAGTGTACCGGATGTTATTCCATCAATTACTCCTAATTTACCAGCATAAATTTTACCTGCTGTTCCTGCTATTCCAGCTGTATCTGTATAATTTACAGTAGGTATTCCTCCACCAAACAATGCAGATGTTAAACCGTTTAATTGTAATGACATTGTTGCATTCCTGTCAAACAAGAACGCTACCCCTGAATCTGAAAATACATTTATTGTTGCTCCAGCTAAATTTACTCCAACTGGACCAGTTCCAAGTTTATATTCCATTCCAGCAACACTATTTCCCATTAATGTCAAAGTTCCATTAGTAAAATTAATTGATCCATTTGGATTTCCTGATAAATTTTTATTTACATAAAATCCAAATCCACCTGAGCCAGTTCCAGTATATCTTAAATCTACACCAGTTAAATTAAGATTTCCTCCATCAGCCATAGCCGCTGCTCCATCTCCTATAACTTGAAGCATTCCGCCACTACTTACTGTAGGAGTTCCGCTTCCCGCAAAAATACCTGCTGAACCTCCGCTTATATTTATTTTAGCTCCATTTGTATTTACAGTTCCACCAGTCAGATAAAGCCCTGAAGCTCCATTTTTTTAGCTGTAATTTCATTAGAACTATTTCCTAAGTTTACAGTTCCATTACTATAAATAGAAGCAGAGCCTTTTTCCATCAGACTTCTAAATTAGTTCCAAAATTATTAAACGTTCCTAAATTATAAACTCCAACTGTTCCAATACCTGTAGAAAGCTGGGTGTGCTTTTTATTGTACCATAATTTACTGCGAATGAATTACTATCTGTATACATTCCTGCACCTGCTGTTACATTTATTGTTCCTGTTGAAGTATTTTTTTATAGCCCCATTGTTTACAGCTGCCATTCCTGCACTATTTCCTGCTCCTACTTCAATGACTCCCTTAATAGTTCCATCCCCATTTTGCACTCTTGAATCTATTGAAGTTTGTCGCCCCGCTACCAGTAACTAAACTGGCTGTCTGGCTTCCATTTGCAACTATTCCGGTATTACCAGTTGCCGTAACTTCTACTTTTCCATAGTTTGCAAACTTAGCATCAGTTGTTGCTGCAATTCCAAGATTATTTGTTCCACCAGATAATTTTATATTTGCATAAAATTAATTTCATTCTTATCAGCATGTGTGAAAGCTGATGAAACTGCAATCCCTACATTGTTGAGATCCGCCAGATATTTTAATTTTTAGGGGTGTTGCTTGCATCTCCATAATTAATTATTGCTTTTTCAGTAACAAACCTACTCCACTAGTACCCATCATTTCAATTTCAGATTTTTTTAATATTAAATGTACTTGGATCAGAAGGAGTTGAATCACTACTAGACTTAAAAATACATTCCTGTATTTGAAGTTCCAGCAATATCAAAATTTAATACAGAGGCTCTTGATATTGCTGGTAAAGTTGTAACTATATTATCTGCTGTACTTTTGACTAAAAGGCTTCGCCTCCATCTAAATCTGTATCAAATCTAAAAACTGCTCCAACATTATTATTTCACTAATTTCCATTTTTTTGTTTAATAAAATTTCAGATGCAGGGGTATTCTCTTCCTGTTATAATACCGAATTGACCACTCCCACCTAGCGTCATTGTCCCGTCATTTATAAAACTCCAACCACTATTTGTAGAAGAATACGGTGAATTAATATAAGCAATTATATTATTATTTCCCAAAAAATTTACTGTTCCTTTATTATGAAAATATTGCTGCCTTTCAGTATCACCAGATTCATCAAGTGCTACCCACCCAATATTATTAGTACCACTGAAACTAATAGTTCCTTCATTAACAAATCCAATATTAGCATTTTGAGATGTTCCCCAGTGATATTGAGATGTATACATAATTAGTTTATTTCCTGTTACATCTACACTCGTACCATTATTTAACACCCAAGTAGATTCTCCATAGTCATTATGTCCATCTGTATGGAATAGCCAGTTATCATAGTTCCCTGAACCTGTACCACTAAAATTTATTGCAACTCCATTAATCTGAATTTCATGTCCTCCAATTAATTTCATAGACTTCATAAAAGGAATTATTAATATTATAACCAGTTTGACTTAAATTTAATGTTTGAGGATTTACTTCTTGATGTGATGGACCATATATACCCGTGAATGTTGTTCCATTTGTAGTAAGGTCAAACCCAGTTGGACTAACAGTTACAGTCATACTTCCATTATCTATTTTTTTGTTGCGAAATAAATTTGCATAACCACCACTACTATTGTCTGATTTTATATAATTTCCAGAAGAGTCTTGAATCCAAGATTCATCTCCATTTCCTGTTGATGGTGCACTTATTGTTGGAGGATTTACTGCCGGTATTGTTACTGTTGGAACATTCACACTTATTGTTATTGGACTCATACTTATATTCGGTGGTGTAATAACCGGAGGATTAAAATCGGAGTTAATAAATTTGTCCCTTGCGGTGCAGATAATGGTGATGTTTTTGTCAATCGTTCTAGGTGTTATTGAAGCATTTAATTGTATTTGCGCTACAGTAGTAGTTACTGGGTTAGTACTTATTAATCCATAGCCATTTACATTCACTCTATTAGTTGTTGATGCTGATGCACTATTACTGTCCGTTGATATTACAGATGTATTATAATAATCCAATTTTTCCGGTTTAATATATCTTAAAATCCGTTTTTTTGAGAACCTAATGTTTTCACTGCCATATCTATTAAATATCCCCTCATACGGATATTTTGTCTGTTTGTCGCCTCTACCCTTATAAGCCCCATGCCAGTTATTGTAAAAATCGTTTGCCCCGATTTGCCAGCTGCTCCAAGGTGATTTTGTCACATGATCCCCTTGTTCCATTAACTGAGTTAATTCCAAGTTTGTATCTTTAATTAACTTGTTATTTTCAGCTCTTGCACGCTTAAAATCTGTCCGCATCTGATTTATTGAGGTGTTAATCTGATTAACTTGATTATTAATCTGCGATTTTGTTACAGTTTCTGCAAACATTTCCCCAGTTGAAATTAACATTCCATTTAATAAAAATGTAAGTAAAGCTGAATCAGTATATTTAAAAATCTTTACATTTTTTTGCAAATGATTTTAAATCTTTTTTTCAAATTCAATAAATTGTTTTGTCATTACTATCTCCTTTTTGTTTTTTTAGCCATTCACAAAAGTTTTAAAAATTCCAAAAAGCATAATATCTCCAGGTTTTTATTTTTCTCCCTTTCCAGCAAAAAAATCTTTTACCAAAAATACTGCCGTTATCCAATTTTCATAGCCTCTCACTTTTTGCAATTGCCTATTTTTAATTTTTTTGACAATCTAAATTTTTACATTTCAGATCATCATCTAAAAGTTTTTTTGAAAGCAATATTCAATTTAAACACAAAAAAATAGTGATTTTTCTAATGATTTAAGCGATGATTATTTTTCCATATTTAAACTTGATTTATTATCTCAAAAAGAATATTACTTTATTGTATTATATCAAGCAAAGTAGTTTCCATAAAATTATTCAAAAAAATAATATTTTATTAATTATATATTAATAAAAAAACTTATATAATTGAATTATATCTTATTATTATAATAAAATTATTTTTAAAATCAAACTTAAAAAAACTATATTGTTTTTATTCAAAAACCAAATTTATATAATTTTTTTATACTAAATCCCATTTAAAAAAATAGAAATTATATTTTATTTATTTCTTGACCCTTTACATAGCAGAAATTATAACAAATCTATTATTTTAATGAGAAATAGTATTAATAAGCATAAAAAACAAAGAAAAAAACCGGAAGCCAATTTCTCTTCCGATTTTTTTATTACCTAATTTTAACAAATTTTGAAAACTACTAGTAAATCGCTCTAAATCCAATTCCACCTCTAATATTGCTTCCTTTAGTGTCGTATCCAGCATTTACCGTTACACCAAATCTTGTGTTGTCAATTCCAATGTTAAGATCAAATTTACCGTTTCCTCTTCTATCTTCTTTTTCTTTTTCAAGGTTATACCATCCTGCTGTTGTGTATCTTACTCTTGCCTGATTTCCATTTTGCAGTTTTCCAAGCTCATTTTCATAAGCCGCTGTAAGCCCAACTGTCAAATTAGTTCTTACTGCCAATGGCTGAACATATTTAAATTCTAAACCTGCTTCAGGCTTAACTGAGAAGTAGTCATTTCCTTTAACTTCCAATCTCATTTGTCCTGAATCTTCCTTTACATCGTCAAATCTTCCATATTCCATCTTCAATGCTCCATAAGGTCTCAAATGAGTTCTTTCGCTCATTCTTATGTCATAGCCAAGTTCATTTTTAAGAGCGGCTCCATAAGTATGGTATGTAGATTTCGCTTCAAATGTATCATCAACTACCCAGAATTTACGTTTCATGTTATTAATTCCAGCAAATACATCTCCACCGATTGTCCATTGCAATGCTCCGTTATGATCTCCTTTTGGCGACATTGTCTTGAATACTCCAAGTTTCAGCATTGTTTGCTGTTCTCTTGATTTTCCAATATCTTTGAATCTAAATCTGTTTGTTACAGCTCCAGCATACCATCCACTTGAGTTACCCATTCTGATTTTTTCATCTTCATGAACATAAGCCACACCATAGGCATTGCTTGTATAGTCAATAACTCCTGCCGTATCAGTATTGTACTCATCTCTCAATCCAAATGCTTTAATCTTGTTATTTTGCTTAGAAGGATTTCTCCATTCGTGTCTCAAATATCTAAATTCCTTATCCAAGGCATTTCCAGTAGCATTTATTCTTTGTTGAGTATTTGAATATTGATGACCTTTCATTTCGTCAACTGCTTGTGTGAATAATTCAGTTTCACCTTTACCTATTCCATTAAGTTTATCAAATATTTGTCTTTCTCTTGTTCCTAAACCTTCCACTCCGTATCTTTGTTCAAGTCCATCTAGGAAATTATATGAATTTTCATCCTTTTCGCTTGTAAAGAAAGTATAAGGTATCTTTATCATATACAATTTTTCAATTGGTGTTGATGTTCCTTGTAAAGGCTGAGCAAGCCAAGTTAATCCTGCAGAATTAATATTCAATGTTGTTCCTGTCGTAGTAAGCGAAGATATTGCATCGTTATATGGCTTGATTATATTTGAACCTATTTCTATTGCTTTAGCATTAGTATATTTAGATGCTTCTGTACCAATAATCAAGTTTATGTTATCAAGACCAACTAAATTACTCAATCCTTCAATAGGATGTGTGTAGTTTACTCCTGAAGTATCGACATACATTCCTAATGCTCTGTTGCCTGTGCATTTGAAACAGAATTTTTGAAGTCTGCAAATTGTGGCAATGACAAGTCAAGCGTTGTTGCTCCTGCCGTTACATACGATGGTGTTGGACTAGCTGTATTTGTATCAAGTCCTGCAAGTTCCACTTCTCTTCCATTAACTGTCAATCTTGGAGTTTTTGGCGGATTTTGAATAAGCAGAGTTCCTTTAGGAGTAACTATGTATTTCTGGTCAGTAGAAGTTGCAGAATATACATTTGCTTTTGTTCCGCTTACATTTCCTGGAACATTCTTTTGTGAAAGTGCAGATGCTGCATCTTGATAAATTCCTATACCATCAGGTGAAGTAATCGAAATAGTTCCATAGTTCTTAATATATCCTCCGTTTACAGTAGCGACTCCTTTAATTCCTTTAGCCGATCCTGTCGACTTAATAGTTCCGTAGTTAATACCTTCAGCTCCTTGGTCAATATACATACCAGTCGCATTTTTACCAGAAATATCAATTGTTGCGCCTGCATGGTTTATTGCCTTTGAACCGCTTCCAACAGCATACATACCTATTGAGTTTTCATGAAGCACATTAATAGTTCCTCTATTTTCAATAAGCCCTTCATTTGAAATAGCTCCTGTAGTTTCGTTATAATATCCTGTCGCCATACCAATTCCGTATTCCTTGCTAGCCACATTAGTTGAACCAACATTGATTACTCCACGGTTAGTTGCACCAGCTCCTGTTGCGCTTGTTCCTGTCGAATAAATACCAACATTTCCAGTACCGCCAGTCAAGTCAATCGTTCCATAATTCACAGCTTCTCCAGCCGCATAAATCCCATAAGATTTTCCACCAGTTGTTGTAATATTAGTATTACTGAATACCGATCCAGTTTTATCATTTGTATAAGCATATACTGAATCTGTTCCAATTGAAGCAGTCAATGTATTTGTAGCCCCTGATGAATTTGCTCCAAGGTTAAGTTCTGTTCCAGTCTTTGAATCCACAACATAACCAAACGCATTAGTTCCAACAGTCATATTAGTTCCAGTATTATAAACAGTTGTTTTCAAAGGATTTGTCGCATCATCTGCAATAAATACCCCTACTGCCTGATTATTACCAACATTAATTGTTCCACCTGTAAGATTTACATCTGAATGTATTGATCCTGCTTCTGAATCAGATGAACCTGTAGCAAATATTCCTACTCCATCATCTCCTACATTTATCGCTCCACCTGTCATTGATACATTATTGGAAGCACCATAAACACCGTAAGATTTCTTACCAACATTGATTGTTCCTGATGTAAGTATATCAGTATCTGCATCATTTGTAAACATACCAATTATCGGTGTAGATGTTGTTGTATCTGCAAGATCAATCGTTCCTTTATTATTAAGTTCCGAATGTATTTTACCTGGAGTATGACCTGCCATTCCTGCTCCTGTAATCGCAGTTCCATACATTGCAACGCCTTCTTGCCCGCTTATAGTAATCTTACCTTTCGTATCATTAGTTGCAATTCCGCCTTCAATAATCATACCAATAGCATTCTTACCTGTCATAGTAATTTCACCATCATTAGCGGCCTTTGTATAAGTAATGCTATCTCTCAAATAATCTGCATTTGTTCCAGCAGCATCAAGCGAATTATTCTTAGCATAAATCCCTAAAGAATTATCCCCATCAAGAGTAATCTTACCACTATTCTTAACATTAACAAGTCCTATTCCATCAGCAAGTGTAGTTGCTCCTGTTGTTCCAAATTTTTCATATACAACATTACCTTTACTATCTATTCTGTAAGAAAGCCCAAGAATACCAATACTGTCTTTACCACCAACTTCAACTGTTCCAGTTGTATTATTATTTACAACTGTACCATTTGTAGCATAAATTCCTACTGCGTGATCATTTGGTGTTAATTTTTCAACTTCGATTTTACCATCATTTGTTACTGTTCCGTAGTTTACATATGCTCCTACTCCACCGTTTCCACTGTCTGTTCTATCAACTGAAATTGTGGCACCATTCTGAACATTTATAGCTGTTGTTGTATTATTTTTAGAATTTCCGCTGGCACTTATATCAAGCCCTACAGGTACTGTTAATTTAGAGTTTATATCATTAATCTCTGTTGTATTAAGATGAGACTTTTACAGTATTTCCTGAAAGTACATTTATTCTAGAATTTTTGCAATTGCAATCTTCTTGTAAAAAAATATAACTGTCTGATGGAGTTGTTCCTCCTGATCCTGTTGTATCTGCCTTATCAATATTACTGTCAACATTTACATCAATATCATCAAATACAGTATATTTATATCCATTATAAGTTGTTCCACCTTCTGTATTAGTAATTTTTGTTATTGGTATATAAGTTCCTATTGTATTAGCTGCATTACCATTAATGTATGAACCATTTGTATTAAATTTAGTTACTCCTGTTAAATTTGCTACAATTACATCATTTGAAAAATACATTAATTTTTTTGTGTCTGTCAAAGTAATTGGCTGTGTTGCTGCTGTTACATCTCTTGAATATCCAGTTGAACTTCCTCTTAATGTTAAAGTTCCGTAAGATAAATCAATTTCTCCACCTTCAGATGAAAATAATGCGTATCCTTTACCATCGTATTCTACTGTACCTCCTGCATTAGTAGCAGTTCCTGATAAATCAATTCTAGAATTTACAGCAGGTGTTGCTCCAGATTTTCCTACTGAGGCAATCGCAGTCCCACCATTTACAACTTTAATATTGTTATTTTTAGCACTAATTTGTGCTCCTTTTCCAGCATATAATCCAAATCCTGTATAACTACCCGTTCCAGTTGCTGCTTTTGTTGTAGGATCAATAGTTACAATTTCTGTTCCTGTTATTGTAATATTAGGATTTGCTGGAGTGACAGGTGTTGTCGCTGGTGCAATGGTCGGCATATCAATATTTACTGATGTTTGTTCTCCAGTTGCATAAACAGCTCCTGCACTTTCTCCACCTGCTATTGTTGGATTTGCTGAAACTGTTGCTCCATTAATAGTAACACCATTTGTTACTTTTACTACAGAACCTACCATTGAATTTCCTGAAACTCCGTCATCCGCTGCATAAATAGCAACTGAATTTTTAGTGTTATTAGATATTACTTTTCTTACTATTACCGTTTCATTAACTCCTGTAGGACGAGTTGAACCTTTAGCATAAATTGCCAAGTTTCCTTTTCCGCCTTCTAATTTAATATCTCCTGTTGATTTTACAGCTCCTGCTGTAGTAACTGTTGCTTTACTAGAATCTGTATAGTTGTCTGTAACATAAATACCAATATTAGTTTCTCCACCATTAAGTTCTATATTCCCATTTCCTAAAAGTAAGTAGGACATTTTTATGTGGCATTACCCCAACATTTCCTTCTGTTTTGTCATATATTCTTATTTGATGGCTTGTTAAATTAATAAACTTCGTTTGATAGTATCCCAAAAGAACTTTGAATATTTTTCATTTTTCTAGTTCAACTCCATTTTCTATATAGTTATCACTTGGTTTAAATCTATTCCTTTATTTGAATATGCACTAACATTTTGTTCCTTGTGTTTCATACCCTGTATATGAAGTATTAGTAAATCTTTTATTTCCTACTCCATCAGGCTCCTATATCAATTTTAAGATTTCCTTCTGCAGCTTTTATACGTATTTAAGTTTTTCTATATTTGTTTCCCTAAATTGTAGAACCCTATACTTTTATCTCCATACATAACTATTGGCTTATCAAACTCAAAATAAACATTTGCTTTTCTTTTTTTATAAATACTCCTGCTGAACTCTCTCCATATGATTCTAATATCCCTTTATTTACTATTGTTACTGGTTTTACAGTTTCAGAATCTGTTACAAACATAGCATTCCCTTGATTATAACTTTTTAATAGTACCACTATTATATAGAACATTATGATTAGTTCTGCCTCCATGAGCCCCACTACTATAATTTCTTGAGTCATTTGAAATTACAAAACCAGCAGTTGTACTATTATAAACTGTACTATTACTAATTGAAGGCTGGAATATTACTGTTCCAGTATTTATCGAAGCCTGTTTCCAAGTATTATCACCATTATGTGTATATGTATTCGTTAAAGAAACATCTGATCCTTCTAATATTATTTTCCCACTATTAATCCAAGTATGCATATGAGTTGCTGGTGTAGAAGTTGCTCCTGTAATTGTAGCAGCATCATTGTATGCAGTTTGAACATCTGTAGCTTGTGATCCAAGTCCTGAAGTAGCTGTTGATAAGTCACTTGCAGATAAAATTGGAGAAGCTCCGTGAACATCTAAATGAACAAATTCTCCTAATCTTGAAGATCCAGTTTCATTTCTAGTATAAATAAATTTACCATTACTTATCATTGTAGAACCTGAACCAGTACTTCCTATAACAGCTTGAAATCCACGTTTATTACTTCTAGAAGTATTTCCTCTAGACCAACCAGACCAATTTGAAGATGCTGAATAACTAGGATTATCTGTACTAGCATTATTCCACATACTTTTTCCACTATAACTATCATAATGATAATTCCAATTATCTCCAGTTCTGCTAACAAAAAAATTCCCGCTATTTATTATAACTTGTTGTATTGTTGAATTACTACCATCTCCATCAGCCACATTAGATTCACTATTTCCATTAGAAGTAACATTAACATTAAAAGTTGGAATATTAATATCTGGAACTTTTGGGCTGCTGGTTCTAACGGATCATTCACCGTTCTAGGTTCAAACGACGGCAAACTTGTAATCGCCACATTCTTTTTGAATGTTCGGATTTACTTTTGATATTGATTTTGGCGTTATTGAGGCACTTATCGGTATTTCAGCATTTGGCTCGTAGGCAAATCCTAAAAAGTGTTGTGTTGTTAGCATTTTTTTCACTTACTGGTTTTGCGATGTATTTGTTTAAAGTTTGATCTCTTTTGTAAATGATGTTGTTAATTTTATTTCCTTTACCTTTGAAAGTTCCATGCCAGTCGCTGTAAAAACCATTGGCTCCAAATTGCCAGCTGCTCCATGGTGATTTTGTCACGTGATCTCCTTGTTCCATTAACTGAGTTAATTCCAAGTTTGTATCTTTAATCAGCTTTGTTATTTTTCAGGCTCTTGCACGTTTTAAAAATCTGTCCGCATCTGATTTATTGAAGTGTTAATCTGACTAACTTGATTATTAATCTGTGAGTTTGTCACAGTTTCTGCAAACACTTGTCCATTTGAAATTAACATTCCACTTAATAAAAAAATGCAAGCAGAGCCGAATCAGTGTACTTAAAGTCTTTACATCTTTTCGCAAACGATTTCAAATTCTTTTTTTAAATTTAATAAGTCATTTGTCATTGTTATCTCCTTTTTATTTTTAGTTATTTGTAAAAGTTTGAAAATTCCAGCAAGTTTAATATTTCTAGGTTTTTGATTTTTTTCCCCTTTCTAATAAAAAAATCTTTACCGAAAAATATTGATGTTATTCAATTTTCATAGACTTTCACTTTTGTAATTGCTTATTTTTAATTTTTTTGACAATCTAAATTTTTACAATCCAGATCATCATTTTAAATTTTTTTCCTTGAAAGAAATATTCAATTTAAATATGAAAAAAACAGTGATTTTTATAATAATTTAAGTGATGATTATTTTTCCATACTCAAAATTGATTTATTATCTTAAAAAGAATATTTCCATAATTATATCCCCAAAAAAACCAGCCCGCTATTTAAACAGGAAATAGCATATGATAATTTATTAATATAATTGCAACTTATTATATCATAATTTCAAAAATCAATATCTCAAAAAAATAATCTCTTTCTAAGATATTGGTCTAGAATAGAGATTATTTTTTTTAATTTATTTAAAAAAATTTTTCCAAAGTTCAAAAAAATAATTTATCATTATTTCTTTTTTTAATTGTAAATTTAAGTATTTCAGATTTTAATTCCATAAAATTAACCAGTTTATGCTTCCTGTGCCGCATATCCGCCTTCGATTGCAACTTCCTTCACTTTTTCCTTCTTCTGTTTGATTTTTTTAATGAAAAAGTCCCTGTTCCAGCCCTGATTTCCGTATTCTTCAATATAATCAACTACAAATACGTTTGTCATGTCGATTTTTCTTACCATCTGCCCTGCTGAAATGATTTCAAGGCTTGCTTGTCTGTAGGCGTCGCTTGCTTCTGATGGAACTAATGACCATTGTGCAACTTTTCTTGTGTCATCTTCTGTATCTCCGCTTGCTGCAGCCAGTATTTTCCCCCTGATTTCCAAAATTACTCCTAGATCTGTTGCTCTCGCATTTGAATCATCAGGCGTTTCAGAAATATATTTTACATCCAGGATACTTTCCTTGTCTAGCAAAATTTCATTTTCCTGTCCTTTAACGCTCAATCTAAATCCCATAAATTATTCCCCCATTTTATTTTTTTGACAATTAAATAATAGCGCTATTTTTTTAAATTAATTTAATTTTTAATTATCTGTTATTATTTTACAACAAAAAAATAGTCATTTATCAACCTTATTTTTTTAATTTTTTTATTAATTAATCTACAAGATAAACTTTAAGGGCAATTTCTTCATCAAACGGAATCGGCACAGCGACAAATTTTTTTCCCTGCATCAATCATTCTGGCAATAATTTCACTCTGACTTTTTTTGGCAAATATCCAACTTTTTCCTTCCTAGAATTATAGACAGCGACTGCATTCAAGGAAATACCATTAAATTCACGAAATAAATCCAGTTTGAACTTCATCTTTAATCTTAATCGTAAAATTTCTAATATATTTAACTCCTTCTAAATAAGTATCCAGCAAAAAAACAGTCTTCTCGACTTCTTTGTATATTTGTCAATTAATGTCTTTGCATATTCAAACATCATTTCCTTCCCCAAACTAATCTTTTTCTTCCTTCCATTATCCTTTTTGAATAACAAGCACTCCATTTCCAAAAATTAAACTCGTTTATCATATAATTTCTCTGATTTTTCAAAAGTTCAAAATATTCCATCATTTCTTCAAAAAATCATAATTTCCTTCTGGTTAATCTGAAATGATCCTTTTTCAATTCAACTGATGTATTCTCAATATATGAATAGTAAAATCTTCCATCCCCGAAAAACCTCAATTTCATAATTTCCCCATAATAAAGCCCGTCAAATTCAAGTTTTTATCCCATTAAAATTACTTACCAGCATTTCTTTTCACCTCTTTTTATTGTACCTTCTTATTCCTTATTTCAGTCCTTCCAACTTTCCTTCAATAAATAATTTCAAATTTTTTTTCAACATCGTTCATAAGTGTTATCATACTTTTTTTCAGATTTCCATGCAATATGTGGAGTAATCACAATATTATCCAATTCAAATAATTTAGAATTTTTTTCAATCGGCTCAACACTCGTTACATCAACAGCCGCTGATTTTATTATTTTATTTTTTAATGCAAAATACAAATCATCCTGATTTATAACCGGTCCTCGTGCTAAATTTAAAATTCTGGCACTTCTTTTCATTTTTTTCATTTTTTCAAGATCTATAAGATTTCTCGTTGAATCAGTCAATGGAACATGAAGCGTCAGAACATCACATTTTTCAAGCACCTCATCCAAGTCATGCCGTAAAATTCCATCCTCTTCAACTTTTTTATAATCTTTCCCAGCACTTTTAGCAACCATCACTTCCATTCCCAATGCTTCTGCCATCTGAGCAACTTTTTTCCCAATATTTCCAAATCCTACAATTCCTAAAATTTTCCCTTCCACATCATCAATCGGATATTTCTGATAATCAGGAACATGAATATCAATCCATTTACCATTTTTTACTTCCTCAAAATATTTATTAACAGGCGTTAATTCATTTAAAAGAAAAGTAATTGCCAGCTGTGCAACAGAGTTAGTCGAATAGCCTGAAACATTTGCCACCTTTATTCCAAATTCATTCGCACTTTTTACATCAATATGATTAAATCCAGTTGCCGTGATAAGTATCAATTTAAGTTTTTTAGCCTTCTCAAACTGCTTTTTCCCAAGTCTTATTCTAGTCGTTATTACAACATCCACATCTTCTATTCTTTCATCAATTTCTCCAACTTCAGTATCTTCATATTCAATATATTCGCCATATTTATCAAACTTTTCCCTTAAATCAATCGGTCCAGCCGTAACTCTATCCAAATACACTATTTTTAATTTTTCATAAACATCATCTCTTTTTTTAATTTTTTTATTAAAGTAAATATGCTATACAATACTGACATCCGCCTTTTAATTTATAAATAACATCCTTTCTTTCCACAACAATCATAACTTTTTCCTTCAATTCCTTATCCCTCTTTATTTTTTTGCAATAATTTTTTTGCTGGATTTATAGCAATGGCATTTCCTACATTTTTTTAAACATTGTCAGATCTCCCGTTGTATCTCCATAGGGCATACGACTTTTTTTCAAATCAATGTCATACTTTTTACAAAAAATCCGTTATTGCCTTCTGCTTACTTTTTAGCATCCCACATTGGAATAACATTCCTGTAAAAATCCCATTCTCATCAACTTCATAAATAGAAGCCCTGTAATCTTCAACACCATATCTTTCTGCCATCTTGCTTACAAGAAAATCCGGACTTCCTGAAATAATTATAACCTTATGCTTCTTCTCCTTATGATATTTCAGCCTTTCCCGTGTATACCGGTAAACTTTGTCCCCTTTTAACTTCATCACTCTTTTAGCAATAAAATCCATATCCTCCTTGCTAAAATTTTTCAATGCCTCCATATAAGTCTGCACAAGTTCATCCAAATAATCATCATAATCCCCAGTCCTATTTTCCCACTTGGAAAACTTTTTCCTTAACTTTCCCTTCCCAAGTCATCATATCAATATACTCATACTGCACAAGCATCTTAAAATGCTCAATTAACAGCGAATCCCGATAAATCGTCCCGTCAATATCAAAAAATGCCGCCACATTTTTATTTTTACTTTCTTTCATTTCCATTCCCCCTAATTAAATTTATTTGTCATCAATGCATTTTACATTATGCTATATTTTACCCTATTTCCTCCAATAAATCAAATAATTTGCCATTCTAAATAATCTATTGCTAAATCATATTTAAAAAAATAGAAATTATATTTTTATTTATATACAAGTAAAACAGTCATAACTTTTTAAGTTCAGTTTTACATTATATTATTGTATTATTGAAAAACAAATATGTCCGATAATTTATTTTTGAAAAAAATTTTTATGTATACTCAGACTAATACTATTCCCCGTTTAAAAAAAGCGAATATTTATTTTAATTATTTGAAAAATAAATATCAGGTTTAATCTGCTAAAAAGATTTACAATTCAAATGGGGTTTTTAAACTACTAAAAATTATATGAATTTAAAAGTCGAGTAAAAATAGTTATAGTTTTTTTGAGTTCAGTTTTTAAAAAAAGTTTTTACTATAAATTATCTGCATTTCTCATAATGGATAAAATAAAAAAACACTCCAAAGAGTGCTTTTTTTAAATATCGTATTCTATTTATTTGATGACAAGAAATTTTTATAAATACTGATGTTATTCAATCTTTATCGCTTTTATTTTCACAATTTCATATAAAAACTTTATTCAAAAAACTTCCGTAGCATTCGGAACTTCATTTCCTAAAGCCACATTTAAAAGCCACTATTGCTACTTCCAGTGACTTTCATCAGGTTCTCTTGTAGTGATCTTTTTGCAGCCACATTCCTGGAACTGCAATCATTTTTAGCAAAGATATTATCCAAATGGTAACTTGTCCAACGTTGAATTTCATAAGAAAGTCCAGCAACGAAGGGAACAAATAGAACTCTTGTTACTAACTTGTAAATTATCATTGAAAAAAATGTCCAGTTGGAACTTTAAAAAAATAAATCTACTGTTGAAAACACTAGAATACTTATAAACATTACAAGTAGAAGAAAACTTGTACCACATCTTGGGTGAAATCTTGTACATACTTTTTGCATTTTTAGGGTGACAGTTCCTTTTTCCATTTCATAATTCATAATACTTTTTATGCTCTGCCCCATGATACTCAAAAACTCTCTGAATATCCTTTAAAAACGAAATTCCATAAATATATCCCAAGAAAAGTACCAATTTTATAATTGCTTCTACAATATTAGCCTTTAAAACGCTATCTTTAAAGAAAAATCCTCCAATAGCCGATGGCAGCCACATAAACACAGCAATTCCCAATAAAAACCGAAGTCATAACAGTAAATCCAACCTGCTTGTCCGTCAATTTTTCCTCTTCATGCCCAGCCTGATTTGATGCGAAAATTAAAAGCTCCTTTGTCCCAACAACCATCGCATCATAAAGCGCTATAACCCCTCTTACAAAAGGTACTTTCAACCATCTGTTACTTTTTTCAGTTAACGCTATCTTTTTATAAACAATACTTCCATCCTGCTTACGAACCGCTGTTGCAATTGCTTTAGGCCCTCTCATCATAACCCCTTCCACAACAGCCTGTCCTCCGACAGTTATTTTTTTATCTCTCATTTTTACCTGCTTTCTTCATATTTTCTAATTCGTTATGGTGAACTTTTTTTAAAAACCCATAATTTATTAGTTTCTTAGATAATTTTTAACATACAATTATTAAATAATCCTATTATTAAAAATTTATTTTTAATTTATTCTCTATCAATTACTGCTCTATTTTTTTATTCTTTTTAATGATTTATTAATATGCTCAGCCTTATATTTGCTAACTCCTTTTATTTTAGCAATATCCGAAGCAGTCGACATCAAAATTGACTGAACATTTGAAAATTCCTTTACAAGAATTTCCCTATCCTTTTTGCTTATTTTTGTTATGTTGCTCAAAAGTCCATATCCACGTGGCTCTATCTTTTCATCCAGATTTATGATATTTGTATCAAATCCAAGCAGACAAACAATTTTTTCATCATCCAGCAATTCCTCTTTTTGTCAAAGATCTTACTCTTAATCCAATTTTTTTTCAGCCGTTTCATTGCTTATCTTATAATCCTTTATGAGAGCATCAAAACTCTCATTTTTATTCAGCATTATTTCTTCATACTGGATCTTTATAAGCCGTCCTTCGCTTCCAAGTTCTGCCATATACTCAATTAATTCCTCTGACATTCTGAAAAGAAGTCCGTACATTCTCACACATTCCACAATATCATAAAGCGTTACCATATTGTCAAATTCTAAAATAGATAAATTTACGTGATTTTTCTCAATCGCAAGGGAATATTTCTCAAGAGCAGTTATCGCCTGCGAAGATTTAGTCAATAAATCCCCAATTTCGTTCAGCAAATATCTAAATTTCCCATAATATACCGTTATTTTATTTCTTCTTTCAGAAACCGCCACAACCAAATTCCCCTTTTGCTGTGCAATTCTATGTGCCGCCTGATGTCTTGTCCCGCTCTCATCTGTTTCTATCGAATAATTAGGCTGCAACTGAATATTTGCCCCATAAATTGTCTTTATATCCTCCGACAAAATAATTCCGCCATCCATTTTAGACAGCTCATAAACTTTTTGTGGCGAATATACCGTATTTAACTCAAATCCGCCTCCCATCACATCTTTTAAATCATTAGGATTTCCCAGTACAATCAATGCTCCCAGTTTTGCCTCCTGAATTTTATCTATTGCTTCTCTCAATGCTGTTCCAGGTGCTACCCTGTCAAATATATGCTCCAATATTTTCTTCTTATTAACTGCCTTTTTTCCCATATTTCATCCTTTCGCCCTTTTTTCTCTGCTGACACTTTTATCCTCTCGACAAGTTCACTTATGTTACTTATATAATTCAATTTTATTTTTGTTTTTTTCCTTTTTTTAAAAATCAGCCTGATGGCTTTTTTTGGCAGGTACACGCCTGCAAATCCCATTTTTTTCCAGACTCATTTACCCTATTTTTGATAAATGAAACTTTTCTCACTTCCCCACGTAATCCCAGCTCGCCAATAGCCGCTATTTTTCTGACTTATCGGCACGCCTTTTACCGAAGATAGAAGCGAAAAAAATTACTGCCAAGTCAGAACTCCTGTCATTTAAATCAATTCCTCCTGGAATATTTATATAAATATCCTTTGAATTTACATCTACTTTTTAAAGAACGTGATAAAACTGCACTTAATATTTCCACCCGATTTTTATCATATCCTTCCACTGTTCTTCTTGGCATTCCAAAATTTGGTGTCCCCAATAACGACTGCACTTCAAATAAAAATACACGGCTTCCTTCAAAAAATTGGCACAATAATGCTTCCAATATTTTTTTCATCCCTGTCGCTTATGAAAAATTCAGACGGATTCTTCACCTCGCTAATTCCATTTTCCTTCATATCAAAAATTGAAATTTCATTTGTAGAGCCATAACGGTTCTTTATTGAACGGATGATTCTATAATAATTATTTTCCTCACCTTCAATCTGCAAAAACTGCATCAACCATATGCTCCAGCAATTTCGGACCCGCCAGTTTCCCATCCTTCGTAACATGTCCTACAATATAAAATGCAATTTCATTTTTTTTAGCAATTTCAATGATTTTTAAAGTTGTTTCCCGAATTTGCGTCACACTCCCAGGAATAGAATTTACATTTTCAGAATAAAGCGTCTGAATTGAATCAACTACAACAACTTTTGGCTTATCTCTCAAAAATTACACTTTCAATTTTTTTCAATATTTGTATCATTTAAAATATACAAATTTTCACTTTTTACATTAACACGTTCTGCACGCTGTTTTATTTGACGTGGCGACTCTTCTCCTGAAACATAGAATACATTTCCAATCTTTGCATACTCCTGCGACAGCTGAAGCAGAAAAGTCGATTTTCCAATCCCAGGACTTCCTGTAATTAGCACAACTTCCCCCTTTATCAGCCCGCCACCCAGCACTCTGTCAAACTCCTCAAAAGGCGTTACCATCCGAAATTCCTTTTCAATTTCAATTTCTGTTATCTTGCTAATGGAAACATCCTGTGACTCCACATCCTTAAAGGCTCTTTTTATATCAATTTCCTCTTCAAATGTTCCCCAGGAATCACAATTAGGACATTTCCCCAGCCATTTTAACGAACTGTAACCACATTCTGAACATATATATTTAGATTTTCCCTTTTTTGCAGCCATTTTTAGATTCCCCTCTTATTTTTTAACTTTGTCAATTAATCTACGTTCTACATTTTCTGTTACAAAAAAACTCAAATCCCCTTTATTTAAGGCAACTTCCTTTACAAGGCTGGAACTTAAATACAAATATTCCCTTGAAGCAGTTAAAAATACTGTCTCAAATTCACTTTTTAGCAAGCGTCTTATTTGTAGCGTAAACTGCATCTCATATTCATAATCTGACAATGCACGCAATCCCCTTATCAAAATATTCACATTTTCCTTATACATAAAGTCAACCAGTAATCCATTAAAAATCTTTATCTCGAAACTTTCTATACCTTCTTTTTTTAATATTTCCTGTATCATTTCAACTTTTTCCTCATCAGAAAACCAGGCTTTTTGATTTCGTAGAATTTTTTTAAAAAAATACCTATTATTAATTTGTCAAATAAGTTTGAAGAACGCTTTATAATATCAATATGACCCTTCGTTATTGGATCAAAACTCCCTGGATACAATGCTATTTTTCCCATATTGTTCTCCTGTTTTTATTTTTTTATTTTACCATCGCATTTTATTTTTACTTTTCTATTTTTTTAATTTTGAAAGAGCTTCCTTTGCCGCATGCTTTTTCAAACTTCTTTTTTTACTTTTTCCAATTCCTATTCCGTGAATCTCATTATTCCAGCTTACAGACATTTCAAAAACTTTATCGTGGTCAGGACCGCTAGTTTTAATTAAATTATATTCAGGCATCTTTCTATATTTTCCTTGTACAAATTCCTGCAGAACTGTCTTATAATCCCCTGTTCCTTCTATTTCTTCCAATTTATTTATTTTTCCCAAGTAAAAATTTTCAATGCAATATTTTTTTGCAGTATAATAATCTGAATCTTTAAAAATCGCACCAATCAATGCCTCAAAAAGCATCTCCTAAAATAGATCTTCTATGTCTTCCTCCAGACATAACTTCCCCGTTGCTCAAGTACAGATACTCTCCCAGTTCAAGCTCACTCGCAATAGTTGAAAATACAGGCTCACTTATAATTTGACTTTTTAGCTTTGCAAGTTCCCCTTCCGTCTTCTTTTCATAAAGATCATAAATATACTCAGTCGTTATAAGATTCAAAATTGCATCTCCCAAAAATTCCAAAGCTTTCTCATTGTTAAATCTTCTGCCCTTTTTCAATTTCATTGGCATACGACCTATGTGTTAATGCTTCATGCAAATATTCTTCATTTTTAAACTCATACCCTATTTTTTTATTAATTCACTTACATCTCTATTTCCATTATTTTCCATTCATTTCACCTCCATATTTTTTTATTATTTTTCCAGCAATAAATAAATTATTATAATTTTTTTACAGTTATTTATTTTAATATTTTATTCTTATAATTCCACCTAATTTATTTTTTTGTTATTCCTTTAACTATAATTTTTTTAGCAAAGAAGCAAAAAATTTATACATAATAAAATATAATTTTATCAATAATCTATTTTTTTATTATTACAAGGGGTTAAAAACCCCTTGCCTCATAACGTTTACTTTATTACAGTTATACATATCAAGTTTTTTTATAAATTTATTACTTATATTTTCTAAACGCCAGCACAGCATTATGCCCACCAAATCCAAGAGAACTTGACATTCCTACTTCAATATCTCTTTTTACAGGTTTTATTTGGCACATAATCCAAGTCACACAACGGATCAGGATTTTCATAATTTATAGTTGGCGGCATAATTCCTTCTGAAATTGCAAGCGCTAAAAATCCAGCTTCAATTCCTCCAGCTCCACCTAATAAATGCCCAGTTGCACCTTTTGTAGAACTTACAGCCAATTTATAGGCGTGTTCTCCAAATGCTGATTTTATTGCTTGAGTTTCATTTTTATCATTTGCAGGCGTAGAAGTTCCATGCGCATTTATATATCCAACTTCTTCAGGTTTAATATTTCCTTGTTCCAAAGCCATTCTGAATGCTCTTGCAGCACCTTCTCCACCATCAGCCGGAGCTGTCATGTGATAAGCATCTCCAGTTTCTCCATATCCTACAACTTCTGCATAAATTTTCGCCCCACGTTTTTTAGCATGTTCCAATTCTTCAAGTATTAATACCCCAGCACCTTCTCCAAGAACAAATCCATCCCTGTCAGCTGTAAATGGACGTGATGCTTTCTTAGGATCAGGATTAGTTGACAATGCCTTTAAATTTGCAAATCCTGCTATTCCTGACGGAGTTACTGTAGCTTCTGTTCCTCCAGCAATCATCGCATCAGACTTTTTCCTAATAAAATCGCCTGAAAAGCATCTCCAATTGAATTTGTCCCTGAAGCGCAGGCTGTAACAACTGTTTTATTAGGCCCTTTTGCTCCAGTATAAATTGAAGTATTTCCAGAAGCCATATTTAAGATTGCCGCTGGAATATAAAATGGCGACACTCTTCTTGGCCCTCTTGTAACAAGTTTTTCCACTTCCTGCTCAATTACATCCAGCCCGCCAATTCCAGAACCGATAATTACTCCGATTCTATCTGCATTTTCATCAGTAATCTCTAATTTAGCATCTTCCAAAGCCTCTTTTGATGCCGCAATTGCAAATTGTGAAAATCTTGCTATTTTCTTCAATTCTTTTTTTTCAATATAATTTTCAGGCACAAAATCCTTTACTTCTGCTGCAATATGCACTGGATGCTCTGAACTGTCAAATTGAGTAATTTTATCAATTCCACATTCCCCTGCCAATAAATTTTTCCAAGCCTTATCTTTTCCAGTTCCCAATGGAGTTACTAATCCTATTCCTGTAATAACTTCTCTTCTCATTAATACACCTCTCATCTTTATTTTTTATAATTTAAATTTATATTTCTCCCATTTAAATTATGATTTCTGCATTTTTAAATGAAGTTTAGTATTAATTCCTAATACTAAATTTATTTTTAATCAATTCAATTTTGTAACAATAAATTTATTTTAACATTTTTTTCATTTTTTTCAATAAAAAGGGGAAGATCCCCAAAAAGTTTTATGTCTTATTGTTTAGGCTTTCGATGTATTCCATTACATCTTTAACAGTTTTAATTTTTTTGTGCATCTTCATCAGGAATTTCAATATCGAATTCTTCTTCAAAAAGCCATGATTAATTCAACTGTATCCAATGAATCGACTCCTAAATCATCAACAAAAGATGCATCTTCAGTTACTTGATCTTCATCTACACCTAATTGATCTACAACTATTGATTTAATTTTATCTAGCATTATAATGCCACCTCCATATTTATTTTCTAAAATTATTATACCAAATGAATTTAAAAATGCAACAAAAAAATTCACTAATATTTAAGTATTATTTTAACTTTTTATTTGCATATACATTATTATATCATTTTTTTATTTATTAGCTCTTTTGCACATCTCAGCAAAAAAACTCATGTACTTTAAGATTATCATTTAACTCAGGATGATACGAAGTCACAAGAATATTATTTTCCTTACATGCGACAACATTTCCGTTGACTTCTGAAAGAATTTCCACATTTTTCCCACACTTGAAATATACGGTGCTCGAATAAATGTCATTGGAATAACTCCAACTCCTTTAAACTCACTTTCGGTAAAAACTTCCAAAGCTGTCTTCCATAAGCATTTCTTCTAACTTTTATATCCATTGCTCCCAAATAAGTCCGACTGTCATTTTCAATTTCCTTTGCCAAAAAGAATTAATCCTGCGCAAGTACCAAATACAGGTAATCCTTCCAAAATAAAAGCTTTTTTTATGTCATCAAATAAATCAAGGTCATAAAAGCAGACTTTTCCGATAACTGTACTTTCTCCACCTGGAATAATTAACCCGTCAATATCATTATTATTAACAGCATTGCTTAAATCAGATTTTTTTCTTATTTCAAATGATTCTATCCCAAGTTTCTCCAGCATTTTTTTCTATGTTCTGCAAAAAGGCTCCTGTAAAGCCAATACACCGATTTTTCATTATTTACCTCTTTTCAGCCATAAGTAACTTAATTTCATTTTCATTGATTCCAACCATAAACTTCTCCTAAATCTTCAGAAATTTCGGCTAATACTTTTGGATCATTATAGTTAGTAACAGCTTTAACTATCGCCTGTGCTCTTTTTACAGGATCTCCAGATTTGAATATTCCCGATCCAACGAATACACCTTCAGCTCCAAGGCGCATCATCAAAAGCCGCATCTGCAGGAGTAGCAACACCACCTGCTGCAAAATTCACTACTGGCAATTTACCATTTTCGTGAACATATTTTACTAAATCAAAAGGAACTTGCAATTCCTTAGCTGTAAAATAAAGTTCATCTTCTCTCATATTCTGTATTCTTCTTATTTCCTGATTCATCATTCTCATATGTCTTACCGCCTGTACAACATCCCCAGTTCCTGGCTCACCTTTAGTTCTTATCATTGAAGGCTCCTTCAAATTTATTCTTCTAAAGAGCTTCTCCCAAATCTTTTGCTCCACATACAAAAAGGAACTTTAAATTTTTTCTTATCTACATGAAATTTATCATCGGCAGGTGACAATACTTCACTTTCATCTATGTAGTCAATTTCTATCGCTTCTAAAATTTGTGCTTCCACAAAATGTCCAATTCTAACTTTTGCCATTACTGGAATTGAAACGACTTCCTGAATACCTTTAATCATTTTAGGGTCACTCATTCTTGAAACTCCACCCACAGGCTCTGATATCAGCTGGAATTCTTTCAAGTGCCATAACCGCCGCCGCTCCAGCCGCTTCAGTTTATTTTTTTGCCTGTTCAGGAGTGGAAACATCCATTATAACTCCACCTTTTTAACATTTGTGCCAGATTTTTTTGTTCAATTCATATCTTTCGTTTTTCATCAAAATTCCATCCTTTCATTATAAGAAGATTTTTTCACATATACATATACTCCTATTTCAAAAATTTTTACAAATATAAATTTTTAGATACAAATTTAACTTAAAAAGTTCCATCAATTCCTTGTCACTCATTTCAAACAGAACCTTTTTCCCCATCTTTTGCTTTCCAGCAGGTTTTTCACTCAATTGACGCTTGCTTTCCTGAATTTTTTTATAATTTTTTTCTTCAATCGTACCTTCTGTCACAAGTTTTATAACCTGCACACTTTTTCTGTCCAATTCTATACGCCCTGTCGCTCGCCTGATTTTCCACAGCGATATTCCACCAAGGATCATAATGAATTACAACATCTGCCCCGACAAGATTTAGTCCAGTTCCACCTGCCTTTAACGAAATCAGCACCACTTGCCGCTCTCCAGCATTAAATTTATTACAAATATCAACTCTTTCTTTAGACTTCACATTTCCATCAATATAAAAATACTCAATTCCCATATCTGCAAGTTCCTTCTCAATTTCCTTCAAAGTACCGACAAACTGTGAAAATATCAATAATCTATGCCCATTTTCAGTTATATCCGGCAAAATATCACGTAACACTTCCAGTTTTGCTACTTCCCCCTTGTAGTCCTCCTTAAATAAAGTTGGAGAATTACAAATTTGACGCAGTTTTGTCAAAATTGCAAGTATCTTCATTCGATTATTATCATTTTCGTTAAATTTCTTCATTTCACTCTTAGCCTGCTTAATATAAGACATATACAATTGTTTTTGCTCTGTACTTAACGTTACAACCATATTCGATTCAATTTTATCAGGCAATTCAGTTAGCACTTCCTTCTTTGTTCTTCTTAGCAGAAATGGAGCAATAATTTCACGCAAATTGTTTATTTTTGAAGAATTTGGATTTACGATGGCTTCCTTATAAGTTTTCTTAAATTTTGTCAAGTTATCAAGATAGCCAGGTATTACGAAGTCAAAAATTGACCATAATTCCAAAATATTGTTTTCAACTGGTGTTCCTGTCAATGCAAAATTTACTTTACTGTTAATTTTCATAACAGCCTTCTTTATTTGAGAAGTTGTTGTTTTTATATTTTGAGCCTCATCCAGCACTACCACATTAAATTCCCTATTTTTATATTCTTCAATATCATTTCTCAAAGCCTGGTAAGTTGTTATAAGGAATCCCTTCGATCCTCTTGAAATAATTTCTCTTCTTTGACTCGCTGTTCCCTCAACTAAAGTTGGAGTTATCCCAGTGAACTTAATAATTTCTTCCTTCCAGTTATAAAGCAGTGAACTTGGCACAATAATTAATGCAGTGAAATTTCGGTTTTCCTGATAAATTTCATTTAATAATGAAATTGTCTGTAAAGTCTTACCAAGCCCCATATCATCAGCGAGAATCCCTCCAAATCCAATGTCATACATATTCTTCAGCCAGTTAAATCCTAATTTTTGATAAGGAAATAAATTTACCTTTATATTGTTTGGCTCAATTTCTTCACGATTTTTTTATTTTTATGGAACAAATCTTTAAATTCATCTATTTTTACAAGGTCTTCCTGAATATTTTTTTAGAAATTTGAGCAAGGCTGAAGAGCCTTTATTTTTGGAAATCTTATTTTCTCCAACCTTCAAATTAGAAATAGAATCCACAATTCCAACTAATTCCTCAATACTTTTTATTGGCAATTTTTACCAGTTCCCCGCTTGAAAGAGTTATGTACTTTTTGTTCATTTTTTTATAAACTTTCCATCACAATTTCCACATCTTCAGTCTTTATTCCTTCAATATCAAAACTGACATTCAAGAAGTTATTTTTCAACTTTTTATTCCAATATGAACATCAATATTTCGTGCATTTTTTTATTTTATTTTCCAAATGAATTTTCACTCTATCTGCATATTTTTTTTATCAATATACTCTGAAATTTTTCCCCAGCCCTTCATAATTTACATTATAAGTTCCTTCAATCATTTCCACATTTGTAATAGAATAACCTTCCACAAGTTTTTTTCAACTCTTCAAATATTTTCGCATTTTTTTCTAGGAATAAAATATTTCCCATTTTTCTCTATTGCACAAACAGTATTTGATAAATTTACCTTTACAATTTCCTTCTCATCAGTTTCCGATACAAATATATCAATACACCCGTCCTCTTTAACATATTCTGCAATATTAACATTCTCATATCCTAAAAACTGCACATAATTTTTCTATTATCCTCGTCTGAAAAGTCGATTAAACAACTCTGTATCCAGAAAATCAAATTTCCCAAAAAAATCTTTCTTCATTTCTCATCCATTTTAAAAAAACTTTTGTCGTATCATTTGCAAATGTATAAAATGGACTGTTTTCAGAAATTTTTTTCAATATTTCTCATTGCAATTCTGTCATTTTCCATAACAAACAAAAGGCTCGTAACTATTCATTATCTGTTTAGTTTCTCCCAATAAAACCAGATTTTTCCCCTTTTCCATAGTCTGTAAGCGAAACTTTATTTAAAAAGCATTTCATAGACTTTTTAAGCCTTTTTTTATCTTTGATTCCGCTGTTTATTACACTTTGAATCTCTTTGCTGTATTCATAAATCGCATTGATTATTTTTCTGGTTAGTTTCATTGAAAAAAGCAATTTTTTTCGGACTATATGTAATTTTAGAAGTAACTTCATACTCTTTTTTTCCTTCACAATGGCCTCAATAAATTTCAAAATATCCTTCACATAATATATTTTCTTAAATCCTGCCTTTATCCGCAAAAATATAATCTGGCACATTATTTTTCCTGATTATAGTCATACCCGTATTTATAGTCGCTGTAACTTCCTTCATCAATTTCCACTTCAAGCCGCATTTCCTGCTTTTCCTCGTCATCTATATTTTTCACTTTCCAGATGAAGATTATAAATTTCGTTAATCTTTTCAGAAATATTTTTCCACATTTTCCAATATTTCCTCATTATTTTCCATCTCTTGAAGATCAGCCGTTCCATTTTTCTCTAAAAACTCAACATTCCCAGCCTTTTCTCCACCTTCTCCAAAAAAACTTCAAAAACTAACTTTCTCATTTTTTTATTTTTTTAAATCAATATTTTTCCAAATTTTCATTATTAACAAGATTATCCGCCTCCACAGAAGTTCCTTCTGATTTAGCAAAACTTGCCGCATTAAGTTTTTTTCTTCACGAGTTTAACTCTCTGACGTGATTTATTTTTTTCCATCGTCTTCAGTTTCCTTCCTTTTAACACTCTTTTGCAGCCTTTTTCCTTTTCTTTTTCCGTTCTTCCTTGATTTGAGCCAGTTTTTTATTATCCTCTTCAAAATCATCCTCAAACATCATTTCAATCTCATCAGTCCCAATAACCTTTGAAATCTTTTCTGAATGATCTGCCATCATCCCAAGTGTCACAATATGTTTACAGCAATTCTTTTTTTATTGTTTTTTTAAAAACATACAGTCGCAGTTTGCCTCTATAAATTCACCTTTTTTTCTGTTCAACTGTAATAGAAGTCTTGCACAAACTATTTTCCTTATATTCTCCTTCCACTGTCATAAAATTCCCGTCAGCAAAAAGTGCAGTTATATTTCCCAGACTTTCATTGTAATATTCCTGCCCAATTACAAAAAAATACTCGGTGTAATTTGTTTTTTTAATTCTAACGAAATACTCTTTTGTCCCATTTTTCTCCCTTACTTTTATTTATATACTCAAACTTAATAACATTTTACCATTATTACTGCATTCTCATCTTTCCCATAGTAATTTTTTTCCTTATGGAAATTTTCTCAAATCCAATTTTTTTATAAAGTTTCAGTGCCCTTGCATTTTTTCATTAACCTCCAGCAAAAATTTATTTTTCAGAAAAAAATCTGTTCCCTCATTTTTCCCAAATATTATTTCCTTCTAAATTTTTTTCCTATCTTCTACCAATTTTTTTCCATACTTTCAGTCATCAGCCTTTCACCAAAAACCTCGCCCTTGATATTCTTTTTTTATTGCTATCTCAAAAAAATATCCGTGCTCTCTATTGTACCATAAAATACAATATATCCCAACACATTTTTTTCATTTTCCCTATTTTTTTATCAAAATTTATTTCTCCTTTTTGATTTTTCTCCCAAATTTTTATTTTCTTTTCACTCTCATTTTCTAACTTTTTTTACAAAAAAATATTTTTCCTCTCCAAAATTAAATAAGCAGTATATTTCATACTGCTCACCTAACTATCATTTCAGAAAAATATTTATCTCCAACTTTATTTTTTTAAAGTTTTTCATTATGAATTTTTACCAATTCATTGACAATATTTCCCATTTTGTTCTCCATTTTTATTACTTTACTGTTCTTTCCTATATTTAAACTGTTCAATAATCTAATAATAATCACTTACTAAATTTCTAAATAACATTATATTATAATATTCCTATTCTATTTAACGGCCACCATCTTACAAGCAATTCCCCTTTAATTCTAGGCTCAGCCACAAGTCCAAAAATATCTGGTATCTTTACTGTTTGAGTATTATCTCCCATAGCCATATAATAGTTTTTATCAAGTGTTACAGTTTCTCCATTTAACAATTTTTTTAAATAATTCATCATTATATTTGAAATCCATAATCAGCATAACCATTTCATTTCTGCCTTCCACTTTTAAAGTGAACGTATAATATTTATTTGTCAATGTATTTCTTGGATCAGCAGTAAATTCATCATCATTTCCAATTATATCCTTAAAGTTCTTATCTGTTTTTATCAATTCTAAAAATTCTTTTCCTGTAATATTTTTTTAAAACCTTTTTCCATCATAATAACTTTCCCAGTCAACTTGCCCAACTAAAAGTGCCGTCAGTTGTTTGTCCAAATATTTTATCAATCACAACGACTTTATCCAGTTTCACTTTATCTCCTTTTTTAGGAATATAAATCTTATTATTCATAAGCAATCCTTCAGGAAGATAAAAATTTTTGCGGTGTCAATCTTTCCAGAACTTCTGATTTTTTTATCATTTAACATTATTGCTCCACCAACAGCCTTAACTTTCTCAGAATTAAATTTATTCATAGACTTCATCGTATTTCTTCATTTCTTCATTAAATTCTTTTCTGCTATTGGCTGTAGTTGGATATTTTGGATCTTTATCAACATTTGCAATTTCAAATTCATTAGTAGTCATTTTCCCTTTTGCAATCTGAAGCGTTGTTCCTGGCTCTCCAACTATTCTTTTCGTATACATCACCTTATCAGTCATCGGCTCTTTAAATGCAATTATCTGCCCAACTTTTTGGACTTGAAAAGTGATATTTTACCATATTTGTAAAAACTCTGTCTTTAACTAATATCGTAGGCTCCATTGATCCAGTTGGAATAACATAATTTCCAATATAGAACATTTGAATAACTGCCACTAAAATAACCGCAAGCAGCGCATTGTCAATTCTTGTCAATGCCTTTCCAAATGTACTTTTCTTTCTTTTTTCCTTAGAAATTCTTTCTTCCACAGAAAGACTGTCATTTGGAAATATTTTCTTAAATGTTTCTGAAATATCTTCATTTCTTATCTTTGACTCTGTAACAATTTTTTTCTAATTCTTCATTACCTTGTACAAACTTCTTTTTAAAAATCGACTGTTCTGTAATTTTTTTCCGCTGATGAATCTCTGAATAAATAAATAAGAATCAATGAAATTACAACATTTATTATCAAATAAATATAAAAAAATTCGGATCTAAAAATATTAAACATCAATTTTTCCTAGAAACAGCATAATAAGATTTAGTAAAAAAATACCCATTCATGCTGCTTTCTAAGCACATAAACTATAATATTTACACCAAATACTCCATAAATTCCCCAAACTTTTATCCATATATTTGGATCCTTGCTTTTATCTACAATCACAAAAAAATACTGCTGCAACAACCAATGCAACTATTGTAAGCACATTTCCAGCCATCAAAATTCCTGTCACTTCTCTCAAGTGAAACTTTTTTTCAATGTGTCATCCTCTTTCATTCTTATCCACTGAATAACCTGCTTTTCTCTAATAAAAGAAATATAGCAAAAAAACAGTGTCGCAATAATATAAAAAAACTCCCCATAATAATATATTCATAATTTTTTTCCCTCTCTAATTTAAATTTTAAAATTTTTTTAAAACAAATCAATTATGATAACTACATTTGTTTTTAAAAAAAATACATAATCAAACTTCATTTTTTTCTAAAAATTTTTTTATTTTGCCTGAAATGTATTTAATATAGTAAAAAAATCATTTTTTTATTAAATACTAATTTTAAATTTTTATCTTTATTTTTATAAAAAAAGAAAAAAAGCTAGCATTTTGCTAGCCTTGAAAGCTACTTTCTAATTTCTTTAATTCTAGCAGCTTTTTCCTGATAAGTTTCTCAAGTAGTATAATTTAGATCTTCTTACTTTTACCAATTCTCTTAACTTCGATTTTTTTCTACTAATGGAGAATTTAAAGGAATGATTCTTTCTACACCGATTCCTTGCGATACTTTTTCTAACTGTGAAGTTTTTTAGCAACGCTTCCACCAGAAACCCTAATAACTACACCTTCAAAAAAATCTGTATTCTTTCTTTGTTTCCTTCTTTTACTTTGTAGTGAACAGCAACTGTATCCCCTGCTTTTAAATTGAGGTACGTCAACTTTCAAGTAATTTTTTTTCTACTAATTCGATTAATTTCTCTTTCAAGAAATTCACTCCCTTCTTTCTAAGACATTCTTTTTATCTATACCAATTTTACCAATTTAAGAACTTTTTTTGCTATTAAATCTTTTCATAAAACTGGTAGCAACAATAAAAGCGGAATATCCATTTATTCAATAACTTATTAAGTTTACCATATTTTGAATCAATTTTCAATACAATTACGAAAAATTTTTTTCACTTTTTTTAAAATTTTTTTAAATTACTTCAACTTTTCAGCCCACTCAGACTCCTTAAATCCAACCAGTACAAAATCCTTTTCCCACAAAAAAGCGGTCTTTTCAACACCATCCCATTGCTTGCAAGCAGACTCAAACTGCTCATCTTCCGACATCTCTGCCAATTTTTCCTTTAAATTCATTTTGTTTATAAACATTCCCGCTCGTATTAAAAAAATCTTTTTAAAGGCAATCCACTTTTTTTCATAGTATTTTTTTATTTCCTCCTTCGACGGAGTTTCCTCTACAATATGCTTATACTCATACTCAATCCCATTTTCCTCCAGCCATTTTACAGCCTTTTTTTACAAGTTGTGCATCTTGGGTAGCAATATACTTTATTCATGTTTTTTTATTTCCTTTCATAATTTTTTTAATTTATCTATATATTTTCAAACTGGTCAACAAACTGTCGACTTTTTTTCAAATTATATCTTTTATTTTTTTCTTCCTAATAATCCTGCTGAAAAAAATATATGACTCACTATAATAAATATATATCTTTCCTTTTCAGTTGGAGCAAAAAAATGTACTATTACTATCAGCAAAAAAACATACTTCATAACAAAAATATGCAAAATGCCATTATCATTACAACTATATTAATTTTAGGATATTTAAATATTCTTTGTAGCAAAAATCCCAAAATAAAATATTAGCATTAAAAGCCAAAATTAACATCAATGCAAAAAAACAATATATCCAGATGGATGTATTACTATTGCAAAAAAATCAATGCAATTCTTGTTAGCATTAGAGGATTTAAAAAAACTCTTGAATTAATACATATCCTAATATTAAAAATAATAGCAACTAATCCTTTCGATAAAAAAACTCAATATTCCATTTCTCATTTTAATTTTTACTCCTCTCATTTTAATTTTACTCCTCAAACTTCCTACAGTTCAGAATTACTTTTATAGTACAAAGTCTAATTTGTATTTCCTAATAATTATAAACTCAATTAACAACTTCTTTAATTCATTCATTTTATCCCTCAACTAATAAACTTCCTCAAAAATTAAAGCTCCTCAGCCATTTTTTTAATTTGCTTATCGAGTTTCTTAATTTCCTTTTCCACGTCTTTTTCACTTTTATACTGCTTTAATTGCTTTATTTGCTTCATTTTCTTTTTCAATTTCATAGTCTACGATTGACTCTGCAATTTCTCTTACGATTGATTTTGGATTAATATTGTTTTCTAGATTGTATTTTTCCTGAACTTCACGCCGTCTGTTTACTTCATCAATAGCTTCTTTCATAGAGCCTGTCATTCTGTCTGCATACAAAATAACGTGCCCTTCTACATTTCTTGCAGCACGTCCCATTGTCTGAATCAGCGATCTTCTGGAACGTAAATATCCTTCCTTGTCTGCTTCCAAAATTGCCACTAATGAAACTTCTGGAATATCCAGCCCTTCCCGCAGCAAATTTATTCCAACCAGAACATCAAATTCACCTTTTCTCAAGCCTCTTATTATCTCTGTTCTTTCTAACGTGTCAATGTCAGAGTGCATATATTTCACTTTTATTCCGTACTCTAAATAATAATCTGTCAGTTCTTCTGCCATTTTTTTTGTCAAGGTTGTAACTAAAATCCGTTCTTTTCTTGCTGTTCTTGTTTTTATTTCATCCATCAAGTCATCAATCTGATTTTTTGTTTCACGAATGTCAATGCTTGGCTCTACAATTCCTGTTGGCCGGACAAAGTCTGCTCTACAATTTCTCCATTTGAATGTTCCAGCTCGTAATCGCTTGGAGTGGCTGAAATATACACAACTTGCGGGATTTTTCCAAAAAATTCCTCAAATTTTAGCGGACGGTTATCATAAGCGCTTGGCAATCTGAAGCCATTGTCAATTAATGATTTTTTTCTCGCTCTATCTCCCTTGTACATTCCATTAATTTGTGGAACTGAAATATGCGACTCATCTAAAAATACGACTAAATCTTCTGGAAAATAGTCAATTAACGTGTCAGGCGCTTCCCCTTCACTTTTTCCAGTTAAATATCTAGAATAATTTTCTATTCCCTTACAATACCCGATTTCTTCAATCATTTCCAGATCATATTTTGTCCTTTGCTCAATCCGCTGTGCTTCCAGCAATTTTCCTTCCTTTTTGAAAAAATGCACTCTTTCTTCCATTTCTTTTTTTATTGATTCAATCATTTTTTTCGTATCTTCAGTAGTTAAATAATGCGTTGCAGGCATTATTGTGATTCTTTTTATATTTCTAATTTTCTGCCCAGTAAGCGTATTAATTTCCGAAATGCTTTCCAAATCATCTCCAAAAAATTCAAAACGATACCCTGTATCCTGATAAGATGGATGTAAATCAAGAATATCCCCTTTCACGAAATTTCCCACGCTCAAAGGCAATATCATTTCTCTCATACCTAAGTGAAATCAGCCTTTTTTTATAAAGCTCATTTCTCTCAAATCCAGTTTCCACATCAATCGAATTGCTCTCTCTTTATAAGCCTCTGGTGATCCCAATCCATAAATTGCCGAAACTGAAGCCACAATAATAACGTCTCTTCTGTTCAGAAGTGCCGCTGTTGCCGCATGCCGCAATTTATCAATCTCATCATTAATTGAAGAATCCTTTTCAATATACGTATCAGTTTGCATAATATACGCTTCAGGCTGGTAATAATCATAATAAGACACAAAAATATTCAACAGCATTTTTCAGGAAAAAACTGCTTGTATTCATTATAAAGCTGTGCTGCAAGCGTTTTATTCGGTGCCATTATCAACGCTGGACGATTTATTTTTTCAATAACATTCGCAACTGTAAATGTCTTTCCTGACCCCGTAACCCCAAGCAGAATCTGATCCGTAATACCATCTTCCAAATTTCCCACAATTTTTTGGATAGCCTGAGGCTGATCTCCAGTCGGCTTAAATTTTGAATGTATTTTAAAATCCATTTCTATTTTTCCTCCTTTCAATACAAATCTTTTTGGTTATTTATAAAAAGTTTATAAACTCTCAAATAATACAATTTTTTTCATTTTTGATTTTTTTATTTTTTTATTACTTTCTGACAAGCCCCTGCTATAGTAATACTAATCCCCATTTAAATAACGAATTTATTACAATCTTTTTCTAACACAGGATAAAAAAACAATCTTAGTTGAATAATTATGAATTAGTTATCAAACAACCTTATTATAAAAATTCATTCCTATTTTTTTAAATAAGGTTTAATATAACCTAAAAATAAAAAAATTATTTCCCATAACCCATTTCATCAAGAAACTTCTTATTTTTTTCTCCACTTCTTCTTAACTTTTTACCCATAATTTCAAATTAACTTTCAAATCAATCAGATGCTCAATTTCCCGTCTAGCCTCTATCCCAATTTTTCTTCAGCATAGCCCCATCTTTTCCGATAATAATTCCTTTCTGGCTATCTCTTTCAACATAAATATTAATATCATATTTTTCTAATTGCCGGCTTCGTTTCCACATTAATAATTTCCACAGCCACACTATGCGGAATTTCATCTTTTGTATGATGCAAGATTTTTTTCCCTAACTGTTTCCACAACAATCTTATTTACTGGTAAATCTGTATAATAGTCCTCTGGATAAAACCATACATCATTTGATAAATATTTCTTGGCAACTTCAAATATTTTATGAATCCCAATCGCATATTCCGCCGTAAGAGTTATTATTTCATCAAACTCTCCTAATTTTTCCTGAATTTCCTTTTTTTCTCCTCAATTTCCTCATCCGACATTTTATCAATTTTATTAATAACAAGAACAATCGGTGTTTTCACACTTCTCACATTTTCATTGACAAAAAAATATCCCCAGTCGATATTTCCTGTGTTCCATCCAGCATAAACATTATTAAATCCACATTTTTCAAGCGCTTCCAATGCCACATTAGTCATATGCTCCCCAAGCAAATGCTTAGGGTTTATGAATCCCTAGCGTATCTACAAATATAAACTGATCTTGTCCAATATTCACAATTCCCTTTATCTGATCCCGAGTTGTCCCAGCCTTATCCGACACAATCGCAACCTTTTTCCTTCACAAAGACTTTATTCATAAGCGTAGACTTTCAACATTCGGACGCCCAACAATTGTTATAAATCCTGATTTCATTCCTTCTCAATTCTATTTTAATTATGATAATAATTTTGTTTAAAAAAATTTCAATTCTTAAATATTTAAATTAATCATTTTTCATACTATTTCAACTAATATTTTTTTATTAGCATAACTATTTATAATTAAACCAAGAATGTCTTGATTTTTTTGGAAATAAAATCGACTGTTTGAGCGAAGTTTTTACGTAGCGAGTTTCGATTTTGTTTTCAAAAAAATGTAGACAAGCAGGGGATTGCAAAGGGGATGGCGATTGTTCCCCTTTGCTCTAAAAACAAAGAAAAAAACATAAAAGTTATCAAAAAAATATTTGTTAGCCAAAAAAATTAAAATTCAAATGAATATTATCCAGTTAAATATTTAAGGAAAAAAACTTATAAAATAAGTTATCAAAAAAATCTATTTTTTTATATTTTTTTCACAAATTCGATTTTAGTTTCATTGCACCAAAAACCATCTATTTTTACAGTCAATATTATGAATCCCATCATCAATTAATCTGATATTTTTAACTTTTGTCCCTCTCTTTAAATCTGATGAAGCACCTTTTACTTTTAAATCCTTTATAATCGTAACATTATCTCCATTTTGCAAGATATTTCCGTTTGCATCTTTTTACTACAAAGCTTCATCACTGCTTTCTTCTTCAGTTTCTGCCCATTCGTAAAAACATTCTGGGCAAACTAGCATATTTCCATCCTCATAAACGTATTCTGATCCACATTTTGGACATTTTGGTAAACTCATATTTTATCATCCTTTCAAATTTTTCATAGTTATTTATTATTATATCACGAAATGAAGAGTTAGAAAACATATTTATTATTTTTTTATTTTCAACTTATAATCTTTATCTTAATTTTTCATTTATATTAATTTTTTTGCAGTAAATAAAGGCATTATAAAAAGCGTTATGAAAAAAATAATACTCCATAATATAAAAAAACCGTCCATAAAGGAATTTTTTTCCATTAATATTAATTTGTAAAAGCGGTATTTTTGCTTCCAGCATAAATAAATCCTTCAAATGCTTTAAAAAAATAATTTCTGTTACAAAAAAACAATTTATGCCATTAAATAATGATAATTTAAAAAAATATTTAAAAGTACAGCAAAAAAATAGGCATTGTATAACAACTGTTCCAATTGGGATTCCTACAATGTTCAGTAAAAAAATGAGAATAACGGCAATTTTTTTCAAAATAATACAAAAAAATAGCGGAATACTTGTGATTTGGATTGTCAGGCTTAAAAAAATATCAAATCTACAGTATTTCTTAAAAACTTCATTTTTTTATTTTATCCAAAAACTTTTTCCTGATAAAAGTTTCTTAAATTCAGGATTTACAAAGATTATCGCTACAACTGCGGCATAGGAAAGCTGCATTGAAATATCAAAAAGTGAATAGGGATTTAACACAATTATGACAATAAACGACACCAGCAGAGATTTTTTACTTTCCTCCTGTTCAAAAAGGATTCTTGCTAAAATCATCATCGCTCCCATAATATAAGCACGTAAAATTCCCTGGTGAAAATCCGATTAATGCACAATAAAAAGTAAGTGCCACAAGTGCCATTAAATACTTAAATCTATATCCAAGCGACAATCCATCCAGAATTTTCACAATCCCAATCACAACCAGACTTATGTGAGTCCCAGAAATTACAATTAAATGAGCCAATCCCGTGTATTTAAACTTGTCTTTCATATCTTTAGAAACTTCTGCTTTTTCCCCTAAAACTGCAGCACGTGAAAAAGCATACAAATTTTCATCAGTTATAAACAATTCATCAAAAATATTCAATATATATTTCCGAACTCCATTCAGCCGTGATTCCTTGTATCCTAAAAATTTTTCCCATCAATTTTAACATTTCCATTTTTACTTATAACCTTCCTAATTTTGTACCTCATAAGATAAAATCCATATTCCAGGCCCTTTTTATTCTCAATGCTCGCCTGATTTTTCAAATATTTATTATTAACTTTTAGAACACTCCCACGATTTCCGTCAATTTTAACATAAAGCACCTTTTTCCCCAGCAAAGCTCTCCTTTAAAAAGTAACAAAATTTAGATAAAACAAAAAAACAAAACAATCCCTGCCAAAATCAACACCCCAAATTGCCAAAGCTCTTTTCACTTCTTCAATTCCAATTTCCATACAAAAAAACTTTTTTTAAATTCTGCCCTCTTCATAAAAGTTCAGATTTTATATTTTTTTTCCTCGCCGTTTTTTTCCCCTGCTTCTTCATTTCTAAAAATATATTTATCAAATTCACTATTTTTCAAATTTATTTGAATGTTCATTATTTTTTTCTATTTTTCTTTATTTTTTTATTTTTTTAAATTTTCATTTGCTTTTATTATTTCTATTAATCTTTATATTTTCAACATTCCTAAAATTTTTCATTTCCTTTTGAATCTTCATTTTTTTATTTGATTTTTCACTATTCTACGAAAAACTTACATTTTTAAAAATCTCTTTTTTTATTACTTTCCTCTACTATTCCATTATCCCCAGTGTTTCCCCCTTTTTTTTTCATCTTAAATTTCCTCCTCCCACAAATTAGCCTTTAAATAGTCATCCGAAAGATTAATCGGCTTTTTTTAGCCCGATAAATACTTATAATCGGATATTTTTGCCGCATTTATTGTATTTGTAGAAATTCTATAATAAATCTTTTTCCCCTTTTTGTCTAACAAATAAACAGAAAAATCCCCTTTCAAAATTTCCCTCATTCGTAGTTCTTCTCCTAAAAATCAGCATTTTTATTGGAATTATTTGTCATATAAGATAAGTTTTTGGAAATCTCCATTTTATCAACAATATCCTTTTGCCCATTTTTTTCATCTAAAAAATAAGCCATCTTTTCAGATATTTTAAAATCCAGCACATATTCCTTCCTATTGTGCTGTGCATACTGCTGAATTTTTCCTAATAAACTGGCTAATATTCCTCTTCTGAATTGCAAACTCCTGATTTTGCCTCTGCTTCTGCAAATTCACAGAAATAACCATAAACAAAATCGCCATAATCGAAATGTACAACAAAACCTCAATAAGCGTAAACCCATTGCTATCCCTTTTTATTCTCATTTTTTCCTCCTAAATTGATTAACCTATTTTTAATTATATTATACAATATTTTTTTCTAAAAAAATAAAACTATTTTTTTAAAAATTTTATTAATTTAATATATAATTAAAAAAATTTTTAAATCAAAAAAATAATCTAAAACTTAACTTAAAAACTTTATAGAAATTTTTGAAAAAAATATGCTATAATTTTACAGAAAACTTATTTTAAAAATTGAACTTAAACTGCATTTATACTATTTCTCGTTAAAAATAGTTTTTTTGATTGGAATTTAGATTAAAGAGTAAAATCGTTTAATATTAAAATTTTGAAAAAAATTTGTTAAAAATAAAAATATTTTTATAAAGAAAAGGATGATCAATATGACAAAAAAATTTAACTACAAACCATTAATTGAATATACAAATTATGAAGGAAAAAAATATATAAAACCTGAAAAAGCTGGAGATTTAAAGGAAGATATGGAACTTTTTAGAAAAAATGGACAAAATGCTAGAAAAGTTTTTACGGAAATTGCAAAGGCTTTGGAAGAAAAGACAGATGGATTTCATTTGCAGAAAGTTAGTAGCTGGATGAATCAGGCTCAGATTGCAAGACCTTATCTTTGGGTGTTTTTGCGACAAGATGGGGATAGTGACACTGAATCAGGGATTGCTTTGAGAGTTTTTAAAAATGAGAAGACTAAGAAAATTGGGATTTCGCTTGAAGTGAGTTTTGTTGAAAGAAAAATTGGAGAAAATACGCTTGAGAATCAGAATAAAGTTTTGGAAGTTCCGATTAATGAACCGCTTTATTATTTTGTGCAATTTGCGAAAAGTAAGGAAAACTGTGCTTTGGATAGATTTGAAGGGAATGAAAAGTAATAGAAAAAAATATTTCTTAAAGAGTGGAAAAAAATGGGGAAATTAGGAAAGTTTTGGTTAAGTTTGATGTGGAAGAGATTGAAAGATTTGAGAGTTTGGATGAGCTTGTCGAGGAATTTTTGAAGGATTTAAATTGCTTATGCCATTTTATGCTGCTACTCATTAAATAATAAATTTTTTTAATTTTAAAGAGATTCAATACTGCTAAACAAAAGACTAGAAAAAAATTTGGGAGTGATGATTTTTGAATTTTTGATGAAGCATTTAAAAATACTGGAAATAGACCCGACGGATGATAAAAAGAAAATAAAAATTGCATATTCTGAAATGTTGAAAAAAATATCATCCTGAGGAATTTCCTGAGATATTTATGAAGATTAATGAAGCATATAGAGTTGCTTTGGAGTTTGAAAAAAAGCTGATTTTGATGAAGTGAAATCAGAGAATAAGATGACTGAAAAAAATAATGAAAAATGAAGAATTTTTTTTGAAAGAGTGAAAAAAAGAATTTTTGAAGAAAAATAAAGAAAAAAATCTTTTTATTGAAAATTTTGAAGATATTTTTTTCTGATGAAAAAAATGAAAGTGAATTTGAGAATATTTTTTTCTAATAAAAAAATAATCATGTGAATAAAAAAACTTTTGAAGAATCTGAAGAGTTTTCAAATATTTTTTTGATGAAAAAGAAAAATTTAAAAAATCAATATCTGAATGGATAGAGAGATTGAAGAGTCTTATTTCATCTGAAAAAGCGACCGCTTACAGAATATAGGAAAAATTTTACAGGGAATTTCATTTTAATTTTGATAACTTAGAAAAAAAGCAGATTAGAGAAATTTTTCAAAAAAAGTGAATTGTATAATTATGCTTGGAGAAATTTGACTAGAATTGAAATAGAACTTTTAATTTATAATTTGAATAGTTCTGATGAGATTGTTGATATTTTAGGAGAAACTTGGGCAGATTCTGAGAAAAAAATGAAAACACGAGCTTAAATAAAATTGCAAAAAAATTTCAAGTGAAAAATTTTTTTGGGAAAAATGAAGAGGGATATGAGCAGTTTATTCAGGATTATTTTAATATTAATGTTTTTTTAAATTATTTAAAAAAATGTTGCATTGTATTCCTATCGGGATATTGAGCAAGTTGGTAATACTTTTAAATTTGTATTTTATAAAATAAAAAAATGAATATATTGAAATTAATAATTATATGAAAAATTTTGAGAATGGGCTATAAAGATGGTCTTGAAGCAAAAAAATAACCGTATTTATAATGTTTATGTTTTTATCAACTATTATAACTTTATTTTTTTCTAGATACTAATGTTGCATGGAATATAACAATCTTTGGAGGAATTTTTTTACAATCATAGACTGGCTTAACATTATTTATGAAAAAAAGATTTTTGGCTGGAGTATGAGATGTGGATTTTCAAACTATTTATTTATACTAATGACTATAATTTTTTTGGGAAGATTAATAGTTATTGGAAATGCAGAATATGATTCATCATTCTCAAAATTTTTACTATATTTTTTTATTAATATCTCAATATTTATTTATAAATATTATTTTTATTTATAAAAAAATGGTAACGACAACTTATGTAAGATATGAAAAAAATAAAAGAATTTTTCAAAAATTTTTGAATGTCTTTGTTTTAAAAAGATAAAAAAATAAGGAGTGATAATTTTTGAATTTTTGACGAAAGCTTTTTAAAAATACTAGAAATAGAGCCGACAGATGATAAGAAGAAAAATAAAAATTGCATATTCTAAAAATGTTGAAAGAATATCATCCAGAAGAGTTTCCTGAGATATTTATGAAGATTCGGGAAAGCGTATCAGACTGCTTTGGAGTTTGAAAGAAATATAATTTTGATGAAGTAAAATACAATAAAAACGAATTTTAAAAAAATAGAAATTTTTTTGAAATTGAAAAAAATTTTTGAAAAATAATGATTATGAGGAGATTTTTTTGAAAATGATATTCAAAAATACAGATATTGAGGATGAAGAATTTTCTGATGTTTTTTTAATGGAAAAATATGAATGGATGGAAAAAAATTTCAAATCTTGGATAAAAAGAAATTCGTAGGATTTTAAATGGCGAAAAAAAGTTTCTTTTATTTACTTAAAAAGTTTTTTTGAAAAAGATTTGATAAGTTTTCAGATGATGAAAAAGTCTAGAATTAGAGATATTTTAGGATTAGAAAATAATGATTTTTGAAGATAATTTGATTTTAAAAATCAGAGAGTCTTTTTGAATTTGAAAAAGAATACATTATTTCCTGTTTGTCAAATAATAAAAAAATGAATTTTTGGAAATAAAGGAGCTTTATAACAGTAAAGAGAAAAAAAGATAATGATAAGGTTCTAGAAAAATTTTTGTGGAAAGACATTTTAATGTGAAAAAAGTTGAATATTTTTGGATTTTTTTTTATTTTTGTAATATTTATTGTGAAATTATAAATATCTTGATATAAAAAAATAAATAAAAAAATTCACAATTTGTTTTTTAATTTAGCAAATAATTTCTTTTTTTAAAAAGAATAGTTTATAGTTATAAGAAAAATAAAAAAATATATTTTATCATTTAGAAATTATTTGCGAAGACGATATTGGAGAAGATGATGCTTTTATACACACTCTAATATTTCTTCTTAGTTGTATTGCGCTAATTTTTATTTGCATATTTAGTTTACCAGCAATAATAAATACAAAAGGAAATAGATTATAGAAATGTCGTAAAAAGTTTTGAATTAGTGAGAATTTATTGGATTGTGCTTACTGTTACAAGAATTTATTTAGATTTTTCACTTGCAAAAACGTGGAAACAATTTAAACATAGCAAGTATGTTGAATATACAGATAATTTTGCTTGGAAGTTATTTAATTTCTATTTATTTTAATTATAAAATTAAAAGATTTTCTATTGTTTGGAATATTAATATGGATGATTGTAAAATTAATAATTGTAAATAGAATAAAAATATTTAAGATTGAAAAAAATTATGCAAAAAAATTTTTAGATAGAATATACAATTAAAAAAATTATAGTTAATAAAAAAATAAAATTATTAAAAAATTAAAGAATTGAGATTATTTATCAAAAAGTAATAAAAATATAAAAAAATAAAAAAATTGAAAAAGCTACATTAGTAAAATTTTTCTAAACTTTTATAAATGACCAAAGGAAAAATATTATTAAAGGAGAAAAAAATAAAAAAATGGGAAGAATGATTGGAATTGATTTGGGAACAACGAATAGCCTAGCTACATATATTGACGATAATGGAGAAATACAGTTTATAAAAAAATGAGTATGGAAATATTTTTGATTCCGTCTGTTGTGGGAATTGATGAAAATGATGCAATAATTGTAGGAGAATTGGCAAAAGAGAAGAATGATGAATGCTGGGGAAACTGCGAGTAATTTTAAAAAGAAGAATGGGAACAGATGCAAAAAATTAAAGTTAAAAAAATAGAACTTTTGATGCACAAATGTTATCTTCATTTGTTTTTGAAACATTTAAAGGAAAAATGCAGAAAAAAACAGTTAAATGAAAAAAATAAATAGGGCGATAATAAGTGTACCTGCATATTTTAACGATAAACAGCGCAGAGATACAAAAATGGCAGCAGAATTGGCAGGACTTACAGTAGAAAGACTTATAAATGAACCAACGGCTGCGGCATTGTCACTTGGAAGCAATATTTTAAATCAAAATTTAAAGTTTATTGTTCTTGATTTGGGTGGTGGGACATTTGATGTTACTTTGCTTGAAACATTTGAGGATATTATGGAAGTGCTGTCAATAAGTGGAGATACAATGCTTGGAGGAGAGGATTTCACCACTAAAATTTGTGAAATTTTTTTGAAAAATATCAAGTTATCAATAGCAGATTTGAGTCGTGATGAAAGAACAAAATTATACACAAAAGCAGATAGAGCAAAAAAATTAATAAGCTTGAAGAATGTAGAAATCGAGATGGAAATTAAAGGAAAAAAATATAAATCAGAAATTACACAAGAGAATTTTAGAGACTGTAAAACCATTGCTTGTAAAAATGAAAGTTGCGATTGATAAGGCTCTGCAAGATGGAAATACAGATGCTAGGGAAATTGAAAAAGGTTATTTTTAGTTGGAGGAGCAGTAAAATTAGGAATTATTGAAGAATTTGTGGAAAAAAATATTTTTCATAAAAATGCGTGGAGAAAAAAATCTATTTTAATAACGATGATTTTTATTGAAAATAATAAACTAGTATCAATAGCAGCAGATCGATACAGTTGTGGCTTATGGTGTTGGAATCGCAGTTGGAATGAAGGAAAGAAACAAAGTATTTAAAGAGAGAATTCTGACTGATGTGTGCCCATTTACTCTAGGAACAGAAATCGTAGGAAGACGATTCGCACCGATTATTCCTAGAAATACCACAGTTCCCACAAGTAGAATCTGAATATTTTTTTACACAATAGAAGACTATCAAAGTCAAGTAACTGTCGGAATTTATCAAGGAGAAAAGCTTTGAACATAGATGATAACTTATTTTTGGGAGAATTTTTACTAGATGTGCCACAAAACTTAGCAGGAAAAGAAGCCATAAATGTGAGATTTACTTACGATATAAATGGTATTTTTGGAAGTAGAAGCAAAAAGTTGTGAGTACAGGAGTTAAAAAAAGTAAATTAATTATAAATGGTGATTTATCAGAAGAAGAAAAAAACGAGAAAAATAAAAATGCTGGAAGAAATAAAAAAATCCAATCTGAAAAATAAAAAAATAAGGATAAACTGCTGCTTGAGAGAGCAAATAGAATTTATGCTGAAATAGTGAATACAGAAATTAGAAATCATATTTCTGAATATTTAGAAAAATTACCAAAAAAATTGTAGTAACAGGCGACAGAATCCGTATTCAAAAAGACAAAAAGAGTTTTTCAGAATTTCTTGACAAAAATTGATCCTGAAATTAATGACATGAGTGTAGAAGATATTTTGAAAGATTTTGAAGATGAAACGGAAGAGGAAGATACGGAAGAGGAAGATGAACTGGAATTTTGGAATTAGAAAAATAAATTTTAAAAATATTGTGTTTACTGAGATTTGTGGACTTTTATAAATAATAAACGTAACTTTTTATAAGGAGAAAAATAATTATGAAAAATAAAAAAATTGTTGAAAATATTTGGGTTGTCAATTTTGGCAGGAAATATTATGAATGCAGAATACATAAAAAAGAAATGGAGAAATTTATTATCAGGGACTGGAATGAAGAAAAAGCCAAGAATATTAAAAAAATATAGATAAAAAAATCATTTGAAATATTGGAAAATGATTTTTGCAAAAGATAAGAATAATCTTTATTATCAAGGGAAAAAGATTGAAAAAGATAGATCCTAAAAAGTGCTAAAATATTTGGAAGTCATTTTGTAAAGGATGAGAAAAATTGTTTTTGATGCTTATGAAAAAAAGGAATTGAAAGATGTGGATACAAAAAAACGCTTAAATCGGTTGGAGATTATTATTTTTAAAGATAAGAACAATGCTTATTTTGATATGAAAAAAATTGATGAAAAAAAGTTGATTTGGAGACATTTGCTTATTTGGACTATTTTTATGCTAAAGATAAGAATAATCTGTATTTTTTTATGGACAAAAAGTGAAAGGTGTAAGTCCAAACAATTTTAATTTTTTTGACTTTGTTAAGCAGTGTTCCTGACAATATCATTAAAAGCGGAAATGATTTTTTTATCTTGTTTATGAAAATAATTCGAATGAAAAAAATATATGCGAAAAAAATGGATTTCCCAATCGACAGGGATACTTTTTGAAAGTTTTTCCATGAGAGTTTATAAAGATAAAAAAATAATTTTTATTATTATGATGATACTGATGATATAAAAAAAGGGAAAAAAACACTTATTAAATTTAAAAAAATGAAGGCTGATATAAAAAAACACTTAAATTTTTGAAGGGAAAAAAATGGCGAAAAAGTAATGAATATATAAAAGATGAAAAAGAATGTCTATTATGTGGATGAAGAAAATGTAGAAATAAAAAAAGATAGAAAATGCTGATTATAAAACTTTTCAAGTTATTGAATACTTATATGCAAAGGATAAAAACAATGTTTATTATCAAGGAAAAAAAGTTAAATAATGTTAATCCAAATTACTTTAAAATTGTAGACAATGAGATAAAATATAATAATGAATTTTTATAAAATTGATGAAAATATGAATCTTATAAAAAAATGGAAAGAGAATAAAAAGTTGATAAAAATAAAAAAAGGAGCAAATATTATGAAAAGAAAAAAAGTTTACTAAAAAAATATTGGTTTTATTTATTTTAGCAGGGAACTATCGCAAATGCCGAGTATTTGAAAAAAAGATGGAGAAGTTTATTATGAAATGCCATATTTTGAAATCAAGTCGAAAGTGAAAAGGTGCGGATGCGAAGACTTTGGAAAATGTTGGAGAAGATAATATGGAAATAGATGGCTTTTTTTGGAAAAAGATAGCAAGAATACTTAAATAAGAAATCATATTTCTGATTATTTAGAAAATTATCAAATGGTTGTAGTAACAGGCGATAGAATCCGTATTCAAAAGGCGAAAGAAAGTTTCTCACAGTTTCTTGATAAAATTGATCCTGAAATTAATGATATGAGTATAGAAGATATTTTGAAAGATTTTGAAGACGAAATGGAAGAAGAAGATATGAAAGAAGAAGATGAACTAAAATTTTGGAATTAAAAAAATAATTCTTAATTATGAAGAAAAATAATTAAATATTTAAATTTTAATGATTTTGAAATTACAAAAAAATGAGGTAAAAATATATTAAGAAAAAAATAAAAAAATATTTAAAAAGAGGGAGTAATAAAAATGTCAAATTTGAATAAAGAAATTGTTAACGAGATTTTAGAAAGAATAAAAGGGATTTTTTTGAAAGAAATTAGGGAAAATAATGTGGAACTTAATATTAAGCCACTTCGTCATGCAAAACTTTTTGGATAGAGAGAAATTTCCTTGACAGAGAGTAAAGTGGGAGGATTTCCGTATATTCCGATTGGAGAAAAGAGCACCGATGTTTTATGATGCATTTTCAGATTGTGAAGATGATGATGAAGATGGAAATGAAACAATGGCTCTGTTTGCTCAAATTAATTGTGAGGATTTAAAAGGACTTGAAAATTTTCCTGAAAAGGGGCTTATTCAAATTTATATGCAAGGGGATACAGATTTTGAAGTTTACAATGAAGATGACTTGAAAGTGATTTATTATGAAAATATTGGGGAACATTATAGCGAAGAAGAATTGAAGGAGATTTATAATCCAAAAAATTTGATTGTGGAGATTTTCCTTTTGGAGAAACGCTTGGAAGAGAGATTGGGTATGCATTGGAATTTTTCTTCGATGTATAATATTTCAGAGATAAGTGAGGAAAAAAACAGGAAAAAAATATCTTGAGACAACTTTGGAAAAAAATGAATTTAAAATTGTCGGAAAAAGAAAAGGAAGATATATTTTTAAAGGTAGAAGATGACATATTCTATAATTTTAAATGGAATGAGTATATTGACAAAAAAATATGGAAATAGTAGATGAAAAGGCGTGTGGAATTGATTCAAGAACGCATTGTGGTGGATATCCTGATTTTTTTCAAGGATATGACCCTAGAGAAAAGGAAGGAGAAAAAGAAAAAAATATGATACGGTTCTTTTTCAGTTAGGAAGTGATTTGTCTAAAGATGGAGATTGGAGAGCTTTAATTTTTTTGATGCTGGATTTGTGAACTTTTTATTAATAGTGAAAAAAATTGAAAAAAATAAAGATTTTTTTCAGATATTTTTGTTGATGTTCAATGTGGTTAATATTTTTTTGAATGATAAAGGGAAATATGAGCATTTATCAAAAAGAATTTAGATAAATCTAACATTAAAATAAAAAAATTAAAAAAATAAGGAGCGAATATGAAAAACAAAAAAATCTATTAAAAAAATATTGATTTTATTTATTTTAGCGGGAACTATCGCAAATGCTGAGTATTCGAAAAAGGATGGAGAAGTTTATTATGAAATGCCATATCTTGAAATTAAATTGAAAGTGAAAGGTGCAGATGCAAAAGACTTTTTGAAAATTTGGGGAGAAGATAAGATGAAAAGTTATCGGCTATTTTTGGGAAAGATAGCAAAAATGTTTATTTTTCTTGGGAAAAAAATTAAAAGATGTTTCAACTAAAAAAATTTGAAATTTTGGATGAAAAAGTATGTTAAGGATTACAAAAAATTTGTATAATCTTAAAAACTGATTCACTTTCTTTTTTTCTCAATTGATGAAATAAAACCGAAAAAAAGTGTCGATTGATGGACTTGATGTGAAAAGTTTTTAAGGTTTTAGAAAATAAAAAAACTTCTTTAACAGACTATTATACGGATAAAAAAATAGCGTTTATTTTCATAAAAGATGATTTGAGAAAAAAATAACTGGAGCGGATAAAAAAATTCTTTTGAAATTTTGGAGGAATATATTGCCAGAGATAAAAAAATAATGTTTATTCTAAAGGGGAAAAAGCTAGGAAAATATAGATATTAAAAAGCTTTTAAATATTTTGAAGATGGGCTAGCAAAAGATAAGAACAGAGTTTTTTTATATTGAGGATAATAAAAGATGTTACAGGAGTAGATGCGAAAACTTTTTGAAAGAATGGGAGAAACTTATTATTTTAGAGATAAAAATAATGTCTTTTGCTTTAAAGGATTATAATCCTTATGATTTGGAAATGTTGAAAAAAATATTGATAGAAATAGTTTTAATACTTTGAGTAAGGAAATTGGAAAGGATAAAAATGGAGTTTATTATTTTTGGAGAAAAAAATAGATGGAATTTCTTCAAATAATGCTAAAAGTTGTTGAAGCGTTGGGAAATAGCGACTATATTCTTCAAAGTGGCAATGACCATTATTTGATGACTGTAAATGAAAAAGGATTCAGATAATAATGAAAGATTTGAAACAAAGAAAATAGATAGACTTGAATATTGATTTTTGATACATTTAAATATTTTTGAGATGTCTGATTTGTATAAAGATAAAAAAATAGTTTTTATTATCATTCAGATAGTGACTTGAAAAAAATTAAAAAGCGACATTGATGTTAAAAAGTGCTGAAAAAAATGATTAAATTGCGTGATTTTATAAAGGACAAAAATAATATTTATCATTTTTCTGATGGAAAACTTGAGAAAAATTAATTTGAAAATCGATGTAAATAATTTGGAATACTTGGATGATGGAAATTCTACTTTTTAGTAATTATTTGAGAGATGGAAAAAAATGTTTACTTTGTGAATGATGAAGGTGGAAAAAGTAAAAGATTGTGAAAAAAATGTTGATAAAAAAACACATTTAAAGTTGTAAACGGAAATTATGGAGTGGATAGTAAAAAAATGTTTATTATTTGGGAGAAAAAAATTGGATTTTTGTAGGGACTAGATGGACTTAAAAATCTTTAATGAGGATTATTTGAAAGATAAGAAAAAAATGTTTATGAAATTTCTGTAAATGATAATGATGAAGTGAAAGTAAAAACCGATTAAAAAAATCTTAATATTGATGTGGCAACTTTTGAAGATATTTTTCGGTGGATTAAATTACAAAGATAAAAATGCTGTTTATTATGAAGATAACGATGGAGATATTTCTTTGAAAATATTAAAAAGGAGCAGATCCGGCTACATTTGAGTTTGGAATTATTTCAAAAGATAAAAAAATAGTGTTTTTATTGGAAATCAAAAGTTGGAAGGCATGAGTTCTAAAAGGATTTGAAGTATTAAATGATAGTTTAGATTTTGTGAAAGATTATAAGAATGTTTACTATTTGGATAGAGAAAGTGATGGGATTACTTATAAAGTAAAAGTTTTTAGATACAAAAAGGAGTTGACATTCCGAGTTTTTGAATTTCTTGGAGATTCTTATAACAAATATTACAAAGATAAAAAAACAATATTTATTTTTTTGAATGATAAAGATGATAAAATGGAATTTGAAAAAAATTAGTTGGTGCGAATCCGAAAAACATTTGAAATTATTGACGATTATTTTGCAAGAGATGATAAAAAAATGTTTATTTCTTTAATAAAAAAAGTGATTGGAGTAGATGTGAAAACTTTTGAAGAAGTTGGTTATGATATTATAAAAAGATAAAAATGGTTTACATATTTTAATAGATTCTAATGAAACTGAAATAAAGGTAAAAAAAGCTTTTGAAAGCAGATGGAATTGACTTGAAGACATTAAAGAAATTAGATAATGGTTATTTTAAAGATAAAAAAATAATATTTACTATGGATTGAGTGGCAATCTTTATAAAATAAAAAAATGCTGATTTACAAACATTTGAAGTTTTAACTTCACCTTACAGCAGTTCTGTTTATTTTGCGAAAGATAAAAAAATAATGTTTATTATAACAGGGAAAAAAATTGGATGGAATTGTTCCTAATGATTTTGAGCAGATACAAAGTTATTTTTATAAAAAGATAAAAAAATGGAATTTATAAATTTGAAGAAGGTGAAAATGAACAAGATCTAAAAAATAACTCCAATTAATGCAAAAATAGATTTTAAAAAAATCTTAAAGAATTAGATTGGAAGTATTTTTGGAGATGATAAAAAAATATTTATTATTTTTGATGAAGATAGTTTTAAAAAAAGTAGATAAAGCAGATATAAATTCATTTGAACGAATAGATTTTACTGCCTTTTTTTAAAAGATAAAAACAATGTTTATTACGAGGAGAAAAAAGTAGAAGGAATAGATATGAACAGTATCGAAGTAGTAAATGGAATGTGTATAAAAGATAAAAAAATAGTGTCTTTTATGAAGGGAAAAAAATTAAGAAATATCAGTCCTAACAATTTTTAATATTTTTTTGACGGTGGAATTTCATATGATAAAATTTTTGGTTGACAAAAATGGATCTTACAAATTGATGGAAAAATGAAAAATCAAAAAGATAAAATAAAAAAATAATTCCACTTAACAGCAAAAAAATATTGACTTAAAAACTCTTGAAAGAATTGAATCTCCAATGGATAGTTCTAATTATTTTAAAGATAAAAAAATGGAGTTTATTTTTGAATGGAGAAATTTGTGAAAATAAATGGAGCGGATATAGATAGTTTTGAAGTGACAATGAGTGGAAAATATGGAAAAGATAGGAATAATGTTTATTTTGAAGGTAAGAAAAATGGAAGGGAGAATCCGAAGAAGTTTGAGGAGGAGATGGAGATTAAATAATAGGAATTGCTTTGTTTGAATTGCTAAATTTTGGAATAAAAAGGAGAGTTATTGTGAACATTAAAAGATATTTGTTAAAAATTCTGCTTTTACTTGTTTTGGTAGGGAGTGTTGCAGAATGCAGGGTATTTTAAAGAGAAAAAAATAAAATTTATTTTTATTGACACAATAGAAAGATTCTGAGAAAAAAAGAAGTTGTGAAAAAAATATTGATTTTAGGACTTTTAAAAATTTTTGAAGAGAATGATAATTTTGCGAAAGACAAGGATAATGTTTACTATAAGAATAAAAAAAGTTTGGAAAAAATGTAGATGTGAATTCTTTTTCAGATTGAAAAATCCTTTTATTGTAAAAAGATAAAGATAATGTTTTTTTATATTACAAATAATGAAATTATAAAAATTAAAGGATTTAGTCCAGAAAAAAAGTAAAGTTATTGTTCAGTTTTACGTACCAACTATACTAATTAATAAAAATGGTATTTATACTTTTGATAAATATGAAAATGGAGAAATTACGATAAAATCAATAAAAACCTGCAGAAATAGATATGGATACTTTGAATGTTGTTGATGGAGAGAATATGGCGATGCTTTTTGTATTTAAAAAGATAAAAAAATAATGTCTATTTTATTAATTATAAAGAAAGTGAACAAAAAAATTTTTAGATACTGATATCGAAAATGCAGAAGAAACTGAGAATAATAACTATAGTATTGATATTGAAATAAAAAAATTAGAAGGAGTTGACAGTAATAGTTTTTGAAATAGATTCTATATATGGAAAAAGATAAAAAGAATTTATATTTTTTTTAACAAAAAAATAACAGGGTAAATCCTAAAAACTTTTTAAAGTTATTGGATCAAATAAACTTATTATCAAAAGATGATAAAGGGGTTTATTATCTTGGAAGAGAAGAAGTGAAAAAAATCCAAAAATGCTGATATAAATAAAGCTTTTGAAGAAGTATCGAAAAGAATATTATCGAGATAAAAAAATAATGTTTATTATTATGATAATTATGATGGCGATGTAAAAAAAGTTAAAGGGGCAGATGCAAAAAAACTTTTGAAGCGATAGAAGGTTATGCGTTAGGAAGAGATAAAAAAACGCTGTTTATGACAGAGGGAAGGCGATAAAGGGATTAGACCCTGTGACATTTGAAGATTTGAACGGAGATTTTTATAAAGATAAAAAAATGGAGTTTACTACGAAGGAATGCTAATGAAAGGGATTGATTCAAAAATCTTTTGAGCCATTCGTAAATTATACACATGTAAAAAGATAAAAATGGAATATATTCCTTTTATCAAAAAGAAAAATGAAGTTGTTGTTGAAAAAGTTGAAATTTCTCCAGAAATTGATTTAAAAAAACTTTACAACCTATCGAAAATTATTCTGAATATTCAAAAGATAAAAAAATAACGTTTATTATCATTTCAAAAAAATAGAAGGTGCTGATATAAAAAACTTTTTGAACCTGAAGGGTATTCTATTGGAAAAAGATAAAATGGGAGTATATTATGAAACTCGTAAAAGTAAATGGAGTGGATGTAAATAAACTTTTGAAGTTTTTGAAAAATGATTTTTTTAAGGATAAAAAAATAATGTTTATTATAAAAAAATAAAAAGTTAGAAATATTCAAACCTAAAAACTTTGAAGTAATAGACTATTCTTTAGTAAAAGCAAAATGAAGATTTGTACTATTTTACTGAAGATGGAAATAATAACACAAAAATTTGTTCCATTAGAAAGTAAAAAAATGTCGATATTGATACTTTTCAAATTCTTGATGATGATTATGCAAAAAGATAAGAATAATGTCTATTACAAAGGTAAAAATTTTTAAGGAAGCAGATGTAAAAAACTCTTGATAAACATTATAATGAAAAATGATAACGGGTACAAAAATAAGGGATAAGAAAAAAAGTGTATAAAAACAAAAAAATGATATTTTTTTGCAATTGACTTTTTGAAAATATGATATAATTAAATTGTTAAAAACCCTAAGGGAAAAAAACTTTTGTATTAAAGTAAAAAAATATTGGCAAATTAAACTGGAGTTTTCCAGTTTTTTGTTATAATAATTTTAATGAGTTCCAATAACTCATACTTTAGTACAAAGGAGGTTTAGAAACAGTGAATAGCGATGAACTTATTAGACTTCTAGTTATTATGTATATTATTTACAGATTAACTAGATAGTCGAAAAAAATCTCAATTTCATCTCTGCCTCTACCCTTAGGGGAGTTAAATTATTCAAATTATTAAAAATTAACAATTTTTCTACAAGCCATAAAAATCCTTTTCCCATTCGTATATCTGAATCCCTAAAATGATTCCCCTCATTCCATTCCAAGACACATTTTTCCACATCTTCAGAATTTCTCAAAATCTCAAAATATTCCCTTATATTATCCCCAATTTTCGATAAAACCTGATGTTTAGTCTTTTCCTCCAAATCCCCAAGACTCAAATAAACATTTTTTGCCAAAATCTCATTATTTTTTACAAACTTAATCCAATCCTTATACCAAACCGACGGCGAAGATCCAACTACTCCTGCAAAAATATCTGTCTGATACCCGCTCCACAACGAAAACAATCCCGCAAGTGAATATCCTCCTAAAACATATTTCACATTATTTCCTTGAATATTCACAAGTTTTACCAAATTTGGAATCAATTTTTCCTTTATAAACTCTAATGTTTTACCAGCTCCATCGCCAAAAATTTCCCTTTTCCACGAAGAAGTGGCATTTCCCAAGGTGTCAGTTCACTGTTCCAGTCCTCTATTTTGAAAGCCACCAAGCCAAAAATTTTTACCTGTATTTTTCAGAAATATATTTCACTTCATTGTCTAAAAAGTTGCATATCATGCTCATCAACAGGCTGTATTAAAATATATTCTATCTCTTTATTTTCATTTGTATATAAAATACATTCTTTTTCTTCTATTTTTGAAATTTAATTTTTTTCATATTTGCTCCTTTTTTTATATTTTTTTGAATATTGAATTTATTTTAAATAAATTTTTGATTAATATAATTAATTATAGCATATGTTTTTAAAAAAATTTTATTCAATTTATTTATACTATTTTTATAATTTTTTTTCTTTGATTAAAAAAATATTTAATTTTTAAATTATGGTAAAAATAAACTAAAATATTTGATAAAAATCTGAAATTTTTTTGTAAACTCTATCAACAAAAAGAATATTTATAGAGAGGATAATGAAATGTTTAGAAGGAAAAAAAGAAATTTTTTTATGTTGGAAAAAGTTAAAATTATTATTAATGAATCAACCCTTGACGTATTTAGAAATACAATCTATTATGTAGATATGCAAGATGCTCTGTGTATTAAAAGGTGTTCCGTTTATTACCTGTGATATTTATGAAGATGAATTTTCCGACCATTTAATTGCTCAGGTGGGACTGGAAGATGACGAGGAAAAACGATATATTACCAAGTATAGCGGAACTGAAAAAAATAAAAAAATTGTTTGCTTTATTCAGTTAGATGAGCATATAATGAGATAAAAACTGTTGAACTGCTCAGAATTATGTACAAAAATATTCAAATGGAGGTTATTTTTTTAATGAATATAGAAATAGCACAAATATGTAATATTGTATTGGCCACTAAAAGTGCTTTGAAAAAAAGAAATAGGATTAGATATAAGCCCATATATTATGAAAAAGTTGAATTTATATTTTTTTAATAATAAAAAAATATAAGGCTAAAAAGTGTTGAGGAATGGTTTGATTATTGTATTGATAGAGGATTACAAAAATATTAAGTTCTTAATTCCTCTACCTATAAAAGATAGTAATTTTCTTAATTTTACTAATATAAGTCAAAAGCTTTAGTATAGTCTGCTTTTTTTGACAATAAATTAGTTACTTATTTTACTCCAAAATGGGAAGATTACAATAATGAATGGTACATTATTTACACAGAACATGAATGGAACCTCCTCTAAAAAGCAAAAACCTAAATTTTATGATAATACAGAAGATTTTAAAGATGTATTGAATAGAATAGCAATTTTAGTGATAAAATTAATTTTTCAAAATTTTTGAAATATCTTTAGAAAAAAAGTCTATTAGTATTTTTAAATGGCGAAAAAGATTGAAAAATATACAAAAAAACTTTTTATGGAATATATTTTTCTGAATTACCCAAAAATTAATAAACTCCTTTTTTATGCCTCAGATATTTCTGACGTTTTTTTGTGGAATGGGTTCCTGGAATGACAGCCCTCCTTATTATGCACACGAAAAAAAGGGCTTGAAAGTGAATATGACAGTCTTACGGAAGAACTTTTGACACAAATTAGGCTTGCTCTTTTATATTCTGTAAATGAGTGGTAAAAATATAATAAAATTATAATGGAGGATTTATGAAATTTTTTTCAAAATATACTTATTATTGTAGTTGTAGTAACAATTATTTTTCTAATAAAAAAATTAATGGTAACAAAAAATTGGAAAAAAATTGAAGTTGATGATGAATTGAAAGAAAAAAATTAAATAAATTAATAAAAATAATACATTATATCTTTTTATAAATTTGAATAAAAATAAAAAAAGTAAATTAGTAAATCAAAAAAATACGGAGGATAAAAAAATGAGTATAAGTTTTTATGTGAAAAAAACAAGAAAAAAATTTTTTTAGGTTATAAAAGCCGTTTTTAAATGTTGAAACTGCATTGAGTTTACTTGATAAGGAGCTTTTATACCTACAATACTGGAAATATTGATATTAATGATTTGCTGTTATCTCCAGTTTCTAATTATCAGTGTCTTTTAATAGGAGATGGCAAGGAAAGTTCAAGAGGGTTTGAGTTTATCTTATGACACAAAAAATATAATAATTATGTTGTGAGGATTTTTACGCCATCATCTAGGGAAGATTGGCTTTTTGGCATTGGAATATATAAAAGCATTGGCTAAAGAATTTGATTCGGAGATTTTTGAATGAGAGAGTGAAGTTTATACTGCTGGTAACATTGATAAATTTGACTATGAATCAGATATACTTTATGGAATAAAAAGTAATTACAGAAAAATATAAAAAGCGGAGAATCAGATACTTATCTTATTTTTTTGGTACAACTAGACCTGTTTCTTTCAATGAAGAAATGGTAGATGAAATAAATAATTCAAATAATCCTATAGATACTTTTTTTCAAGAATAGTAAGAAACATTCAAAAATTTAGATGCTTATTCGGCAAATCAACGTTTTCTATAAAAAAATGATGAAGAAGGAAAAAAATTATGGGCGCTTATAGTCTGACAGAAAATGTTAGAACAATTCTTCCATATAAACCTAGTGTTGAATTTCATAATTTAGATATCGTTAAAAAAATGATGATATAGCTTTTTGGAATATAGGTTTCGTTACTATTAATGGAGATGAAAAATGATCCAAACAGTTATCAAGTTATTGGTCAATTAGATTATAATGATTTTTATAAAAAAATTACCAAAAGATAAGTATCGTTTTATTGACGCTTCATACATTCTTGTTGAGCCGTTAAGTAAAGAAGAAATTTTAGGATTTCTGGAAATATTTGTTAATTAAAATAAAAACGACTTTAAAAATACCATTTCTAAAAAAATGAAATTAGGAGGAATAAAATGGATAAAAAAATCGTAAAAAAATGGGGTTATATTTTTGATGAAAAAAATTAGATATGTTAATTCCTAATATTCCAAGGCAGAAAAAAATTTGTAAAAAAATATTTTTTTGATTTTTATCATTAATATTTTTTTATCATTGCTCTAATGCAATTATATTTTTTTAGATAAAACTTCCCCAAAACAAATAATATTTTTTTGATTTATAGTGGAGGTTCAGTTTTTTTCTTTTTATTTTTTTGTCTATTGTCATAAAAAGCAAATATTTATTTCATCGAAAAAAATTGAAACAACTTGAAGAAATGACATTGCCATATGAATTTGAAATTCATCCACTAAAAGATAATTCATATTTTTTTATGTATTATATTATTTATTATGTTTATTACAATACAATTGTTAAAAAAATTTTTACATCAAAAGATATTTTTTTCGTTATTTTTATGATTATAACAATTGCCGTCAATTTTAAAGCTTTTTTTGGAAAAATCTCAAAAAAAGAAAAATATTCTTTAATTATAAGTGGAAGAATTATAAAATTATTATACGAAAATAATGAAATAGAATTTATAGAAATTGATAATATCCGTTATGCCAAATTTTATGCGGCTAATGCTGGAAAAAGGCAGAAAAGAAAGAAATCCCACTTTTTCAAATTTTTTTGATAAAGAAGAAAAAAATTTGTAGAAATGTCTATTAAAAGCAAATGATTATTACTTGCTGAAAAAAATATTTTACAAAAATATAATGTAATGATTGTTGATTTATATGATTATTTCTAAGAGTCTTTATTATTTTAGAAATAAAAAAATTTTTTTAATTACAAAATTAAAAAAATAAGGAGAAAAAAATAAAATGCTTATTTTTTTATGTTGGTCTTGCAACTGGTAATACTTATTATCAGTATCACAACGATTATCTATTTAATAACAAGAAAAAAATACAATGGAATGTTTTTACATAGAAAATGAAATTTTTATACCTAAACTCTATGCCTACAAAAAAAGATTCCACTTTCTGATATTGATTACATAGAATTTTATTGCAGTCGTTTTTCGTAATAATTGCAGAGGATTGATAAAGATTCATACGATAAATTCAAAAAGTAGTCAAACGATTTTTCAGACAAGTAAATTTACATTTTTTTGTTACTGAACAAATGGTTTTAGATGAAATTAATAAATTGACACCTATTTTTGAAGGAATATTCAATACCGTACACTATTAATTATAAGTGAACTACTCCCGCTTTTTAGAAGTGGGAGCTTCTTGGGAAAGTATCTGCTTCTGTTAGCCAAACATATTTACCAAAGGCTCTTCAGGGCAGTCCCTGCCCTGATGTACGAGTATTATACCATATAATAATTATTATTTCAAGTTATCTCCCTCTTGTAGAAGAGGGAAACTTCTGCTAGATATTGTTAAATTTTGAATATTATTGTTATAGAATTTTAAGAAATTTAGTTCTATTTTATTTATTCAAAATTTATTCAAAATAACAAATTTTTATACTAAAAAAAGGAAGTGTTTTAAATGGGAATATATGAAATAATTATAGGAACAATGTTTATACCATTTTTATTTATTTTTATCAATATTTTTTTCTTTATCATTAAGAAAAAGAAACATGCAAAAAAATTATATCTGCTGAAATTAGTGACGACTTAAAAGACTTAAAAACCACGAGAATTTTTTTATAATTTATTAAAAATGGAAAGAACAGCAAAAACCAGTTTACTATGCAGAAATTTTTTTGTTGACAATAGATACCATTTATATCTTATTCAGTGGGTATGCTGAATATCTAAAAAAAGTTAAAAATTTTGCACAAGAGTTTCCTGATTTTCCAATAAATCCTATGTTATTTGTATTCATTAAATTTGGTATCCCAATTTTCTTATGGTTTATTATACTTTTTCTATTATTATTTGCATTATTTATGAAAAAGAAAGAAAAATAAAAGATTAGCCAAAATGCTAGATAATTTAGAAAAAAATACAGATTTTTAAATTATGCAAAAGAAGATTTTATCAACTCTGAGAAAAATAGTTAAAACTGGAATGGTCGCACAAAGTGATTTAAAAAATTGGAAGCAGATATTTATTTTCTGTCTATCCAGCATACATAATTCCTTATCCTTGGATTTCTGATATAACAATTGATAGAGTTTATAATCGTGGAGGAAGTTATTCATCTTTAACTTTTATTTTTTTACTAAATCTTTTAAATCTGAGAAATTATTTTTTTGCTAAAAAGGAAGTTGCTGAAAAAGGTTAGGGATTTTATTTTTGGGAAATGAAGATTTTCATTAGATTCTTCTTGTTTCTCTTATTCATCATTCATTTATTTTTATAAATATGGCTATTATTTGCTTTATTTTTTTCAAAAATTTACAAAGATAATATTTTTTTGATATAATTAAGTTACATAATTTTTTTAGAAAGTGAGTGATAAAAAAATGGATTCACAAGAGATAAATAAATTTATAAAAGGAAAATGTTGATAAAATTTATGATGAAATGGTAAAAGTTAGAAGAACTATTCATGAAAAATCCTGAACTTGGGGATGAAGAGTTTGAAACAAGTAAATTGATAAAAAGATTTTTTTGACAGAAAATGGTATTGAATTTTTTTGAAGTTATAAATACAGGAGTTGTTGCGACTATTTATAATGATAAGGAAAAATATGGAAAAATAAAAACAGTTGCTACTCGTGCGGATATTGATGCATTGCCGATTTTTTTGAAGAAAATGATGTTGACTATAAATCTAAAAAAATACTGGAAAAAAATGCATGCTTGTGGACATGATGCACATACAACTATTCAGACTTGGAGTGGCAAAGGTTCTGGCAGAAAATAAGGATAAATGGCATGGAACTGCGAGATTTTTCTTCCAGCCTGCAGAGGAAACTTCTGGGGGATCAGATAGAATGATAAAAGCTGGAGCATTGGAATTTGAAAAGGAAAAAGATAGAAAAATAAATGCTTTTTTTGCATTGCACATGGCTCCAGAAATAGAACTTGGCAAAATTGGATTAAAATATGGAAAGGCACACGCTTCATCAGCAAGAATACATCTTACAATAAATGGAGTTTCAGCTCATGCCGCATTGCCTCACAAGGGAATTGATGCAATTTTAATAGGTGCAAAAGTTATGGAATATCTTCAATCTATTGTCAGCAGAAGAATTGATCCAAGAGAAGAGGCTGTAATTACAATTGGGGCATTTAATGGAGGTTTTGCTGATAATGTTGTCTGTGACAAAGTAGAAATGAAGGGAACAGCTAGAACAATGTCTGAAGAAACACGAACATTTATAATTGAAACATTGGAAAGAGACTTGCCTAAATTTGTAGAAGCATTAGGCGGAACAGCAAATGTTGATATTGTACGTGGTTATGCACCTGTAATTAATAATGATGAAATGACAGAAAGAGTGGAAAATAATATTGTTGATTTGTATGGTAAAAAATGCTTTGGAACTAATAAAGCAGCCTAGAATGGATGTTGAAGATGTAAGCTACTTTTTAAATGAAATTCCTGGATGTTTTTTCAGACTGGGAACACGAGTGGAAGAAAAGGGATTAATTTACGATTTGCACCATCCTAAATTTAATATTGATGAGGAAAGTTTAAAAATTGGAATGGGATTACAATTGAAAAAAATATTTTTAGAATATTTAAAAATAAAAAAAGGAATAAGATGAATAAAATAAAAAAATAATTATGAAGTTGGGCAAAAAGCTGGAAATTGAAATAGAAAAAAATAGTATTTGGCGGCGAAGGTCTTGGAAGAGTTGATGGGTTTACTGTATTTGTGCCAATGAGCGTGCCAGGAGATAAACTGGAAATTGATATTATTTCTGTGAAAAAGTCTTATGCTAGAGGGCTAATAACTAGAATAATTGAGCCGTCAAAAGATAGAATTGAAGATTTATCCAAAGTTAGTTTTGAAGATTTTGATGGCTGTGACTTTGGGATGTTAAAGTATGAAAAACAGCTTGAGTATAAGGATAAAATGCTTGAAGAAGTTCTCACAAAAATTTCAGGAATTGATTTGGAGAATGTACAAGTTGGGAAAATTATTGGAAGTGATGAAAAGGTTAATTATCGAAATAAAACGGCTGAGCCATTTTTTAAAAAAGATGGGATTATTCAAACAGGATTTTATTCTAGAAAGTCCCACAATGTATTTTTCAGCTAAAGAAAGTCTTCTAAAAGTCAGAAATTGCCAAAAATAATCATTGATAAATTTTTTTGCAGAAAGTAAATAGTTTTTGCAGGTACAAAAAAAGGAATTTAAAGTTTTTAACGAAGTGAATAATACTGGATTTTTGAAGCAGATAATGATTAGAAATAATGAAAAAGATGAAGTTATGATAGTTGTTGTCGTAAATAAAAAAATTCGCAGTATAATCAAACTTTCAAAAAGTGCTGGAAGAAATGTATGATGAAAATGACTGCATAAAATCAATCTATATTTCTGTAAAAAAACTGAACAGAATAACGTAATTTTAGGTAAAAAAATATTCATTTATTTGGAAGCCAGTATTTGGAAGAGGAAATGGAAGGATTAAAATTCAAGATTTATCCAAATTCATTTTTCAAATTAATAAAAAAACAGGCACTTAAACTTTACGATGTTGCAATAAACTTTTTGAATGAAAAAAATAAAAAAATATTGATAAAATTTACGAAAAAAACAGTAATTGACGCATTTTCAGGAACTGGAACAATTGCGATGATGCTTTTCAAAAAAACATAAAAAAAGTTATTGGAATTGAAAGTGTGGAAAGTTCTACTCTTGCAGCAAAATTAACATCCTACGAAAATTCCATTCAAAATGTGGAATTTGTAAATGGAAAAGTTGAAAAGGAACTGCCAAAAAAATTCTAAAAAGAGAAAAATATTGGAGCGATCGTTTTTTTGACCCGCCAAGACGTGGAGTTGAAGAAATTGCCTTAAAAAAAGTGTCATAAAAAAATAAAATTGAAAAAAATTGTCTATATTTCCTGCAATCCTGCGACTTTTTGCACGGGATGTAAAGATTTTTGACTGAAAATGGGTATGTGTTGAAGAAAAATTACGCCTGTGGATATGTTCCCACAAACCGCACATATTGAAGTTGTCGGACTGCTGGAAAAACTTGGAAACTAAAAATTTCGTATAAAGAAAGTTGAGAATTTATGAAAATATACACAAAATACGGCGATGAAGGATTTACAAGGCTTTATGGCGGAAAACGAGTCAACAAGACTCACGTTAGAGTAAAAGCGTATGGAAAGATGGATGAAGTTTGCTCGTTGCTTGGAGTAATTGTGGCTGAAATTCGTGAAAATGATAAATTAAATAGAGTTTTAGGAGAAATTCGCAAAGAATGTGAAAATATTCAGCAGCAGTTGTTTGACTGTGGAAGTGATCTTGCAACACCTGACAGACTGCGAGAATATAAGCAAAAAATTGATGATGTGAGATGGCTTGAGCAAAGGATGGATGAATATATTCCCTTGCTTCCTAAACTAGAATATTTTATAATTCCAGGCGGGAGCAAGATTTTCAAAGCATGTTTCATTCGATTCGGGCAAGCACACGGAATCTTGAGAGAAAAAAATGGCCGCTGTAATTGAAGCAGGCGAAGATATAAACAAAATTGGTTTCAATATATAAATAGACTTTCAGATTATTTTTTTGTGATTGCATGCCTTGTGAATTTAAAATTGGGAGTTAATGAAACTGTTTATAAAAAAGCAAAAAAATTTTTTAAAAGTAAAAAAATGAAAAAAATAAGCAAAAAGGAGCTGATTCAAAAATGGAATTAGGAATTATTGGAGCTGGAAATATGGGAGCTCGATATTAAAAAGGTGTTACAACTTCTAATTTTCTTTTAAGTGATGATGTAGTTGTTTTTGACTTAAATAAAGAAAAAAAGTTGAAAAAAATTAGTGAAGGAATATGGCGTGAAAAAGGGCTGAAACTGAAAGTGAACTTGTGGAAAAAAAGCAACATTCTTATTCTTTCGGTAAAACCAAATATTGTACCAATAGTTTTGAAAAAAATTAAAGATAAATTGGATAAAAATACAATAATTTTTATCAATTGCAATCTGGAGTTAGCATTGACTTTTATTGAAAAAAATATTGGCAGTGATAAAAAGTAGTAAGGACAATGCCAAACACACCTGCTCAAGTTATGCAGGGAATGACAGCAGTTTCCTTTAATTCAAATATTGAAGAAAAATGAAAAAAATGTTGTCTTTAAATTGTTAAATAGTTTTGGAAAAAGTATAGAAATCGATGAAAAACTTATGCATGTTTATACTGGAATTAGCGGTTCTCTTCCAGCATATGTCTATGTGTTTATAGAAGCCCTTGCTGATGGCGGAGTTTTAGAAGGAATGCCTAGAGATAAGGCTTATGAAATTATTGCTCAAATCTGTTTTAGGTTCTGCTAAAATGATGCTTGAAACAAAAACATCCAGGTATTTTTAAAAAGATGAGGGTGACTTCTCCTGGCGGAACTACAATTGCTGCTCTAAAAGTATTAGAAGATGGTAAATTCAGAGGAACTGTAATGGAAGCAGTTAAAAGCCTGTACAGAAAAAAATCAAAAGAAATGGCACAAAAGTAAGGCCCTAATATTGACAATGCCAAATAAATGGGGTAGACTAATATTAGTATAATAATTTATTTAATTTTAAATAAAAATAAAAAAATATAAAAAAATTATAATTAATTAGGAGGACTTATGAAATACTACGTAGGAATTGATCTAGGAGGAACTAACACAAAAAATTGGACTTGTAGATGAAAAAAAGGTAATATTATTTTTAAAAACTATTGTAAAAACTGATTCAATGGAAGGATTTTCAGAAACAATTCAAAGATTGTCAAAAAAATTTTGCTTACTCAAATTGAAGGAAGCAACATCAACTTTGATGATGTTTTTATCAGTTGGTGTAGGAGTTCCAGGTCCTGTGCTAAATTCTAGAATTGTTAAATTCTGGGCAAATTTCCCTTGGAAAAAAACGGAGTTGACCTTGCACTAGAATTTGAAAAAAATCTTGGAAAGCCAGTAAAAGTTGATAATGATGTCAATGTTATCACACTTGGAGAAATGTGGAAAAGGTGCTGCTCAAGGATATAAAAAAATGTATTAGGACTTGCTATCGGAACTGGAATTGGTGGCGGAATTATTGTAGATGGAAAAACTTGTCAGCGGAGAAAAATGGGCTGGTGGAGAAGTTGGACATATAAAAATTGAACTAAATGGGAAAATTATGCGGATGCGGACAAAAGGGATGCTGGGAAGCCTATGCTTCTGCTACTGGAATAATCCGTGAAGCAAACAGCCGTCTTGCAGTAAACAAGCAAAATTTACTTTATGAAATGACAAAAAGGCAGAGAATTGGAAGCAAAAGATGTATTTGATGCCGCTAAAAGAAAAATGATAAATTTTCACTTGAAATTGTAGATTACGAAAGTCTGAAAAAAATTGGCTTTCGGTATTGGAAACTTGCTCAGCACATTAGATCCTGAAATTGTTGTAATTGGTGGTGGAGTTGCACTTTCTGGAGATATTTTATTTGACCGTGTAAAAGAAAAAAATTAAAAGATGTTGCATTCCCATCAACTCTTGAAAATTTAAAACTTGCCACATGTACTCTTGGAAATGATGCAGGGAATTTTTAGGTGCTGCTTATCTTGGAATAATGTAATAATAAATAACTTATACTATTTCCCATTTAAATATAAGACTAGTTATAAATCCTATTTGCAAGGGATAAAAGATCCCGCTGTTAGCAATTAATATAAAATCTAGTTTCTATTTTTTTAAACGGGATTTAGTATTATTTTTCTTAACAAAAAAGACTATTTTTAAAATTTTTAAATAGTCTTTATTTTTTTACTATTTAATTTTTTTCATTTTTCACATTTTAATCTATATTTTTCTAATTTATTTTTTTATTCTAATTTTTCAATTTACTTTAACTATCTTTTTTTCAAATTTTATTATTGAACCGCTTTTTGCATCAATAATAAATTCATATCTAACATTGTTTGCAATAAACTCTATTTCATAAACAGATTTTTCCATTTTTATTATCCAATTTAATTTTTTTAAAAATTAGCGGCCGCTTCTGAAACTCCAGCATGTGCCAATGCAATTTCCTTTGCTCTATTTGGTGTTATTTGTGTATCAGAAGTTTTTTTATATTAATTTTTCGGCACCAGTTTTATTTCATTTCTTTGATCAATAACACTTCCCTTGTCAAAAAAACTGACAGAAATAAGAAATATTGCTAAAAGTAACTATATAGTTAAAACTTCCTTTTTTTATTATTCTATTTATCATATCATTTTTCTCCATAAACTCTTTTTTTATTTATTACTACTTTTTTTTCTTCACTCCAATTAATTATTTTTTTCCAGTATAAATATCTATTTCAAAATTATAAAGCAACATTTCGATAATTAATTTTACCCTTATAAAATCCATTATCTTCCGTATCAAATTCAAGAACATTCGCAAATGTCGCTCAGGGAACTTTAGCTAGAGCAATCTGCTTTTGCCTTGATTACATTCACTTTTTTTCTTTCCTTTTCCAATCGGAAAAAAACTAGTAAACTGGCTAATAACATTCCAAAGTAATGTCATTTTTAAAAATCTGATTTTTCACAAGCCTGCCTCCCTTCTGTTTTAAATAATTCCTACAGTCCATTTATCTATAATTTTTACATTTTTCCTCATAGATATACAGTTACTAAAAATTTCTATATTTCTCATAATACTAGTATATTTTTTTCATTTTTACATTAATTATTTAAACTGCTTTTACTCGAGTAAATAAGTCTGATACTTTAAGTTGAGTATGTATCATTCTTTCTGACAGTTTAATAATACCATATAAACATTAAAGAAAAAAATGAGAACTTTTCATTTTTTTAGTTCTATATATCTATTAATCTGTTAATTGGCATTTCAGAGTAATAAATTTTTTTGTTATTTTTTTGTCAACTAACTCTTCCCTGTTTTTAGTTTTTATTTACAAAATTACTGTAAAAGTTGTTCCCAAGCCAAATTCACTTTCCACAAAAATTTCTCCATTATGCAGGCTCTATAATTTTTACCATAGAAAGTCCAAGTCCTGAATTATCGCCACTTTTGGATGGATCTACTTGATAAAAATCGCAGCCATATTTTATCTAGTTCATTTTTGGAATTCCTATTCCATCATCAGAAATTCTGCTAATAATTTTATTTTTTTATTTTCATCTAAAAATAATTCAACGATAACTGTTCCATTTTGCTTTCCATAGGAAATTGCATTTGAAATCAAATTTGTAAAAACTCGTATAATCATCATTTCATCAATCTTTTGCATAAATTTCTGGAACAATTTTTGTGACAAATTTTATATTTTTAAAACTTTCTGCAGCGCAAATTTGAGTTTCCACAGTCATTTCCAGCAGTCTCACTTAAATTGATATTTTTCCAGATTCAATTTCTGCTTTCCACGTTCCATACGTGCCAGAGTCAGTAACTGTGACACCAGTTTTGACATTTTTTGCCCTTCCTTTTCAATGATTCCAAAGGATCTTTGTGCTTCTTCAATTGATTTTATATGATTTTTTTCCATATTCCGACTGTGTCAGTATAACTGTAATCGGGTTCTCAATTCGTGGGAAACATCTGAAGTAAACTGCACTTCATTTTTCAAAAAGATGTCTGAAGCCTGTCAAACATCACGTCAAAAAGTATTTGCAAGAGTGTGAAGTTCATCATCGCCTTTTCCAAGGTCAATCCGCTGTGACAAGTCATTCCCCTCATTAATTTCTTCTGCAATTTTTCTAATTTTTTTAATTGGCATAAAGGCATTTTTTGTAATAATATATCCTCCAATTGCTGAAAGTATAAGAAAAAAACGGCAAAATTATAAAAAGAAATATGAATGACCGTTTCAATGGCACTAGACTGTCCAATATTAGGCATTACTCCTCGAATCCATACTTTTTCCATAACTTCCAAGATTAATCATTTTATTGTAAACATACCACTTTTTGATTATGACTTCTTACAATTATAATTTTATCATCCTTCGACTTTTTATTATCCATCTCAAATCCATTTGGAGAATTTCCATAAAGAAATTTAAAATCCTTATCATAAATGGAAATTTCTACATTCTGAATCATTGTATCAAAATTACTGTCAATTATAATTTCTCCATTTTTTTATCGTTAAATAGTCCAGCCTATGAATTACAACATCCTTTAAATAAGTTCGTACGCTTGAATGAATAATATTTTCACTTATATAAAATACAATATACAACGAAGAAATTACAAGCAGAATCATAATTCCCATATACCACAGACCTATTTTTTTAACTGTATCCAATTACTATTAACAAATCTCTTCATACCTTTTACTTTTCCTATTTTTAAATTTTTATTTTTTTATTCTAAATAATAAATTGATTTAACTTTTAATTTACTCAACTTTCAGAACATAGCCAATCCCACGAACCGTATGAATTAATTTAGGCTCAAAATCCTTATCAATTTTTCTTAAATATCTAATGTAGACATCAATAACATTTGTACCGCCTTCATAGTCATAATTCCATATATACTGTTCAATTTGCTCCCTAGATAATACTCTTTCCTTATTTCTTATCATATATTCCAAAATTGTAAATTCCCTCGTTGAGAGTTTTATTGGGACATCATCACGAAAAAAACATCGTGAGAATTACAGTTTACCGTTAAATTTGCAATTGAAAAATATATTACTTGCATTGGAATTTCCGTTTGTTGAATTTCTTCGTAAAAAGCACCCTTATTCTAGCCATCAGTTCATCAAATGCAAATGGTTTTTACCAAATAGTCATCAGGCTCCATAATCAAGCCCTTTTTACCCTGTCTTCAATTCCATCTAATGCAGTAAGCAGTAAAACTGGCGTTTTTATCCCTTTTCTCTTATTCTCTTTAAAAATCTCAAATCCATCTATTCCAGGCAGCATAATATCCGATACAATAACATCATACTCAGTTGAAAAAAATATATTCAAGCGCATCATTTCCATTAAAGCAAGTGTCAACACCATATTTTTCCCAAAAATTAATCTTTTTAACAATTATATCATTCAAATTTTGTTCATCTTCAACTACTAAAAATTCTCACAAATTTTTCACCAACCTATCTTTTTCGCCACTGTTGAAAAATACGAACTTGTCTGGTCTGTAGGAATTTACTCCATATTGAAATAGTGTCCCATTAGACAAGTAAGTGTGGCTTTCAATTACGATAACCGCATTAAAATCCTTTAAATCCATATATTTTTGTTCATCTTCAGTTGCATATCTAAATTTTTATTTCACGTCGTGAATGGGATATTTTTAGATGTAATTTTTTTCAAGATAATCATAAGTTGAATTTTCTGCAATTTTTTTATCCAGAAACGGAACAATCCTTCTATCAAAATAAGTTGTTTCATACTCAAAGAGCTTTCCCATCCAAAAATACGAATACGTGAAACCTTATAAAACGAAACATCTTCAGATACTTCAAAAAAATATCCATAATTTCCTTAATTCCACTAACAACATCCAATTCAACCAAATTAGTAGCAATATCAATATTTTTCAATTTTGTTAAGTTCCTTTGAAGTCCTAAGATTTGATAAAAATTTGTTTTTAAACCGTCCATTTTCCAAGACCATTGAATTTTTTTCCCTTTAATTTTTGAATATATCCATCCAATTCAAGCATGAAAAGCGCTTTTTCTTATTGTATCTTTAGAATACGAATATTTACGTGCCAGTTCAGACTCACTTTCTAAAAATTCTCTTGCCTTGAACGTTCCGTTTGTAATTTTTTTCCCTTATATCATTATAAACCTCTTTATATTTGCTCACAGACATATCTCCTTTCAAAGAAACATCATTTTATTATATCTCAAAAAAATTGAAAAAAATAACAATGGCTAGGATAAATAAAAAATTAATTTATAATAAAAAAACAAGGAGAACAAAACTTTCTCCCCATCTTATACTAAACCCACTTAAAAAAATAAAAAAATTCTATTTTATATTACCCTTGTAAAAAAATTAACAATTATTCTGTTGTTTAAAAATTTATAGTAAAACATTTCCATCTTCATCAATTGCCTTATAAAATTTGGTCTGATTAATTTCTTATCAACTAAAAATTTGTTCCATTCTATGCGCATTCCAGTAGCAATTCTAGCAAAGAGCAAAAAGTGGCGTAAAAAATATTTTGCGGAATATTCAAAAGTTTATATACAAATCCTGAATATAAATCAACATTTGCACAAATTTCGAAATTTTTTTCCTTTAGTCTCTTTTCCAATTTCTTTTGTAAGTTTTTTCAATATTTGAAAATAATTCAAATTCTTCAAGCGCATTTTTTTCTTTTTGCTAATTCATAAAACTTTTTCTTTAATAATACAGCACTGAGGATCCGAAATTGTGTAGACAGCATGTCCCATACCATAAATTCTACCTTTTTTTATCAAATGTTTCTTTATTAAATATTTTTTTCAAATATTCTTTTAATTTAACTTCATCGTATGGATTAGTATTTTTCTTAATATCTTCCACCATTTTTGTAACCATCGAATTTGCTCCACCGTGCATAGGTCCTTTCAAGGCTCCAATTGAGGCAGAAATCGACGAATATGTATCAGTTCTAGTCGAAGAAACCACATGAGAAGTAAAAGTTGAGTTGTTTCCTCCTCCGTGTTCTGCATGGATAACTAAAATCAAGTCTAAAACTTCAGCTTCCAATTCTGTAAATTGATTATCGCTTCTAAGCATATGAAGAACATTTTGTGCAATGCTATATTCTTCCACTGGATTATGAATGATCAAACTCTTATTAAAATGCTTGTAATTACACGCTTGATAACAATAAACAAGAAGGCTAGGAAATTTTGCAATCAAATTTAAAGATTGATCAATCAAGTTTGAAAGACTAACATCATCTGGATTTTCATCTAAAGTATAAAGACACAAGACAGACCGTTGAAGCTGATTCATTATATCCGTACTCGGTTTTCTCAATATGAAATCTTCGATAAATTCATCTGGTAAATGCTGGTATTCTTTCAAAGTACTGATAAACATTTTTAATTCAAAATTAGAAGGAACTTTACCAAAAAAAGCAATAAAAATATTGTTTTTCAAAGCAAAAGTTTTTCCTTTTTTTAAATTGAGACTACAAGTTTTTCAATAGGAATACCACGATAATAAAGTTTTCCATCTGCTGGAATTTTTTTCCGTCCTTATCGATTGAGTATCCTAAAAACAGAACCAATTTTTGTTAATCCAACAAGAACTCCTGTCCCATTTTTTTATTCCTAAGACCTCTTTTTACATTTAATTTATTATAAATGTCATCTGAAATAGAATTATTCTCAGTGAACATAACTCCCAAACTCATTAATAAAATCAGTTTTCATGTTTTTCACCAACTCCTTATTTCAGATTTTCAATAATTTTATCTGTAAATTCAGTAGTTGTAGCATTTTCCGCCTAAATCTGCTGTTTTATAACCATCAGTTAATATCTTTAAAATGGCTCTTTCAATGTTTTTAGCAAAAATCATCAAGTTTTAAATATTTTAACATTTCGATTGAAGAAAGTAGCAATGCAAGCGGATTTGCCTTATTTTGTCCTGCAATGTCAGGGTGCTGATCCATGTACTGCCTCAAAAAATAGCGATATCATCTCCAATATTAGCCCCAGGTGCAACTCCAAGTCCTCCAACAAGTCCAAATTTACTAAATCAGATAAAAATATCTCCATATAAATTCATTGTAACAATTACTTTTGAATTTTTTTCAGGATTTGTAACAAGTTGCATACACATATTGTCAATAATAAGTTCTTCTAGACTCAATATTTTTCATATTCTTTTGAAATTTCTCTTGCAATATCTAAAAAAACATTCCATCAGTGAATTTTAAAATATTTGCTTTATGAACAACTGTAACTTTTGAAATTCCATTATTTTTTTGCATATTCAAAAAGCACTTCTAATAATTCTTTCCTTCCTTTTCTCGTAATTCTTTTTCACAGCAATTGCACTAGTTTTTTTCTTCATTTTCATATTTTTCTTCACCAATATAGATTCCTTCAGTATTTTCACGGAAAATAGCCAAATCAATATTATCATATCGAGTTTCAATTCCAGGCAAATTTCTAGAAGGTCTAAAATTTGTGTACAAATCGTATTTTTTTCTAAGATACATTTATACTTCTAAAACCTTTTTCCAATTGGTGTAGTAATAGGCCCCTTTATTGCAATTTTGTTTCTTTCAACGCTTTCATAAAGACTTTCAGGTATAAGTTCTCCAGTTTTTTTCCTCAAACATCCAATCCAGCATTTTCAGTTTCAAATTCCACAGGAACTTTCGCTGCATCAAAGATTTTTTTACTAAACTTTCAGAGATTTCATATCCAATTCCATCCCCAGGTATTAATGTAATTTTTCATATTATCTTCCACTCTTTCTAAATTATTTTTATATAAATTACAGTAATTTTTAGTTTAAATAAAGAGTCTAATTTATTCGAAAATTCTTTAACTCAAAAATCAAATTAGAACTACTGTTATTCACGTTTTTAACTCAAAAATTCATCACTTGTAGCAAATTTCAAATATCCACCAAATTTTAAGATTTTTAAGTTCTCTTTTCTGAACCATTGAATTTAGCAGGAAATTCGATATTTTTAGTAAGATTTTTAACAATAAATCTTCCATTTATCAATGAATTTGGAATATCTGATAATTGTAATTCGTCATATTCATCGATATTGTTGTAATCTTCTACATTTTTCAAATTCTAGCGGTATAATTCCACTGTTAATCAAGTTTGCTTTTGTGAATTCTTGCAAATGATTTTGCGATAACAAACTTTTTATACCAAGATAAAGTGGTAATAATGCAGCATGTTCACGGCTAGAACCTTGTCCATAATTTTTCTCCACCGACAACAATTCCACCATCATTTTTCAGCTCTTTCTTTAAAAATCTGGAATAATTGTTTCAAAACAGTGTTCAGATAATTTAGGAATATTTGAACGGAATGGCAATAATGCAGCATTCGATGGACAAATATCATCTGTTGTAATGTTATCTCCTGTTTTTAAAAATAACTTTTTAGTAAAAGCGTCTTTTAATTCTTCTCCAATTGGGAATGGCTAATATTAGGGTCCCATAACAATTTTTTTACAGATTCTCTTTCTTTTTTTCGCCTCATCTTCATTAGGGATTTGGGAAAATGAAATAATTATCTGAAACTTCAAATTTTTTCTGGCTCATCAATGATAATTTCTGCCCCCAATTCTCTTGGATCTGTTAAATATCCTGTAATTGCTGATGCAGCAGCTTTGTTTCTGTACTAACTAAGTAAACTCCAGCACTCATTGTTCCACATCTTCCCTGAAGTTTCTGTTAAATGTTCTAAGTGAGATCCCATCTGTTTTTGGTGCTTGTCCCATTCCGATACAAGGTCCACACGCAGCTTTCTAGTAATCTCGCACCAGCCGCTATAAATTTAGCCAATGCTCCATTTTCTGAAATCATTTTCATAATATTACTTGAACCTGGCGATAAAACAAGACTCACATCTGGGTGAACTTTTTTCCCATCTAAAATTGCTGCAAGTTTCATAAAATCTGAATAAGATGAATTTGTACATGAACCAATTGCAATTTGATCAACTTTCAATTTTTGTCTTTTGGGAATTTCATGCACATTATCAGGACTATGAGGAAAAGCTGCAAGTGGCACTAATTCATCCAAATTAACAACTAATTTTTCATCATAAACTGCATCCTCATCAGGCAATAATTCTACAAAATCTTCTCCACGTGATTGTTTTTCCAAGAAAGTCTTTGTATTTTCATCACTTGGGAAAATTGAAGTTGTAGCTCCTAATTCAGCTCCCATATTTGTAATAGTGGCTCTATCCTCAACAGATAATGATTTTTATACCTTCTCCAGTATATTCCATTACAAATCCAACTCCACCTTTTTACTGTCAATTCTTTTTAAAAACATACAAAATTATATCCTTAGGCGATACCCAAGGTTGTAATTTTCCTCTAAGCTCGATGTTATAAACTTTTGGAACTTTCAAATAATAAAGCCCTCTTGCCATACCAATTGCAACATCAAGTCCACCTGCTCCAATTGCAAGCATTCCAAGACCTCCACCAGTAGGTGTGTGGCTGTCTGAACCAATCAATATTTTTCCTGGTTTACCAAATCTTTCCAAATGCAATCTATGACAAATCCCATTTCCAGGTTTTTGAAAAAACAATATTATGCTTTTTAGCTGATGTTTTAATAAATTCATGATCATCTGCATTTTCAAAACTTGATTGTAACATATTGTGATCGACATAAGCCACAGAAATTTCCGTTGCTACTTTGTCAACATTCATTGCATTTAGTTGTAAATACGCCATCGTTCCCGTGGGAATCTTGTGTAAGTGTTTGATTAACTCTTACGGCGATTTCGTTACCTGCTTTTTAATTCTCCTTTTTAGAAGATTTTTCAAAAATCTTGTACGTTAAACTCATACCCATTTCTTTTTCCTCCAAAACATAATTTCCTCTAATTTAATTTTTCAACTATGTATTAATTATAATACCAATCGTAAATTGTGTCAACGATATATAATATATATATATGATTGCATATATATTATATATAATGAACTACTCCCGCTTTTAAAAGCGGGAGCTCTAGGAAAGTACCTGCTTTTGCTAGCCAAATATATTTACCAAGCTCTTCGGGCAGTCCCTGCCCTGTTTTTTTATTTTCCTAATATTCCAACATCGCTTTTTCCAATGTTTTTTATATTCAGTGCCGCATTATAATCCCTATCAATTTCAATTCCACAGCATTCACATTTATAACTTCTTTCTGATAATTTCAGTTCCTCTTTAATATTTCCACATTTACTACAAGTTTTCGATGATGGAAACCATTTATCTATCTTCAAAAACTGTTTCCCTAAAAACATCAGTTTGTACTCAAGCATCCTCAAAAACATTCCCCATCCATTATCTCCTACACTTTTACCAAAATTTAATGCCTGGCTCATCCCTTTCATATTCAAATCCTCAACAACTACAGCATTATACTCTTTAGATAATTTTTTTCGATAATTTATGCAAAAAATCTCTTCGGCAATTTTTGATATACTCATGCAATTTTGAGATTTTTCGCTTTTTGCTTATACCAATTTTTTTAGAAAATTTCACTTTTCTCGATAATGATTTCTGTAATTTTTTCAATTCTTCTTCCAACATCCTAAAAATATTTTGGATAATCAGCCCTTTGGTTTTCAGAACTGACAAATAATTCAGACATTGAAAAATCAAGTCAATTACTTTATCTTTTACTAACTACCTTTTTGAATTTCTTTTTTTCAAATTCTGTCAAAACAGAAACATAATAATTTCCATTGCTATTTGTCAATGTTACTGACTTTATCTTGTAATCCTTTGGTATTTCTCTATGATATTTCAATTTTACTTTTTTCAATTTTGGCAAAACCAAATATTTGTTTTCCTCAATTCGTATCGAATTGTTCACACAATTTGTCGTGTAACTTTTAACATTATTCTTTTTAGATTTGAACCTTGGAAACTTCGTTCTTTTCTGAAAAAATTCGTAAACGATCGTTTTACATTCAATTGAGCATTTGAAAGTGCCAGACTATCTACTTCTTTCAAAAATTGATTTTCACTTTTCAAACTGGCAGGTGTAATTATTTTATTTTTTCCAGTTTCTTCATAAATTTTATTCGCTGTATACAAAAATTGTATTGTAAACAAAGCGAACACATCCAAAAAGTCTTATTTATTAATAATTCCTGCTCTTTATTTGGATAAATTCTGTATTTGAATGCTAAATTATATTTCATAAAATTACACCTCCTTTTTGATTTTTGAATATTATTTCTAATTATTTCTTTAGAAATTTTTATTATTTATAACTTCTTTTCGATATTTTATACAAAAATTATATCATGGATGTATCCTTTTTCAATAAAAAGCAATTCATCTCCCACTTGTAGAAGTCGGAGACTTCTTGCTATCTTTTGTTAAAAAAGTATTATAAATTAGGCAACTTTTCTTTTTAAAAATTCCAATATTAAGTTTTCTATAAAATGGAACAAAAAAACTGGTCTTGCTTTTTAGCTTTATTTCCAAATATTTTTTTATGCACAAATTTTTGCGATAAAAATATGAAAGAATAACACTTGCAACAACATCACTGCTCCAATGACGCATTAAATAAACACGGCTCATTCCTACTAAAAATTCCTAAGATGAATAACAGTATTTTTTTATTGCTTTACTTTTTATGATAAAAGATAAAAATCCAAATTGTTCCCCAGATAGTAATTGTATGTCCTGATGGAAAAGATACATAACTTCCTTTCCAAAATGGACTGTCTTTAATCATAGTCATGATTCCATAAAATTTATCAGGATTTATAGTTATTGATGGTCTTGCTCTTGCGAATAATACTTTCATTATATTCACTGTAATTTGAGTCGAAAAGCAAAGTAAAAATTATTGCTAAGATATATTTTTAAAAAAATTGTATTTCTGTTTATTCATAAAAAGAACGATAATAACACAACTGTCAACAACAATTCAAAGTATCCTTCTCCAAATTTAGTAATAAAATGAAAAAAACTTTTTCAGTACTTTCTGAATGACGAAAAAAATACTCGAATCTGAAATATATGATAAATGTTTAAAAAGAATTTATCTACAGAAAAAAATATAATTTGTTAGTTTCAATTGTATCACTTCTCCTTCTCTTTAAATGAAAAAAATTATTAGTTATTTAATTTATATCTTTTTATTTTTCTAAAATTAAGATATAATATTTTTTTAAGATAAGTAATATTAACATAAAAAAATAAATTTTAAAAATGAATTTAAACTGAATAAATTTTTGGAGAGGAAAAAAATAAAAAGAAAAAATGGGAAAGATATTAGTTGTTGAAGATGATAAAAATATCTAGAATTTTTGAAATTACAGGTGGAGCGGAAAAAAACCATGAAATTACAATAATTGAAAAATGGTATTGATGCTTTGAATGAAATTGATAAAAAGAGGATTTTTATGATTTGATGCTTTTTGGATTTGGGACTGCCTTTGATGGGAAGGAAATGATGTTTGCAAAAATGTTAGAAAAAAATATCAGAAGTTCCAATAATCGTTGTTTCTGCGAAAAAAATAACATTGAAGAAAAAGTTGACTTATTGAAATCAGGGAGCGAGTGATTATGTTACGAAACCTTTTGATTTTTCTTGAGACGACGCAAGAATTGACATAAATATTAGAAAAGAGAAAATTTCTGAAATCGTTTATAAAAACATTAAAAGTTAAATACGGAAAAATTATTCTGTTTATTTGGAAGAAAAAAACCTGTTTTATTGACAAAAACGGAATTTGAACTGGTTAAACTTTTGATTGAAAAATAAAGAGGAAATTGTTTCACGAGATAGAATTGTTGAAAAAAATATGGGGATGGGAGCTAGTGATAATCTGCTTGACAGTACGATGAAAAATTAGGCAAAAATTGGGAAAAGAAAAATTAAAACTGTGAGAGGAATTGGGTATATTTTAAAAAAATATGAAAAAAATAAAATTGAAAAGATAAAAGACAAAAATAATTTTTGCAAATACGATAAGTCTAGTTTTTTTATCTCATTTATAATTATATTGGGAATGACTATATTTTTTTAATTCATAAAAGTCTGTTGAAGTCTGAAACTAAAGAAATGGATAAACTTGTCTTATCTGCCATCGAAAAAAATTAAATAATGTTCCGACTGATAAATTGAAAGAGACTTACAAAAAAATTACGATTATGCCGATAAACAATATATTTCTTTTTGCGGTTGAAAAAAATGAGAATTTCATTTATTTGACAGATGACGAAAATCGTTCGGATTTTTAAGAAAAATTGAAGAGAATAAACTTGAAACAAAATGGGACAGATTTGTCTACAAAAAGAATTTACACTGTGAATAATACCAAATATTATGCGATAAGAAATTTTAAATTTATAGAAGCACATGAAATTTTGTATGTTATGCTTTTTAATGTTTGTTTTTAATCACAATTTCGATTATCGTAATTTCAAAAAATCGTTGCTGAAAAATGTGTTAAATCCTTTTGACAAACATAATTTCCCAAAAGTAAGAAATGAATGAACACAATATTGATGCACAATTAACAAAAAAACAAGAGATGATGAAATTGGAGAATTAATTGATGTATTAAACGAAACTTTTAAGAAAAAAGGAAATTATAAAAAGTCAGAAAAACATTTTCTTCTGATGTGTCACATGAATTGAAAACGCCACTTGCCATAATGAAAGGTTATTTAGATGTTTTAAAATGGGGGAAAAGATGACGAAAAATTATTAGAAGAAGCCATTGAAAATATGGATATTGAAGTAAAAAAATCTTGAAAGAATTATAAATACACTGTTTTTAAGTTCCAATCTTGAAAAAAATTACTATAAAAAGAAATTATTGATGTAAAACAACTTTTTGAAAAAAATAAAAAAAGATTATGAACTTTTGAATATCAAAAGGGAGATTTTAGTAAAATCTGATGACAATGTGAATATTTTTTTGTTGATAAAAAATTTGATTTCAGAAGTTTTGCGTGGATTGATTGACAATAGTATAAAAATATTCTATTGGAAATATTGAATTAATTGCCAAAAGAAAAATGATATGGTCAAAATTATTGTAAGAAATTATGGAGAGGAATTCCTGAAGAAGAAAAAGAAAAAAATATTTAGTAGAAATTTTCAAAGGTAAAAAAATGCTAAAAAAGGAGCTGGACTTGGACTTTCTATTATACGAGATATTATTTTTGCTAAATGATGGAGAAATCTACTTGGAAAATAGGAAAGATGGAGTTGATGTGAGAATGGAATTTAAAAAGTTGAAATTGAAGAATAAAAAAATAAAAAAAGGCAATCTCAAGATTTTTGAGAAAAGCCTATTTTTTTATAACTTTTTGATTTTAATTATCTTCTTTGCTGTCTTGTTTTGTTGTTGATAATTGAATGATTCTAATTTCATTGAAATATTTTTCTTTTCCATTTGATGCAACTTTCAAATTAACTGTTTCTCCAATTTTCTTAGTCTGCAAGTTCCCCAATAAATGAACCAGGCTGATGTTACAGGTTTTTCCGTTAATTTCAAGAATTATGTCATTAGACTTTTAAGTCCATATTTTTGCTGCTGGCGAATTTGGATAAACTTGTTGAACTAAAATACCAGTTGAATAAGAAATTCTTCTTTCTTTCTTCAATTCTGAACTTAAATCAAGTACTGAAATTCCAATATATGGTCGTTCATATTTTTCCACTTCTATAATTGAATCTCTTACATTTTCAGCCAAATTTGAAGGAATTGCAAAACTTAATCCTACACTTCCACCATTCGGAGAATAAATTGCAGTATTTACACCAATTACATCTCCATTGATGTTAAGAAGCGGTCCACCACTATTTCCTTGATTAATAGAAACTATCTGTCTGAATAAAGTTTTCAACTTGCTCAATTCCAAGTGAACTTCTTCCAGAAGCTCCAATTACACCAACAGTCATCGAGCTGTTAAGTCCTAATGGATTTCCAAAGGCAATAGCCCAATGTCCTATTTTTATATTATCTGAATTTGCAAATTTCAATGGCTTAAATGTTCTGTTAGCATTTACTTTTAAAATCGCAATATCGACTTCTGGCGATGTTCCAACTAATTTTGCCAAATATTCGTGTCCATCAGATAATTTTACATAAATTTCATCTGCTCCATCAATAACGTGATTATTTTGTCATCATATATCCGTCACTTGAAATTATGAATCCTGATCCCAAACTTCCAGATTCACGTCTTTGCTGTCTTACTCCAGAAGTTCCAAATAAAAAATGCTTCAAAGCGGATTATAAGTTTCTACGACAATTGTCTTTTTAGTTCTTATATTTACGACAGAGTCTTTAGACTTTTTCATAAACCGAAGCAAAAAGCTATCTTGAGCACTGTACATATCTCCTGTAACATTTGTATTTTTGAACAATTTGCTTATTTTGTAAAAAAATCTGTCTTATTTACTGTTGCAGTTGCTGTAAGGGCAGCCGCCATAAATGATGTAGTTATAATTTTTTTAATTTCATATTTAAAATCTCCTTTTTTTAAAATTTATATTTCAAAAACTATTTAATGTTAATTATTTTACTCCCTTTTTCTTAGAAAAAAATAATATTCTCATTTTATTCTTAGATTTTATAAATTTTTATTTAATAAAGAGCAAAACTGCCTTTCCAAAAATATTTTTTTTAATCAGGATTAAAATTTAAAAACATGCCTAATAAAACAGCTCTTACAAACATTTTTCTTTATCATCTCTATAACCATAAGTCCCAAAATTGCAGAAATATCAAAATTCATATTCCCAATTGGAATTACTATTCTAAATATTCTTAAATACGGTTCTGTAATTCTTCTTACCCATTGAAAAATTATTATTTGATTATATGGATCAATCCACGTTCCCAAAATATTTACTAAAAATAAGAAGAGCATATAAATCAAATATTTTCAATATTAATTCTATAATAATTTCAAAAATTTTCCTCCAAAAAAATTTAAAAAGGTTTTTTATTATTTATTCAATATATTTTTACATTTTACAATATATTCAATCCCTGAAACTACAGTCAATATCAGTGGAATAAGCAACAAAATATTATTTGTTGTAAAACTGAAAGGTATCAAAATTATTAACGTAAGTGCTACCATTTGAGTTGCAGTTTTTCCACTTTCCAAGTCTATCTGCCGCAATTACAGGCTCCTTCAGCCGCTACGATTGAACGAAGCCCTGTTATTAGCAATTCCCTAAATATTATAATTATTACAAACCACAAACTAACTTGATTAAACTTTTGCAAGTGTAACTAAAGCCGAGATAACAAGAATTTTATCAGTCTAATGGATCCAGCAGACTTTTCCCTAAATTTGTAATCATATTGTATTTTTCTTGCAATTTTTCCATCATAATAATCTGTAATTGCCGCTCCTACGAAAAATAATCGTTGCAAGTATTCTTAACATTATAGTAATCCCCGTATTTTCTGAAAACTCCAAAAGCTAAACTCAAGAAAAATCACAAACGGAATAACCAAAATGATTCTCAACGTTGCTAATTTGTTGGGTAAATTCATTTTCATCACTTCCACACTCCTTTTATAATTATTTTTAGTCATTTGTAAAATTCTAAAAAAATTACGACAAACATTGTATTTTTTTATGTTTTCTGACAAGGGCCAAGACCCCTTGTGATTATCAAATACTGCTATTATTCAATCTTTATATTTTTTTACTTCGACAATTGCCTAAATTTATTATTTTTACTTTTTTTAATATTCAAATACATTTAATTATTTTTGACAAGGTTGAATCTCCTTGCAGCAGAATATTTATTTTAATTACATTTCAAATCTATTACAGCAATGCCTTCATGCTTAAGTTAAATTTATCTTCATTTTTCCATCGAAATTACTTTAACTCTTACAATTTGCCCTTCTTTTTGGGTGCATCTTCAGTCTTTTTCAACTCTCTTGTTGCTTATTTCTGAAATATGTAAAAGCCCTTCTTTTTCCAGGCAATACTTCCACAAATGCACCAAATTTCATTATTTTTGTAACTTTTTCCTTCATAAATTCCATTTAACTCAACAGACTGTGTCTGATTTTTTACAAGTTCCAATGCTTTTTTCATATTTTCAGAATCTTTTCCAAAAATTGAAACAGTTCCATCATCATCAATATCTATTGAAACTCCAGTTTCATCAATAATCGCTCTAATAACTTTTCCTCCAGGCCCAATAAGTCCCGCAATTTTATCAGGATTAATTTTAAGAACTTCAATTTTTGGCGCATTTTCAGAAACTTCAGCCCTAGGTTCGCTTATTACAGCTTCCATTTTATCAATAATGAACATTCTTCCTTCCAAAGCCTGTTTTAAAGCAATTTCCATTATTTCTCTTGTAATTCCTTCAATTTTTATATCCATTTGAATTGCAGTAATTCCATCTTTTGTACCTGCAACTTTAAAGTCCATATCTCCAAGATGATCTTCAAGTCCTTGAATATCAGTAAGTACAGTAAATGTATCTCCTTCTTTTATAAGCCCCATCGCAATTCCTGCAACTGTTGATTTTATAGGCACTCCAGCTGCCATTAATGCAAGCGATCCTCCACAAATTGTCGCTTGTGATGAAGATCCGTTGGATTCTGTAATTTCAGAAACAAGTCTTACTGTATATGGGAATTTATCTTGATCTGGCATAACATGCTTTAATGCTCTTTCATTAAATTTCCATGTCCCAGTTCACGTCTTCCAGGCGCTCTCATAAATCCAAACTTCTCCAACTGAATATGGTGGGGAAATTATAGTGCAGGAAGAATTTTTACGTGTTTCATCTTCCATTCCATCAATAATTTGCTCATCTTCTTTACTTCCAAGTGTCGCAACAACCAATGCCTGAGTTTCTCCACGTGTAAACAATGCTGAACCGTGTGGTACTGGAGTGTATCTATTTCCACATCAATTGGACGGATTTCAGTAGTTTTTTTCTTCCATCGAACTCGATATTGCTTGTACAAAATAGCTATCTCTCACAAATCTTTTTCCCACATCTCTGTAATATTTTTTTAAATTCCTTTTTCAAGATTTTCATCAATTTCTCTTTCTTCACTTTCAAGTTTTTCAACATATCTTTCAAAAGTTCTATTTCTAAATTATCAATCGCTTCATATTTTTCCAATTTACCAGGTGTCATAATCGCATTTTTCAACTTCATTTTTCAAAAGCCGTCAATAAACTCTTTAATTTCAGGCTCTGCTTCCTTTTTCTCAAATTCATATTTTTTTCACATCAAACTGTGCCAAAAATTTATCCTGCTCTGCCTAAATTTCCTTAATTCTTTCATGCCCAAACATAATAAACTTTCCAGCATTACTTCCTCTGAAACTTCCTTAGACCAGACTCTACCATCGTTACAGCATCACTTTGTACCTGCAACTGACAGTTGAATTTCGCTTTCAGAAAGTTTTGTTCCCCGTCGGATTCAAGATATATTCCCCATTAACATATCCAACTGTAACTCAGCCACAGTTCCCGCAAATGGAATATCTGATGGTCCCAATGCGGCAGAAACTCCGATTGTAGCTAGATTTTCAGGATAGTTCACCTCATCATAGGAAAAGTACCGTAATTACAATATGGACTGCATTTAAAAATCCTTCTGGAAATAACGGTCTAATCGGTCTGTCAACCAATCTTGAAATCAAGTTTCATCAGTTCCTAGCTTAGTTTCCCTTTTTATAAATCCTCCTGAAATTTTCCAGACGCATAGAATTTTTCAATATAATCAACTGTAAGCGGGAAAAATCCTGCCCTTCCTTGACATCCTTACTTCTAGTCGCTGTAACTAAAGCACAGTTCCCCACATTTGCACAATAACTGATCCCCCAGCCTGACGTGCAATTTTTTTCCAGTACTTATTTTAATTTGCCGGTTTCCTAAATTAAAAACCGTAAGTCTTTTCATCAAACATTTTCCTCCTAAAATTTTTATTTTTAAGAAGGGAGCAAATAATAGTAAAGTTCTTTACTTACCTGATTTACTATTCAAATTAATAAAAACTTTTACAATTACTTACTCAAAAATACCTTCTTAAAATTTCTATAATTATACCATTTTTCTAAATTTTTACAAATTTTTAAAATACATATTTAAAAATATCAAAAATAAAATAAATATCTTGAACATTTTCATAAATTAAAGTAAAAATATACTTAAGTGAAAACTTTTCAGAAAAAAATATAAAAAAATTCAGGAGGTAAAAACAATGGCTACACCACATATCAGAGCAAACAAAGGAGATATTGCAGAAACTATATTACTGCCAGGAGATCACTTAGAGCAAAAATATATTGCAGAAACTTTTTTTGGAAAAATGTCGTTCAATATAACAATGTTCGTGGAATGTTGGGATTTACAGGAACTTATAAAGGAAAAAGTGTCTGTTCAAGGGACTGGAATGGGAGTTCCTTCAATTGGAATTTATGCACATGAATTAATCGCAGAATTCGGAGTAAAAATTTGATTAGAATTGGAACTGCTGGTTCTTATCAGGAAAAATATAAAAAAATAAGAGATGTTGTACTTGCCATGTCAGGCTCCAACTGATTCAGTGATTAACAAACTTAGATTTAACGGAGCAGATTATGCACCGACTGCAAACGCCGAAATGCTTTTTAAAGCACACGAAAATCGCCAAACAAAAAGGGCTTAATGTAAAAAGCTGGAAATGTATTTACAAGTGACACTTTTTACGGAGATGACCCTAAATGCTTGGAAAAATGGGCAAAATTTGGAGTTTTATGTGTAGAAATGGAAACAGATCAGAAACTTTTATACAACTGCGAGCTAAATTAGGGGCAAATGCATTAACTTTGCTTACAATAGTGATTCGTTTATAACTCACGAAGTTACAAGTGCCGAAGAAAAGACAGACTACTTTTAACGAAATGATTGAAGTTGCGCTTGAAACTGCTATATCGCTTTAAGGAGGGAAAAATGGAGTTTTATAAAAAGACTGATTATAAAAAAATTTTGGAACGCAGTTCAGTTGGTTCTGATAACAGAATTCTGAAAAAGTTAAAAAAAGCGGTTATGACTTGACTCAAAGGGAAATGGCTGAACTGGAAGAATTATTAGAACATATTTTATAACAGGTTTATTTTTTTACAATTTCAAAAGTATACTTGTTCAAAAAATTATATATATTTAGAATTTGATAAATAGAATTGTTCTAAATCAAGGGTTTTGACCCTTGTAAAAATAAAAAACTTGGTTATAAAAACAGGTTTAATGAAAGGAAAGATAAAATGAAAAATAGAAATTTATATCCTGAAAAGGTTTTTCACTATTTTTAGTGAAATTTCTAAAATACGAGAGGTTCAAATAAAGATTAGTGACTGGATTGTGGAATTTGCAAAAGAAAGAAATTTAGAAGTTGTTCAGGACAAGGCGTTCAATGTGTTCATAAGAAAGCCTGCAACAGTATGGATATGAAGAATATTCACCACTTATTCTGCAAGGGCATATGGATATGGTCTGGGGAAAAAAATAAAAATACACAGTTTGATTTTGAAACACAAGGAATTGAACTTGTTGTAGAAGATGGATTTTTAAAGGCAAAAGGAACTACGCTTGGGGCAGATAATGGAATTGCAGTAGTTTTATGCACTTTGCGATACTTGACAGTGATGACTTGAAACATCCAGAACTTGAAATAATTCTTACAACTGATGAAGAAGATGGAATGAGCGGAGTTAATAATCTTGATTTTGGGATTTTTTTCTGGAAAGACTCTTATAAACTTGGATACTGAAGAATATGGTCAAGTTTATGTAAGCAGTGCAGGTGGAGCAGAATTTTTTTAATGAATTTAACTTTGATGCTGAAAAACTTGAAGATGACGATACTGTGATAAGTGTTGATGTGAAGGGGCTTCTGGAGGACATTCTGGGCTGAAATTCATTTGGGACTTAGAATTCTAATAAAATTTTTAGCAGAAGTTTTGAATCATTTGAATAAAAATATACACTTTCAATAATGGATATTGATGGCGGAGAAAAAGACTAATGCGATACCTAGAGAGGCTGTGGCATTACTTGCTGTGAAACTTGAAGATGAAAACGTCAGCGATTTTGAAAAATTGGCAAAAGTGAAACTTTTTGAAAACGTGACAAAAGATTTTAAAATAATTGATAAGAATCCTGTTATTGAAGTTAAAGAAATAAAAAGAAGAATTGAAAAATCAAGGAAAAAAATGTCAATTTCAATACAAATGCCGTTATTTTGTTTTTCCATAGATTTCCAAATGGAGTTATTGCAATGAGCAAGGATATTGAAGGGCTTGTGGAAACTTCAATAAATTTAGGAGTTATAAAAACTGAAAATAAAGATGGGAAAATTAATATAAAAGTTCAATCATTGCCTAGAAGTTCGGTAAATAAATCGCTTGAAAAATTATTGAACGATGTGAAGGAACTTTCTGAAAAAAATATGAAGTGGCTGTAAAAATAAATTCGCCATATCCATCTTGGGAATATCGAAAAGATTCAAAAATCCGTGACATTGTGGTAAATTCATTTAAGAAAATAACAGGGAAAGATCCTGAAATCAAGGCAATTCATGCTGGACTAGAATGTGGAGTTTTTGATAATAATATGGAAAATGTTGATATTGTTTCAATTGGGCCTAATATTTACGGTGCTCATACACCCTGAAGAAAGAATGGAAATAGATTCTGTTGGAAAAAAACTTAGGGAATTACTTCTAAAAAGTTTATGGAAGATTATAATATAAAAATAAAAATTTTTAAAATAGAAAAAGGGAAATATTAAATGGAAAAAAGCCAAATACACAAAAATAAAAAAATAAAAAAATAAAGGAAATTATAGTAGTCGAAGGGCGAGATGATATAACAGCCATAAAAAGAGTTGTAGATGCACATATTATCGCCTTTGAAAACGGCTTTTTCTGCATTATCCAAAAACAATAAGCAAAAATAATTGAATTATCCCGAAATAACGATTTAATTTTGTTTTACAGATCCTGATTTTGCAGGAAAAAATTCGAGATACGTTAAAAAGATATATTCCAAATATAAAGCATGCCTTTGTCAGTCGAAAGGATGCGACTAGAAAATGATAATATCAGGTGGAAAATGCCAATGATGAAGCAATTTTTAAATGCATTAAAAAAATGTTATTACGGCTCATCAAAATGTTGAAAAATAGATTCAATATCAGTGACTTGATTGATAATGGATTTGTTTCTGAAATAACTCAAAAGGAACGTAGAATAATGCTAGGAGACTTGTTAAAAAAATCGGCTATTATAATGCAAAACAGCTTTTAAAGGCCCTTAATTCATTTTAACATTTCACAGGGAACAATTTGAAGAAGCGGTATAAATGAGAAGAATATGTGAACTTATATTTTTTTCCCATTGAAAGTAACGGTTTATTATAAATTCTATTTAACAAGGGAATCTTGACCCTTTACCAGAAAAATAGAAGTTTTAAACTTCTTAAAATCTGTCATGAAAAACTATAATCAAAAATAAATATTATAAAAACAAGGGATCTTGATCCCTTGCTAAAAAAATCTCATAATAAATTTACTGTTTAAATAATAGAGAATTTGTGTAAACTAACGAGATAAATCCAGCAAATTCAGTACTTTTGCTATTCTATTTACACAAAAATTTTTATACTCTCAAATAACAAATTAAGACTTAGCATATTTTAAATATTCATTTATAAATAAATCAATACCTCCATCCATAACTTTTTCAACATTTCCCTCTTCAGCCTTTGTCCTATGATCCTTAACCATTTTATAAGGCTGAAAAACATAAGAACGTATTTGACTTCCCCATTCAATTTTAGATTCAGTTCCCTTTAATTCGGCCATTTCCTTTTCCCGTTTTTCCAGTTCCAATTCAAATAATTTAGATTTTAATATTTTCATTGCAGTTTCACGGTTTTTCAGCTGTGAACGCTCATTTTGGAGGTAACTACAGTATTTGTTGGGATATGAGGTGATTCTAACGGCTGAATCTGTTGTATTTACATGCTGCCCTCCAGCGCCACTTGCCCTATAAGTATCAACTTTCAAGTCTTCTGGACGAATATCAATTTCAACGTCATCTTCTATTTCAGGTGTAACATTCACTGCTGCAAATGAAGTATGCCGTCTGGCATTTGAATCAAATGGTGAAATTCTGACAAGTCTGTGAACTCCTTTTTCCCCTTTTAAATAGCCATAAGCATAGTTTCCCTTTATATTTAGCGTAATGCTTTTAATTCCAGCTTCTTCCCCAGCCAGGCTGTCAAGCACTTCAACCTTGAAATTATGCCGGTTTGCCCATCTGTCATACATTCTGTAAAAGCATTTCAGCCCAGTCCATGCCTCTGTCCCTCCAGCCCCTGAATTTATCGTAAGAATCGCATTATTCGTATCATATTCTTCATCCAGAAGCAATTTTGTCTTAAAATTGTCAATTTCATTTTCAAATCCTGTGACTTCTGTTCAAGACTCATTTTCAAACGAATTATCTCCCATTTCAATAAACTCAATAATTGTAGAAACATCTTCAAATAGCCCATTTAACTTATCATACTCTTCAAGCAATTTTTTCTTTGCGCTAATATTTTTCAATATTTCCTGACTGTTATCTGTATTCCAGAATCCGCTTCAAATGTCCTTTTTCCAATTCATTAATTTCATTTTTAAATTTTCAATGTCAAAGATACCTCCTGATTTCTTCAATATTAACTTCATTTATTTCATTTTGTTTTTATTTCAAATAAATCCATATTTTTGCCTCTTTCTTTTTATTTTTCTTTTCAAAAATTCTCTTTTTCAAAATTTTAGGAAAAATATAAATATTAAAAGAAGTCTGCTCTAAAAACAGCCTCTCTTTAAGTTTTTGGAAAAATAAAAACTTTTTATATTTAGATAATAATTATTTTCTTAAACCTCAACAACTTTACCAGTTTCTTCGTTATACCAAACTTCATTTTTCAATGGTTCTTCTTTAACATAAGACAAGATGTTATTGAATGTTTGCTTCAGCGATGTTATCCAATACTTCTGTTGTTAGAGAATGCTTGGTGAGAAGTTAGCACAACATTGTTAAATGATAACAATCTAGTTTAATAAATCATCTTCTAGCACACTTGCTGATTCATCTTCAAAAAGTAGTGCTTTCATTTTCGTAAACATCAAGTCCAGCACTACCAATTTTTATCTTTTAATCCTTCAACTAATAGCTTCTGTATCAATTAATCCACCTCTGGCATTAATGATAATAACACTGATCTTTCATCTTAGCAATAGTATCTTTGTTAATTGTATGTCTTGTTTCAGGGAATAATGGACAATGCAATGAAATTACATCAGATTTTTGCAAATACTTCATCTAATGTCACATAAGTGAAAATTTTTCTTCTTTTGCAGAACTTTATTCATTGAGAATTTATCATAACCAACAACTTTCATTCCTAATCCATTTAAAATTCTTATGAAAATTCTTGCTATTCTACCAGTTCCTATAATTCCGTCTGTCTTACCATTCAAGTCCATTCCAGTTAATCCTGCTAGGCTGAGTTTTCCTTCTCTTGTTCTGTTATAAGCCTTGTGAGTTTTTCTATTTACTGACATAGAAGTGCTAACGCATGTTCAGCAACAACATACGGTGAGTATGCAGGAACTCTTAAAAAACAGTAATTCTGTTTTTCACGGGCACTTTTAAATCAATATTGTTGTAACCAGCACATCTTGCCGCAATTACTCTAACTCCATTTTTGAAAGTATATCCAATACTTTCGCATTTTAAATCATCATTTACAGAATGTACATACAACATCTTGATATTTTGTAAGCATTACATTTTTCAAAACTAATTTTTCCTCAAAAATAAAGTAATATTAGGCTCAAAAGTTTCATTCCATTTGTCAAAAATTCGATATCATAAGGTTTTGCATCGAAAACTACAATTTTTCATTTCATATTCCTCCTAAAATTTATTATTATCTTTCTATGTTCATTATAGCATAGATTAAGTCAAATAGTTTTTGCAATATTTTTCTTATTTTTATTTAATCTAACTTATTCCCTAAAAATAATATTTTATTCATTTTTACACTATTCTTCCACTTAAAATAGTGATTTTACTATTGTTATTCAAAAAAACAAAAAATGACTCATTTCTGAGTCATTTAATCGCCCTATCTTTTGTTATTTTTATAGTACATGTCTCTTATTTCCTTTAAAATTCGTTTGTGCCTTTCACTTTCTTCCTTGGTATGTCTTATTGCTTCCACATTTCCTTTACTGTCAGATTTTATTATAACTTTATCTGTGTTCTTTGGAGTTTTAGCAGGTTTTTGCCGCTTTGTTTCCCGCTCAGATAAACTTGCTCTTGCTTCCTTTAATGCGTTCTTTGCTCTTCTAATTTCTTCCAGCGTTAATTCGTTTTTCTGAAACTGGCGCTGGGTCGTAACTTCTGGCTCAGAAACTGAAACTGGTGCCGCATTAGTAATTTTAACTTTTCTCTTTTTATCTTGTCTGTCCTGTTTATCTTGATCCCTTTGCAGACTTTTGTTCTGCTGCTTTTTGTCTTCTTTCATTTCTTTCTTCAGTTATACGTTTTTCCTTTTCTTCCTTTTCCTGTTGAATTTGTTTTTCTCTTTCTGCTTTTTCTGAAATGTTAATCTTTGTTCTTTTTCAAGTCTCTCTCCTTAGCCTTTTTCAGGCTTCAATCTGTTGCTTTTGCACTTTATAGTAGTCATCTCTGCCTTTTTTCAGTATTGTCTGTGTGCTAATCACCAAATAACGGAATTCCCACCGCCAAAATTGATGTTATAATTATTAATTTTTGTTTTTCATAATTTTTCCTCCTAATTTGACCTTAAAAATTAAAATTGAACATATTTTTAAGTATTATTTGTTATATAAATCACAAAAACCTTAAATATTATTCCACGTTTATAATACCATAATTTCTTTATCTTTTCAATTTATTTTTACTTAGTATTTTAATACTATTTTTAATATTTGTATCTCAAAACTTAAAAAATATAATTGATAGAATCAAAATAAAAACAGTGTACTGTAACGTAACTACACAGGTTTTTATTAATATTAATCTAAAAATTTTTTTGAAATAAAAATCTTAAATATCAAAGATTAAATAATTTTTATTAAATCAAATGTACAAATTACCTTGCTTTTTGCCTAGAATATGATATTCTTTGCTAGTAAAACATTGAAAATTTATTAAAATAGTATATTAATAAAGTGAAGAAATTTTAGAAAAATAGGAGGCAATATGAGCTTTAATTATACAGAAATATGGTGGAACTGCGTTGCTGATGCAGAACGTGTAAAGGAAGTGGCTAAACAGGTTTGTAAGGTATAAAAAGGCTGGACATGACGTAATTGTCGTTGTATCTGCCCTATTTGGAAGAACTGATGCATTGGTAAAAAGAACATGAACTTTCAGATACACCGAATAAACGTGAGACTTGATATGCTTTTAACTTCTGGAGAGCAAATTTCTGTTGCATCTCTTGCGATTGCAGTTGAGAACTGGGAGAAAAAGGCTGTTTCACTAAATGCGTTTCAAGTTAATTTTAAAACAACGCCTGTACATACAAAGGCAAAAATAATTAACATTGATACACAGATTATACAGGAAAAATTAGATGAAGGAAATGTAGTAGTATTTGCAGGATTTCAAGGAATTACTGAAAATAATGAAATTACTACGCTTGGACGTGGCGGTTCTGATACGACTGCTGTTGCTTTGGGAGCGGCTCTTGAGGCTGATGAAGTGGAAATTTATACTGATGTTGACGGGTTTACACTGCAGATCCAAGAATTGTTAAAAATGCAAGAAAAATTAAAGACTATCTCTTACCAGGAAATGCTGGGTGGCTGCTTCCGAGCAAAGTTCTACATCCAAGATCAGTTGAAATTGCCGCAAAATATGGCATAAAAATACATTTACGTTCATCATTTGACGATTCTACCGGAACAATTGTTCAAAAGGATGAGGAATTTGAAAAATTGAAAAATCAAAATGTTGACACAGAAGGAGAAGCTATGGAAAAAGTAAAAATCGCAGGTATCACATCTTCTAAAAATGAAGGAAAAATCACGCTTTTTGGAGTGCCTGACAAGCCAGGAATTGCCGCAAGGTATTTTCTAGACTTGCAAAAGAAAAAATAAGCACTGATATAATTTTACAAAGTTCAAGCATTAACAAAGGGATTAAATAATATTTCATTTACTGTAGAAAATTGATGATTTAAAGGGCTGTAGCTATTTCAGAGCAAATTAAAGGAAAAAATCAGACTGAAGGGTTTCTTACAAAAGAAAAATTGCAAAAGTTTCCGTTGTTGGAATCGGTCTTAGAGTCATTGCAAAACTACTGCCGAAATTTTGATACACTTGCTGAAAATGGAATAAACATTGATATGATTTCCTGCTCAGAAATTAATGTTTCTTGCATTATTCACGAAGATGATGTAAATAAAAGCAGTAAATGCGCTACATAAAGATTTATTGAAAATGAAGATTAATTAAAAATTATAATTTAGAATTTGATGAATAATATTTTATATTTTTAAAAATTAGAAAGTGTTGTTTTTATCAGTTTTTATTAAAGATAATCAAAAATACATAAATTCATGAAATAGTGCAGAACACTCACAACTTTAGTCGTGGGAGGTTCAAGACTATTTGTTAAAAGTAAAAAGATTGTCAAACATATTATTTAAATACTCAAACTAAAAACAAATTAATAATATTTATTGAAAGAAAGGACTTTAGAAAATATGAAAATAGGAATTATTGGATTGGGAACTGTTGGTGAAGGAGTTCTTAAAAGTGCTAACAAAAGAAAGAAAGCATTTTTGAAAAATCAAGAGTGACATTGAAGTAAAATATGCGTAGTGATTTAAATATGAATCGTGAATTTTCATTTGATTTTGATAAATCTATTCTTACAAATGACTATAAAAAGGTGTTAAAACGATCCTGAAATCAAAAATCGTTGTGGAACTTATCGGCGGGAAAACTATCGCATAATCATTGAAAGCATTTCAAGGTCAAAAAGTGTCGTTACAGCAAACAAAGGCACTAATTGCAAAAATTTGAGGGTTGAATTATTTCAAATTGCAAAAAGAAAATGGCGTATCATTCTTATTTGAAGCGGCTGTGGGTGGAGAATCCCTATTGTTTACGCCTTTAATGGAAAGTTTAGTTAGCAAATACAATTACTGAAATCCGTGGAATTATGAACGGAACTTCAAATTACATTTTGACAAAAATGAAAAGAAGATAACTATCGTTTGACGAAGCATTAAAATTGCCTCTGAAAAAGGATATGCAGAGGCGATCCTACATTTTGACGTAGATGGAATTGATGCGGGACATAAAATCAACATTTTGGCTTCACTTGCCTATGGAGGTTCAATTAAATTCAAAGATATGCAGTTATCAGGAATTAGAGATATTAGCACAGTTGACATTTTCTCTGCAAACAAACTAAATTTGACTATAAAGTTAATCGCAAGTTCAAAATTATTATCTGAAAAATCAGCACAAATTTCAGTTGAACCGACATTAATTCAAGCAGCGAAATCTTAGCTAAAGGTTGACGATGTCTACAATGCAATTGAAACAACAGGTTCTTATACAGATAAGACTTTATTTTATGGAAAAAGGTGCTGGAATGGATCCAACTGCTTTGCAGCAGTAGTGGCGAATATTGTAAAAATTGTAACAGAAACCATATAGAATCAGATTACTTCTTCAATTCTACAAAAGTATTTGAAAGTGGAGATTCAAACACAGTAAAAGATTCTTACTATGTAAGAGTTTCAGATGATTTTGACATAGAAAATTCACCATTTGAACTAATAAATCAAATTGAAAATTACTACATTATCTTGGCAGATAATCTTTCAAAAATAAAATTAACGAAATTTTTGAAAGATGCTAAAGAAAAACTTGTATTGAGAATTATGAAATAAAAAAATAATTGAAAAGGAAAAAAATCTTATGAAAATTAGCAAATATGTACAGGGAGCAGTAAGACAATTTTCCTATTGGTTTTTAATGGAACTTTAGGTTATGATATACTTGAAAATATTGATTATTTATCAACTGTGAGGGAAGAACCTAGTCGTGGAGAATTGAAACTTTTGCTATCTTTATGAATAATTTAGAAATTGATTCAGAAGGAAGAGTATTAAATTATGAATATTGTGAAAATCGTGCTGCAGAATACATTAAAAAGTTATCATGATCCTAACTTTATTATGAATCCTAAACTTGAAGAATGGGAAACATATCTTTATCCAGTTAGCGAAGAAAGTTATACTTATTAAATAAAATCAAAAAAATCAGGAATATTATCAAATGTACTCCTGATTTTATTTTATCTGTTATTTAAATTTCAAATTATTTAATAGCCATTAAAATATCCTTAACAATTTGTTCTTTCGTAAGTCTATTTTTCCTCAAAAAATACATCATAAAGGAACTTCATCAGTAAATTCTTTTTTAGCACCCACATTAAGCACTTTCATGTCAGAAGTCCCGTAGAAACTAGAAATTTTCGTTCCAAATCCACCTTCTTTTTGTCCGCTTTCCAATGTAACTACCAATTTGTGATTTTCTTTTAATTCATTCAACAAATTTCCATCAACACCACTTATAAATCTAGGATTTATTAATGTTGCATCAATTCCAGCTTTTTCTTTCAACAATTCCTTAACTTCTTTACCTAACGCAAAAAATTCTCCCAATCCGACAATCGCCACATCTTTTCCTTTTTCTACAACTTTGTAGCTATTCAAATTAGAATAATCTTTATCCACATCAGTTTCAGAATGTTGAACCGCTCCACCAGGCACTTTTATAAATACTGGATTTTCATTTTGATCAATCGCCCAGTCAAGCATTGCTAAGTATTCTTCTTTTGTAGTTGGTGCCAAATACACGATATTCGGTATATTTGAAATCATTGGTATGTCAAAGTATCCCAAATGTGTTACATCGTTCATACCTTTTAATGTTCCACCAAACACTAAAGTAACTGTTGGTGCTTTATTTATTGCAATATCATGAGATATTTGGTCGTAAGTTCTTTGAACAAAAGTACTAATTACACCAAATACTGGTTTTGCACCATTTGTTGCCATTCCTGATGAAAAAGTTGTCGCATGTTCTTCAGCAATTCCAACATCAACATATTGTTTTCTCAGTTTATCCAATTTTTCTCTTCTGTCTTTTGTAAATCCAAATCCCATAGGAACACCAGCGTTAATAAATGTAACTGTCGGATCTTTTTCCATTTTATCTGTCAAGAAATCAAATGTTATTGTTCCAAATTCCTCTTTTGGTTCAGGTTTAGTTTTTGGTTCACCTGTTTTTGGATCAAAGTTTGCATTATAATGCCAAGGTTCTCTATCTTTTTCAGCATATGGCAACCCTTTTCCTTTTATTGTATGAATATGTAAAACTATTGGATGATCAATATCTTTCACTTCTTCAAATACTTCAATCAATTTATTAATATCATGTCCATCAGCCACGTATTTATAATCCAAACCAAGCGATTTAAAGAAATTGTTTGGTGCCTCACCATTACTTTCTCTCAATTCCCTTAAATTTTTATACAATCCACCATGATTTTCCGCAATTGACTGATCATTATCATTCGCAATAATTATCAAGTTCCCACCTTGTTCAGCAGCATTACTCAATCCTTCATAAGCAAGTCCTCCACTTAGTGAACCGTCTCCAATCAATGCAATTATATTTTCTTTAGCACCTCTCAAATCTCTACTTTTTTTGCAGTCCTGTCGCCAAACTAACTGATGTTGAGTATGTCCAACCCTAAAAGAAATCATGCTCACTTTCATCTTGGTCAGTATATCCATTAACAGTTTTAAATTTATCCTCATAAAGAAATCATCTTTTTCTCCCTGTTAAAAATTTTATGCGGATAAGCCTGATACGACACATCAAACACAATTTTATCAATTGGCGAATTAAACACATAATGCAAAAGCAATCGTCATTTCAACCACACCAAAATTAGGGACCTACATGTCCTCCTTTAGGATAATTTGTCAATCTATTTATAACGCTTTTCTTATATCAGTCGCTAATTCAACCAATTCTTCTCTTTTTAATTTTTAAATCTTTAGGTGAATTTACTTTCTCTAATGCCATTTTTCCTCCTACATTTTATTCAATTAATTTTTAAAAACTTTCTGATAGAATTGTATAAATCTCTTTTATAATTTCAAATGCTTTTTCTCATAACTCACTATGTGTTTTAGTTATAATTATTGTGATAAATTTATTATTTATACTCTAACCTATTTAAAAAAATATAAAAAAATTTAGGATTTTTAACAAAACCAGCCATAGCCTTTAAGTTTTTGTTTATAAGTTAGTTTTATTATAAATAAAAAAATAACATAAATTAGCTTTTTATTGCAGGAAAAAAATTATGTAAAAATCAAGGAAATTCACTTGACAAGTGTGATAAAATAATATATAATTAACTAATATGAGCCTTTCCACTAAAGGACCGTTATTCTATAAATATTAGAGAATAAAAACAGGAGGAAACAAAGTGAGTAAATACACTGTAATGCAGAAGTTGTAAGAAACTGGTATGAGATGAATGCAGAAGGAAAAAGTACTTGGAAAAATTAGTACTGAAATCGCAGTAAGATTAATGGGTAAACATAAACCAAGTTACACACGCACGTTGATGGAGGAGATTTTTGTTATCGTGTTAAATGCTGATAAAAATCGCTGTAACTGGAAATAAATTATTAGACAGAAATATTACAGACATAGTGGATATCCAGGTGGATTGAAAGTAAAGTTTAGAAGAAATGTTACAAAAACAACCTACTGAAGTAATCAGAAAAAAGCGTAGAAAAGAATGTTTGCCTAAAAACAAATTAGGAAGCCAAATGATTAACAGATTGAGATTATTCACAGGATCTGAACATGACATACAGCACAAAAACCAGAAAGAATAGAGTTATAGGGAGGTAGAAATTTTCGTGGCAGAAAAAAATTCAATATTTAGGAACTGGAAGAAGAAAAAACTTCAGTAGCAAGAGTAAGATTAGTACCAGGTGAAACTGGGTGACAATTAATGGAAAAGATATGAGAGAATATTTTTGGTGGAAGAGAAATCTTCATTTAAAATCGTAGAACAACCATTAGAATTAACAGAAACTTTTAAAACAAATTTGGAGTAAAAGTTAATGTAAATGGTGGTGGAAATACAGGTCAAGCAGGAGGCTATCAGACACGGTGTTTCAAGAGCATTATTAGAGTCGACGCTGAATTAAGAGGTGCTTTAAAGAAGCAGGATTCTTAACAAGAGATTCAAGAATGGTTGAAAAAGAAAATACGGGAAAAAAAGCAAAGAAGAAGCCACAATTCTCAAAAGATAATTGTATTATT
>BNJU01000060.1_pt1 | contig 106367 bp, 144 predicted proteins | sample 8539281 | NCBI WGS metagenome assembly BNJU01 (sample SAMD00202456, study PRJDB9452) | human saliva metagenome | isolation source: human saliva | place: Japan | reverse complement strand
TTTCAGTTACGGTTGCTGTTTTGGTATTTGGGAATTGTGGCTATTGCTACTATAAAGATGATGAACCGTGTAATACGAATGCACCTCTGTCATTCCGGGTCATTGTAGGTGGTGCGGAATATTTGATTCTATTTCGAGATGGCAGGTGAATGAACTAACTATTGCGGTTCACCCCACTCTGGAACATTGGATTTCTAATTGAAGAGTAGTAGCTTTTCAATTATTTGAGGTGGGGATTATTTCATTCCCTATCGAGAACAATTATGATAGTGTGATAAAGAGAAGGCTGAAAAGCACTTCTCTTTTTCGTTGATTTTCACTAGCTTTTTTGTGAAAAATTGTGTAAAATGGAATAGATAAACGAGGACAACCTCGAAAATTAAAAGGAGAATCCATCTAATGGTAAAATTGGTTTTGCTCGCCACGGTGAGTCTGAATGGAACAAAGCTAACCTTTTTCACTGGTTGGGCTGATGTTGATTTGTCTGAAAAAGGTACACAACAAGCGATTGACGCTGGTAAATTGATCAAAGAAGCTGGTATCGAATTTGACCAAGCTTACACTTCAGTATTGAAACGTGCGATCAAAACAACAAACTTGGCTCTTGAAGCTGCTGACCAATTGTGGGTTCCAGTTGAAAAATCATGGCGCTTGAACGAACGTCACTACGGTGGTTTGACTGGTAAAAACAAGGCTGAAGCTGCTGAACAATTTGGTGATGAGCAAGTTCACATCTGGCGTCGTTCATACGATGTATTGCCTCCAAACATGGACCGTGATGATGAGCATTCAGCTACACTGACCGTCGTTACGCTTCACTTGACGACTCAGTCATTCCAGACGCTGAAAACTTGAAAGTGACTTTGGAACGTGCCCTTCCATTCTGGGAAGACAAAATTGCTCCAGCACTTAAAGATGGTAAAAACGTATTCGTAGGAGCTCACGGTAACTCAATCCGTGCCCTTGTAAAACACATCAAACGCTTGTCAGATGACGAAATCATGGACGTGGAAATCCCTAACTTCCCACCATTGGTATTCGAATTTGACGAAAAATTGAACGTGGTTTCTGAATACTACCTTGGGAAATAATTTATACGCAGAAAGCCTAGATTACTAGGTTTTTTTGTTTTTCTTCTAGTTTCCAACTAGTTGAAAAAGCGTTATAATGATAGAAAGAGTGACTTAGTTGTAAGAAAGAGAGAAATACGATGGCTTACATTGAAATGAAACACAGCTACAAGCGCTATCAGGTCGGTGACACAGAGATTGTGGCTAATCGCGATGTGAATTTTGAAATTGAAAAGGGAGAGCTGGTCATATCCTTGGTGCGTCTGGTGCTGGAAAGTCAACGGTTCTTAACCTCCTTGGGAGGGTATGGATACCAATGATGAGGGGAGATTTGGATTGATGGTGCCAATATCGTCGACTACAATTCCCACCAACGAACAAACTATCGTCGAGATGATGTGGGCTTTGTTTTTCAGTTTTACAATCTAGTCTCCAATCTGACAGCCAAGGAAAACGTGGAGTTGGCCTCAGAAATCGTGACAGATGCCTTGGATCCTAGCAGGTGCTCAAAGATGTAGGGGACTAGATCATCGCCCTCAATAACTTTCCAGCCTAGCTTTCTGGAGGAGCAACAACGAGTTTCCATCGCACGCACGTAGCCAAAAATCCTAAAATCCTCTCTGTGACGAACCGACAGGTGCTTTGGATTACCAGAACGGGGAAGCAAGTCTTGAAGATTCTCCAAGACATGTCTCGTCAAAAGGGGGCAACAGTGATTATCGTGACCCACAATGGAGCGCTAGTTCCTATAGCAGATCGCGTGATTCATATGCGTGATGCCACGGTTAAGAGTGTGACGATTAATGAGAATCCACAGGATATTGATACATTGGGTATTAGCATGACATACCGAAAAGACTTGCTCAGTCGGTGATTGCTTCAAAGGGACGCTTTGCTTCTATCCTGACCTTGATGATGCTGGGTTCTTTAGCTCTAGTAGGACTCAGGTGATCTAGCCCAAATTTGGAACGCACGGCTGAGGATTATCTCCGTAAAGCCAATACTTTGGATCTGGCAGTGATAGCTGATTATGGCTTGGACAAAGAAGATCAGGAGGAACTAAAGACCCTTCAAGGAGCAAGTGTTGAGTTTGGCTATATGGAGGACCTAACAGTTGAAAAAGGTGAAGAGGCAGTTCGACTTTATTCCAAGCCAGAGACATTTCACCTTCAAGTGACAGAAGGGCGACTTCCAGGAGTCTGATGGGGAAATTGCCCTGACTGATTTCTGGAAAGACCGCCATCAGATTGGACAGACTATCACCTTTACCAAGAAAGAAGAAGGGAAGACCGTCATAAAATCCCAATCTTTCACCATTACTGGATTTGTTCAGTCGGGTGAGATGCTTTCTCAAAAAGACTTGGGAGGGGCTAGTAGTGGAAATGGAAGCTTGGCTGGCTATGGAGTGGTTGTAGCCAGTCAGTTTGATACAGATGTGTACAGTATTGCGCGTGTGCGCTATGATGATTTAAAAAATCTGGATGCTTTTTCATCAGACTATAGGATGAAACGAGATCAACATCAGGAAGACTTGCAAGACTTGTTGGCTGATAATGGTCAAAAACGATTGGCCAGCATCAAGGAAAATGGGCAAAAGAACTTGGAAGATGGAAAAGAGGAGCTCCAAACAGCTGAAAGGAACCTTCAAAAAGGCAAGAGTCAGTTAGAGCAGGCTGAAAGTCGATTGAAAACTCAAGAAGAACAAGTGACCGCTTTACCAGAACCGCAAAAGAGTCAAGCCAAGGAGCAATTGACAAAAGCTAAGGAAGAATTGGCGACTAAAAAAGAAAAACTGGCTCAGACAGAGAGTGCTCTAACTAAGGAAAAAGAGAAGCTTGGACAGCACCAGAAAGAGCTTGATGAACTGGTAGAGCCGACTTACCATGTATACAACCGCCAAACCATGCCAGGTGGTCAAGGTTATCTCAAGTGTAGTAACGCTTCCAGAAGCATTCGTTCTGTCGGAATATCTTTCCCGTGGTACTTATATGGTCGCTGCAATGGTGACCTTTACTACTATGACTCGCTTTGTGGATGAAGAGCGTACCAATGCTGGTATTTTCAAGGCCCTAGGTTACCATAACCGAGATATTGTTGCCAAGTTTGTTTCTCTATGGTTTTCTTGCAGGAACTGTGGGAACCGTTATAGGAACGTTTCTTGGACATTATCTCCTTGCAGGCGTGATTTCGGATGTTATAACAGCTGGACTGGTCGTTGGTAAAAAGTCAGGAGTATTTTTACTGGTCTTATAGCCTCCTTGCCCTAGCCTTAAGTTGGGTATCCAGCGTTTTGCCAGCTTATCTGGTGGCTCGGAGGGAATTACATGATGAAGCAGCCCAACTCTTACTTCCCAAACCTCCCGTTGAAGGATCAAAGATTTTGCTGGAACGGTTGAGCTTTATTTGGAGTCGTTTGAGCTTCACTCATAAGGTTACGGCGCGAAATATTTTCCGTTATAAGCAACGAATGTTGATGACCATTTTTGGAGTTGCAGGTTCGGTTGCTCTCCTATTTGCAGGTCTTGGCATTCAGTCTTCTGTGGAGAGGTTGTGGAGCGTCAATTTGAACAAATCCAGCAATATCAGATAATAGTGGCAGAAAAGAGCAGTGCGAGTGAGAAAGAAAAAGCAGATCTAGAAAGTGCCTTGCAAGCTGAGTCTATCTATGCTTACCAAAAGATTTACTCTAAATCCATTGAAAAAGATTTCAAAGGAAAAGCAGGACTTCAGACCATCACCATAATGGTCCAAGCAGAGAAGACTTCAAAGCCTTTTTATCGCATTACAGGAAAAATGGGCAAGAGGTGGAGATCACTGATGGAGCTGTTGTGAGTCAAAAACTAGCTCAACTAGCAGGTGTTAGGGGTTGGAGACAAGCTAGAGCTTGATGGGAAAGAAATCAAGGTCGCGACGATTTCGAAAACTATGTTGACACTTTGTTTATCTCAACAGAGCGACTTACGAACAAGTGTACGCACTAGATCCGAAAGACAATACCTACCTAGTGAAATTAAAAGAGCCAACACCATCCAATACTGAGAAAGAAGCTGCAGCCTTTATGGAAAAAGCAGCTGTTTCTGGGATGGTCCAAAATGCAACGGCTATCCATCTTTTTGAATCCGTGGCCAATTCTCTCAATAAAACCATGGCAATCCTTGTCCTTGTTTCCGTCTTGCTAGCCATTGTCATTCTTTACAATCTCACCAATATCAATGTGGCAGAACGTATCCGTGAACTTTCGACCATCAAGGTTCTCGGTTTTCATAATAAAGAAGTAACCCTTTATATCTACCGCGAGACCATGGTGCTGTCCCTTGTGGGGATTGTTCTCGGTTTGGTAGCTGGCTACTATTTACATCAATTTTTGATTCAAATGATTTCACCTGCCACCATACTTTTTTATCCACGAGTCAGCTGGGAAGTCTATGCTCTTCCAATCGTCGCAGTGACTGTGATCTTAGCCTTACTGGGTCTCTTTGTCAATCACCACTTGAGAAAGGTGGATATGCTCGAAGCCCTGAAATCAGTAGAGTAATTCAAGGATTTAAACAGTAAATCAGTTGACAAAGTCTCTGCTTCTTGGTAGAATAAGAACTGTCGTAGAGACAAATAACTTCTTCTTGGTTACAGGCATGCCAACCTGTCACTCGGATGAAGCCAAATAAAAAGGAGAAACATCATGGCAATCTCAAAAGAGAAAAAAAATGAAATCATCGCACAATATGCACGTCACGAAGGTGATACAGGTTCAGTAGAGGTTCAAGTTGCTGTCCTTACTTGGGAAATCAACCACCTTAACGAACACATCAAACAACACAAAAAAGACCACGCTACTTACCGTGGATTGATGAAGAAAATCGGTCGCCGTCGTAACTTGCTTGCATACTTGCGTAAAAACGACGTTAACCGTTACCGTGAGTTAATCAACTCTCTAGGACTTCGTCGTTAATTCAAGATACAAAGGCCGTCAAAAGCACAAAGCAAAAATAGGAAAATTAACGAAGAAACTTCAGTTTCTAGGAGATTTTATCTTTTTTGCCAAGTGCTTAGACCGTGTTCAATTGAGCATATCTTGATAATGAAGCTACTCTAAATTGGGTAGCTTTTTTGTATGGATTTTATCCCGAGCTCAAATCAGCTCTCTGACTTCAGAGAGCTTTTTTATTGAGGTTTTATCGGTCACAATTTTGGAGACTACAAAAACCAAGCCGTCAGGGTATGTCTTAATCATTTCGTTTTATCGGTCATAATTTTGGAGACTACAAAAACCTCAAATGGTATCAGCTAATGACACCATGAAGGTGCGCAGTTACTCGGCTTTTCAAGCCGAGTAACTGTCTGCAAGCCCCCTCGGAGAGCCCACACTTTACGAAGTAAAGTATAGTATGTTATACTTTACATGGAAGTAGTCACCGAATTCCAGTTAGAAATTACTTTGTAACTACGTTTTGAGGAGGAGTAAAATGCTTTCCTACGTTCGACATTACCCACTAGCGATAGCTAAATTAATGTCTCATGCTCTCTAAAAATCTGATGATTTATTACTAACTAATACAGGGAGGTTTTATGGGACAGACAATCATATCTGCTATTGGTGTTTATATTTCACCAGTATCGATTATTTAATTATTTTAATTATTTTATTTGCACAGCTATCACAGAATAAACAGAGATGGCATATTTATGCGGGGCAATATCTAGGAACAGGCTTACTTGTAGGGGCGAGTTTAGTTGCTGCTTATGTCGTTAATTTCGTGCCTGAAGAATGGATGGTTGGATTGCTTGGTTTAATCCCTATCTATTTAGGGATTCGCTTTGCAATTGTTGGAGAAGGTGAGAAGAAGGAAGAAATTATTGAAAGATTAGAACAAAGCAAGGCAAATCAACTGTTTTGGACAGTTACATTGCTGACAATTGCGTCTGGCGGAGATAATTTAGGTATCTATATACCTTATTTTGCTTCGTTAGATTGGTCACAGACCCTCGTGGCGTTGCTTGTGTTTGTAATCGGCATAATTATCTTTTGCGAGATTAGTCGGATGTTATCCTCTATTCCGTTAATATTCGAGACAATTGAAAAATACGAGCGAATCATTGTGCCCATAGTATTCATTCTACTTGGACTATACATCATGTATGAAAATGGCACGATAGAGACTTTTCTGATCGTGTAGATTTTTTTGTTTCACTAGGATTTTAGCGGGCTCAAATCAACTCTCTAATTTTCAGAGGGACTTTTTTTATGTTGTCACTTTACCTCGATATACCCAAGTATAATCTTCGGTTACGATTATTAGCACTGTAAGACCAACTATATTTATTTTTCTCATCTTGTTCCATTGTTGAAAAATATGGTATACTTTTCATGAGAATTTTTCTAAATTTTTAGATTCTATCAAAGGAGGTTTGCATGCTTTTCCAAATTTTCTGGAAGCCGACAAGACCAGCAATTTGTGTTACTTTTTAGTTATTTTTGCTAGGTATTTTAGGATTTCTCTCTTTCTAGCAGTTTCAATGGGATCTGTTGCGATTGATCTAGGAGATACCTATCGGATTATTTTGAGCAGGTTAGGATTTCCTCTTGAGATAGGAGAGGTTTCCAAGTCTACTCTTACCATTGTGTGGAACATGAGACTCCCCCGAGTATTGTTAGGTCTGATAGTAGGGGCTGGTCTTTCCATGTGTGGTAGCGTGATGCAGTCTACAGTGAACAATCCCATCGCAGAGCCTTATGTCTTAGGAATCTCTGCTGGTGCAACTCTAGGAGCAACCTTGAGCATCATTCTTGGTTTAAAAGTGATGATTAGCCTTGGAGCTTTCCTTGGAGCTATTTTGGCAACAGTCGCTGTCCTCATCATTGCCTCTATGCAGGGAAGAATGACGACTTCCAGTCTGATTTTATCAGGAACGGTGGTCAACGCTCTCTTTCTGGCTTTTTCCAACTTTATCATCTCAGTCGGCGCTAATGCGGACAGTGTGATGACCATTAAGTTTTGGACCATGGGTTCGCTTGCAGGGACTACTTGGTCTGACTTAGTCCTGCCAACTATAGTAGTAGGATTGGCCTTTCTATTTTTCGCTACTCAGTATCGTGTTTTTAATGCGATGATGATGGGAGATGAGGCTGCTTTAACTTTGGGGATTCCCTTACGCTTCTATTGGTATCTTTACGTGACCGTGGTGGCTGTGCTGACAGCTGTCTTAGTGGCAACTTGTGGGATTATTGGATTTGTTGGTCTGATTACTCCACATTTAGCTCGAGGGTTAGTAGGAACAAATTACAAGAGTCTTTTTCCCGTTGCCACCTTACTAGGTGCCCTCTTTGTCATCTGGGCAGATGTACTCTCTCGTATCATCATTCCAAACGCAGAGTTGCCTATTGGTATTTTCACAGCCTTAGTAGGTGCTCCCTTCTTTATCTACATTGTTGGAGGTAGGCGAAGGGAGGTGAGGGGCTGATATGGACTTGATATGTCAGGATATCCATTTTTAGACTAGGAGAAAAATTCTCAAAGGAGTTTCCCTTAAAGTTGAAGGGCATCAATTTCACACGATACTAGGGACCAAATGGAGTGGGAAAACCAGTCTGCTTAAACTCCTCTATCGTCAGGAAAAGGCGGACAAAGGCTTGATAAGCCTAGATGGAAAGCCACTGGAGCATTGGTCACTCAAAGAAACTGCCAAGCAAATGGCAGTTGTGACTCAGTTTAACCAGCTGCAGTTTGATTGTACAGTTGAGGAAATCGTCTTGCTGGGAAGAACTCCCCACTTGTCTTTTTTACAGAAGGAAAAGGAAAGGGATTATTCCCTCGTTGAAGATGCCCTCGTTAAGGTGGATATGCTCGAGAAGAAAACTCGTCTCTATTCGTCCCTGTCGGGGGGAGAGAAACAGAGAGTTTTGTTAGCACGGGCCTTGGCACAAGAACCGACTCTCTTGCTTTTGGACGAACCAACCAATCACCTGGATATCAGGTATCAGCTAGACTTGTTGACCATTGTAAAGGAGCTCAAGATTAATGTTCTAGCTGTCCTGCATGATATTCAACTTGCTTGTCGCTATTCGGATTATCTCTATCTGATGAAAGAGGGAAAAATCCTTTACCAAGGGACTCCAAAGGAGACCATCACCCCTGAGTCATTGCAAACTGTATACGGAGTTCAAAGTCAGGTGACTTGGACCGAGGATCAGCAAGCTATGATTCACTATTTATAAGAAAGAAAAGGAAAACAAAATGAAAAAACACTCAGTATTTTTACTCGTAACAGTAGCTACCTTAACTTTTGGCAGCTTGTGCAACACTACTACAGAAAAAGCTTCTACACAATCTAGCACAGAAACAAGTCAAAAGGCCAGCACAGAGACGACTTATCCGTTAACGGTCAAGACCTATGATGCTAAGGGAAATGAAGTCGAACAAGTCTTTGACAAGGCACCTGAAAAAGTTATCACCAACAATCTGTCAACTACTGAAATCTTATTGGAGTTAGGGTTGAAGGATAAAATTGCTGGCATGCTCAACCCAGATAATGCTGTAACAGGTAAATACAAGGACGCGATTGCGACTATTCCTCAAATCAGGGGATAAAAAACAGTCTCACAAGAGACAGTCCTTTCTTATGAGCCAGATGCTGTGATGGGGCGAAACATGATGTTTTCTGAAAAATCCTTGGGGACAGTTAGCACTTGGAATGAAAATAAAATCCCAGTCTATACGCAAAAAGCATCTCTCTCAACTATTCAGCAAGATTTGGGAAATATTGTAGAAGATGTCAAAAATCTTGGAATGATTTTTAATGTTCAGGACAAGGCTAATGAATACGCAGCTCAATTACAAGCTAAAATTGAGGCTGTTAAGAAAGCAAACCCAGCAAAGCCAAGGTGAAAAGAAAAAGGCTTTGATTATGGTTGCTTATAACGACGAAAACCTTCGGTGCTTACAAGTCTGCTTTGCAAGAGAGCTTGTTGAATCAACTTGGTTATACCAACGTTGCAACGGGAACATCAGGCTTGACCTTGGAAAATCTCGTGTCAATGGATCCTGAGTTGATTATCTATGTGACCAGCGACCGCAATAAAAAATTGGATGCCAACGCTGTAGAGTTGATGAAGAAAAATGCTGTTTTGGAAAATGTTCCTGCTATTAAGAATCAAAAAATCATGACTATCTCATACGATGAGTTGATGGATTATGGTCCAGCAGTGATTGATTCCCTTGAGAAAAATCAATGACTTTATCAATAAATAATGAGTTTGATTGGGAAGGAATCCAAGTCAAAATCAGCCTTCCTTCGACCTATAATCCCAATCAAACCTATCCAGCTATCCTCTTAAATGATGGAAACTTGGATTTCCTATCAACTCTTTCCGAATCGGTGATTTTAGTGGGTTTGACTTCTGAAAATCGCCTAGATGACTACACTCCCTGGAAGGCATCTGCACTGAGAGATGGAGCTCCAGATTTTGGCGGTCAGGCCAACGTCTATCATGGTCATTTATTTGGAGGTCTTTTTAGATAAGTTGCAGTCGCTTTATAAACTGGACAAAAATCACCTTGCCTATGGAGGGTACTCACTAGGTGGTTTGGCGGCCGTCCACAGTCTTTTCAGCTTTGACAAGGTCTCCTGTGTCTTCTCCGTTTGCGGGTCCTTTTGGTATCCTGAATTTGCAACTTACTGCAAGGAAGAAAAAGTGAAAAATTTGGACTGTTTACTGTATTTACAAAATGGTCAAACAGAAGGAGCCCATCATACCAATCGCTTGGCTCAAGCACCAGCCTATGCTGAGCAGATCCATACCAGTCTTCAGAAACACTATCCGACTGGTCAGTTTGTCTTTGATCCTTATGGGCATCATGAGCAAGTGGCTGAGCGATTTCTAATCTTTTCTAGCTGGTTGGCTCAAAAATGGAAAATTGAATAAAAGAATTATCCCTTGGCTTTTTGCCAGGGATAATTCTTTATTCAACCAAGAGCTCTCTCTTTTATCTGGATTCCAGATAAAGCTTGCGATGAAGGTAAAGATAATCGTTAGGATACCAACAAGCACTGCAAGGATAAGGGCAGGGATGCGGACAAACCACCATAGTGGGTTTTGGTTTTTTTATCGTTGTGCCATTGTTTGGTTTCTTCATCCAAACGTTGGAATTCTGCTTGGATACGATCTGCAACCATTTCGATTCCTTCATCATTCATTTTCTTAATGTCTGAGATATCGATTGGATTTCCAAAGTTCATATCGACACGTTCACGACTAACCAAGCCTTTCAAGGTCATGGGACCGGTGTAGGTGACAGGCATGATACGGACCTTGGCCATTTTGGCAATCAAGGCTACGCCACCCTTGACATCGTTTGAGTGGCGGCTCCCACTTGGGAACATGATGAGAGAACGGTCGCTTTTTTTGAGGACGTTGATAGGATACTTGATGGCAGAGGCGCTAGGGTTTTTCCCGGTCGATAGGAAAGGCGCCACACATACGGATCCACCAGCCAAAGATGCGGTTGTTAAAAAGCTCTTTTTTTGCCATAAAGATGAACTGTTTTGGCTTGGTCGCAAAAGCCATATATACAGGATCCCACCAGGTACGATGAGGAGCGACGAGGATATAGTTTTCGTCTCGATTAGGGATTTTATCAGTATTGTGATAGTGGGCATTGCCATTGATGGACCACAAGATCAGCATGACTAGTCCACGCAAATAAGTATAAAACATGAGAACTCCTTCGATTGTATTGCTTTTATTATTATACCTTATCGAAAGACTACTGGCAAACTTTTTCAGTTATCAGTGGAGATATTTTTGGATAAGATTAGAATTCTGCTAGAAAAATGATATGATAGAGTTTATGGATAAAAAAATAAGATAATGGGATTAACCCAAAGAGAAGTCAAGGAAAGACAGGCTCAAGGTTTGGTCAATGACTTTACCGCATCAGCCAGTACCAGTACTTGGCAAATCATCAAACGAAATGTTTTTACACTTTTTAACGCGTTAAACTTTGTTATTGCTCTAGCGCTGGCCTTTGTGCAGGCTTGGAGCAATCTGGTATTCTTTGCTGTTATCTGCTTTAACGCATTTTCTGGAATTGTGACCGAGCTAAGGGCCAAACATATGGTGGATAAGCTCAATCTCATGACCAAGGAAAAGGTCAAAACCATCCGTGATGGCCAAGAAGTCGCTCTTAATCCAGAAGAATTGGTTCTAGGAGATGTCATTCGTTTGTCTGCTGGGGAGCAGATTCCTAGTGATGCCTTGGTTTTGGAAGGCTTTGCGGAAGTCAATGAAGCCATGTTGACGGGTGAGAGTGATTTGGTACAAAAGGAAGTGGATGCCTTGCTCTTGTCAGGGAGTTTCCTAGCCAGTGGCGCAGTTTTGGCTCAAGTTCACCATGTCGGGGCAGAAAACTATGCTTCCAAACTCATGCTGGAAGCTAAGACAGTGAAACCGATCAACTCCCGTATCATGAAATCGCTGGACAAGCTAGCTGGTTTTACTGGGAAGATTATCATTCCCTTTGGTCTAGCTCTCTTGCTAGAAGCCTTGGTGTTAAAAGGTTTGCCCCTTAAGTCATCCGTTGTAAATTCATCGACAGCACTTTTGGGCATGTTGCCCTAAGGGAATCGCTCTTTTGACTATCACCTCGCTCTTGACTGCGGTGATTAAGCTGGGTCTGAAAAAGGTCTTGGTGCAGGAGATGTACTCTGTTGAGACCTTGGCGCGCGTGGATATGCTCTGTCTGGACAAGACGGGTACCATCACCCAAGGAAAGATGCAGGTGGAGGCCGTTCTTCCGCTGACGGAAACTCATGGTGAAGGGACTATTGCCAGCATTTTGATCAGCTATATGGCCCATAGTGAGGATAAAAATCCAACAGCCCAGGCTATTCGCCAGCGTTTCCGAGGGCAGGTTACCTATCCTATGATTTCCAATCTTCCCTTCTCAAGCGACCGCAAGTGGGGAGCTATGGAGTTGGAAGGGCTAGGGACAGTTTTCTTAGGGGCACCTGAGATGTTGTTGGACTCTGAAGTCCCAGAAGCCAGAGAGGCCTTGGAGAGAGGGTCACGTGTCTTGGTCTTGGCTCTCAGTCAGGAAAAACTAGACCATCACAAGCCCCAGAAACTATCTGATATTCAAGCTTTGGCCTTGCTGGAGATCTTGGACCCCATTCGAGAAGGAGCAGCTGAGACGCTAGACTATCTCCGCTCTCAAGAAGTGGGACTCAAGATTATCTCTGGTGACAATCCGGTCACTGTATCCAGCATTGCCCAGAAGGCTGGTTTTGCGGACTATCACAGCTATGTAGACTGCTCAAAAATCACGGATGAGGAATTGATTGCTATAGCTGAGGCAACGGCCATTTTCGGACGTGTTTCCCCTCATCAAAAGAAACTCATTATCCAAACCCTGAAAAAAGCGGGTCATACAACGGCTATGACAGGAGACGGAGTCAATGATATTCTGGCCCTTCGTGAGGCGGATTGTTCTATCGTGATGGCTGAAGGAGATCCTGCGACTCGTCAGATTGCCAATCTGGTTCTTTTGAAGTCAGACTTTAATGATGTTCCTGAGATTCTCTTTGAAGGTCGTCGCGTGGTCAATAACATTGCCCACATCGCTCCGATTTTCTTGATTAAGACCATCTATTCCTTCTTGCTCGCAGTCATCTGTACCGCCAGTGCTCTTCTGGGACGGTCTGAGTGGATTTTGATTTTCCCTTTCATCCCGATTCAAATTACTATGATCGACCAGTTCGTGGAAGGTTTCCCGCCATTCGTTCTAACTTTTGAACGAAATATCAAACCTGTTGAGCCAAACTTCCTCAGAAGATCCATGCTTCGTGCCTTACCAAGTGCCCTTATGGTCGTCTTCAGTGTTCTCTTTGTGAAAATATTTGGTGCGAGTCAAGGTTGGTCTGAGTTAGAAATCTCAACCCTACTCTATTATCTCCTTGGGTCTATCGGTTTCTTATCCGTATTTAGAGCCTGCATGCCATTTACCCTCTGGCGTGTCCTTTTGATTGTCTGGTCAGTAGGAGGCTTCCTGGCCACAGCTCTCTTCCTAAGGATCCAGAAACTGCTTGAAATCTCGACATTGACAGGACAAACGCTGCCTGTTTATGGGGCCATGATGTTGGTCTTTACCGTGATTTTCATTCTAACCAGTCGTTACCAAGCGAAAAAATAAAGAAAGACTGCAATCTGTGGATTGCTGTCTTTTTAGGTGCAAGATTGCTAGCTGAAATATGGTATAATAAGAGGTAATAGAGTTTTGGAAAGTGAGAGAAGATGATTTCAAAGAGATTAGAATTGGTGGCTTCCTTTGTTCCCCAAGGTGTTGTGTTACTTGATGTAGGGAGTGACCATGCTTATCTGCCTATCGAGTTGGTCGAGAGAGGCCAAATTGAAGCTGCCATTGCTGGTGAGGTCGTGGAAGGTCCCTACCAGTCCGCGGTTAAAAATGTTGAAAGTCACGGATTAAAGGAGAAAATCCAAGTCCGTTTAGCCAATGGCTTGGCAGCCTTTGAAGAGGAAGATCAAGTGTCGGTCATCACCATTGCTGGTATGGGCGGTCGTTTGATTACAACTATCCTAGAAGAAGGCTTGGAAAAAGCTATCGAATATCCAGCGTTTAATCCTCCAGCCCAATAATCGTGAAGATGACTTGCGCATCTGGTTACAAGACCACGGTTTCCAGATTGTGGCTGAGAGCATCCTAGAAGAAGCTGGCAAGTTTTATGAAATTCTAGTGGTGGAAGCGGGACAAATGAAGCTAGTAGCTAGTGATGTTCGCTTTGGTCCCTTCTTGTCCAAAGAAGTCAGTCCAGTCTTCGTTCAAAAAGTGGCAAAAAGAAGCAACTAAGCTAGAATTTGCTCTCAGTCAAATCCCAGAAAAGAATCTGGAGGAACGTCAGATTATGGCAGATAAAATTCAAGCCATCAAGGAGGTTCTCCATGCTAGCAAGTGAAGTGATTAAACGTTATGAAGATTTTTGTCCTCAAGAATTTTCTATGGAGGGGGATAGTCGTGGTCTGCAAATCGGGACTCTAGACAAGAATATTCAAAGAGTCATGGTTGCCCTGGACATTCGTGAAGAGACGGTGGCAGAGGCCATTGACAAGGGTGTGGATTTGATTATCGTCAAGCACGCGCCGATTTTCCGTCCAATCAAGGATTTGGTAGCCAGCCGTCCGCAAAATCAGATCTACATCGATCTCATCAAGCATGACATCGCAGTTTATGTCAGCCATACCAATATTGACATCGTTAAAAATGGCCTCAATGACTGGTTCTGCCAGATGCTGGGAATTGAGGAGACGACTTATCTACAGGAAACAGGCCCAGAACGTGGGATTGGGCGTATTGGCGACATTCAACGTCAAACATATGAAGAATTTGCCCAGCATGTCAAGCAAGTCTTTTCTCTAGATAGTCTTCGAATGGTGCATTATCAAGAGAATGATTTGCAGAAGCCGATTTCAAGAGTGGCCATTTGTGGTGGTAGCGGGCAGTCTTTCTATCCTGATGCTTTGGCAAAAGGAGCTGATGTCTATATCACTGGTGACATCTACTACCACACTGCCCAGGATATGTTGTCTGATGGCCTGTTGGCATTAGACCCAGGCCACTATATCGAAGTCCTTTTTGTCGAAAAAATCGCTGCGCTCCTTACTCAATGGAAGGCAGAAAAGGGTTGGTCTATTGATGTCTTGCCTAGTCAAGCATCGACCAATCCTTTCCACCATATCTAGTTAGGAAGTGAAGATAATGAAAAAAGTTGCCATTATTGGAGCAGGAATTGTAGGTGCCACAGCTGCCTACTACCTCTCTAAAGAAGCTGACTTAGAGATAACCGTTTTTGACCATGGACAGGGTCAGGCTACCAAGGCTGCAGCGGGAATTATCAGTCCTTGGTTTTCCAAACGCCGCAATAAAGCATGGTACAAGCTGGCGCGCTTGGGGTCTGACTTTTTATGTGGATTTGTTGGCTGATTTAGAAAAGAATGGTCAGGAGATCGACTTTTACCAGCGCTCAGGAGTTTTTTTCTCCTGAAAAAGGATGAATCCAAGTTGGAAGAGCTCTATCAACTAGCTCTTCAGCGCAGAGAAGAATCTCCCTTGATAGGTCAGTTAGTCATTCTGGATCGAGCGTCTGCAAATGAATTGTTCCCTGGTCTGCAAGGATTTGACCGCCTGCTCTATGCTTCTGGTGGAGCGAGAGTAGATGGTCAACTCTTAGTGACTCGTTTGCTGGAAGCCAGCCAAGTCAAGCTAATCAAAGAGAAAGCGACTCTGACGCCTCTATCATCAGATTACCAAATTGGTGAAGAGGTGTTTGATCAGGTTATTTTAGCGACGGGAGCTTGGTTGGGGGACATTTTGGAGCCTTTAGGATATGAGGTAGATGTCCGTCCCCAAAAGGGACAACTACGAGATTATCAACTTACCAAAGATATGAAATCTTACCCTGTTGTCATGCCAGAAGGGGAGTGGGATTTGATTCCCTTTTGCTGGTGGGAAATTATCCCTAGGAGCTACCCATGAAAACGACATGGGATTTGACTTGACGGTGGATGAAGGCTTACTCCAACAAATGGAAGAAGTAGCCTTGCCATACTATCCAGCCTTGGCTGAAGCTACTTTAAGAGGTGATCGTGTGGGAATCCGCGCCTATACCAGCGATTTCTCTCCATTTTTTGGGCGAGTCCCAGGTTTAGCAGGTGTCTATGCGGCTAGCGGACTAGGGTCATCAGGTCTGACAACGGGTCCTATCATTGGTTACCACTTAGCTCAACTAATCCAAGACAAGGAGTTAACCTTGGCCCCAATAAACTATCCAATTGAAAACTATGTCAAACGAGTAAAAAAGAAAATAAAAATTTTTACTGAAATTTTAGCCTTCCCTCTAGGATGGCAAATGACATTCCCTATCAAAAAATGGTAAAATAAGAAAAAAATAATCCGAGAATCGAGGAAAAAAGATGCAAGAAAAGATTTTGGTAACTGGCGGTGCCGGATTTATCGGAACCCACACTGTTATTGAATTGATCCAAGCAGGTCATCAAGTCGTTGTGGTGGATAATCTTGTCAACAGTAATCGTAAGAGTTTAGAAGTTGTTGAAAAAATTACAGGAGTTGAGATTCCTTTCTATGAGGCAGATATCCGTGACACAGATACCCTCAGAGATATTTTCAAGCAGGAAGAGCCGACTGGTGTCATTCACTTTGCTGGTTTGAAGGCTGTTGGTGAATCAACACGTATCCCTCTTGCCTATTATGACAACAATATCGCTGGAACTGTTAGCCTTCTAAAAGCCATGGAAGAAAACAACTGTAAGAACATCATCTTCAGTTCTTCTGCGACAGTATACGGAGATCCTCATACGGTTCCAATCTTAGAAGATTTCCCGCTTTCAGTGACCAATCCATACGGTCGTACCAAGCTCATGCTAGAAGAAATCTTGACCGATATCTACAAAGCAGACTCAGAATGGAATGTGGTCTTGCTTCGTTACTTTAACCCAATCGGTGCTCATGAAAGTGGAGATTTGGGAGAAAATCCAAACGGAATTCCAAACAATCTCTTACCTTATGTGGCACAAGTAGCCGTTGGCAAACTAGAGCAAGTACAGGTTTTCGGTGATGATTACGATACGGAAGATGGAACTGGTGTCCGTGACTACATCCACGTAGTAGACCTAGCCAAAGGTCACGTTGCAGCTTTGAAAAAACTCCAAAAAGGTTCAGGTCTTAACATTTACAACCTTGGAACAGGTAAAGGATATTCAGTTCTTGAAATTATCCAAAACATGGAAAACGCGGTGGGACGTCCTATTCCTTACCGCATCGTAGACCGTCGCCCAGGTGATATCGCTGCCTGCTACTCAGACCCTGCAAAAGCCAAAGCAGAACTCGGATGGGAAGCAGAATTTGATATCACGAAAAAGTGTGAAGACGCATGGCGTTGGCAAAGTAAGCATCCAAACGGATTTGAAGACTAAGATAATGATTTCGATCATTGTCCCCTGTTTAAATGAAGAGGAAGTACTTCCTCTTTTTTATCAGTCTGTTGAAGCACTGCTTCCTGACTTGGGTGCAGAAGTCGAATATGTCTTTGTGGACGATGGCTCAAGCGATGGGACCCTACAGCTTTTAAAGACCTATCGGGAGCAAAATCCTGCGATACATTATATTTCTTTCTCGCGAAATTTTGGGAAAGAAGCAGCTCTGTATGCAGGTTTGCAGCATGCAACTGGAGACCTAGTGGTCGTGATGGATGCAGACCTCCAGGATCCTCCTAGTATGCTACTTGAGATGAAAGCCTTACTAGACCAGAATGCAGACTTAGACTGTGTTGGGACACGGAGAACCAGTCGGGAGGGAGAGCCCTTCTTTCGCAGCTTCTGTGCCGATCTCTTTTACCGCCTCATGCAAAAAATCAGCCCAGTAGCCTTGCCTTCAGGTGTCCGTGATTTTCGCATGATGAGACGGTCTGTGGTAGATGCTATTTTAACCCTGACCGAGTCCAATCGTTTTTCTAAGGGGCTCTTTGCTTGGGTTGGTTTCCGAACGCACTATCTTGATTATCCAAATGTCGAAAGACAGGCTGGCAAGACTAGTTGGAGTTTTAGGCAACTCTTTTTCTACTCGTTTGAAGGGATTCTCAACTTTTCAGATTTTCCCTTGAGTATAGCCTTTGTAGCGGGACTCCTATCTTGTTTTATTTCTTTTATGATGACTGTTTTTGTGGTGTTTCGGACCCTTATCTTGGGAAATCCGACATCTGGCTGGACCTCTCTGATGGCTGTGATTCTCTTTCTTGGAGGGATTCAACTTCTGACCATTGGGATTTTAGGAAAATATATCAGTAAGATCTATATGGAAACTAAAAAAAGACCACTCTATCTCGTTAAAGAAAAAAAGTGATCTTTCTAATACTGAAGGAAAAAAATAACCGAAAAAGACTATAATTTTACCTAGAAATATGCTAAACTAATAGATGAAGGGGTTAAAGTGATAAAAAAATTTACAAAAATCAGTCTCCCTTTTAAACTATGACGGATCTTTTTAGAAGTGCACGTGTAGGACAATTTTTGATGGTCTCCAGAACATCGCTGGTCTCAGCGATTTCTCTTCTGCAATTCAACTGGATCATCGCAAAAATCGAACGATTCCATTATCATGGTAATCAAAGAGTTCAGAATAGGTTTGGCAAAGCCCACAGGCGATGCATCGTTTAGGTATAAGTGTGAGTTTCATATTTATATTGTAATAAGAAAAGTTTAAAAAAATACAAGGAGTAAGGTATGGAAAAAGAACCATGGCAAGAAGATATTTATGAAAATAATGAGGAAGAATCAAGAGCAGATCGTCGTCGCCGTAAACAAAAGGGAAAAGGCGTTGTTGCCAATCGTGTTTTGACCGTTCTAGCTAGCCTATTCTTTGTAATCGTTGTAGCGCTGGTTGTCGTATTGATTTACCTTTCTACTGGAGGAAGCAATCGCACGGCCGCCTTGAAGGATTTTTATGATTCTTCAGCTCCATCGTCAACCTCTAAAGTGGAAGAGTCTTCTTCTACTACTAGTAAAGCTCAAGAAACGAAAGAATCAACTCCCTCAGAAAGTAGTTCTGAAGAGCACACAGAGGGTGAAGGAACACTTACTGTTCAGCCAGGAGAGGGTGAAGCCGCTCTTGCACAACGTGCAGGAATTTCCATTGCTCAGCTAGAAGCTCTAAATCCTTCTCATATGTCATCAGGAACTTGGTTTGCCAACCCTGGTGATGTGATCAAGACTAGATAGGAGTCGGAAATGAAGACAATTCAAATTGCTATTGATGGTCCTGCTTCCAGTGGTAAGAGTACGGTCGCAAAGATTATTGCTAAGGATTTTGGCTATACTTATCTCGACACGGGTGCCATGTACCGTGCAGCCACGTATATGGCTCTCAAACACCAAGTGGATGCTGAAACTGTAGACCAACTTCTTTATCTCCTAGACCAACATCCTATTAGTTTTGGGCGTTCGGAGGCGGGCGAACAACTTGTCTTTGTTGGCGATGTGGATATTACTCATCCTATTCGCGAAAATGAAGTGACCAACAAGGTTTCAAGCATTGCTGCTATTCCAGAAGTGCGTGAGAAACTGGTTTTGCTCCAGCAAGAGATTGCTCAGCAAGGTGGTATTGTCATGGATGGACGTGATATCGGAACGGTTGTTTTGCCCCAAGCTGAGCTCAAAATTTTCTTGGTGGCTTCTGTTGAAGAAAGAGCAGAGCGTCGTTACAAGGAGAATATTGCTAAAGGTATCGAGACAGACCTAGAAACTCTGAAAGAAGAGATTGCGGCACGTGATTACAAAGATAGTCATCGCGAAACCTCGCCTCTCAAACAAGCAGAGGATGCAGTTTACCTCGACACAACTGGACTAAGTATCCAAGAAGTAGTCGAAAAAATTGAATCAGAAGCAAAAAAACGCATGTCCTAGTGACAGGAGAAGCAGGCTAAGGCTAGCCTGCTTTTTTTATCTCTTTGGGGAGCATTTGAAAACAGTCTTTTTGGGAGTTTTTTGATAAAATAGTAGTATCAATAAAAAGGACGGAAGTATGACAAAGAAAAATCGTAGCCATTTGGGGCCCAAGATGAAAAAAAGGTGTGATTGGTAAAGAAAGATCGTCTTCCTTGGCATTTGCCAGCAGAATTACAACATTTTAAGGAAACAACTTTGAACCACGCCATCTTGATGGGACGAGTGACTTTTGATGGAATGGGGCGTCGTCTGCTTCCCAAACGCCAAACCTTGATTTTGACACGAAACAGTGACCAAGTCGTGGATGGTGCGCTCGTATTTCAAGATGTGAAGTCTGTTTTAGCTTGGTATCAGAGTCAGGACAAAAATCTCTATATCATTGGTGGAAAAACAGATTTTTCAGGCTTTTTGAGCCCTATTTAGATGAAATCATCGTGACACAGATTCATGCTCAGGTGGAGGGAGACACCTATTTCCCTGAGGGATTTTGACTTGTCTCTTTTTGAGACAGTCGCAAAGCAAATCTTATGAGCGAGATGAGAAAAAATGACTATGATTTTACCATCCAATACCGAAAGAGAAAGGAAGTCTAATGGAGCGCAGTATATTTGGATTTTTACAGCTTTTCTTTGTGTAATCTGTATTTTTGACTGGGAGCACAGGCTTTTTCGTAAGAAGCGCTATGGACTGTCTGCCTTACTCTGGTTGAATGCTTTTACCAATTTAGTAAATAGTATCCATGCTTTTTATATGACCTTATTTTTAGATAGAATGATAAATTAGAATGGAAGGAAATCATGCCTACAAATAGGAAAAATGATATGATGGTTTATTGCTCATTTTGTGGCAAAAGCCAAGAAGAAGTAAAGAAAATAATCGCTGGGAACAACGCCTTTATCTGTAATGAATGTGTGGAGTTGGCCCAGGAAATCATTCGGGAGGAGTTGGCTGAGGAAGTCTTGGCAGACTTGTCTGAAGTACCAAAACCAATCGAGCTCCTCAATATCTTGAACCACTATGTGATTGGTCAAGATCGTGCCAAACGTGCCTTGGCAGTGGCTGTATACAACCATTACAAACGCATTAATTTCCACGATACTCGTGAAGAGTCGGAAGATGTGGATTTGCAGAAGTCAAACATCTTGATGATTGGCCCAACGGGTTCTGGGAAAACTTTCTTAGCTCAAACCTTGGCTAAGAGCTTGAACGTGCCTTTTGCTATCGCAGATGCGACAGCTCTTACTGAGGCTGGTTATGTGGGTGAGGACGTGGAAAACATCCTCCTTAAACTCTTGCAGGCTGCTGACTTTAACATCGAACGTGCAGAGCGTGGGATTATCTACGTGGATGAAATTGACAAGATTGCCAAGAAGAGCGAGAACGTGTCGATCACACGTGACGTTTCTGGTGAAGGGGTGCAACAAGCCCTTCTCAAGATTATCGAGGGAACAGTTGCAAGCGTACCGCCTCAAGGTGGACGCAAACATCCACAACAAGAGATGATTCAGGTGGATACTAAAAACATCCTCTTCATCGTAGGTGGTGCTTTTGATGGCATCGAAGAAATCGTTAAACAACGTCTGGGTGAAAAGGTTATTGGCTTTGGTCAAAATAATAAAGCGATTGACGAAAACAGCTCATACATGCAAGAAATCATCGCAGAAGATATTCAAAAATTCGGTATTATTCCAGAGTTGATTGGACGCTTGCCTGTCTTTGCAGCTCTTGAGCAATTGACGGTTGACGACTTGGTGCGCATCTTGAAAGAACCAAGAAACGCCTTGGTTAAACAATACCAAACCTTGCTTTCTTATGATGATGTTGAGTTAGAATTTGACGACGAAGCCCTTCAAGAGATTGCCAATAAAGCCATCGAGCGAAAAACTGGGGCGCGTGGTCTTCGCTCCATCATCGAAGAAACCATGCTAGATGTTATGTTTGAAGTACCGAGTCAAGAAAATGTGAAACTGGTCCGCATCACAAAAGAAGCTGTCGATGGAACGGAAAAACCAATCCTAGAAACAGCCTAGAGGTGACTATGGAACTTAATACACACAATGCTGAAATCTTGCTCAGTGCTGCAAACAAGTCCCACTATCCGCAGGATGACCTGCCAGAAATTGCCCTTGCAGGGCGTTCAAATGTTGGGAAGTCCAGCTTTATCAATACCATGCTGAACCGCAAGAATCTTGCCCGTACCTCTGGAAAACCTGGGAAAACCCAGCTCCTTAACTTTTTTAACATCGATGACAAGATGCGCTTTGTGGATGTACCTGGGTATGGCTACGCTCGCGTTTCTAAAAAGGAACGGGAAAAGTGGGGCCGCATGATTGAGGAGTACCTGACAACTCGGGAAAATCTTCGTGCAGTGGTCAGTCTGGTTGATCTCCGCCACGATCCATCAGCGGATGATGTGCAGATGTACGAATTTCTCAAGTATTATGAGATTCCGGTTATTATCGTTGCGACCAAGGCAGACAAGATTCCTCGTGGTAAGTGGAACAAGCACGAATCAGCAATCAAAAAGAAATTAAACTTTGATCCAAGTGACGACTTCATCCTCTTTTCATCTGTCAGCAAGGCAGGGATGAATGAAGCTTGGGATGCTATTTTAGAAAAATTATGAGGGAAATAATGGCAAAAACTATTCACACAGACAAGGCTCCAAAAGCAATCGGACCCTATGTTCAAGGGAAAATCGTTGGCAATCTTTTGTTTGCTAGCGGTCAAGTTCCCCTATCTCCTGAAACTGGGGAAATTGTAGGAGAGACCATCCAAGAACAGACAGAACAAGTCTTGAAAAACATTGGTGCGATTTTGGCTGAAGCAGGAACAGACTTTGACCACGTTGTCAAAACAACTTGCTTCTTGAGCGATATGAACGACTTTGTTCCTTTTAATGAGGTTTACCAAACGGCCTTCAAAGAGGAATTCCCAGCTCGTTCAGCTGTGGAAGTAGCTCGTCTTCCTCGCGATGTGAAAGTCGAAATTGAAGTCATCGCAGAGATTGGATAAGCTAGTTGAAGTTTGGTTTTGCCAAACTTCTTTTGATATAAGGAGAGACAAATGACGAAGAAACAACTTCACCTAGTGATTGTGACAGGGATGAGTGGTGCAGGAAAAACCGTAGCCATTCAGTCCTTCGAGGATTTGGGATATTTTACCATTGACAACATGCCGCCAGCCCTCTTGCCAAAGTTTTTACAGTTGGTCGAAACCAAGGATGATGACCACAAACTGGCCTTGGTTGTGGACATGCGTAGCCGTTCTTTCTTTTTCTGAGATTCAGGCTGTCTTGGATGAATTGGAAAACCAGGATGATTTAGATTTCAAAATTCTCTTTTTAGACGCAGCGGATAAAGAATTGGTTGCTCGCTATAAAGAAACCAGACGGAGTCACCCTCTAGCAGCAGATGGTCGGATTTTAGATGGCATCAAGCTGGAACGTGAACTCTTGGCACCTTTGAAAAACATGAGTCAAAACGTGGTGGATACGACAGAACTCACTCCGCGTGAACTGCGTAAAACCATTGCTGAGCAATTTTCGGACCAAGAACAAGCCCAGTCTTTCCGTATTGAGGTCATGTCTTTTGGATTCAAGTATGGTATCCCAATCGATGCAGACTTGGTATTTGATGTCCGTTTCTTGCCAAATCCCTATTACCTACCAGAACTCCGTAATCAAACGGGGCTGGATGAGCCTGTCTACAACTATGTAATGAAACATGCAGAATCGGAAAGTTTCTATCAGCACTTGCTCGCCTTGATTGAGCCGATCTTGCCAAGTTACAAAAAAGAAGGAAAGTCCGTTTTGACCATTGCAGTGGGATGTACAGGTGGACAGCACCGTAGTGTAGCCTTTGCCAAACGAATCGCTGAGGATTTATCCAAAAACTGGCCTGTCAATGAAAGCCATCGTGACAAAGACCGAAGAAAGGAAACGGTAAACCGTTCATGAGAAAACCAAAAATAACGGTGATTGGTGGAGGAACTGGTATCCCCGTCATTTTGAAAAGTTTGCGAGAAAAAGGATGTTGACATCGCAGCCATCGTAACAGTCGCCGATGATGGTGGCTCTTCTGGTGAGCTAAGAAAGAATATCCAACAGCTGACACCACCAGGTGATCTTCGTAATGTTCTGGTAGCCATGTCGGATATGCCTAAATTTTATGAGAAGGTTTTTCAGTACCGATTTTCAGAAGACGCTGGAGCTTTTGCGGGCCATCCACTAGGGAATATCGTTATAGCAGGACTCTCTGAAATGCAAGGATCTACCTATAATGCTATGCAATTACTCAGTAAGTTTTTTCATACAACAGGAAAGATTTACCCCTCAAGTGATCACCCTTTGACGCTGCATGCAGTTTTTAAAGATGGTTCGGAAGTAGCTGGTGAGAGCCATATTGCGGATCATCCTGACATGATCGACCACGTCTATGTGACCAACACCTTGGATGATGAAACACCGCAAGCCAGCCGTCGAGTAGTCAATACTATTCTCGAGAGTGATATGATCGTCTTGGGACCTGGCTCCCTCTTTACATCTATTTTGCCCAATATTGTCATTGAGGAGATTGGGCAGGCTCTTTTGGAGACCAAGGCGGAGATAGCTTACGTCTGCAATATCATGACCCAGCGTGGGGAAACAGAGCACTTTTCAGACAGTGACCACGTGGAAGTCCTCCATCGACACTTAGGTCGGCCTTTTATTGATACGGTCTTGGTTAATATCGAAAAAGTCCCTAGAGAGTATATGGATACCAATCGTTTTGATGAATATTTGGTACAGGTGGAACATGATTTTGCTGGTCTTTGCAAGCAGGTTCCTCGTGTGATTTCATCCAACTTCCTTCGTTTGGAAAATGGAGGGGCCTTCCACGATGGGGATTTGATTGTTGATGAATTGATGCGAATTATACGGGTGAGAAAATGAGTTTTACAGTTGCAGTAAAAGAAGAAATTCTTGGTCAACACCATCTCAGTCGTCATGAATTATCAGCCATCATCAAGATGTCTGGTAGTATTGGTCTCTCGACTTCAGGTTTGACCCTGTCTGTCGTGACTGAAAATGCCAAGTTGGCTCGGCACCTTTATGAGTCCTTTCTCCATTTTTATGATATCAAGTCAGAGATTCGCCACCATCAGAGAAGCAATCTCCGCAAGAACCGTGTCTATACGGTCTATACTGAAGAGAGAGTGCAGGAGCTTTTAGCTGATTTGCGGCTTGCGGATTCCTTCTTTGGTTTGGAGACAGGCATCGATCCTGATATTTTAGCAGATGAAGAAGCTGGACGTGCTTACTTATGTGGGGCCTTTCTGGCAAATGGAAGTATCCGTGATCCTGAGTCTGGCAAATACCAGCTGGAAATCAGTTCCGTTTATCTGGACCATGCCCAAGGTTTGGCCTCTCTCCTCCAGCAATTTTTATTGGACGCTAAGGTCATTGAGCGAAAGAAAGGTGCGGTTACTTATCTCCAGCGTGCAGAAGACATCATGGATTTCTTGATCGTGATTGGGGCCATGCAGGCGCGTGACAACTTTGAGCGTGTCAAGATTTTGCGTGAAACCCGTAACGATCTCAATCGAGCCAATAACGCCGAAACAGCCAATATCGCTCGGACGGTTTCTGCTAGTATGAAGACCATTAATAATATCAGTAAAATCAAAGATAGAATGGGCTTAGAAAATTTACCAGTGGATTTGCAGGAGGTAGCTCGCTTGCGAATCCAGCACCCAGACTACTCTATCCAGCAGTTGGCAGATAGCCTGAGCAATCCCCTAACCAAAAGTGGAGTCAACCACAGACTCAGAAAAATAAACAAGATTGCTGATGAATTATAAAACCACGGATTGGTTAATCCGTGGTTCTTTTCTTATAAACTGGTTGAGTGTTTGGGTTGTACTTTTTGGTCAGGGTCGATGTAGTTGATAGCATTATTGACGGCGGTTGGTGCTTCACCCAGTCCTGTCGCAATCAAATCAATCTTACCTTCATAGTAGCAGCAGTCCCCGATGGCATAGATACCTGCTTGGCTGGATTCTTGCTTGCTATTGACGATAATCTTGTGGCGGTTGAGGTCCAGACCCCAGTTTTTAAGATTTCCGACAGAAGATTTGAAACCGTAGTTGACAAAGAGGTGATCTAAGTCAATCGTTTCGGCTTCATCAGATTTGACTTTTGTGATTTCGAGTTTATCAAGTGTTTTTCCATCTCCAAGGAGTTGGCTAGGAACGAATGGTGTCTTGATAGTCACTGATGATTCTTGCAGGGCTTGCACACTGTGTTCCAAGGCGCGAAAGTTATCTCTGCGGTGAACGAGAGTAGTTGAGGCAATTTTTTCAAAAGCCAGAGCCCAGTCAACTGCTGAGTCCCCTCCACCAAGGATGGTCACTTTCTTGCCAGCGTATTGCTGGATGTTGGCAACGTGGTAGTGGATATTTTCATAGTCCTCAACACCGTCTAATTCTAGCGGACGTGGTTTAAAGGCACCCCCACCCATGGCAATGATGACTGTTTTGCTGAGATGGTTTCCTTTAGTGGTTGTAATGCTAAATCCTTCATCTTGTTTCTCGATCTCAAGAACGGTTTCATTTAGGTGAACAGGTGTATCAAAACTATCCAGCTGCTCAAGCAAACGATTGGTTAACTCTTCTCCAGTTAAGTTTGGGAAACCTGGCACATCAAGGATTTGCTTTTCAGGATAGAGGATGGCAGGCTGACCACCGAGCTGGGGAAGAGAGTCGATGATTTGGACTTTGGCTTGGCGTAGGTGGGCGTAAAAGGCAGCAAAGAGGCCGACAGGACCGCCCCCTACAATGGTAATATCATAGAGTTGAGACATGATTTCTCCTTCATTTTTCTAGTCAGTTTATTTTATCATATTTTTGCTTAATTTAAAAATGAGGTAGGATAGAGAAAAAAATGGGCAAAAAAATGGTATAATAGTGCGGAACGTGTTTTTGACAGGGAGGAGGCCAGGGATGAATTTTCAACAATTATCCAATTTACAATACTGGACGAGTTTGTTTTCAAGCCCTTGGAGTATAGTCATCAATCTGATTGATATTCTGATTGTGACTTATATTTTATATCATTTTACAAAGGCCATTGCAGGTACCAAAATCATGGTCTTGGTTCGGGGAGTTTTGATCTTTATTCTAGCTCAGATTCTTTCTAATATGATTGGTTTAACGACCATTTCCTGGTTGATCAATCAGATCATCACCTACGGGGTCATCGCAGCAGTGGTTATCTTCTCGCCAGAGATTCGGACTGGTTTGGAGCGATTGGGGCGGGCGACAGATTTCTTTTCCAATGCCCCTATTAGCGCAGAAGAGCAAATGGTTCGTGCCTTTGTCAAATCAGTCGAGTACATGAGTCCGCGTAAGATTGGTGCTCTGGTGGCTGTTCAGCGAGTGAGAACCTTGCAGGAATATATTTCGACGGGGATTCCCTTAGATGCAAAGATTTCAGCTGAATTGCTCATCAACATTTTTATTCCTAACACTCCCTTGCACGACGGAGCGGTCATTATCCGAGAAGATCGGATTGCTGTAACTTCAGCCTATCTGCCACTAACTGAAAATACAGAGATTTCCAAAGAGTTTGGAACGCGTCACAGGGCGGCGATTGGTTTGTCGGAAGTATCAGATGCTCTTACCTTTGTGGTTTCGGAGGAAACAGGTGGAATCTCAATCACCTATAATGGAGTCTTTTAAGCACGATTTGACCTTGGAAGAGTTTGAATCTGAATTGAGAAGAATCCTACTTCCAAAATCAGAGGAAAAAAAGCAAGGTCTGAAAGAGCGCTTGCTAGGAGGATTGAAACATGAGAAAAAATAGTCTTTATATCATTTCTTCCTTCTTTTTCGCCTGCATCCTTTTTATCTATGCGACTTCTACAAACTATCAGAATAGCAATAGTGCCAGACAGGTGCGGACGGAAACCTATACCAATACAGTACTCAATGTACCAATCGATATTCAGTATGACAGCGACCAGTACTTTATCAGTGGTTTCACATCTGAAGTGACTGTCTTCCTAACTGGATCAAATAGAGTTGCTCTAGCGAGCGAGATGCAGGAAAGTACGCGCAAATTCAAGGTGACAGCTGACTTAACCAATGCCAGTGTAGGGACCATCGAAGTTCCTCTAAACATAGAAAATCTACCAAGTGGTTTGACCGCTGTTGCGACACCACAAAAGATAACAGTGAAGGTCGGTAAAAAAGCAAAACGAGACAATGTAATCGTTGTCCCAGAGATTGATCCTAGCCAGATTGATTCTCGTGTGAAAATCGATACAGTTACTGTGTCAGATGAAAAAGTAACGGTTATTAGTGATGAGGAAACCCTCTCCAAAGTAGATCGTGTCATTGCCATCTTACCGACGAGTGAACGGATAACAGGTAACTACTCGGCTTCTGTTCCTCTACAAGCAGTTGATAAAAATGGAAATGTCTTGCCAAGCGTCATTATGCCATTTAACACGACTATGAAAATTACAACAAAAACAGCAGCGTCTGGTTCGAGTAACTCGTCAACAAGTTCCTCAGAGGGCAGTTCGTCTTCAACGAGTTCAGAAACGAAATCAGATTCGTCTAAACAATAATAAATAATAGAAAAGGATGATAAATAAAATGGGTAAATATTTTTGGGACTGATGGAGTCCGTGGAGAAGCAAACGTAGAACTGACGCCAGAATTGGCCTTTAAACTGGGACGTTTTGGTGGTTATGTCCTTAGCCAACACGAAACGGAAGCCCCTAAAGTTTTTGTAGGACGTGATACACGTATCTCAGGAGAAATGCTAGAATCTGCCTTGGTGGCAGGTCTTCTATCAGTAGGGATTCACGTCTACAAACTCGGTGTCCTTGCGACACCAGCAGTAGCTTATTTGGTCAAAAACTGAGGGAGCCAGTGCAGGTGTCATGATTTCCGCTAGCCACAACCCAGCCCTTGATAATGGAATTAAATTCTTTGGTGGGGATGGCTTCAAACTTGATGACGACAAAGAAGCAGAAATCGAAGCCTTGCTAGATGCTACAGAAGACACCCTTCCTCGTCCAAGTGCCGAAGGATTGGGAACCTTAGTGGACTATCCAGAAGGTTTACGTAAGTATGAAGGTTACCTTGTTTCAACTGGAACGCCTCTTGAGGGAATGAAAGTGTCCTTGGACACAGCAAACGGTGCAGCATCTACAAGTGCCCGTCAAATCTTTGCAGACCTTGGGGCTCAAATAACTGTTATCGGTGAGACACCAGATGGTCTTAATATCAACTTGAATGTGGGTTCTACACATCCAGAAGCTCTTCAAGAAGTGGTCAAAGAAAGCCAGTCAGCTATTGGTTTGGCCTTTGACGGTGATAGTGACCGTTTGATTGCTGTTGATGAAAATGGCGACATCGTCGATGGTGATAAGATCATGTACATCATCGGGAAATATCTTTCTGAAAAAGGCCAGTTGGCTCAAAACACCATCGTGACAACGGTTATGTCTAACCTTGGGTTCCATAAGGCCTTGGAGAGTGCTGGCATTAAAAAGGCAGTGACTGCTGTTGGTGACCGCTATGTCGTTGAAGAAATGAGAAAATCAGGCTACAATCTTGGTGGTGAACAGTCTGGTCACGTTATCTTGATGGATTATAATACAACAGGTGATGGTCAATTATCAGCTGTTCAATTGACTAAAATCATGAAAGAAACAGGCAAGAGCTTGTCCCAACTAGCATCAGAAGTGACGATTTACCCGCAAAAACTGGTCAATATCCGAGTGGAAAATGCCATGAAAGAAAAAGCCATGGAAGTACCAGCCATCAAGACAATCATCGAGAAGATGGAAGAAGAAATGGCAGGGAACGGCCGTATCCTTGTCCGCCCAAGTGGAACAGAACCCCTCTTGCGCGTCATGGCAGAAGCCCCAACAACAGAAGAAGTTAACTACTACGTAGATACGATTGCTGCGGTTGTTAAAGATGAAATCGGAATTGACTAAAGCCTAGAAAACTAGATGAAATGATAAAAAAATGTGGTACAATTGCATAGTAAATTGTAGCAATGGGAGAGAAAAATGAATCTTAAACGAGAACAAGAATTTGTTAGCCAGTATCACTTTGATGCTCGTAACTTTGAATGGGAAAATGAAAATGGAGCCCCTGAAACCAAGGTAGATGTGAACTTTCAGTTACTCCAACATGACCAAGAAAACCAAGTAACCTCGCTAGTCGTTATCTTGAGTTTCATGATTGTCTTTGACAAATTCGTCATCAGCGGAACAATTTCTCAAGTTAACCATGTGGAAGGTCGTATTGTCAACGAACCAAGCGAATTTAACCAAGAAGAAGTTGAAAACTTGGCACGTCCATGTTTGAACATGCTCAACCGTTTGACGTATGAAGTAACAGAAATCGCCTTGGATCTTCCAGGGATTAATTTGGAGTTTTAGTCATGAAATTAGCTGTCATTACAGATTCTTCAGCCTATTTAGAGGAGGAGACGCTGCAAAGAGAGAATCTATTTGTCTTGGATATTCCTGTCAATATTGATGGGGAGGAGTATGTTGAAGGTGTCAATCTGACTGCTGAGGAATTTTATCAAAAAATGGCTCAGTCTGCAGAATTGCCTAAAACTAGTCAACCAAGTATTGCCAAATTGGATGAGATTCTAAGTTCCTTGAAAGATGAGGGTTATACCCATGTTTTGGGACTCTTTCTTTCGTCAGGAATTTCAGGCTTTTATCAGAACATCCAATACATGTTGGATGAGTATGATGGCTTGACCATTGCCTTTCCAGATACCCATATCACAAGTTCCCCTCTAGGATTTATGGTGGAGAGTGCCTTTGAATGGGCAGAACAAGGCGATGATTTTGTCCAGATTCAGGAGAAGTTGGCTATCCAAATCGCTGATAACTCAGCCTTTATCATAGTAGATGACCTCGACCACTTGGTTAAGGGAGGACGTTTGTCAAATGGGGCTGCCGTCTTAGGGAATCTCCTCAGTATCAAGCCTATCCTTTACTTTAATGACCATGGGGTTATTGAAGTTTACGAAAAAGTTCGTACGGAAAAGAAGGCAATCAAACGTTTGGTGGAAATCATCAAAGAGTTGACAAAAGATGGGGACTACCGTATCACAGTCATTCATGGGAACGCTCCTCAAAAGGCAGTGGACTTACGTCAGCTTTTGATTGAGAGTGGTGTGACTTCTGAGATTCCAATTGTTAGCTTTGGTAGTGTCATTGGGACCCACCTTGGAGAAGGCAGTATTGCCTTGAGCTATACACCAATCGTCTAGATTGTTCTTACAGGCTTTGTATCTTAGAAATTGAACACGGACTATCTGCCACTTGAAAAAAGATGCCTGTCTTGCCTTTCATGGAAAGTCAGTGCCATTCTCTATTTTTCATGGGCAGCTAACGTCCTTTGTATCTTAGACAGGAGTAGAGATGAGTATTCGAGTAATTATTGCCGGGTTTAAGGGAAAGATGGGCCAAGCTGCTTGTCAGATGGTCTTGGCTGATTCAGACTTGGACTTGGTTGCAGTGTTGGATCCTTTTGAGTCTGAATCAGAATGGCAGGGGGTTCCTGTATTCAATGATAAGGCCGACTTGGCTGGTTTTGAAGCGGATGTTTGGGTAGATTTTACCACACCAGCCGTTGCCTACGAAAATACACGCTTTGCTCTTGAAAATGGCTTCGCTCCAGTGGTTGGAACAACAGGCTTTACTAGTGAAGAAATTGCAGAACTAAAAGCATTTTCCCGTGAACAAGATTTGGGTGGCTTGATTGCCCCTAACTTTGCCTTGGGAGCTGTCTTGCTGATGCAATTTGCGGCGCAGGCTGCCAAATATTTCCCAAATGTGGAGATTATCGAGCTCCATCATGACAAGAAAAAGGATGCTCCGAGTGGAACAGCCATTAAAACGGCTGAGTTGATGGCGGAAGTTCGAGAGTCTATTCAGCAAGGTGCGCCTGATGAGGAAGAATTGATTGCAGGTGCTCGTGGTGCTAACTTTGATGGCATGCGCATCCACTCAGTTCGTCTACCAGGCTTGGTAGCCCATCAGGAAGTCATTTTTGGCAATCAGGGAGAAGGATTGACCCTCCGTCATGACTCCTATGATCGCAGCTCCTTCATGACAGGGGTGAATTTGGGAATCAAAGAAGTTGTCAAGCGTCATGAGCTTGTTTATGGATTAGAACACTTATTATGAGATTAACACAAATGCCTTCTGAATTTCAGAAGGCTTTACCAGTATTAGAAAAAATTAAAGAAGCAGGTTTTGAAGCCTATTTTGTTGGGGGGTCCGTCAGAGATGCCCTTCTCCATCGTCCCATCCATGATGTGGATATCGCGACCTCTTCTTATCCAGAAGAGACCAAGCAGATTTTTCCGCGAACAGCCGATATCGGAATTGAGCACGGAACAGTCTTGGTTTTAGATGGGAATGAAGAGTATGAAGTAACTACCTTTCGGACGGAGGATGTCTATGTGGACTATCGCAGACCGAGTGCGGTTTCTTTTGTGCGTTCGCTAGAAGAAGACCTCAAACGTCGTGATTTCACAGTCAACGCCTTTGCCTTGGATGAGACAGGTGAAATCATTGACTTGTTCCATGGTTTAGAAGATTTGGAAAATCAAGTTTTGCGAGCAGTTGGAATTGCTAGTGAGCGTTTCAACGAAGATGCTCTGCGGATTATGCGTGGTTTTCGCTTTCAGGCCAGTCTTGGTTTTGAACTTGAGCCAGAAACATTTGAAGCGATGAAATCCTTGACGCCGCTCTTGGAGAAGATTTCTGTGGAGCGCACCTTCGTTGAGTTTGATAAACTCTTGCTGGCACCTTTTTGGCGAGTTGGCCTGTCTTCCATGATTGAGAGTCAAGCTTATAATTATCTTCCAGATATGGCAGGGAGTCAGGACAAGCTCAACAGACTGTTTGATTTAGAGAGTGATTTCACTTTTGAATCTTCCGAACAAGCTTGGGCGGCTCTCTTATGGGCTTTGGAGATTAAAGATGCACAGCCATTTTTGAAACATTGGAAAACCTCACGCCAGTTTGCAAAGCAAGTACAGGATTTGCTGACCATTTTGACTTTACGAGAAGAAGGAGAGCTGAGCAAGCGCGATTGTTACTGTTTTGACTTGGATTCCCTACTACAAGCTGAAAGGCTTCGTCAGGCCCAAGGAAAAGAAGTCAACCCACAAGACATCAAAGAAACTTACCATAGTTTGACCATTCATGATAAGAAAGAAATCAAGATTAACGGTGGCATTTTGATTAAGGAATATGGCTATCAACCAGGTCCAGACTTGGGAGAGATTTTAACAGAGATTGAGTATTCCATTGTCGATGGAGAGTTGGAAAATGATCGTCAAGCTATCCATGCTTACCTGAGGGAGAAAAGATGAGTGATTTTATCGTTGAAAAACTAAGCAAATCCGTTGGTGACAAGACCGTTTTTAAGGATATTTCTTTTATCATCCATGACTTGGATAGAATCGGTCTAATTGGTGTCAATGGAACGGGTAAGACCACCCTTTTAGATGTTCTATCGGGTGTTTCTGGCTTTGATGGTGATGTCAGTCCCTTTTCAGCTAAGAATGACTACAAGATTGGCTATTTGACCCAGGATCCAGATTTTGACGATAGCAAGACGGTCTTGGATACGGTTCTGTCCAGCGACCTCAAGGAAATCCAGTTGATTCGTGAGTATGAACTCCTCATGCTCAACTACAGTGAGGACAAGCAGGCTCATTTGGAACGGGTCATGGCAGAGATGGATTCTCTCCAAGCCTGGGAAATTGAAAGCCAGGTCAAGACCGTTCTCAGCAAACTTGGGATTCAGGACTTATCTACTCCTGTTGGAGAATTGTCAGGTGGTCTAAGAAGACGTGTTCAGTTGGCGCAAGTTCTTCTTGGAAACCACGATCTCTTGCTTTTGGACGAGCCAACCAACCATTTGGACATTGCGACCATTGAGTGGCTGACCCTCTTTTTGAAAAATTCCAAGAAGACGGTTCTCTTTATCACCCACGATCGCTATTTCCTAGATGCACTGTCAACGCGTATTTTTGAGTTGGACCGAGCAGGCTTGACCGAGTATCAGGGTAATTATCAGGACTATGTTCGCCTCAAGGCTGAACAAGATGAGCGCGACGCTGCTCTCCTTCATAAGAAAGAACAACTCTATAAGCAAGAATTGGCTTGGATGCGTAGACAACCGCAGGCACGTGCGACCAAGCAGCAGGCTCGTATCAATCGTTTCCATGACTTGAAAAAAGAAGTTTCAGGTAGTAGTACTGAGACAGACTTGACCATGAATTTTGAAACCAGTCGGATTGGGAAAAAAGTCATCGAGTTTCAGCATGTTTCCTTCGCCTATGAGAACAAGCCGATATTACAAGATTTAATCTCTTGGTGCAAGCTAAAGACCGTATCGGTATCGTTGGTGACAATGGTGTTGGAAAATCAACCCTGCTTAATCTGATTGCAGGAAGTCTTGAGCCGACAGCAGGTCAAGTTATCATTGGTGAGACAGTTCGTATCGCCTATTTCTCTCAACAAATTGAAGGCTTGGATGAAAGCAAACGGGTTATCAATTACCTGCAGGAAGTAGCAGAAGAGGTTAAGACCAGTGGTGGTTCTACGACTTCCATCGCTGAGCTGCTAGAGCAATTCCTCTTTCCACGTTCGACACATGGAACCTTGATTGAGAAGTTATCTGGTGGCGAGAAAAAACGACTCTATCTCCTTAAACTTCTCTTGGAAAAACCAAATGTTCTTCTTTTGGACGAACCGACCAATGACCTAGACATTGCGACTTTGACAGTCTTGGAGAATTTCTTGCAGGGCTTTGCAGGTCCCGTTTTAACAGTCAGCCACGACCGCTATTTTTTGGATAAGGTAGCGACCAAGATTCTAGCCTTTGAGAATGGAAGCATCCGTACTTTCTTTGGTCATTATACCGATTATCTTGATGAAAAAGGCCTTTGAAGAAGAAACAGCAAGTCAAGTTCAAAAGGCCGAAAAAGGAGAAAGTGGTCAAGGTACGTGAAGACAAGAAGCGTATGACTTACCAAGAAAAGCAGGAGTGGGCAAGTATTGAAGCAGATATTGAGGCCTTAGAAAATCGTATCGCTGCTATTGAAGAGGAGATGCAGGCAAATGGCTCTGATTTTGGCAAACTAGCGACTCTTCAAAAAGAACTAGATGAGAAGAATGAAGCGCTGCTTGAAAAATACGAACGCTATGAGTATCTAAGTGAGTTTGATAGTTAGAGAATAGAAAAAAATCCCGTCTCAATGACAGGATTTTTCTATTCTTTTTTGGTTTCCTGGTGGAAGATATTTTGCCAAGTCTCATGGCGACGCCAGATACTGGTGTGGACGATGCCATCTAGCTCATAGCAAATGAGCTTGGTTTTCTGACTGATGGAAGTGATTTGAATATCCTTAATCGCAGCTTTAAGCTCTTTTGCAGCTTGATAGGACACCTTATCCATCTGCTCTCCATCTTGGCGGATATAGATAAAGTCTTCAGCAAGGAGTTCTTCTAGTTGATTTCCTGATCAATCAATTGCTCGCGCATGAGCAGTTTTTTTGTAGACATTGTCTAAAAATTTCGTCTTCAGGTATAGGAGCAGGGTTCGATATGGACATCGGTATCAAATACTCCAAAAGCGATCCGCTAGCATGGATTCGACCTGGTCTGCAATCTCATGACTTTCATAGACTGACAAGTCGGGATTCATCTCTAGCGTGATATCAAGGTAGATATTGCTACCGTAGGTACGCCCTCTTTGGGATTTGACCTTACTAATCTTTGGAATCTCCATGATGGCCTTTCTGGTAGTCTTCCAGCAGACGGTCGTCAAAACCATCTGAAAGACTGAAGGAAGACTCGATAAAGATATCATAGGCTGTCTTTAAGATAAAGAAAGTGATAATGATAGCGACCAGTTTATCTACGATTGGATAATTGAAACTGCTGGCTAGAATGGCAATGGAGGTTCCAAGAGAGGTGACGGCATCAGAAAGATTGTCCTTGGCAGCAGCCTTGAGAGCCTTGGATTTGGACTTTCTTACTGAGGCGAGTATTATAGAGATAAACGGCAAACATGACCGCTGCAGATAAATGATTCCTAGAATCGCTCCCAAAGGGATCGATGGGTGTTTGTTCCCGACTGAGAATTTTTTTTGAATGGTGTCCCGGAGCACATCAAAACCAACGTAGAACATGATGATGGAAGTGATCAAGCTAGCCAAATCTTCAATCTTCCAGTGACCGAAACGATGGTCACGGTCTGCAGGTTGGCGCGCCATCCGAATCCCAATCAAGAGGGCAACATTTCCGATAATATCGGATACGTTGTTGAAACCATCTGCCACCAAACTGGAGGAATGAAGGAGGTGGCCAGTTGCCAATTTTGCTGCAGACAAGAGCAGGTAGGTCGAAATGCTGATAATGGCACCACGTTCCGCCAACTTAAGATTTGACATGGATTGGTTCATCGGGTTTCCTTTCTAGAGCTGAGATTCTGTTTTCATTATACTGGTTTTCATGGGAAAATTCAAATTTAGTCTTGTTTCATCGGATTTTAACCATTGAAAATTTTTCAAATTTTGATATAATAGTACTACTCAAGGGAGTAGCTGGCAGAAACCTGTGATAGTGTCGTCATTCCGAATTGTATACTGAAAAGTATGTTTTCCGGCGCTATCTTAAACAGCGAGACTTGTTATGATTAACAGGTCTCTTTTTGTTTGTCATAAAACCAAAAGAGAGCTTGTTTTGCACACAAAGTCAAGGAGGAGACACATGTCAAAAGAACAAAAACGCCAAGCGTTTTACACTCAGAGTCCTGAAGAGGTCTTGAAGTCGGTTGAAGCAACTGAGCAAGGTCTTTCGTCAAGCGAAGCGCAGAAACGCCTAGCTGAATATGGGCGCAATGAACTTGAAGAGGGTGAGAAAAAATCTCTCTTGGTTAAATTCATCGAACAGTTTAAGGATTTGATGATTATCATCCTAGTTGCTGCAGCTATCTTATCAGTCATAACTTCTGGTGGGGAAGATATTGCAGATGCCATTATCATTCTAGCCGTGGTTATCATCAACGCAGCCTTCGGTGTTTACCAAGAAGGAAAAGCAGAAGAAGCCATCGAAGCCCTCAAGTCTATGTCTAGTCCAGCTGCTCGCGTTATTCGTGATGGGCACATGGCTGAGATTGATTCCAAAGAATTGGTACCAGGAGATATCGTTGCCCTTGAAGCAGGTGACGTAGTACCAGCAGACCTACGTTTGCTAGAAGCCAATTCTCTTAAAATCGAAGAAGCAGCCCTAACAGGTGAGTCTGTTCCAGTTGAAAAAGACTTGACCGTAGAACTCGCTGCAGATGCTGGTATTGGTGACCGTGTCAATATGGCCTTCCAAAACTCAAACGTGACTTATGGTCGTGGTCTTGGTGTTGTTGTCAATACAGGTATGTATACTGAAGTGGGTCATATCGCTGGCATGCTCCAAGATGCGGATGAGACAGATACGCCACTCAAACAAAACTTGAACAACCTTTCTAAGGTCTTGACCTATGTAATTTTGGTCATTGCCTTGGTTACTTTTGTAGTCGGAGTCTTCATTCAAGGAAAAGATCCACTTGGTGAGTTGATGACTTCTGTTGCGCTTGCTGTTGCAGCCATCCCAGAAGGACTTCCTGCTATCGTGACCATCGTTCTTGCCCTTGGTACTCAAGTTTTGGCAAAACGAAACTCTATCGTTCGTAAGTTGCCAGCAGTAGAAACACTTGGTTCAACTGAAATCATCGCTTCTGATAAGACTGGTACGCTGACTATGAACAAGATGACAGTCGAGAAAAGTCTTCTATGACGCAGTCCTACATGATTCAGCTGATGATATTGAACTAGGTCTTGAAATGCCTCTTCTTCGTTCAGTTGTCTTGGCTAATGATACCAAGATTGATGCTGAAGGAAACCTGATCGGGGATCCAACGGAAACAGCCTTCATCCAGTATGCCTTGGACAAGGGCTACGATGTTAAAGAGTTCTTAGAGAAATATCCTCGTGTAGCTGAGTTACCGTTTGACTCGGATCGTAAAGCTCATGTCAACAGTTCATCCCATTGCCAGATGGTAAATTCCTCGTAGCAGTCAAAGGGGCTCCAGATCAACTCTTGAAACGTTGTGTTGCTCGTGATAAGGCTGGAGATGTTGCTCCGATTGATAATCAAGTCAATGACTTAATTCACACAAATAACTCTGAAATGGCTCACCAAGCCTTGCGTGTCCTTGCTGGGTGCTTATAAGATTATCGATAGCATTCCAGAAAAATCTTGACTTCTGAAGAGCTTGAAAACAACTTGATCTTTGCTGGATTTGATTGGGATGATTGACCCTGAACGTGCCGAAGCGGCAGAAGCTGTTCGTGTCGCTAAAGAAGCTGGTATTCGTCCAATCATGATTACGGGTGACCACCAAGATACAGCGGAAGCTATTGCCAAACGTTTGGGAATCATCGATGAAAATGACTCAGAAGACCATGTTTTGACTGGTGCTGAGCTCAACGAACTTTCTGATGAAGAATTTGAAAAAAAGTCGTTGGTCAATACTCTGTTTATGCGCGTGTATCTCCAGAACACAAGGTTCGTATCGTGAAGGCTTGGCAAAACCAAGGTAAGGTCGTTGCCATGACAGGTGACGGTGTCAACGATGCGCCAGCTCTGAAAACAGCCGATATCGGTATCGGTATGGGAATCACTGGTACTGAGGTTTCTAAGGGAGCTTCTGACATGATCCTTGCGGATGATAACTTTGCGACCATCATCGTCGCAGTTGAAGAAGGACGTAAGGTCTTCTCAAACATTCAAAAAGACAATTCAGTACCTACTTTCTGCCAATACGGCTGAAGTATTGACCATCTTCTTATCAACCTTGTTTGGTTGGGATGTTCTACAGCCAGTTCATCTCTTGTGGATTAACTTGGTAACCGATACCTTCCCAGCTATCGCTCTTGGTGTTGAGCCAGCTGAGCCAGGTGTTATGACCCACAAACCACGTGGACGCAAGTCAAGCTTCTTTTCAGGTGGGGTCATGAGTTCTATCATCTATCAAGGTGTACTCCAAGGGGCTCTCGTCTTGACTGTTTATGGTCTTGCTCTTGCCTATCCGGTCCATGTAGGAGACAATCAAGCCATTCACGCGGATGCCCTCACCATGGCCTTTGCAACGCTCGGTTTGATTCAGCTCTTCCATGCCTACAACGTTAAGTCTGTTTACCAATCCATCTTGACAGTCGGACCATTCAAGTCTAAGACCTTCAACTGGTCTATCTTGGTATCCTTCATCCTCTTGATGGCAACAATCGTTGTAGAACCGCTTGAAGGTATCTTCCACGTAACCAAAACTAGACTTGTCACAATGGGGGAATTGTCATGGCTGGAAGCTTCTCAATGATTATCATTGTCGAAATCGTCAAGTTTGTTCAACGTAAACTTGGTCTTGATAAGAACGCGATTTAAAAAAAGAAAGTCATCTTCGGATGGCTTTTTTTGCATTTGAGGAAAAGGACTAGAAGTTGCCCCTTTTGTGCTATAATAAAATAAAAGATACAAAGAGAAGTGAGAGATATGGAAAAGAAAAATTGTCCGAGATGTCTTATTCTTGTCACAGGTCTCGAAACCTGCAAGTCAGGAGGACCTTTATCTGGCTAAGGATTTGCAGGATACCCTGCTGGCCAATCGCGAGACCTGTGTCGGTCTGGCGGCTAATATGATTGGGGTGCAGAAGCGCGTGATTATCTTTAATCTTGGCCTAGTTCCCATGGTTATGTTTAACCCTATTCTCCTTTCCTATAAAGGACCTTATGAGACAGAGGAAGGTTGTTTGTCTTTGACTGGGGTTCGAACGACGACTCGTTATGAAACGATTACGGTTTCCTATCGCGATAGCAAGTGGCAGGAACAGACCATTACGTTAACAGGTTTTCCAGCTCAGATTTGTCAACATGAACTGGATCATTTGGAAGGACGAATTATTTAGGAGGAACTCAGATGAAACGCATACTTTTTGAACTTGTTTTTATCGCAACGACTTGGTATATCTTTTTACCACCATTCAATCTTACCAGTTGGGAATTCATCTTCTTTCTCTGTGGGCATCTGGTGGTGATGGGGATTTTGTTTAGTTTCCGCAAGGATACCAATCTCCTAAAAACTATTCATGTACGTCATGGAAAGGTTGCAAACGAACTCAATCTAGAAGGGCTTCATTTTAATAAATTAGGTGGAGGATTGTTGCTGGCTGCAGGCCTTATCTTTGCCCTTGCTGGTCTGGTTAGCTTAGTGACATCAAGCTTTTTCCAAGCAAAAAACTATGCTAATGTGGTGTCTATCACAGAAAAAGATTTTAAAGATTTTCCCAAGAGTGATACCAGCAAGGTTCCAATCCTAGATCGGAGCACTGCTGAAAAGATCGGTGACCGTTATCTGGGCTCTCTGACAGATAAGGTATCCCAGTACGTAGCGGCAGATACCTATACCCAGCTGACGGTCGATGGCAAACCCTATCGGGTGACACCCTTGGAGTATGCCGACCCGATCAAATGGTTTAATAATCAGTCCAAGGGAATTGGCGAGTATATCAAGGTTGATATGGTGACAGGAAATGCGGAATTGGTGGATCTAAAAACACCGATGAAGTATTCGGACTCCGAGTATTTTAACCGTGACGTCAAACGTCATCTTCGAATCAAGTATCCAACCAAGATTTTTAAAACCCCGTCCTTTGAGGTGGATGATGAAGGCAATCCTTTCTATGTAGCAACCGTTTATCAAAAACAGTTTGGTCTAGGAGTACCTCGCCCTTCATCTGTTATTATCTTGGATGCTACTAATGGAGAAACTAAGGAATATAGCTTGGATGAAGTGCCAGAATGGGTAGACCGTGTCTATCCAGCCGAAGAAACCATCCAGCAAATCAACTACAACGGCAAGTATAAAGACGGCTTTTGGAATGCCTTGATTTCTAAGAAAAACGTTACCCAAACGACCGAGGGCTATAACTATCTTTCTATCGGAAATGACATTTATCTCTATACAGGGGTGACTTCAGCAAATGCTGACGAAAGTAATCTAGGATTTATCCTTGAAAATATGCGCACTGGTGAAATCACCAAGTACAATCTAGCATCAGCAACCGAAGAATCTGCCCGTGCTTCCGCAGAAGGAGCCGTTCAGGAGAAGGCCTACAAGGCTACCTTCCCTATTCTGGTCAATCTCAATGACAAACCGCTCTACATCATGGGCTTGAAGGACAATGCAGGCTTGGTCAAGGAGTATGCTTTGGTCGATGCAGTGGAGTACCAAAACGTCATCGTAGCAGCTACGGTAGATGAACTCCTCAGCAAATATGCCAATAAAAATGACCTCGAGCTGGATAATGAAACGGTGGAAAACATCAAGGGAGTGGTTTCAGACCTTAAATCAGCTGTCATCAAGGGTGATACCGTCTACTTCTTCAAAGTTGATGGCAAGATCTACAAGGTCAAGGCTTCAGTGTCAGACGACCTTCCTTACCTTGAAAATGGGCAATCCTTCGAGGGTCAAGTTGGAAAAGATAACTATCTCAAGACCTTTAAAGTCAAGTAAAAGAAACCTCGGTATTAACCGAGGTTTTTCAGATGAAATTCTTGGTCGTGATTGAAAAATATGCTACACTAACAATATGAAAATTTTAATCCCAACAGCCAAAGAAATGAACACAGACTTGCCGAGTATCAAAGCGCTCCCCTTGAGTGAAGAAAGTCAGGCAGTTCTTGACTCACTGGCGCACTACTCTGCCAGTGAATTAGAAAGTTTTTATAAGGTATCTGCCGAGAAAGCAGAAGAAGAGTACGCCCATATTCAAGCTCTAAAAGATCAGAGGGCTAAACATTATCCAGCCTTGAAACTCTTTGACGGTCTCATGTATCGCCACATCAAACGAGATGAGTTGACCGAGGCTGAACAAGCCTATCTTGAAAATCATGTTTTAATTACATCAGCTTTGTATGGCGTTGTTCCAGCCTTGTCACCTATGGCTCCCCACCGTTTGGACTTCTTGATGAAGTTAAATGTCGCTGGTAAGACTTTAAAGAGTCATTGGAAGTCAGCCTATGATGAGGCGCTACAGGACGAGGAGTTGATATTTTCACTCTTATCATCAGAGTTTGAAACTGTATTTTCTAAGGAAATCAGAGAAAAGATGGTGACCTTCAAATTTATGGAGAATAAGGCAGGCCAGTTGAAGATCCATTCAACCATTTCAAAAAAAGCCCGTGGCGCCTTTTTGACTGCCTTGATAGAGGGGCAAATCCAAACTGTCGAACAAGCTCGCAAGCTCCGCTTTGCCGGCTTTGACTACCGACCTGATTTATCAAGTGACTTAGAACTCGTCTTTGTGAAACAAGCATAAAACCAGCTCGAATGAGCTGGTTTTTGCTTGATTAGTTGATGGCTGCAAGAAGGTTGTCAGCTTGTTTTGGCAAGTGATGAGGCAGCTGCTTTGTCTAGCACCAATTTTCCGTCTGCCCAAGCAGAGTCATTGACACGCGCGGCAGTAAAGTCGCCAACGACTTGTGTGCGGATAAATGGCAAGAGGTCTTTGTAAATCGCAAAGAGTTGTTCGTGACCTGCATTTGCTACAGAAGAGACAGTAACAAACTTGTCTTGAAGGGCAGAAGCACCACGTGTATCTGTCAAGTCAAGGGCACGGGAGAGCCAGTCAAGCAAGTTCTTCACTGTTCCAGGGATAGAGAAGTTGTAGACTGGAGAGAAGATCCAGATAGCATCCGCAGCAAGGACTGCTTCACGAGCAGCAGCTACAGCTGGATGAGTCGGAACTTCAAGATCTTGGCTGAAGAGGGGAACAGCTGAGTAATCAAGATAGCTGACTTCCACTTTACCAGCAAGTGCTTTTTCAGCTTCGAGGGCCATTTGGTGGTTGAAAGAACCTTGTCGTAGTGAACCGACGATAAATAGTACTTTTTTAGACATGATGTGTCTCCTTTAGTTTAAAATTCAAAGAGCGAACCCTTTTGTTACCATCTATGTTACAACAAATGATACTAATTAGCAATAATTTTGCTCACAAATTTTTAAATTTTTTTAAAATGCGGATTAAGTCTTCCTTTTCGCCATCTTCCAAGATGCTGAGTGCTTCTACGATAGAATCGATATGATCAGGAAGAATCTCTTCGATTTTTCTGCGTCCTGCAGGTGTTAATTTCAGGAAAAAAGAGCGACGATCCTTGGGGTCGCAAGTTCTAGAAATCCATCCATCTCGAACCATGTTTCGAATGACAACAGTCATGTTTCCCAGAAGTGGCTAGCATTTTTTTCAATCAAATCCTGAATGCGTAGTTCCCCTTGCTATAGAGGGTTTCCAAAACTGAAAATTGGGTGGGTGTTAGCCCGTGTTCTTTAGCAGCCTTAGCTTCATATGGTTTAAAAGTCCGTATGGCTTTATTGAGGACGATAGCTGTTTTTAAGTCTAGTTGATTATCGGAAATTTTCTCTTTCAAATATTGTTTCATAAGGTTATTTTATCAATAATGAGAGAGAAAAACAAGAACTTATATTTTAAAGGAAAAGAATCTTAGAATGTTCCTGTCTTCACTTGTAATAAAGAAGGAGAGATGGTAAAATAGACGAGTGAAACTAAGACAGAAAAAAGCAAAAAACAAGCTACTTTTACAGTATGGAATCGGCATTGCTCTGGTACTGCTAGTCATGACCACTTCCTTCCTTTATCTGATATCACTCAGCATGAAACCCTATCAAGATGCTAGAGTTGAGGGAGAAAAACTAGCCAAGCAGTATGCAGAATTGGAAAAAGACAGATCAGGTTGATTTTTTTATAATGGACTAGAAAGCTATTACAGCGTTCTGGGGACATAATAAAAAAAGCAAGAGGCCATTGCCGTACTGATTGAAAAAGAATGACCATAAGATTTATGTTTATCAGCTTGATAAGGGGATTTCTCAAGACAAGGCAGCGACGATTTCGAGGGAAAAAAAGGAGCTAGCGACATTGACAAAGTCACCTTTTGGTCGCTATAAGGATAAGCCGATTTGGGAAGTTAAGTCAGGAAACCAGTACTATCTGGTCGACTTTGAAACAGGAGCAGTGATCCAATAAGGAGGACATATGAAACTATCCAAACGTGTACTAGAAATGGAAGAAAGCGTCACTCTAGCTAGTGATGCAAGAGCTAAAGCATTAAAGGCTCAGAGAAAGGATGTTCTTTTCCTAACCTTGGGACAGCCTGATTTTCATACTCCTGAAAATATTCAGAATGCAGCGGTGGAAGCGATTCGAGATGGACGAGCTTCCTTTTATACAGTTGCTTCAGGCCTACCAGAGTTAAAAGCAGCGGTTAATACCTATTTTGAACGCTATTATGGGTATTCTGTTGCAGCCAACGAGGTTACCTTTGCCACTGGTGCTAAGTTCTCTCTCTACACCTTCTTTATGGCTGTGGTCAATCCAGGTGATGAGGTCATCATTCCTACACCATACTGGGTCAGCTATGGAGACCAGGTCAAGATGGCAGAAGGTGTGCCAGTCTTTGTCCAGGCCAAGGAAGACAATCACTTTAAAGTAACAGTAGAGCAGCTAGAAGCAGCCCGAACAGATAAGACCAAGGTCTTGGTTCTCAATTCGCCATCGAATCCGACCGGTATGATTTACTCTCGTGAGGAACTCTTGGCTATCGGAAATTGGGCGGTTGAACATGATGTCCTTATCCTAGCAGATGATATTTACGGTCGTCTAGTTTATAATGGGAATGAATTTGTTCCAATCTCTAGTCTGTCAGAATCCATTCGCAAGCAAACCATCGTGATTAACGGTGTATCTAAGGCCTATGCCATGACTGGTTGGCGGGTAGGTTATGCTGTGGGAAATCCTGAGATTATCGCTGCTATGAGCAAACTAACAGGACAAACAACCTCCAACCTGACTGCTGTATCGCAATATGCTACCATTGAAGCCCTAACTGGGCCACAAGATTCTGTCGAAATCATGCGCCAGGCTTTTGAGGAACGTTTGAACACTATTTATCCTCTCTTGTGCCAAGTGCCAGGATTTGAAGTTGTCAAGCCCTCAAGGGGCCTTTCTATCTCTTCCCAAATGTTAAAAAAAGCGATGGAGATGAAGGGTTATACCGATGTGACGGACTTTACAACAGCTATCCTCGAAGAAGTCGGACTTGCCTTGATTACAGGAGCTGGATTTGGAGCACCAGAAAAATGTTCGTCTCAGTTATGCCACCGACTTGGATACATTAAAAAGAAGCTATTCGCCGTTTGCATCAGTTTATGGAAAAAAATAAAAACTTAGAATCTTCGCCTTTTTAGCGAAGATTTTTTTGTAACGAAAAATCTCGCGATTTTTTTCTCTAGTAGAACCTAGCTATCGCAGTCTATTTATGGTAAAAATAGTGGGTAATGATGTCTTCGGACAAGTTAAACGAAAAAAAGGAAGATAGATTATGACAAAAACGTGTAACAATTATCGATGTAAAAGACTACGTTGGTCAAGAAGTGACCATCGGAGCTTGGGTTGCCAACAAATCAGGAAAAGGAAAAATTGCCTTCTTGCAATTGCGTGATGGAACTGCCTTTTTCCAAGGAGTTGCCTTCAAACCAAACTTTATTGAAAAAGTTCGGTGAGGAAGTGGGGTCTAGAGAAATTTGACACGATTAAACGCTTGAGCCAAGAAACTTCTGTTTATGTGACAGGGGATTGTCAAAGAAGACGAGCGTTCTAAGTTTGGTTATGAGCTCGATATTACAGATATCGAAGTTATTGGTGAATCTCAAGACTACCCTATCACACCAAAAGAACACGGAACAGACTTCTTGATGGACAACCGTCACTTGTGGCTCCGCTCTCGTAAGCAAGTGGCTGTGATGCAAATCCGTAACGCTATCATTTATGCAACTTATGAGTTTTTTGACAAGAACGGCTTCATGAAGTTTGATAGCCCAATTCTTTCAGGAAATGCGGCAGAAGATTCAACTGAACTCTTTGAAACAGACTACTTTTGGAACGCCAGCCTACTTGAGCCAATCAGGTCAGCTTTACCTAGAAGCAGGAGCTATGGCTCTTGGCCGTGTCTTTGACTTTGGTCCAGTATTCCGTGCTGAGAAAATCAAAAAAACGCGCCGTCACTTGACTGAGTTCTGGATGATGGATGCGGAGTACTCTTACTTGACACATGATGAGTCACTTGACTTGCAAGAAGCGTATGTTAAAAGCTCTTCTTCAAGGTGTTCTTGATCGTGCGCCTCAAGCCTTGGAAACCTTGGAACGTGATACAGAGCTCTTGAAACGCTACATTGCTGAGCCGTTCAAACGCATCACTTACGATCAAGCCATTGACCTCTTTGCAAGAGCATGAAAATGATGAAGATGCTGACTACGAGCATTTGGAGCATGGAGATGACTTTGGTTCACCACACGAAACCTGGATTTCAAACCACTTTGGTGTACCAACCTTTGTCATGAACTACCCAGCAGCCATCAAGGCCTTCTACATGAAACCAGTTCCTGGTAAATCCCAGAGCGCGTGCTTTGTGCAGACTTGCTGGCACCAGAAGGGTATGGAGAAATCATCGGTGGTTCTATGCGTGAGGAAGACTACGATGCCCTTGTCGCTAAGATGGAAGAACTTGGTATGGATCGTACAGAGTACGAATTCTACCTTGACCTTCGTAAATACGGTACAGTACCACATGGTGGATTTGGTATCGGTATCGAGCGTATGGTAACCTTCGCAGCAGGAACAAAACACATCCGTGAAGCTATTCCATTCCCACGTATGTTGCATCGTATTAAACCATAAAAAAACTAAAACGCCGTAATAGGCGTTTTTTCAAAACACCATAATACTTGAAGGAAGAGGTGAAGGACATGTAAAGTAAAGCTTAACAAGTGACAAACACAAAGATACAAATACACTTGTTAAAGGAGAAACTATGTTTAAACGAAATTACCGGAAGAATATCGGTCTCATGGCTGGTGTGGAATTTTTTGCCTTTTTGGGCATTACCAGCTTTTGGATTCTATTTCTCAGTCAAAACGGGATGTCGCTTTGGCAGATTGGCTTATTGGAAAGTATTTTTCATGCCACTAGTGTCATCTGTGAAATTCCCTCTGGAATGTTAGCTGACCGCTATTCCTATAAAACCAATCTGTATTTAAGTCGAATAGCTGGGATTGCGTCGTCTATTCTCATGTTACTAGGACAAGGTAATTTTTGGATTTATGCACTTGCTATGGTGGTGAGTGCCTTGTCTTATAATTTCGATTCGGGGACGAGTGCAGCCATGGTTTATGATTCGGCCGTGGAAGCTGGATTAAAAGAGCGCTACTTGTCCATCTCAAGTTTTATGTCAGGAGTAGCAGAAGGAACTCGGTCTTTGGGAACCGTTTTAGCAGGATTTTTTGTCCATGATCAGTTGCACTCGACCTACTATGTCATGATTGCTACTTCTATAATCGTTCTTTTCCTAACTTGGATGCTAAAAGAGCCTAGTGTTAAAGCACAAAAATCTGAGCGCTTGACGATGAAAAAAATAATCTGGACTGTCAAAGAGGAGTTGCAGAGAAATCCCAGTCTTTTTGGTTGGATGATTCTGTCCCAAATCATCGGAACACTGATGTGTATGTTTTATTTTTACTATCAAAATCAACTGCCTGACCTAGAAGGATGGCAGATTTCGATGGTCATGCTGATGGGCAGTGCTTTGAATATCTGGGCAGTTTATCTAGCAAGTAAGATTGGAAAGAGGTATTCAGCCTTAAAGCTTTTTCCAATTCTTGTGCTCTTGACGGGAGGAACTTATTTGCTGTCCTACTTTGGTACACCACTGATTTATATTTTAGTTTATTTGATCAGTAACGCCTTATATGCTCTCTTTCAACCAATTTTTGACAACGATTTACAAAAGCGACTCCCAAGTGAGGTACGGGCAACCATGCTAAGTGTCTACTCTATGATGTTCAGCCTGAGTATGATCGTCATTTTTCCTCTGACGGGATGGTTGATTGACTATCTAGGATTTGTAGTAGCCTTTCTTTACTTAGGGTTCATTTTAGTACTAGCCAGCTTTTTGCTATTTTTCATTTTGAAAGAGATGGCCGGATTTTTGGAACTAAAAGAGAATGTTATTTCTAAGAAATAGAGTTATTTTTCACTTTTATCTTTTTTCTCTTGCCATCTACTAGCTTTTCTAGTATAATAGTTAATTGTGAGCAAACCTCACTTACCCCTTGCAAAGACTAGGGGTCATTAGACCAAAAGGAGGAACATATCAATGGCTAAATACGAAATTCTTTATATCATTCGTCCAAACATTGAAGAAGAAGCGAAAAACGCTTTGGTAGCACGTTTTGACTCTATCTTGACTGACAACGGTGCAACTGTTGTTGAATCAAAAATCATGGGAAAAAAACGTCGTCTTGCATACGAAATCCAAGATTTCCGTGAAGGACTTTACCACATCGTTAACGTTGAAGCAAACGATGACGCAGCTCTTAAAGAGTTTGACCGTCTTTCAAAAATCAACGCTGACATTCTTCGTCACATGATCGTCAAACTTGACGCGTAAGAAGGTAAATTATGATTAACAATGTTGTACTTGTAGGGGCGTATGACTCGTGACGCTGAGTTACGTTATACCCCATCAAATGTAGCAGTTGCGACTTTTTACTCTTGCAGTAAACCGTACATTTAAGAGTCAAAAATGGCGAACGTGAGGCTGATTTTCATCAATGTCGTTATGTGGCGCCAACAGGCTGAAAAATCTTGCTAACTGGGCTAAAAAAGGCTCTCTTATCGGGATTACAGGTCGTATCCAGACTCGTAGTTACGATAACCAGCAAGGACAACGTGTCTACGTAACAGAAGTCGTGGCTGACAATTTCCAAATGTTGGAAAGCCGTAGCGTGCGTGAAGGACATACAGGTGGAGCTTATTCTGCACCAACTGCTAGTCAATCAGCACCTGCAAACTCAGTACCTGACTTTTCACGTGATGAAAAATCCATTTGGAGCAACCAATCCGTTGGATATTTCAGATGATGATTTACCATTCTAATGGACAATTAAAACTATAAAGGAGAAAAAAACATGGCTCAACAACGTCGTGGCGGATTCAAACGCCGTAAAAAAAGTTGATTACATCGCAGCAAACAAAAATTGAATATGTTGATTACAAAGATACTGAGCTTCTTAGCCGTTTCGTTTCAGAACGTGGGAAAAATCCTTCCTCGTCGTGTAACAGGAACTTCAGCTAAAAAAACCAACGTAAAGTAACAACAGCTATCAAACGCGCTCGCGTAATGGCTTTGATGCCTTTCGTAAACGAAGATTAAAAAAAGAGGTCAGGGGACCTTTTTTTTCAGAGCTCAACGGGTCTTTTTTTCACGAGCTTTGAAATGAGAAAGCGAGTTCAGGTTCGAGTGGAACCTCTTTTTCAGACTTTTTATCAGAGCTCTGTTTTAGAAACAGGACTAGCTTTTTTTGATCTAGTAAGATCTTTTTGCCTTACTAGGTTTTTCTTTTTAATTTTTATTATCGTGCTATAATGGTAGGAGAAAAGCTTTAAAGGATCAGCTTATGAAGACGAAATGTTCAATTAGAAAAAAATGCAAGAATCTGACATTAAAAAATCTATCTCAAGGATTTTATCAATCAAGGTTGGCCAAGTAGAGAGGAAATTTTAACTCGATACTTTAAGGAACAGGAGAGTGGAGAGAGGAAGTCTTAGTTGCTGATTTTGAGGGTGCTGTAGCGGGGCTACATCACTATTTTACCAATTGCTAAGCATGGGTCCCTTTGCTGGAATGTCTCCAGAACTTTCAGATTTCAATGTCTTTGAGCCCTTTCAAAATCAAGGTATTGGAAATCTCTTGCTGGAAGAAGCAGAAAAACGAGTTAAGCTCATATCGGATAAGGTGACCCTTGGTGTTGGGCCTCCATTCAGGGTATGGACCTGCTCAGAGATTGTACATCAAACGAGGCTATATTCCAGATGGTACAGGGAGTTTGGTATCGAAACCAACCGTTGGAAATGAATGCCACTATTCAAAAATAATGATGATTTGGTTTTGTACTTATCCAAGGAATTAGAATAAGAGATAGCGAATTTTTTGGAGATATGGGATTTCTCTACTTTATGGTATAATGGAAAGAGTTAGATTGAGAGAGGTAGAGAGATGGATGCGAAATTAAAATACAAGGCAAAGAAGATTAAGATTGTCTTCTTTGATATTGATGATACCCTGCGTACATCAAAGACAGGTTTTATTCCAGCTACGATTCCCTACTGTCTTTTAAGCAGTTGCGAGAAAAAAAGGGATTTTGACAGGGATTGCATCTGGGCGTGGTATTTTTGGAGTTGTTCCAGAGATTCGCGAGCTCAAGCCTGACTTTTTTGTGACCTTGAATGGTGCCTATATAGAAGATAAAAAAGGACAGGTCATTTATCAACATCAGATTGAGAAGAAAGATGTAGAAGAATACATTTCGTGGACTAAGAGAGAAGGAATTGACTATGGATTGGTTGGGCAGTCATGCTGCTAAACTATCCACTCGGACAGAACTGATCAGTGAGGCTATTGATCCGATTTATCCGAACTTGGATGTGGATCCTGACTTTCATGAAAAAAAGCTGATATTTACCAGATGTGGACCTTTGAAGATAAAGGAGATGAGCTTGCACTTGCCAGAGTCCTTATCAGATAAACTTCGCATGGTGCGTTGGCATGAACATTCATCTGATATCGTGCCGATTTCAGGATCCAAAAGCAACTGGTGTAGCCAAAGGTGGTGGAACATCTAGGCTTGAAACCAGAGAATGTCATGGTCTTTGGGGATGGTCTCAATGATATGGAACTCTTTGATTATGCTGGAATCAGTATTGCCATGGGAGTTTCCCACGAAAAAATCAAAGAAAAAGCAGATTATATTACAAAAACAGTAGAAGAAGATGGCATTTTTGATGCCTTAGAAGGATTTGGTATGGTAGAAAAAGAATTGTATTTCCCACAAGTAGAAATTGAAACAGTAGAAGGTCCTCTAGCGACTATTAAGACAAATCACGGAGACTTGCGTATCAAGCTCTTCCCTGAACAGGCTCCCAAAACAGTAGCAAACTTTGTCGCTCTTTCAAAAGACGGTTACTATGATGGTGTGATTTTCCACCGTATTATCAAGGACTTTATGATCCAAGGTGGAGACCCAACTGGTACTGGTATGGGGGGAGAGTCAATTTATGGACAGGCTTTTGAAGATGAATTTTCAGAAGAACTTTATAATGTTCGTGGCGCTCTTTCTATGGCCAATGCTGGGTCCAAATACCAATGGCAGCCAGTTCTTTATCGTGCAAAACCAACATTTGCCATACTCTAAGAAAGAGATTGCGCGTGGTGGCTGGCCTGAACCAATCGCTGAGATTTATGCAGAGCAAGGTGGAACTCCTCACCTTGACCGTCGTCACACTGTTTTTGGGCAATTGGTAGATGCAGAATCTTTTGCAGTCTTGGATGCCATTGCAGCTGTTGAGACAGGCGCTATGGACAAACCAGTTGAAGATGTAGTAATTGAAACGATTGAAATTGAGGACTAAGATGAAAAATTGGTGATAAGCTAAATGGGGCGTATTACAGGAATCCAGCCCTATGGTGCCTTTTGTCGAATTAGAGACAGGGGTGATTGGGCTGATCCATATTTCAGAGATTCGGACAGGATTTATCGAAAAATATCTATGAAGTTTTGAAAAATTGGTGAAGAAGTACAAGTTCAGGTTGTTGATTTAGACGAATTTTTCAGGTAAAAGCCAGTCTATCTATTCGCACTCTGGAGGAAGAAAAAACACCAGCTACCAAGACGGAGACGTTTTTTTCAAATGATCGTATCAAGCATGGTTTTGCACCACTTGGGCGAATGATGCCGATCTGGACAAAGGAAGCCCTCAACAATCTGAGAGAGAAAAACTAGTCTATTAGATTTCGTATCTTTTATTAAAAACATATATGCAAGAACAATTATTAAAACCAGGAGAGCGAATCAATCAGCTCTTTTCGACAGATATCAAAATCATTCAAAATAAAGAGGTGTTTAGCTATTCGGTAGATAGTGTTCTCTTATCGCGCTTTCCTCGCTTCCCTAAACGGGGCTTAATTGTGGACTTTTGTGCTGGAAATGGTGCAGTGGGACTTTTTGCTAGTTCACGTACTCAGGCGCGGATAATATCTGTAGAGATTCAGGAGCGCTTGGCAGATATGGCAGAGCGTTCGGTTCAGTTGAATGGCTTGGAAGAGCAGATGCGGGTCATCTGCGATGATTTGAAAAATATGCCTGCCCACATTCAGGGAAGTAAGGTAGATATGATTTTGTGTAATCCGCCTTATTTCAAGGTGGATCCACATTCCAATCTGAACGAGAGTGAACACTACCTTCTGGCCAGACACGAAATTGCGACTAACATAGAAGAAATCTGTCGAAGTGCTCAGAGTATTCTCAAATCCAATGGTCGTTTGGCCATGGTTCATCGTCCAGATCGGCTCTTGGATATCTTAGACATGCTTCAACGCCACAATTTGGCACCCAAGCGCCTGCAATTTGTCTATCCTAAACGTGAGAAGGAGGCCAATATGCTCTTAATCGAAGCTATCAAGGATGGCTCGACGAGTGGCTTTAAGGTCCTGCCACCTCTCATCGTTCACAATGATGATGGTTCCTATACACCAGAAATTCAAGAGATTTACTATGGATCATAAAGCCTATATGTATGTGGTAGAGTGCCGTGACGGTTCTTACTATACGGGCTATACAACTGATGTTAAGAAACGAATTACTGTCCACAATAGTGGCAAGGGAGCCAAGTATACCCGAGCACGCTTGCCAGTCAAACTCATCTATACTCAGGGTTTTGCCAGTAAGGAAGAAGCCATGTCTGCAGAAGCTCTCCTCAAACGTAAGAAGAGACCACAGAAAGAACGATTTTTATCTGAAAATCAAGAGAAAAATCTAGTCAATCATATTGATATCTAATGAGGAGTCCTTTGACTTCTCTTACTTTTGTAAAAAAAGGAAAAAAGTGCTACAATAAGATGAATAAATTAAATGAGGTATTATCATGTCTAAGATTCTAGTATTTGGTCACCAAAATCCAGACTCAGATGCCATCGGGTCATCTGTAGCCTTTGCTTATCTTGCAAAAGAGGCTTATGGATTGGACACAGAAGCAGTAGCACTTGGAACTCCAAACGAAGAAACAGCCTTTGTTTTGAACTATTTTGGTGTAGAAGCACCACGCGTGATTACATCAGCTAAAGCAGAAGGTGCAGAACAAGTCATCTTGACTGACCACAATGAATTCCAACAATCAGTGTCAGATATCGCTGAAGTAGAAGTTTACGGAGTTGTGGATCACCACCGTGTGGCTAACTTTGAAACTGCAAGCCCACTCTACATGCGCTTGGAACCAGTTGGATCAGCTTCATCTATCGTTTACCGCATGTTCAAAGAACATGGTGTAGCAGTTCCTAAAGAAATCGCAGGTTTGATGCTTTCAGGTTTGATTTCAGATACCCTTCTTTTGAAATCACCAACAACACACCCATCTGATAAAGTCATTGCTCCTGAATTGGCAGACTTGGCTGGAGTTAACTTGGAAGAGTACGGTCTTGCTATGCTCAAGGCTGGTACAAACTTGGCTAGCAAATCTGCTGAAGAATTGATTGACATCGATGCTAAGACTTTTGAACTCAACGGAAATAAGGTTCGTGTAGCTCAAGTCAACACAGTTGATATTGCTGAAGTCTTGGAACGTCAAGGCTGAAATCGAAGCAGCAATGCAAGCGGCTAATGCGGCAAATGGCTACTCTGACTTTGTCTTTGATGATTACAGATATCGTCAAACTCAAACTCAGAAATCCTTGCTCTTGGGATCAAACATGGACAAGGTGGAAGCAGCATTTAACTTTCAAACTTGAAAAACAACCACGCTTTCCTTCCAGGTGCTGTTTCACGTAAGAAACAAGTGGTGCCTCAGTTGACTGAGAGCTTTAATGGGTAATTGCCTGAGTGATAACTTAAACAAGGAAACTAACGTTTCCTTATAGCTAAAGGGGTTTCGGCTCCTTTTTTTCTAGGAGAGAAAGATGTTAGAAAATGGCGATTTGATTTTTGTGAAGGACCTTTCAGATATTGGGCAGGCCATCCAGGATTCTACTGGGAACTATAGTCATGTAGCCATCTTTTTGGATGGTTTGATCTACCATGCTAGTGGGCAAGCAGGTGTTATTTGTCAAGAACCGACTGAATTTTTTGAACCGACTCATCTCTATGATCTTTATGTCTACCCAGAGCTGGAAGCTGACTTGGTAAAGGAGAGAGCTAGCAAACATTTGGGTGCACCCTATAATGCCTCTTTTTATCCAGATGGGAATGGCTTTTATTGCTCCCAGTATATTGCGGAAATTCTTCCTATTTTTGAGACTATTCCGATGCAATTTGGGGATGGGGAGCAGGAGATTAGTGATTTTTGGAGGGAATATTACAGGAAACTCGAACTTCCTGTGCCTCTGAATCAACCAGGGACCAATCCCAGTCAGTTAGCAGCATCACCCCTTTTTAGAATGTAAAGAAAGGAATCTTCATGATTCAGATTTTTAATCCCATCTCGTTTGACTCGACAGCCATTTTTTTATAGATTTGGTTGACTATCTGGACCAGCATGACGATGTGATTCTCCGAGAAATCAAGGCTCAGTTTCCAGATGTGGCAGTTGATAAACTCATGGAAGAGTATATAAAGGCAGGGCTTTGATCCGAAGGGAAAACAAACGCTATTCCCTCAATCTCCCTTTTTCTAGAATCGATAGACAATCTATCCCTTGACCAAGAGATTTTTTTATCAGAGAGGATAGTCCAGTCTATCAAGCCTTGTTGGAGAAGACTTTTTGAGACAGAATTGCGCAATCAAACCAATGCAGCTATTCTTAGTTGAATCGACTGATTTTGCAAGAACAAAAGATGACCCTGTCTAATTATTTCTACAAGGTCAAGAATCAATATCCTTTGACACAAAAAAACAGCAGGAACTCTATGATATTTTAGGGAGATGTCAATCCTGAGTACGCCCTCAAGTATATGACGACTTTTTACTGAAGTTTCTCAAAAAAAGACCAGCTCATGCAGAAACGTCGTGATATCTTTCGTTGACAGTTTAGTCGTTCTAGGCTATATTGTGCAAAATGAAGCTGGAAAGTATGAGTTGGCTGTCGATTTTGACAAGGAGAGATTGTCTTTTCTATTTGTCTTAATTAGCTTTGCTTTTTGAGCAGATTGTTTGACTTTACTAAAGAATAAGCATAAACTGAATGTAAGCGATAACCATTTATCGTATTAAAAAGCAAAGGAGACAGAGCTATGTCACTTGAAAAATAAATTGGAACAAGCAACTGGTGCTATCAAAGAAGGATTTGGTAAAGTTACTGGCGATAGCAAAGACAGAAGCAGAAGGCACTGTAGAAAAAAACAGTTGCGAAAGCAAAAAGAAGTTGTTGAAGATGCTAAAGGTGCTGTAGAAGGTGCCGTTGAAGGTCTTAAAAAAACTCATTTAAGAAAGAAGACTAAAAAAATCAAGGGAAACATTCCCTTGATTTTTTTATAGATAACGTTCTGCGATAGCTGAGTCCCCAGGGATAGGATTCTTTTTCTCCATTGACGATCTGGTAGCAATCAGCTCCCTTTACCCGCAATAATCACGGCATCGAGTTCTTGATCTGTGATGGCCATAGCCGCCTTGATAGCTTCTTCACGATCGGCAATCTTTTTCAACAGGATGACTGATATAGCTACTGATTTCATCCGCAATCGCCATTGGATCTTCATAGTTGGGGTCATCCGCGGTTAGAAAGACTTGAATCTCAGGGTGTTGATTGAGGAGGAGGCCAAAGTCTTTGCGACGACTTTCACCCTTGTTTCCAGTCGAACCGAGAACCAGAGCAATCTTTCCAGTTTGATGGGTTTCAACAACATTGAAATGAGTTTTTTTCAGACTATCGCCATTGTGGGCGTAGTCGATGAAGACCTTGGCACCATTTTTCTGTGTGAGGACTTCCATACGTCCTGGGACGCGGGTTGCAGCGATTCCTTTTTTGATATCCTCCAGACTAGCACCTAGACGAAGACAGGCAAGTCCTGCAGCAACGGCATTTTCTTGGTTAAAGTGGCCGATGAGTTGGATATCATAATCACCAGCGAGTTTACCTGTAGCTGAAAAGCTAAAGGCTTTGGAATTCTCGATTTGGTTACTTGACTGGCTACCATAGAAATCATGCTCTTGATTTTCAACTTGTTCTTTTAGCACAGAAAAGTGGTCCATATCGCTATTAATGACAACTGCTCGGCTATTTTTCAGCAAGAGACGTTTGTGGTAGAAGTAATCTTCAAAACTAGGATGTTCAATTGGTCCGATATGGTCAGGACTGATGTTAAGAAAGACACCTACATCAAAGGTCAGACCATAGACGCGTTTGACCAGATAGGCTTGACTAGAGACTTCCATGATGAGGTGGGTTCTACCGTTATGAACAGCTTGAGCCATCATATCAAAGAGATCAATGCTCTCAGGAGTTGTGAGGGCAGATTTAAAGAAGGTCTTACCATCTAAGGTTGTATTCATGGTAGACAGCATAGCTGGGCGATGGTGTTGAGCCAAGATGTTATAGGCAAAAATAGGCCGCTGTTGTCTTTGCCCTTTTGGTTCCAGTGAAAGCGAGAATTTTGAGTTTTTCTTGTGGATTGCCATAAAATTCCATAGCAATCAAACTCATGGCTTTTCTTTGATATCGTTCACAACGATGACAGGGGATACCAACCTCGTAGTCCTTTTTCAGCAACATACCAAGCTAAGCCCTGAGTTATAGCGGATAGAAGGTATTCTTTTTAAAGGCAGCACCTTTTGCAAAAAGAGTACCTTCTTTTACTTTTCGACTGTCATAACTGATGCTATCAAAAAAACAACTTCACTGTAGTTGTAGTGGTAATGTCCTTGATCAATAATTTCACGGAAGAGACTATCTTTCTTTAAAATATCTAATACGGTTTCAATCTTTATCATACTTTCTATTATAAACTTCAAGTCTGAATTTTACAAGTAACAAGGAAAAGTTTATAATGGGAGATAAGGAACTTTTCCTAGTTATCAAAAATTGAATGAGGAAGCTATGTCTAACGAAAAACAATCACCAGCAAGCCCAGATGTTGCGAGGGACTGCTTGGCTAACAGCTAGTAACTTTATTAGTCGCCTCCTTGGTGCTATCTACATTATTCCCTGGTATATCTGGATGGGGACCTATGCTGCCAAGGCAAATGGACTCTTTACCATGGGCTACAATATTTACGCCTGGTTCTTGCTGATTTCGACAGCGGGTATACCTGTTGCGGTCGCTAAACAAGTGGCTAAGTACAATACCATGCGAGAAGAAGAGCATAGCTTTGCCTTTGATTCGGAGTTTTCCTAAGCTTTATGACGGGCTTGGGACTAGTCTTTGCCTTGGTCTTGTATCTCTTTTCTCCCTGGTTGGCAGATTTATCAGGCGTGGGGACAGACCTAATTCCTATCATGCAGAGTTTGGCTTGGGCAGTTCTGATTTTTCCATCTATGAGTGTTATCCGTGGCTTTTTCCAAGGGATGAATAACCTGAAGCCCTATGCTATGAGTCAAATCGCCGAGCAGGTGATCCGTGTTATCTGGATGTTGCTGGCTACTTTTATTATCATGAAGATGGGTTCTGGTGATTACTTATCAGCGGTTACTCAGTCTACCTTTGCAGCCTTTGTGGGGATGGTGGCTAGTTTTGCAGTTTTGATCTATTTCCTTGCCCAAGAAGGTTTGCTCAAGAGGGTATTTGAAACACGGGATAAGATCAATAGTAAGCGACTCCTGGTTGATACCATCAAGGAAGCCATTCCCTTTATCCTGACAGGATCAGCCATCCAGCTCTTCCAGATTTTAGACCAGATGACCTTCATCAATAGCATGACCTGGTTTACCAACTACAGCAATGAAGACTTGGTTGTCATGTTTTCTTATTTCTCAGCCAATCCCAAATAAAATTACTATGATTTTGATTTCTGTCGGTGTCTCGATTGGAAGTGTTGGTTTGCCACTTTTGACGGAAAAATTATGTAAAAGGTGATTTGAGAGCTGCTGCTCGTCTTGTCCAAGATAGTATGACCATGCTCTTTATGTTTCTATTACCAGCAACAGTTGGAGTCGTCATGGTGGGTGAGCCTCTCTATACAGTCTTTTATGGTAAGCCAGATAGTCTGGCCATGGGCTTGTTTGTCTTTGCGGTTTTACAGTCTACTATTTTAGGCTTGTATATGGTCTTGTCTCCTATGCTTCAGGCTATGTTCCGCAATCGCAAGGCAGTTCTTTATTTTGTCTATGGATCCATTGCTAAGTTAGTCTTGCAATTGCCAACCATTGCTATTTTCCACAGCTACGGTCCCTTGATCTCAACGACCATCGGTCTCATCATTCCAAATGTTCTGATGTACCGAGATATTTGTCAGGTGACGGGTGCACGTCGTAAGATTATCTTAAAACGGACAATTTTGATTATGATTTTGACACTGGTCATGTTTATTCTGGTTGGTTTCCTACAGTGGATTTTAGGATTTTTCTTCCAACCAACAGGACGCTTCTGGAGTTTCCTTTATGTAGCCCTCATCGGAGGTCTCGGGGGAGGGCTCTATGGTTTAATGAGTCTTGGCACTCACCTATTGGATAAGATTATTGGGAAACCTCAAGCAGACCGCCTACGAGCAAAGATTTAAACGATCTTAACAAAATCGATTTATAAACTAAAAGAAATGCTGGCTCTTTGTTAAGTGTCTGGGTTAGCTGACACTAAATTTCCATAATTAAAAATCCCTAGAATCAGTTGTTCTAGGGATTTATTGGGAGTGTGAGCATCATTAACTCTACAATCATAGCGATATAGAGGACTAAGGTCAGGAGAAAACCTGCTCTCCAGAAGAATTTGATGAATTTAGGGTAATAAAAACTTCGTTTTTTGAGTAGGAAAAAGACAACTAGGAGGATTGCTAGGAGAGAAAGTGCAACACCAAGTCGTGGTAGAAAGTTGTGGGTAAAGGCTTTTAGCAGTGATAAGATAATACTCGAATACCAAAAGTGGAAAAAGCTAAATCCGCAAAAATTCAGTCCTAGTTTTTTTCTCAGTTTAAAAAGCTTTTGTTACAATGATGGAGACCACGAGGGTTAATACCAACAATAAAAGTAGCTGCTATTTTCATTAAAAATCATACCCATATTGTATCATAAAAAAATCACTAAAGGAAACGAGAAACAAGGGAATTTGTAGGAAAGTCAGGCTTTTTGAGATTGTGGGTGTTTTTTTGTTATAATGAAAGTTATGAAATCTTATAATACCTTGAATGATTATTATCGAAAAACTCTTTTGGAGAAAAAGACTTTTAAAGTTCCTATTGATGCGGGATTTGACTGTCCAAATCGCGATGGAACTGTAGCTCATGGGGTTGTACCTTTTTGTACGGTTTCAGGGCTCTGGAGATGCCATTGTGGCACCAGATGCACCCTATCCGTGAGCAATTTTATAAGGAAATCGACTTTATGCACCGCAAAGTGGCCAGATGTTCAAAAAGTATCTGGTTTATTTTCAAAACTTTTACCAATACCCATGAAAAGGTGGAAGTGATTCGGGAACGTTATGAGCAGGCTATCAACGAGCCAGGTGTAGTAGGGATCAATATCGGAACACGCCCAGACTGCCTACCAGACGAAACCATTGAATATTTGGCTGAGTTATCGGAGCGCATGCATGTGACAGTAGAATTGGGCTTACAGACTACTTTATGAAAGAACCTCTGACCTGATTAACCGTGCTCATTCTTATGAATTGTATGTTGAAACAGTAAGACGCTTTGAGGAAATATCCCAAGATTGAGATTGTTTCCCATTTGATTAATGGTTTGCCCGGTGAGACTCATGAGATGATGGTCGAAAAATGTCCGTCGCTGTGTCACGGATAATGATATTCAAGGAATTAAACTGCACTTGCTTCACCTCATGACCAATACACGGATGCAGCGAGATTACCACGAAGGGCGCTTTGCAACTGATGAGTCAGGGACGAGTATGTCAAGGTTATCTGTGACCAGTTGGAAATCATTCCCTAAGCATATCGTCATCCATCGAATCACGGGAGATGCGCCTAGAGATATGTTGATAGGTCCCATGTGGAGCCTCAATAAATGGGAAGTGCTAAATGCTATTGAAACTGAAATGAGACGTCGTGGAAGTGTGCAAGGATGCAAGGCTGTAAAAACAGGAGTTTAAAAATGAAAAAGACCACTTGAGATGGCGCATGATTTTTTTTGGCTGAAGTCGTGACAAAAGAGGATATTGTAGTGGATGCGACCATGGGCAATGGTCACGATACGCTTTTTTTAGCCAAGCTAGCCAAGCAAGTCTATGCCTTTGATATCCAGGAGCAGGCTTTGGAGAAAACCCAAGAGCGTTTAAATGAAGCTGGTTTAGAAAAATGTCCAGTTGATTTTGCAAGGACATGAGACACTTGACCAGTTTGTGACAGAAGCTAAGGCAGGGATTTTTAATCTGGGTTATCTGCCTTCTGCTGACAAATCCGTCATCACCAAACCTCAGACTACTATGGAAGCACTTGAAAAGCTCTGTCATTTGCTTGTCAAGGGTGGGAAGGATTGCCATTATGATTTACTATGGTCATGAGGGAGGAGATACTGAGAGGGATGCTGTTTTGGACTTTTGTTAGCCAGTTGAACCAACAAGAGTTCACAGTTGTGATTTATCGAACCCTCAACCAAGTTAACAATCCACCGTTTTTTTAGTTATGATTGAGAAAATTAGAAAGATATAGACATGGATAAACAATACCTTCGTGAGAAGCTTGAGGCAATGCGCCAAAATTTTGTCGAGTCAACGCATCACGAGAGAGCAGTCGGGGTGCTCGACGAAGCACATATGAGCAAGAAAATGCTTAAAATCAAGAAAAAATTAGTGGCTCTTGAAATGGAACGATGCCAGAAAAAAATTGAGCACAAAGACTGTTCTAAGATTGATCAGAAAAATCCAAGAGCAGAAGGAGATGTTTGAATTTTGTTGTAAAAAAAGACTAAGGAGGGTCTAGATGACACTACTAATTTACCTGATTCTATTTTTTTATTAGTCTTAATCGTTTCAACTACGACCAATAAACTTTCTGCCTTTTTCTTGCCCCTCCCCTAGTACAAATCCTTTTTGGGACTTGGCATTGGTCTCTTTTTGCCCAATACTGACTTTCATCTCAATACAGAGCTGTTTCTGGCCATGGTTATTGGCCCCTTACTTTTCCGAGAGGCAGAAGAAGCTGATATTACATCTGTTTTAAAACACTGGCGCATCATTGTCTACTTAATCTTTCCAGTAATTTTCATCTCGACCTTGAGTTTGGGAGCCTTGGCTCATTTCCTTTGGCTCAGTCTTCCCTTAGCTGCCTGTTTGGCTGTTGGGGCAGCGCTTGGTCCGACGGATCTGGTAGCCTTTGCTTCTCTTTCTGAACGTTTTCGTTTTCCCAAACGGGTTTCCAATATCCTAAAAGGAGAAGGCCTTTTAAATGACGCTTCTGGTTTGGTTGCCTTTCAGATGGCTCTTGCTGCTTGGACAACAGGAACTTTTTCTCTCAGCCAAGCTGGGACTTCCCTAGCACTTTCAATCCTTGGTGGTTTTGTAGTCGGTTTTGTGACGGCTATGGTCAATCGTTTCTTGCATACATTTTTACTGAGTGTGCGAGCGACTGATATAGCGAGTGAACTCTTGCTTGAACTGAGTTTGCCTCTCATGACCTTCTTTATCGCTGAAGAAATCCATGTTTCAGGGATTATCGCAGTTGTAGTTGCAGGGATTTTGAAGGCCAGTCGTTTCAAAAAAATCACGCTCCTCGAAGCTCAGGTAGATACTGTTACAGATACTGTTTGGCATACCGTGACCTTTATGCTCAACGGTTCTGTCTTTGTCATCTTGGGAATGGAATTGGAAATGATAGCAGAACCTATCCTGACTAATCCCCTTTATAACCCCCTACTACTATTAGTATCGGTAGTTTTGCTGACATTCTTACTTTTTGCCATTCGCTTTGTCATGATTTATGGCTTCTATATTTGGAGAACACGACGCCTCAAGAAGAATCTTCGTAATTACATGAAGGATATGCTCCTTTTGACCTTCTCTGGTGTAAAAGGAACGGTCTCTATTGCAACCATACTTCTCATACCAAGTAATCTAGAGCAGGAGTATCCCCTCTTACTTTTTCTAGTAGCGGGTGTCACGCTATTAAGCTTTCTAACAGGTCTCTTAGTTCTTCCCCACCTTTCCGAGGAACAAGAAGAAACCAAGGATTACCTCATGCACATTGCGATTTTAAATGAGGTCACAGCAGAATTAGAAAAAGAACTGGAAGGGCATAAGAATAAACTCCCCCTTTATGCGGCTATTGATAATTATCACGGTCGAATTGAAAACCTAATCCTTAGTCAAGAAAACAAGAGTGCCCAAGAGGACTGGGAGGCTTTAAAACTCCTCATCTTGAGTATCGAAAGCGATGGTTTGGAGCAGGCTTACGAGGAAGGGAAAATCGGTGAGCGTGGCTATCAAGTTTACCAACGCTATTTGAAAAATATGGAACAGAGTATTAATCGTAAGGTTGCTTCCCGCCTAACATATTACTTCCTTGTATCGCTCCGTATCTTGCGTTTTGTCCTGCATGAATTGCTGACCTTTGGCCAGACCTTCCGGAGTTGGAATGACAAGGAGCAACGTCGCCTTCGAGCTATTGACTATGATCAAATATCCGAACTCTATCTAGAGAATACGGAGTTGATTATCGAAAGTTTGGAAAACCTAAAAGGAATCTACAAGAGTAGTCTGATCAGCTTTATGCAAGAGTCTCGCTTGCGTGAAACAGCTATTATCGGTAGTGGTGCCTTCGTCGAACGTGTTATCACTCGTATCAAACCAAACAATATCGATGAAATGCTAAGAGGTTACTACCTAGAACGTAAGTTAATCTTTGAATTCGAAGAGAAGAAATTGATTACGACCAAGTATGCCAAGAAATTACGGCAAAATGTCAATAATCTTGAGAATTATTCTCTAAAAGAAGCCGCAAATACCCTACCCTATGATATGATGGAATTAGTCAGAAGAAATTAGTTTAGAAAATCAAGTTGTATTAGGAGGATAGCAACATGAAAAAGTGGTGGAAAGAGCTGATGGAACGGCCCTTGTTGAAAGCTTTTTTACATTTTTATCAAGCTTCCGATAGTGAACTGACCAGTGTTGCGGTTGCCTACTATTGGTTGATTTCAATCTTCCCCTTGCTGATGATAGTGGTCAATATCTTGCCCTATTTTCAAATTCCGATTTCAAATTTTTTGCTCACCATCAAAGAATTTGTACCAGATACAGTCTATGATGTGGTCGCAAAGATTGCCCGAGAAGTCTTGACTCAACCATCGACTGGTTTGCTGAGTTTTGCAGTCTTGTCTGCCCTCTGGGCCTTCTCGAAATCGATGGATTTCCTCCAAAAAGCTTTTAATAAGGCTTATGGAGTGGCAAGAGCCGAGGAATTATCTCCCATCAATTGATGAGTTTACTCGTCAGCTTTGGCTTGCAGATTCTTTTTGCCTTAGCCTTATTTTTGAGTATGTTTGGGCGTATGTTGCTCAACCTGCTCAAAACTTACTGGCAATCAGACAGTCCTTTCTTTGATTATCTACAGGACTTTACAGGCCCTTTGATTTATGCCTTGCTCTTTGCCATCTTGGTCATGCTCTACTATTTCCTTCCAAATGTCAGAGTCCCTCGTATTCGCTACGTTTTTTTCCTGGTAGTATCTTTGTTTTGCTGACTCTTGTCTTTCTGTTTGAATATCTTTTTCTGTCTATTTCAATAACTATGTCAACCATCTAGTCGATGTTCGATTTTTCAGTTCCATTATCGTGGTGGTCATGATGTTCTGGTTTATACTCATCGCAAAGATTCTGATTATCGGAGCAGTTATCAATGCCAGTGTACAGAGTTTGAAGGAGCCAAAATTTCGTGATAACACATTCTTTTTAAAAAATGAAGAATAAAAAAAGACGCTTTGAAAACAAAGTGTCTTTTTGTTGCATTTGCAACAAAAATATGCTATTCTATCATCATAGATGCGAAAGGAGGAAACATGTCGTTATTACGCGAAATCGGAATTATAGCCCGTGCCCTAGATTCTATTGCCAATATCGAATTTCGTGATATAGACCTAGCTCGTGGTCAGTATCTTTATTTGGTTCGAATCAAGGAAAATCCAGGTATTATCCAAGAAGCTTTATCAGATTTGCTAAAGGTTGATCGCTCAACTGTTGCCCGTTCCGTTAAAAAACTGGAAGAAAAGGGATTGATAGAGCAAAGAATGCAGCTGTGCATAATCGGAAAAAAATAAAGGAGTGGTTTGTCACTGAAAAAGGTGAGAGCACTCTATCCTTTTATCCTTGCTGAACATCACTATTCAGAGAATTCTGCCCTAAAAGGATTTTCCAGGGAAGAGGCCAGGGAACTGGAGAGCCTACTAATTCGGGTTAGAAAAAATATTACAAGTGATTGGGATATGGTCAAAAAAGGCCAGAAAAGAAATTATTTATAATAAGAGGTGAAAGATGAAAGTTATCGTTGAAAATGAATTTTGGAGCTTGTTTCCAGAAGCACAGATTAGCGTTTTAGTAGTAAAGGGATTAGATAATACAGTTGATGAAAGCAAGGATCCCTATTTCAAAACCTTGCTAGATAAGGGAGCTAAACGAGCTGAGGATTTCATTTCGGATGAGAATTTTACTCAGAATGATGTCATTCAAGAATGGCGTCAGGCTTTCAGCAAGTTCAAAACGAAAAAAGGTGCTCGTTCTTCGATTGAAGCCCTGCTTAAGCGGGTCAGTCAGGGAAGAGAGTTCAATCCTATTAATCCTTTAGTAGATATCTATAATAGCGTTTCATTATCTTATGCGGTTCCCTGTGGTGGTGAAGATTTGGAAAAGATTGCTGGTCATCTTCGTCTTGGAAAGGCCAAGGGGGGTGAATCTTTTTTCCCACTAGGAGCTGAAAGCGATGCGCCTGCTTTACCTGAAGAAATCATCTATTATGATGATGAGGGAGCAGTCTGTCGTTGTCTCAAACTGGCGTGAAGCCCAGAGAACCATGTTGACAGAAGAGACGAAGGATGCTGTCTTGGTCATTGAAGCGATCAATGGTGAACAGGCGGCGCGTGCTCGGGTTGCCATGGAAGAATTACAGGATTTGGTGAAAGACTACTTTGGAGTTCATGGCAAACTGGTCCATCTAACTTCTGAGTCCCCAGAAATTACACTTTAAACAGAAATAGCCCTGTCATCTCTTAGGAATAAACTATCCTAAAGAAATGACGGAGCTATTTTTAATAGATAAACATGGCATCACCGAAACTGAAAGAAACGGTAGTGTTCTTGAATAGCATGGTGATAGGCATCTAGGACTAAGTCACGACCTGCAAAGGCAGAAACCAACATGACGAGAGTTGATTTTGGCAGATGGAAGTTGGTTGAGAAGGCGTCTACAACCTTCCACTCGTAACCTGGTTTGATAAAGATATTGGTCCAGCCAGAATCTGCTTGGATTTGCCCATCAAACTTGGAACCGATGGTTTCCAGTGTGCGGATCGAAGTAGTTCCAACAGCAATAACACGACCTCCATTTTCCTTGACAGAGCGAAGGGTGGCTGCTGCTTCATCAGAAAGTTGGTAGAACTCTGAGTGCATTTCATGTTCGTCCAGATTGTCAACAGAAACGGGTCTAAAGGTTCCTAAACCAACGTGGAGGGTCAAATAAACCAAATGGACACCCTTGGCTTGGATTTCTGCGAGCAGTTCTTTGGTGAAGTGGAGGCCAGCAGTCGGTGCAGCAGCAGAGCCACTTTCCTTAGCGTAGACGGTTTGATAACGTTCACGGTCATCTAGTTTTTCGTGAATGTAGGGTGGTAGTGGCATTTCTCCTAGACTTTCCAAAACTTCTAGGAAAATTCCTTGGTATTCAAAGCGGACAATACGGCCTCCGTGGGTCAATTCTTCCGTAACGACAGCGCTGAGACGACCATCTCCAAAGCTGACGCGAGTGCCGACCTTGAGGCGTTTGGCAGGTTTGGCTAGGACTTCCCACTCATCACCGGCAGTATTTTTGAGAAGGAGAAGTTCCACGTGGCCTCCTGTTTCTTCCTTTTGACCATAAAGGCGGGCTGGTAGAACACGGGTGTCGTTCATAACAAGAGCATCGCCAGGTTCCAACATATCAATAATAGAGTGGAAGTGTTTATCCTGAAACTCTCCTGTTTCTCGGTTTACGATGAGGAGTTTAGAGGCATCCCGTTTTTCAAGTGGTGTTTGGGCAATCAACTCCTCAGGTAAGTGGAAATCAAAATCAGCTGTATTCATTTTTTTCATCATTCTTTCTAAGTTCTAATCTTATCCATTATAACATGTTTCAAGTTTGGACGCTCTTTTTTTGGAAATTAAATCGTTTTCACTTGACAAAAATTGGTCTATACCATATAATGAATATAGAAATATGGAGGATATGAAATGAAAGTTATTAAAGTTGAAAATCAAGTCGAAGGTGGAAAAGTAGCTTTTGAGATTTTGAAGGAAAAGTTGGCCAATGGCGCTCAAACATTGGGACTTGCGACAGGAAGCAGTCCGCTAGAGTTTTACAAGGAAATCGTTGAGAGTGATCTTGATTTTCTCAAATCTAACCAGTGTGAACCTTGATGAGTATGTAGGGGCTTGATGGGGACAACCCACAGTCTTATCGTTACTTTATGCAAGAACACTTATTCAACCAAAAACCATTTAAAGAAAGCTTCTTACCCCGTGGGATTAAGGACAATGCTGAAGCTGAAGTGGAACGCTACAACCAAATTTTGGCTGACCATCCAGTTGATTTGCAAATCTTGGGAATTGGTCGCAATGGACATATCGGCTTTAACGAGCCTGGCACTCCATTTGACAGTCAAACGCATTTAGTAGAACTAGACCAGTCTACTATCGAAGCCAATGCTCGCTTCTTTGACAAGATTGAAGACGTCCCAACTCAAGCCATCTCAATGGGGATTAAAAACATCTTAGATGCCAAGTCTATTATTCTTTTTGCTTACGGTGAGTCGAAAGCAGAAGCCATCGCTGGAACAGTATCAGGCCCAGTAACTGAAAGTCTACCAGCAAGTAGCCTACAAAACCACCCTGATGTGACCATTATTGCGGATGCAGCAGCGCTCAGCTTACTTGAAAAATAAAAATACAAGAACCACTTGCTCTTTGGAGTGAGTGGCTTTTTACTTCAAATGTTCACTATCTTGCTAAAGTGGTATAATATAGCTATACAGGGGAGGCTCGAACTTTGATTTATATAATCGGTTTTATTTGTTTTTTTACTTTTAATGTTACTGTTTAGTCGCTTAATTCAGCAATCAAAAGAATCCTTCGGGCTTTCTAGGAAAAACGAATGATGAAATTGTGGAATCGAGCCTATCTCTCCATGTTTGTATGGGCAATTCGTCATCTGGATAGGACATTTTACCCTGTAATCTTAGATGTAGGAGTTGGAAACGGCCGTTCAACCATTCTGCTGAAAGAAACTTTTCCGCAAAGTACCGTAACTGGAATCGATATTTCAGATACCGCAATAACTCAAGCCAAACAGATAGAGATGGCTAATCTAAATTTTTGAACGAAGAGACGTTAGGGAGACAGGCTTTTTCTGATGAAAGTTTTGATTTAATCACAGCCTTTCAAACTCATTTTTCATTGGCAGGATCTAGAAGCTTCTTTTATGGAACTTCGAAGAATACTCAAATCAGACGGGATGCTCTTACTAGCTTGTGAATATAACAAGTTATCTTATTTTTTACTGAAATTTCAAAGCGAAGAAGTATTTAAACGATTCTTGTTATCAATAGGCTTTGAGCTCGTAACTAGTCAAAGAAAGGGATCGTGGATCCTTTATAAAATTGTTAAAAACTAATGGAGGTACAATCATGAAACAATTATTTTTTTATGTTCATATTTTGCTGGTGTCAAAAAAATCTTTTTTTAGTGATTATGCAAAGGAAAAAAATCTAGAAAAAAAGGTTTTATTTATTCCTACCGCTGGGAACAAAGAGGACTATACTGCCTATATCGATGAGGCTCAGCAAACATTCAGAGATTTAGGCTTTGAGATAGAGATTCTAGATATTGCTTCTTGTGATCGAGAAACTGCACAGGCAAAGATTTTCCAAAGCAAGATTCTTTATATCTCAGGCGGGAATACCTTTTATTTATTACAAGAATTAAAGAAAAAGCAACTCCTATCTCTCATCAAAGAACAAATAAGAGATGGGTTGGTCTATGTGGGAGAATCAGCAGGGGCTATCATTGCAGCCAAGGATATTGACTACAATAAACTCATGGACGACAAGACAGTAGCGACAGAGTTATCCGATACAGCGGGATTGGATGAAGTGGATTTTTACATCCTTCCACATTATGGTGAGGAACCTTTTACTGATAGTAGCAAAAAGACCTTTGAAATGTATAAAAAGCAGCTCGAATTGCTACCACTTCATAACCGTCAAGCAATTATCGTTAATGATGAGCAAATAGATATCTTAACAATAGAATAAAGATAATAAAGATGTGGTTGGAAGAACATTAATATTTTGCCACTAAAAATGATTAGAGGTTGATAACTCACTTAGCGAGAATTTGCTATGGATGAATTAATTTTACGAATTCAAGGAGAAAAAGTTATGAAAAATAAAAACGCTAGATAAAAATAGGTGGGGTTATTTTCTTGTTTCTAACGATTGCTATCATTGTCGTTTTTATCAGATACGAGCTTTTTTTGAGTGGGCATTTACTAGACACCAGAATACTCTGAGTTGGTATATTCGCCTCTCTTTATTATTCCAATCGTAATGGGAGCTTATAAAAAATCCTATAGCCTGATTTTCTTTTCTATATTTTGCTTATTCACTAGTATGTTCTGGTTCCCAAAGCCAGAAATAGTTGATGTAAAAGTAATTGAATTTTTGAATTTTGAGAAGACTTATTTAACGAGCGGATGGAGTATTGAAAAAATTATCATTCTGGCGATGATTCTAGCATTTTTTACGGCGATTATATCCTTAACATGGAGTAGACGTTGGTATGGATTATTAGCAACGGTAGTAATTGGAGCGTTTCTGAAGGTTGCTCATAGTCTTTTATTTAGTGGAGGAAGTGGCATATCAATTGTGAAACCAGCGATTTTGGGCTTGATTCTCTGCATCTTAGCGATTTATTTCATCTTCAAAAGAAGAAAGTGAAGATAATATAAGTTTATGGTCGCTTTTCTCTTGACAATTATTCACTTTGTGTGTAGAATAGAATAGATCTTGAACTTGAAGGGAGTGAAAAAAATGTCTAAAACAGTAGTACGTAAGAATGAATCTCTTGACGATGCACTTCGTCGTTTCAAACGTGCGGTTACTAAAGCTGGTACTCTTCAAGAAACACGCAAACGTGAATTCTATGAAAAAAACCTTCTGTAAAAACGTAAACGTAAATCAGAAGCAGCTCGTAAACGTAAAAAAATTCTAATTTGAAATGAAAGGCTAGAAAATCTAGTCTTTTTACTTTTTAAATAAATACTGTAAATCCTGCAAAAAAAGGAAACTTCCAACTACAATCTGATATAATAGTAGGGAGAACTCGATTGAAGGAGGAAATTATGTCGGTTTTAGTAAGAGATGTCATTGAAAAGCTCAGACTAGATATTGTCTATGGTGAAGGCGAGTTACTTGAAAAGGAAATCAACACTGCGGACATTATGAGACCAGGTCTTGAAATGACGGGCTATTTTGATTACTATACTCCAGAACGGATTCAACTGTTAGGGATGAAGGAGTGGTCCTATTTGGTCGCTATGCCTGCCCATAACCGTTATCAAGTTTTGAAGAAAATGTTTCTACCTGAAACACCTGCTGTCATCGTTGCTCGTGGCTTGGTAGTGCCAGAAGAAATGTTGAAAGCTGCTAGGGAATGTAAGATTGCGATTTTAACCAGTCGAACATCAACCAGTCGTTTATCTGGAGAGTTATCTAGCTACCTTGATTCCCGTTTGGCTGAACGTACGAGTGTGCATGGTGTCTTGATGGATATCTATGGTATGGGTGTCTTGATCCAAGGGGATAGTGGTATCGGTAAGAGTGAGACAGGTCTTGAGCTTGTGAAACGCGGACACCGTTTGGTAGCAGATGACCGTGTGGATATCTTTGCTAAGGATGAAATGACTCTTTGGGGAGAGCCCGCTGAAATATTGAAGCATTTACTTGAGATTCGTGGAGTGGGTATTATTGACGTGATGAGTCTCTACGGAGCAAGCGCTGTAAAAGATTCCTCACAAGTTCAGCTGGCAGTCTATTTGGAAAATTACGATACCCATAAGACCTTTGATCGTCTAGGAAACAATGCCGAAGAACTAGAAGTTTCTGGTGTGACGATTCCGCGTATCCGCATCCCAGTAAAAACAGGACGCAATATCTCTGTCGTTATTGAGGCGGCAGCCATGAACTATCGCGCTAAAGAAATGGGATTTGATGCGACGCGTTTATTTGAAGAACGCTTGACTAATCTCATCTCCAAAAATGAGGTGAAAAATGATTAATCCAGTCGCATTTGAAATCGGTCCTTTTTCTATTCGTTGGTATGCTCTGTGTATTGTGGCTGGTTTGATTTTGGCAGTCTACCTTGCCATGAAGGAAGCTCCTAAAAAGAAAATTCTATCAGATGATATTTTAGATTTTATCCTGATTGCTTTTCCGGTAGCTATTTTAGGTGCTAGGCTATACTACGTACTCTTTCGCTTAGATTATTATCTGCAAAATCCAGGTGAAATCATCGCCATTTGGAATGGTGGCTTGGCCATTTATGGAGGTTTGATAGCAGGGGCTATTGTCCTTTATATCTTTGCAGATAGAAAGCTGATTAATACTTGGGATTTCTTAGATATTGCAGCACCGAGCGTCATGGTTGCCCAGAGTCTAGGACGCTGGGGGAACTTCTTTAACCAAGAAGCCTATGGTGCAGCGGTAGATAATCTGGATTATTTGCCAGGCTTTATCCGTGACCAGATGTACATCGAGGGGAGCTATCGTCAACCGACCTTCCTATATGAGTCGGTTTGGAATCTGATCGGATTTGCTTTGATTTTGATTTTTAGACGAAAATTAAAGGGAATCAGACGTGGTCAGATCACGGCTTTCTACTTGATTTGGTATGGCTTTGGTCGTATGATTATCGAAGGCATGCGGACAGACAGTCTCATGTTCTTTGGTCTGCGAGTTTCCCAATGGTTATCAGTCGTTCTTATCGGACTCGGTATTTTTATCATACTTTATCAAAATCGAAAGAAAGCCCCTTTCTATCATACAGAGGAGGAAAAATAAATGTTAGAAGTTGCATATATTCTTGTTGCGATTGCTTTGATTGTCTGTTTAGTCTATTTGACGATCACGATTCAAAAAGCAGGTCGTATGATTGATGAGACAGAGAAAACCATCAAAACATTGAGCTCAGATGTGAACGTTACCCTGCATCATACCAATGAATTGTTGGTTAAGGTCAATGTGTTGGCAGACGATATCAATATCAAAGTTGCGACGATTGATCCACTCTTTACAGCTGTAGCGGACTTGTCAGAATCAGTATCTGACCTCAACCAACATGCGCGTGTCTTGGGTAAAAAAGCCTCATCAGCTGGTTCAAAGACCATTAAGACAGGTGCAGGATTGTCAGCTCTTCGTTTCGCAAGTAAAATTTTTCAAAAAAATAGAAAAGGAGAAATCTTATGGGTAAACTATCCTCAATCCTTTTAGGAACGGTTTCTGGTGCAGCTCTTGCTTTGTTTTTGACGAGTGACAAGGGCAAGCAAGTTTGTAGTCAAGCTCAGGATTTTCTAGATGATTTGAGAGAAGATCCAGAATATGCTAGAGAGCAGGTTTGTGAGAAACTAACTGAAGTGAAGGAACAGGCAAGGGACTTTGTGCTGAAAACAAAGGAACAAGTAGAATCTGGTGAAATCACTTTTGATAGTGTCCTTGACCAAGCCAAAACATGTGCTCGACAAGCAACAGAAGCGTCAAAGGAAACCTTTAACAATCTCAAGGAGCAGTGGCAAGAACAGTCAGCAACCCCAGACGTTGCTGAAGACCAAGAAGAAATCATCATCGATATTAGTGAAGTATAAGGTATCACCATCTCTGATTTTTGGAGATGGTGATTTTTATCTGCAACCAGTCTTTGTGGTATAATAAATACTATGCAGAAAAAACCAACGTCAGCCTATGTGCATATCCCCTTTTGCACACAGATTTGTTATTATTGTGACTTTTCAAAAGTTTTTATTAAAAATCAGCCAGTAGATAGTTATCTGGAGCATTTGCTAGAAGAGTTTCGTTCTTATGATATCCAAAAGTTGCGAACTCTCTACATTGGAGGAGGGACGCCAACTGCTTTGTCTGCTCCGCAATTAGAAGTGCTCTTGGATGGCCTGACTAAAAACCTGGACTTGTCTGTCTTGGAGGAGCTGACGATTGAGGCCAATCCAGGAGACTTGGACGCGGATAAGATTGCGGTTTTGAAACATTCGCCAGTCAATCGTGTTTCCTTAGGTGTGCAGACTTTTGATGACAAAATGCTGAAAAAGATTGGGCGTAGCCACTTGGAGAAGGATATTTATGAGAATATCGACCGCCTCAAATTGGCTGGTTTTGACAATATCTCCATCGATCTAATCTACGCTCTTCCAGGTCAAACTATGGATCAAGTCAAGGAAAATGTAGCTAAGGCTATCTCGCTTGATATTCCTCATATGAGCCTTTATAGCTTGATTTTGGAGAATCATACGGTCTTTATGAACCGCATGAGACGTGGGAAATTGCCCCTGCCCAAGGAAGAGTTAGAAGCAGAGATGTTTGAGTACATCATCGCAGAGCTTGAGCGAGCTGGTTTTGAGCATTATGAGATTTCCAATTTCTCTAAACCTGGCTTTGAAAGCCGCCACAATCTCATGTACTGGGACAATGCCGAGTATTATGGTATCGGTGCGGGTGCTTCAGGTTATGTGAACGGGGTGCGTTATAAAAACCACGGTCCTATCCGCCACTATCTCAATGCGGTAGAGGCAGGAAATGCTCGGATAACAGAAGAACACCTGAGCCAAAAGGAGCAGATGGAAGAAGAAATGTTCCTAGGGACTCCGCAAGAAATCCGGGGGTTTCCATGGCACGATTTGAGGAAAAAAATTCGGACGGTCCTTTGATGGACTTTATGGCGAAATCATCAGAGACTTGGTTCAACAAGGACTCATGCAGATCGACGGTGATCATGTTCGAATGACAAAGAGAGGTCTCTTTTTGGGAGACACCGTAGCAGAACGATTTATTTTGGAGTAGAACAATGGGCTTAACTTATCAAATGACAATGAAAATTCCTTTTGATATGGCGGATATGAACGGTCATATCAAACTTCCAGATGTGATTTTGCTGTCCTTGCAAGTATCAGGTATGCAGTCAATTGAGCTGGGAGTTAGCGACAAGGATGTTCTAGAACGTTACAATCTAGTCTGGATTATTACAGACTATGCGATTGACGTGGTACGCTTGCCTCGCTTTGCTGAGGAGATTACGATTGAAACAGAAGCATTGACTTACAATCGTCTTTTTTGCTACCGCCGTTTCACTATTTATGATGAAGCAGGTCAAGAAATCATTCGCATGGTAGCAACTTTTGTTCTTATGGACAGAGATAGTCGTAAAGTTCATGCTGTCGAACCTGAGATTGTTGCTCCTTATCAGTCTGAGTTTGATAAAAAACTCATCCGTGGGCCAAAGTATGCTAACCTAGAAGACCCGATCAGTAAAGACTACCATGTTCGTTTTTACGACTTGGATATGAATGGTCATGTTAATAATAGCAAATATTTGGATTGGATTTTTGAGGTCATGGGAGCAGATTTTTTGACCAAGTATATTCCAAAGAAAATCAATCTCAAATATGTCAAAGAAGTGCGACCAGGTGGTATGATTGCTTCAGCATATGAACTCAATGGATTAGAAAGCAAGCATGAGATCATCAGTGATGGCGAGATCAATGCCCAAGCTATGATTACATGGCAAGAAATTGAAAGGCAATTAGAAAGGACGATATGGCTTATAAAGGTTATTTAATTGATTTAGACGGAACCATTTACAAGGGAAAAGACCGGATTCCCGCGGGTGAGGCTTTTGTCCATGAATTGCAAAAGCGAGAAATTCCCTATCTCTTTGTGACCAACAATACAACTCGTACTCCTGAGAGCGTTCAAGAGATGTTGGCTCAGAACTTTAATATCGACACGCCTCTTTCAACTGTCTACACGGCAACTCTAGCAACCATTGACTATATGAATGACTTGGGACTGGAGAAAACAGTCTATGTCATCGGAGAAGCAGGACTCAAGGATGCTATTCAGGCGGCTGGTTATGTCGAAGACAAGGAAAATCCTGCCTATGTGGTAGTTGGACTGGACTGGCAAGTCGACTATGAAAAATTTGCGACAGCTACTTTAGCAATCCAAAAATGGTGCTCACTTTATCGGAACCAATCCAGACCTTAATATCCCAACGGAACGTGGTCTTTTGCCTGGTGCTGGTTCACTAATTACACTTCTTGAAGTAGCAACACGAGTGAAACCAGTTTACATTGGGAAACCGAATGCTATCATTATGGACAAGGCAGTTGAGCACTTGGGCTTGAAACGAGAAGAATTGCTCATGGTCGGGGATAACTACTTGACTGATATTCGAGCAGGGATTGACAATGGCATTCCAACGCTTTTGGTGACAACAGGTTTTACCAAGGCAGAAGAAGTGGCGGACTTGCCGATCGCACCAACTCATGTGGTATCTAGCCTTGCGGAGTGGAATTTTGATGAAAACTAAACTGACCTTTTGGGGAAGTATGCTCTTTCTCCTCTCCCTTTCTATTCTCTTAACCATTTATCTGGCTTGGATTTTCTATCCCATGGAGATTCAGTGGCTGAACTTAGCGAATCGAGTCTATCTAAAGCCCGAAACCATTCAGTACAATTTTCATATCTTGATGAATTACCTGACCAATCCCTTTAGTCAGGTCTTAGAGATGCCAGATTTTCGTTCATCAGCTGCAGGTCTACACCACTTTGCGGTGGTGAAGAATCTCTTCCACTTGGTTCAGCTGGTTGCCCTAGTGACACTTCCAAGTTTCTATTTCTTTGTTAGAAAGATTGTAAAAAAAGGCTTCCTAGCACTCTATCGTAAAAAGTATCCTGGCTCTAGTAGCTATTGCCTCTGGTCATTGGGACTTCTGGGAGTGTTGATTGGTTTTGAGCAATTCTTTACTCTCTTTCATCAGATTCTCTTTGTGGGAGATGATACCTGGCTTTTTGATCCCGCAAAGGATCCCGTTATTTTGATTTTACCAGAGACTTTCTTCCTCCATGCTTTTCCTTCTCTTCTTTGGACTTCTATGAAAGCTTCTTTGGCTTCCTTTATTTGAAAAAGTCGTAGAATACTTTTAATGTGTTTGCATTGATAAAAACAGAGATGAAGTTAGAAAATTCTGATGAGGAGTGAATTAACTTCATCGGAATTGAGATAATTCGTTCGCATACAGTCTATTTTTTTCTAGAAAAAAATAGGCTTTTTTTCTAGAAAATTGCTAGTCAAGCGCTTTATTTTTTTGTATAATAAGAATAGCAAAGTATAGATAAAGAAGAGAAAAGCATGATTACACTATTTTTATCACCGAGCTGTACATCATGTCGTAAGGCAAAGGCCTGGTTAGAGACGCATAAAGTTCCCTTTCAAGAGCACAATATTATGACCAGTCCTTTAACAAGAAAAGAATTGCAACACATTCTTTCCTTGACCGAAAATGGTACTGATGACATCATTTCAACTCGTTCAAAAAAATTTTTCAAAAAAATTGGATATTGATGTAGAGAGTATTTCGGTATCGGAGTTGCTTCAGTTGATTGAGCAATATCCTAGTCTTTTGCGTCGCCCAATTATTATAGATACCAAACGCATGCAGATCGGTTTTAATGAAGATGAGATTCGTGCTTTTCTCCCTCGTAGTTACCGTAAACAAGAACTAAAAGAAGCAACATTGAGAGCTGGTATTGGATAGATGAACAAACAGTATAGTTACCCACTAGATTTGTCGTGGAGCACTGAAGAACTTGCTTCAGTGCTTTCTTTTTTTAATGATGTTGAAGCTGCCTATGAAGATAAGGTAGAAGCAAAAAAACTGCTAGATTCCTACAAGGAATTTAAATCCGTGGTTCCAAGCAAAAGCGAAGAAAAGCGCTTAGGTCGCGAATTTGAAATGGCTAGCGGTTATTCCTTTCTATCGATGCAGTTCAATTGGCAAAAAGAAAAAAAGAGAAGGGAAGATTTCTCTTGGAAACTAAATTTGAATTTGCCAAACAGATTGTGCAAGAAGCTGCTGAGTATATTTTAGCTCACATGCAAGAAGATTTGCAGGTCGAGCGAAAGTCTTCACCTACTGACTTGGTGACGCGTTTGGACAAGGAGGTCCAGGAACTCTTGGTTTGTAGAATTTTAGCATCTTATCCAGAAGACTTGATTTGTGCGGAAGAGGGCTGTTTACGTGCTGCGGTTGGTCAGGGTTGCGTTTGGGTGATTGATCCCATTGACGGTACCAATAACTTTGTCGCTCAGAAGGAAGATTTTGCCGTTATGTTGGCTTATTTTGAGAATGGTGTGGGCAAATTTGGCATCATCTATGATGTCATGAAAGGTGATTGTTACCATGGTGGTGGTGCCTTTCCTCCTTGTCGTAATAATGATCCCTACCGCCTTTTTAAAAAAAGAAACCTCTTCAAGAATTTTTAGTTGCCGGTAACTCAGGTATGTTTGAAAGCAATGAGTGGGGCTTGGCGGATTTGGGCCGAGCAGCATTGGGAGTCCGTGTCTATGGCAGTGCGGCCATTAGTTTTGCTAAGGTTTTATCGGGTCGTCTTCTGACTTATATTACCTACTTACAGCCATGGGATTACGCTGCGGCTAGTATTTTAGGGGAAAGTCTGGGTTATCGTCTTCTTACGGTATCAGGTGAGCCCGCTGATTTTACAACGCGTCAGCCTGTCATGATGGTGCCAATCGAGATGCAAGAGGAGATTCAGTCTTATATCTACGAAAGGAAATAGAACTAAATGCAATTTCCAGAAGGATTTGTTGAAAAATATGAAGCGATACTAGAAGATGAGGCAAGAGACTTTTCTTGCCTCTTTTTAAACAAGAAGCAGTTTCGGCTTTTCGGGTCAATCCCTTAAAAGAAAGTCAGTTATCGTTTGCAGATGCTATTCCCCATACACCTTGGGGGTATTATGGCAAGGTTTCAGGGAAGTCACCAGAGCACGCGACAGGTCTTGTTTATTCGCAAGAGCCTGCAGCTCAAATGGTGGCCCAGGTAGCTCAACCAAGTCCTGGCATGAAGGTCTTGGACTTGGCGGCAGCACCAGGTGGAAAAATCCACTCAACTAGCAGCTTATCTGGCTAATCAAGGAGTTCTTGTCTCCAACGAAATTTCAAGCAAGCGTGCTAAGATTTTTAGTGGAAAAATATGGAGCGATTTGGAGCGACAAACGTTGTTGTAACCAATGAATCTGCTGACCGCTTGGCCAAGGTCTTTTAAAGGTTACTTTGATGTGATTGTCCTTGATGCACCTTGCTCGGGTGAAGGGATGTTTCGTAAGCAGCCAGATGCCATGGATTATTGGAGTACCGATTATCCTAGCCAATGTGCCAGTCTCCAAAGGGAAATTTTTGAAGATGCAGTGACCATGCTTGCTGAAGGTGGCCGTTTGGTCTATTCGACCTGTACTTGGGCACCTGAGGAAAATGAAGAAATCGTCCACTGGTTGCTGGATACTTATGATTTTGAACTGCTTCCAGTCGAGCATGTGAACGGTATGGTAGCAGGAATTGATCTTCCTGAAACGGCGCGGATGTATCCTCATCATTTCAAGGGAGAAGGTCAGTTTGTTGCCCACTTGCATTTTAAGGGACAAAATCCAGAACCTAAATTCAAAGCTAGCAAAAGCAATCTCAGTCGTGAGCAACTGGCTTTGTGGCATGATTTTGCCCAAAAACACTTGCGAGTCAATCTAACTGGTATCTTGCAGACTTTTGGAGATCAACTCTATCTCCTGCCAGAGATGCTACCTGATCTAGGGAAACTCAAAATTGCCCGAAATGGACTCCATCTGGGTACTTTTAAGAAGAAACGCTTCGAACCAAGCTTTGCTCTGGGATTAGCCTTGAAAACCAAGTCAAGTAAAAACAAAGTGTCGAAATCAATGATGAGGACTTTTGTAAAATATGTGGCTGGTGAGACTGTTCAATTGTCTGAAGCTCGACCAAATGGCTGGTACCAAGTTCTGGTTCAAGGAAACGGATTAGGGCTTTGCCAAGGTAACGGGAAATGTTTTGAAAAATTATTATCCAAAAGGGCTCAGATTCAGGTGAAAAAAAGCTAGTCAAAGAGCCTATTCTATGTTATAGTGGAAGTATGAGTTTTTTTCTGATAGTCTTTCATTATTACTTATATTATACGATGGAATTGTCCGCTCCTAAGAATGACTAGATAAAATAAAGCGGGACAATCATTGATGATTATTGGATGATCAGGACAAACGGAAGAAATCAGAACATTTATCATTATGTTCAAGGAGAATAACAGTGAAAAAAAGAAAAAAAGCTCGTCCTATCTCTTGCGACTCTTTTTTGCTGGCAGGTTCTCTAGCAGGATGTGCAAGCTGGATTGATCGTGGAGAATCCATGACAGCCGTTGGTTCAACTGCTCTTCAGCCTCTTGTCGAAGCAGCAGCAGATGAATTCGGTTCTAGAAACATCGGAAAAACAGTCAATGTTCAAGGTGGAGGTTCGGGAACAGGACTTTCTCAGGTGCAGTCTGGAGCCGTCGATGTCGGGAATTCAGATGTGTTTGCTGAGGAAAAAGATGGAATTGATGCTTCAGCGCTTGTGGATCATAAGGTTGCAGTGGCTGGTCTTGCAGTGATTGTAAACAAGGAAGTGGATGTTGAAAATCTGACAACCGAGCAACTTCGCAAAATCTTTACAGGTGAAGTGACCAACTGGAAAGAAGTTGGGGGCAAAGACCTGGCAATTTCAATCATCAACCGAGCAGCAAGTTCTGGTTCACGGGCGACGTTTGATACGGTGGTTATGAATGGCCAAGCTGCAATGCAGAGCCAAGAGCAGGATTCTAACGGGATGGTCAAGTCGATTGTCTCCCAAACTCCAGGAGCCATTTCTTATCTTGCCTTTGCTTATGTAGATGACTCGGTCAAGACCATGAAGCTCAATGGTTATGAGCCTACGTCTGAAAATGTAACGACCAACAACTGGTCTTTGTGGTCTTATGAACATATGTACACACTTGGTCAGCCAAATGAGTTAGCTGCTGAATTCCTGAATTTCGTCCTCTCAGATGAAGCCCAAAATGGAATTGTTAAGGGCATGGGCTATATCTCTATCAATGAAATGAAAGTCCAAAAGGATGCTTCAGGTACCGTTACAGCAGTAGAAGGAGGTCAATAATGAATCAAGAAGAATTATCTAAAAAATTACTCTCTCCTTCAAAGAACTCTCGCCTTGAGAAGTTTGGTAAAGGTTTGACCTTCACCTGCCTTTCTTTGATTGTCATCATTGTGGCCATGATTTTTGATTTTTTTGTAGCCCAAAAAAAGGCTTATCGACCTTCTTTGTCAATGGAGTGAATATCTTTGATTTCCTCTTTGGACAAACTTGGAATCCTTCAGGGAAACAATTTGGTGCCCTTCCAATGATTTTGGGTTCCTTTATTGTGACGATTTTATCTGCCCTCATCGCAACACCCTTCGCTATTGGTGCGGCAGTCTTTATGACCGAGGTATCACCAAAGGGTGCAAAAATCTTGCAACCTGCTATTGAACTCCTCGTCGGGATTCCTTCAGTCGTCTATGGATTTATCGGTTTGCAAGTTGTGGTGCCTTTTGTTCGTAGCGTCTTTGGTGGAACTGGTTTTGGGATCTTGTCAGGGATTTTCGTTCTCTTTGTCATGATCCTACCAACTGTAACCTTTATGACAACAGACAGCTTGCGTGCTGTTCCTCGTCATTACCGTGAAGCTAGTTTAGCTATGGGAGCCACTCGTTGGCAAACCATCTGGCGTGTGACCTTGAAAGCAGCACGTTCAGGTATTTTCACTGCAGTGGTCTTTGGGATGGCGCGTGCCTTCGGTGAAGCCCTTGCTATTCAGATGGTGGTCGGAAACTCAGCAGTTATCCCAACCTCGTTAACAACACCAGCTGCGACTTTGACATCTGTATTGACTATGGGTATCGGAAATACCGTCATGGGAACGGTTGATAATAACGTTCTCTGGTCACTGGCTTTAGTCTTGCTCTTGATGAGTTTGGCCTTTAACAGTGTGATTAAATTGATTACGAAAGAAAGAGGAAAGAAAAACTATGCACGCTAAGAAATTAGATAAACTTGCAACAGCTGTCCTCTATACCATCGCGGGTATCATCGTGGCCATTTTGGCATCTTTGATTCTCTATATCTTGGTGAGAGGGTTACCGCACATCTCTTGGTCTTTCTTGACTGGGAAATCCTCCTCTTATCAAGCAGGTGGGGGGATTGGGATTCAGCTCTATAATTCCTTCTTCCTTTTGGTCATTACTTTGATTATTTCTGTTCCCCTGTCTATGGGAGCTGGCGTTTTTCTCGCTGAGTATGCAAAAAAAGGACCTGTGACCAATTTTATTCGTACCTGTATTGAGATTTTGTCTTCTCTACCATCAGTCGTTGTGGGTCTCTTTGGTTACTTGATCTTTGTAGTCCAGTTTGAGTATGGATTTTCAATCATTTCAGGTGCCTTGGCCTTGACGGTCTTTAACCTCCCTCAGATGACTCGAAATGTTGAGGACAGTTTAAAACACGTTCACCATACGCAACGTGAGGCTGGTCTGGCTCTTGGTATCTCTCGTTGGGAGACTGTGGTCCATGTCGTCATTCCGGAGGCCCTTCCAGGTATCGTAACGGGTGTTGTCTTGGCATCTGGCCGTATCTTTGGTGAGGCCGCCGCTCTTATTTATACGGCAGGACAATCCGCTCCAGCCCTTGACTGGTCTAACTGGAATATTCTCAGTGTTACCAGCCCTATCTCAATCTTCCGTCAAGCAGAAACCTTGGCTGTCCACATCTGGAAGGTCAACAGTGAAGGAACCATTCCTGATGCTACCATTGTATCTGCTGGTTCTGCCGCCGTGCTCCTCATCTTTATCTTAATTTAACTTTGGAGCTCGCAAACTCGGAAGCTATTTACACAAGAAATTAACCGCTGCCTAAAGGAGAAGCCATGTCAAAATATAACTGGGATGAAAAGCATATCATCACCTTCCCTGAAGAAAAAGTGGCCCTCTCTACCAAGGATTTACATGTTTACTACGGTAAAAATGAATCCATCAAGGGCATCGATATGCAATTTGAAAAAAATAAAATTACAGCCTTGATTGGTCCTTCTGGATCTGGGAAATCTACCTATCTCCGTAGTCTCAATCGGATGAATGATACCATTGACATTGCCAAGGTCACAGGTCAAATTCTTTACCAAGGAATTGACGTCAATCGTCCTGAAATCAATGTCTATGAGATGCGTAAGCATATCGGAATGGTCTTTCAACGTCCAAATCCATTTGCCAAGTCTATTTACCGCAACATCACTTTTGCTCATGAACGTGCAGGTGTTAAGGATAAGAAAGTACTTGATGAAATTGTAGAAACCTCTCTAAGACAGGCTGCCCTTTGGGATCAGGTCAAAGACGACCTCCACACATCAGCCTTGATGCTTTCTGGTGGTCAGCAACAACGTCTCTGTATCGCTCGTGCCATCTCTGTCAAGCCAGATATTCTCTTGATGGATGAGCCTGCTTCAGCCTTGGATCCGATTGCGACAGCCCAGCTGGAAGAAACAATGCTGGAATTGAAGAAGGATTTTACCATCATCATCGTTACCCACAGTATGCAGCAGGCTGCGCGTGCAAGTGACTACACAGGATTTTTCTACTTGGGTGATTTGATTGAGTATGATAAGACATCCAATATTTTCCAAAATGCCAAGCTACAGTCTACAAATGACTATGTAACGGGACACTTTGGTTAGAAAGGAAGCAGTATGACAGAACCGATTTTGCAGGTTAAAGACCTGTCCGTTTATTACAATAAAAAGAAGGCCTTGAATAGTGTTTCCCTTTCTTTCCAACTCAAGGAAATAACGGCCTTGATAGGTCCTTCTGGATCAGGAAAGTCCACCCTGCTCAAGGCCATCAACCGCATGGGAGATTTAAACCCTGAGGTGACAACAACTGGAACAGTGATTTATAATGGCCACAATATCTACAGTCCACGTACCGATACGGTTGAATTGCGTAAGGAAATCGGCATGGTTTTCCAACAGCCCAATCCCTTCCCTATGTCTATCTACGAAAATGTTGTTTACGGACTACGTATCAATGGGGTTAAGGACAAGCAAGTCCTTGATGAAGCAGTAGAAAAAGCTTTGCAACGTGCTTCTATCTGGGATGAAGTCAAGGATCGTTTGCATGATTCGGCCATTGGTCTCTCAGGGGGTCAACAGCAACGTGTTTGTGTTGCTCGTGTCTTAGCAACCAGTCCGAAAATTATCCTCTTAGATGAACCAACTTCAGCTTTGGATCCTATTTCTGCAGGTAAGATTGAGGAAACCTTGTATGGTCTGAAAGATAAATACACCATGCTCTTGGTAACGCGTTCGATGCAACAAGCCTCACGTATCTCTGATAAAACAGGATTTTTTTCCTAGATGGGAGATTTGATCGAGTTTAACGATACGAAGAAGATGTTCCTAGACCCACAAAAACAAGGAAACAGAAGATTATATTACAGGAAAAATTTGGATAAGGAGTTGAAATGATGTTACGATCTCAATTTGAAGAAGATTTGGAGAAATTGCACAACCAGTTCTACGCCATGGGACAAGAAGTGCTCTCACAGATCAATCGTACAGTACGTGCCTTTGTCACTCATGACCGTGATTTGGCAAAAGAAGTCATCGAAGACGATGCAGAAGTAAATGAATATGAAGTGAAGTTGGAAAAGAAATCATTTGAAATGATCGCCCTCCAACAACCTGTTTCGCAAGACCTTCGTACCGTCTTGACCGTTCTCAAGGCAGTTTCAGACGTGGAACGCATGGGAGATCATGCAGTGTCTATCGCTGAGGCGACCATTCGTATGAAGGGGGAGCAACGTATCCCTTCTGTTGAAGAAGAAATCAAAAAGATGGGACGCGACGTGAAAAACTTCGTCGAAGCAGCCCTAGATCTCTATCTCAACGGTTCTGTGGATCAAGCCTACGAAGTAGCAGCTATGGATGAAAAAATCAACCATTACTTTGATAGCATCCGTGATTTGGCTACAGAAGAAATTAGGAAAAATCCTGAAGCTATCGTTACAGGCCGTGATTACTTCCAGGTCATTTCTTTTCTTGGAACGTATCGGAGACTACGCAAAAAATATCTGTGAATGGGTTGTTTACTTTGAAACAGGTAAGATTGTCGAACTCTAAGAAACGGATTAAATATGCACTAAAAAGGCTAATCAACTCAGATTAGTCTTTATTTTTTTGAATAAAAAGGAATTTTTTTGAAATGAAAAATTCTGAAAATGTTGACAAATGTTTTCAAATAGGTTATAATTATTCAGAAATAACAGAAAGGTCGTTTATTTATGAAAGTTTAAGAAATGGATATTAGTTGTGTGTAGTATGCTTGCCAGCATGATTTTAGTAGCTTGTCAATCAAGTACGGATAGTTCTCAGTCTGCTGTGGAGGCTATCAAACAAAAAGGCAAGCTAGTCGTTGCGACCAGCCCAGACTATGCACCATTTGAATTCCAATCCTTGGTAGATGGTAAAAAAACCAAGTGGTTGGGGCAGATATTGATATGGCTCAAGTGATTGCGGATGAGCTCGGGGTTAAACTTGAAATCTCTAGCATGAGTTTTGACAATGTCTTGACCAGTCTTCAAACTGGAAAGGCTGACTTAGCTATTGCTGGTATTAGTGCTACAGATGAGAGAAAGGAAGTCTTTGACTTTTCAATCCCTTACTATGAAAACAAAATGAGCTTCTTGGTTAGAAAAGCCGATTTAGACAAATACAAGGATCTTACAAGCCTCGCAAGTGCCAATATCGCAGCTCAAAAGGGAACTGTGCCAGAAACCATGGTCAAGGAACAATTGCCAAATGCCCAGTTGACATCTTTGACCAATATGGGGGAAGCAGTCAATGAGTTGCAGGCTGGAAAAGTGGATGCTGTTCATATGGATGAACCAGTTGCTCTTAGCTACGCAGGCAAAAAAACTCAGACCTTGTTGTTGCATCTGTTAACTTGATGATGAAAGATGGTGAAGCCAATGCCGTTGCTATCAAGAAGAATCAATCAGACTTGAAAGCAGTAGTCGATAAGGTTATCCAAAAACTAAAAGATGACGGAACCTATCAAACTTATCTTGAAAAGGCAGCGAAACTAACAGAAGTTGAACAATAAAAAGAAAGCAGAGTTGGACTTTAATCCAATTCTGCTTTTATGTATTCTAATAGCTCTTCTAAATTTTCGAGAGAGACTTTGGCAAACTGATAAGGGCAGGCGTCCAAATAAGCCTTCTCAAAAAAGTCTAGTTTGAGTGAGCCGTGTTTCAAACTGGCAATCTTAGGATAGTTTCTCAAATCAAGCAGAAGGCCATCATGTAGAGGATAGTGGGGCAAGAGACAGGTGTTTTTTTCAAGTACTTCCTTAATCTGAGTCTGATAGTTCTCTTGAAGGGTCAGTCGAGCCAGTCGATTTTTTTCAAATAACTGACTATCGATGTAAAGAGAAAGAGCCTTTTGCATGATGAGATTGCTGTCATAGTCCAGGATATTTTTGTAGGAAACAAAGGCCTCTTTTAGGGCATTTGGGAGAATGAGAGCGGTGATACGAAGGGCTGGAAAGAGACTGGTTGAGAAGGATTTGATATAAATGACCCGATCCTCAGTATCCAGATAGTGGAAGGTTTGGCCCTTTCTAGGATCTAGGTCCCCTAAATAGTCATCCTCTACGATGTAAACACCATACTGGTTTGCTAGATCCAGAATAGCCCTTTTTTCCTGATCAGAATAGGAATGACCTAGGGGATAGTGGAAGCGAGGAATGGTATAGAAAAACTTGATTTTTCCAGATTTGAACTGTTCTTCCAGTTCTTCAAGGTCAATGCCATCAATTCGGCGTTCAATGGTCTGGTAGGCTAATCCCTGAGCGACCAAGAGGCGATTCATCCGGTGGTAGGTCGGCTGTTCGACTAAAATCTCAGCTCCCTCGCTCGGAAAGTTAATCTGAGAAAGGATAAAGAGAGCTTGCTGGGTGCCAGAAGTTAGAACCAGTTGGTCAGGCTTGCAGTAGAGGGCTTGGTTGAAAAGAAGTTGATGGACAGATTGTCTCAGTTCCTCAAGGCCTTCTTGGTTGTCATAGTAGTTGAAGAGGTAGTTTTCTCGGCCTATCAGGGTTTCGTTGACGCAGAGTCTGAAGTCGTCATAGGCACTGGCATGTTCGTCAGTGACTTCGATTTCCAAGTCTTGGTGCTGTCCTTGTTCCAGAACATAGTAGCCACTTTGGGGTTTGGCATAGAGGTATTGTTCATGGCGTAATTCCAGTAGGGCTCGTTGGATAGTGTCCTTGCTACAGTGGAAGTCTTGGCTCAGTTGACGGATGGAGGGAAGCCGGCTACCTGTTGGAAATTTTCCTGATTCGATCCCCTTTTTTGAGAAAGGAAACGACTGCTTGGTATTTACTTTCTTTCTTCATTCCAGACCTCCCTTGATTTTGTTACATTGTACCTTTTTTTTGCCTCCTTTGGCAATGGGAAAAGTATTTCTCCCTTTCACAACTAGGAGCAAATGTGGTATACTTAGAAAGTATGATGATTCATTGAAAAGAAGATAAGAAAGAGAATGGATAGAAAAGTGCAGGAACCGGTAAAATTATTTCAATACAATACTCTAGGTGCCCTAATGGCTGGTCTCTATGGTGGAACCATGACAGTGGGAGAATTGCTGGAGCATGGCGACCTTGGTTTGGGAACCCTTGATTCGATTGATGGGGAGTTGATTGTCCTTGATGGCAAGGCTTATCAAGCCAAAGGGTTCAGGGGCAAACACCTGAAATCGTTGAAGTAGCACCTGATGCTCTTATTCCCTTATGCAGCAGTGGTTCCCTCATCAGGCAGAAGTGATTTTTCCGCCAGCGCTTTGAGATGACGGATAAGGAATTGGAAAAAAACGAATTGAGTCCTACTATGATGGGGAAAATCTTTTTCGTTCCATCAAGATTCATGGCGAATTTTCACAAATGCATGTGCGGATGATTCCCAAATCCACACCTGATACCAAGTTTGCTGATGTGGCGACTCATCAACCTGAATATAGCCGTGAAAAATGTATCAGGGAACCATTGTTGGATTTTGGACACCGGAGATTTTCCATGGGGTGAGCGTGGCAGGCTACCATCTGCATTTTATCTCAGATGATTTGACTTTTGGTGGGCATGTGATGGACTTTGTTATCAAAGAAGGAATGATCGAGGTTGGAGCAGTCGATCAGTTGGACCAACGTTTTCCAGTCCAAGATCGCCAGTATTTATTTGCGAAATTTAATGTTGACGAGATGAAGAAAGACATTGACAAGTCAGAATAGGAGAAAAAGATGACACTACATATTATCCTTACCATGATCGCTTTGGTTTTAGTCCTAGTAGGTGGGACTTGGTACGCCAAAAAACGGTTTAAAATCTCTCTTGCAGTGATGGGCTTGGGGGCAATCGCATTTTTTGTTTCTTCTCAAGTGTTAGAGAAGATGGTTCACCTTCTGATACTTCATCCGCAAAAAGATGGGACCATTCCGCTCATGAATGAGCAACCTTTCCTATATGTTCTTTACGCGATTGCCATGGCTGCCCTCTTTGAGGAAACTGCCCGCCTTGTCTTTTTTAAATGGTTGGAGAAAAAGAGAAAGTCTAGAAGAGAAAGATGCTTTGGCTTATGGTTTGGGACATGGAGGTTTGGAGTTGCTCTATCTCGGGATGGGAAGCTTAATCAGCTTGTTGATCCTCTTTTCACTCATCCAGTCTTCAAATACTGATGTAGCCAATCTCCTTCCAAAGACTACACTCGAAACGGTTCAGTCTCTTTCTGTATGGCAGGTTTATTTACTAGGAGTTGAGCGTGTGCTTGCCCTAGTTCTCCAAATTGGTCTTTCCATCTGGATCTATCAAAGTGTTCGTCAAAAGAAATGGATCTACCTCGTTGCTGCCTATGGTTTGCATGCCTTGTTTGACTTGGCTCCAGCCTTATCTCAAGTGGGATGGATTGCAAATCCACTTCTAGTGGAGGTCATTCTTCTTTTAGAAGTACTAGCTTTTATCTGGCTTACAAAATCTACATTTTGGAAAAAATCATAAAAAGAGGGGTGACCTCTTTTTATTGTTCTCTCTTAACTCTGTTATTTCTGTTTTTTGCTATTCAGAGCCAATTGTATTATCTGGAAGACAAGCCTATCTTTCTGTTTAACACCAATTTACCAAGGGACAGCCAGCTTTTTCAAGAAATGAAAAACTTGTTTGATAAATTCTTCAATTAAGCCAAGGAGATGCCGTTATCAAGCAAGTCCACATCAACTTTTATATGCTCGAAAAAAATTTTAAAAAAATTTTTTTCATTTTCTCTTGACATGGAACGCGTTCCAGAATGTACAATGGTATCAAAGGTTGGGAATGCGCATTTAAACCGACCTATCACACGCTAGCGGACAAAGAAGAAAAGAGGACAACATTATGACCATCAAACGTATTTTTTCAGATATGGACGGCACACTTCTCAATTCTGAGGGCCGCGTTTCTAGCGAGAATAGCAAGGCTATCCGCGATGCTCAGATTCCGCTGACTCTGGTTTCTGCTCGAGCTCCAATGGAAATGAGAGAGGCTATCGAAGCACTTCAGCTGACTGGACCTCAAGTAGGTTTTAACGGTGGTTTGATTTATCAGATTGTGGATGGAAAGGTCAAGCCCCTTCATATAGATATTCTCCCTAGAAAGACAGCACAAACTATCTTACAGGCAGTGCGCCAGCATTTTCCACAAATTAGCGTCAGCTATTATGATATGACGAACTGGTATTGTGATAGAATAGATGAAGGGATTCGTCTAGAGTTCAACATCACGCGCCAGGCACCAACACTTACGAACGAGGCTGATTTTCTAGCAGCCAAGGACAATACCTTCAAGATAATGATGATTGCCCTAGAAAATGACGATTTATTGGCACTGGAGAAATACTTGCAAGCCCTAGACTTGGGCGAGGTCAGCATTCTCCGATCTGGTCAATATCATCTAGAAATTACCAGCAAAACTGCTAAAAAATCAAAAGGTATTGCTTATATTCTCAAAAAAGAAGGTTTAGATAAGAGCCAGACCGCTGCCTTTGGTGATGGGCACAACGATATCCCAATGTTTGAGATGGTGGGCTATCCAATCGTAATGGGCAATGCCTTTCCTGACATCAAAGAGCTGGCTTATAAGGTAACACGCAGCAATGATGAACATGGTGTCGGCTACGGCATCCGTAAATATCTCAAAAAAATCCATTAATCACGTGTTCGGAGGATGTCAATCCTCCTATAGAAAGCAAACAATGACAAATATTCGAAAAATTGCCAAACTGACTGGCTACTCAGTTTCTAGCGTGTCACGCGTCATCAACAACCATCCTCATGTATCCGAGGAGGCTCGTCAGAAAATCCTGCAAGTCATGGAGGAACTGGACTACCGTCCCAACATTCTAGCTCAGGAGTTAAGTTCGGGTTCGACTCGTCGGGTCGGTGTAGTTATTCCCAACACGACCCTGCACCCTTATTTCAGTCAGTTACTGAACGGGCTTTTGGATGCAGCTATGGATCATAACTATACCTTGCTCATTCTACCTTCTCGTTATGATATAGACTTGGAAATATTATCTGGAGCAGCTTCGAGGAAGGGCCTTTGACAGTCTTATTTTCACCTCTCGCAGTGTGGATTTAGAAACCATTGCTTCCTACACTAAGTATGGTAATATTGTCTGCTGTGAGGAAGTGCAGGACCCCAATCTGAGCAGCGTTTATGTGAACCGGACCCATGCCTGCAAGACAGCCTTCAACTGGATTAAAGACCAGGGAAAAAGTAGAATTGCTCTGCTATTTACCCGAAAAGACCTAAAAAGTTCCACCTACCGTCTCACTATGGAAGCCTACAAGGAAGTTTTTGGTGAAAAAAAGGAACCTCTGATTTTGGATGGCATTTCCACGGGAGAGGATGCTTATGAGCAAGGGGATAGCCTACTAGAGCAAGATTTAGACTGTATTTTTCAGCAACGGAGATGATGTAGCAACTGGTGTGGTTCGCTATTATCAGGAGAAAAATCTTGAATTACCTTTGCTGATTGGCCAAGAAAAGCAACTGACAGGAGAGGTACTGAGGGATTCCTACCATTGATAACAAATCCTACCAACTCGGTCAGGAAAGCTTCAAGCAAGCTCTCTCTGACGAAAAACGGACCATTATCCTACAATCGGAGTTTATCATACGATGATAAAAATAGGCTCAAGCGACAATCGTCACTTGAGACCTATTTTTCTTCTATACAGCATCCGTAAACAAACCAGGATGCAGATGCTTAGGCAGGCAATCAAGACCAGACGATACGGATCCAGCCCTGAACTAGAACTAGCTAGGTGCACCAAGTTACCAGAGAGATAAAAGACAAGTACGCTAACAAGATAGGCAATCCCCTGATAAATATTCCAAATTGTAAAGGGGCTAGGACTTGCTGCCTGGTGTTTGACTAGAGAAATGTAGAGTCCCCATAGAGCTCCCACAGCCCCATTTAATAACCCCCAACCTATGCTCCAAAAGATTGTATAGGATACAGCATCATGGGGAAGAAAGAAAATCAAAAGAATCTCGCATCCCGTTACCAACAGTAAGATTGTGAAAAACGTAGAACGTCTTTTTTCAAAACAAGGACCTGCAAGAGCAAGGGCTAGGACGTTCCCCAGCAAACTCATACTCGAATATAGAGACACGAGGTTGGCGGAGAGGTGCAATACCTGTACCATATAGAGGACATTCATCGTTAAGGTCACATATAAAATCAAACTATCCAAAAGTAGGATACGGACATGGTGCCAGAGTTGTTTTTTCAAAACCTGCCAGTCCATTTGTCTTGTTACTTGATGATTTTGAAACAACCTATAGTCTGTTTGTAACTGTTTCAAAAGGATAAACTGCATGAACAGACTAGCAAGAGCAATCACCAGTAACCAACGATAATGAAGTGCAGTCAGCTCTTTTCCAATGAAAAAGGAAATAAGAAGGGTATAAAAGCTCGTGACCAGCTGAAACAAACCTAAGTAACTGAGAAATTTTGCGCGGACTTTCTCTTCTGTTAATAATAATATTAAGGGATTCCAAGCCAGACCAAAGCCCAGCTCCACGGCTATCTGATATAGAACCAGAAAAAGAGCATAGATAGAAAAAGTCACACTTTCGTAGGGAATCACTACTAATATCCCTAGCAAACACAGCTTAGACAGTATACTCCACCGCATCAGGTCAAGGAGATTTTTCCTCCGCATCAGATAAGACAAGGGAATGCGGACAAGGGCTATAATCGGTAGCATTGTGATAAGCCAGCTATTTTGCAAATCACTAAAACTTAAAATCTGACTCATAAAAAGAATCATGAAGTCACCTGTTATGGTGATGGAAACAATTTGATTACTGAGGTTGAGCCCTACCATACTAGATTGATACGATTTTTTCATTTGTTCTCCTTTCTTGCCCCATTATAAACCAGAGTTTGTTCCTTTTCTAGGAGTTCATGATGAAGAAATATGCACTTATGTTGCAAGGAGAAAGCATTTATGAAACTATGGCACTATTTTAAAGAAACATCTAAGGAATTTTACCTTGAAGAATGTGGGATTGATGATTATTCTAGCTTTCCGTTTTTATGACTATACTGTTTTTCAGGATTTTGTCATCCACTGGATTTGTGAAGGGAAAGGCTACCTGCAAGTTGATGGGCAGACCTATTCTTTGGAGAAAAATGATGGTTTTATCCTAAGAAAAGGCCAAAAAGTACGCTATTGGGCAAATCCAGAAGATCCTTGGACCACCTACTGGCTGGGATTTTCTGGAGACAAATTAAGCGACTATCTCCAAAACACACAAGTTTTTTATGAGTCTGTTTGCCATTTCGATAGTCTTTTTCAAAGCAGAGAAATCATTCAAGACATCTGTCACAAAAACTGCAGAAAATAGGCAAAAAGAAAGCTGGTACCAGATGCAAATTTATACCTTCCTTTACTACTTGCAGGAAGAATTTCCAGCAGAAATACCGCTGAATGTCGCTCAACTCCCTGTTGAAAAAGCTGCACAGATTTTACTACAACAGTACCAACAAGACATCTCCATTCAAGACTTGGCATCCCAGGTCGGACTCAGTCGTAGCACCTTGTTTCGTCAGTTTAAGAAACTTTACCATAAATCTCCTCAGCAATTTCTCCTTGAAACACGCCTGCTAAAGGCAAGAACACTCTTAACTGACACCAATCTATCTATAAAAAGAAATTACCTTGAAGTCGGCTATCAGGACCAACTAGTCTTTTCAAAAAGCTTTTAAGCATTTTTTCTCTGTGAGTCCTAAATTTTACCGCCAAGGCTGGAAAAATCCTCCATCCAACTAGCATCCATCTCAGCATTTGCTTTAGGAGGGGCTTATTGATTGCTTCAAGTGTAGATAGATTCAATATAAAAAAATTTTTTAAAACAGCATCCTGAAAGTTAGATATCATTCATCTAACTTTTGGGGTGTTTTTCTATAGTCCTCCCGATTCACGTCAACATCTGTATCCATCATTTGAAAAACAAGAGTTGAATTATCAATAGTCATTTTGAGGTCGTCAAATGTCTCTAAAAATGGTATAATGGAATGAATTTTGAAAAAGGAAGAGTGACATGTCAGTAAAAAGAAAAAAATGCTTGAAATCTTAGAAGGAATCGATATTCGTTTTAAGGAACCTTTGAAGACCTATACCTATACAAAGGTAGGAGGTCGAGCGGATTATCTGGTTTTACCACGCAATCGCTATGAGATGGCGCGTGTCGTCCAATTTGCCAATCAGGAGAATATTCCTTGGATGGTGCTAGGGAATGCTAGTAATATCATTGTTCGTGAAGGTGGAATTCGTGGTTTTGTTATCTTGTGCGATAAGCTTAATAACGTCTCAGTTGATGGTTATACCATCGAAGCGGAAGCTGGGGCCAACTTGATTGAAACGACACGTATTGCCCTTCGTCATAGTTTGACTGGTTTTGAGTTTGCTTGTGGGATTCCTGGAAGCATCGGTGGTGCGGTCTTTATGAATGCGGGTGCTTACGGAGGAGAGATTGCTCATATCTTGCAGTCTTGTCAAATTTTGACCAAGGAAGGGGAAATCGAGACCTTATCTGTCAAGGACTTGGCTTTTGGTTACCGCCATTCAGCTATTCAGGATTCTGGTGCCATTGTCTTGTCAGCTAAATTTGCCCTTGCTCCAGGAAATCACCAGGTCATCAAGCAGGAAATGGATCGCTTGACTCACCTTCGCGAACTCAAACAACCTTTAGAATACCCATCTTGTGGTTCAGTCTTTAAGCGTCCAGTTGGGCATTTTGCAGGTCAGTTGATTTCAGAGGCTGGTTTGAAAGGCTATCGTATCGGTGGTGTTGAAGTATCTGAAAAGCATGCTGGTTTTATGATCAATGTTGCTGACGGAACGGCCAAAGACTACGAGGACTTGATCCAATCTGTTATTGAAAAAGTCAAGGAACACTCAGGTGTCACCCTTGAGAGAGAAGTTCGAATCTTGGGTGAGAAGGAATAAGGTTTCGCCAGAATAGCTGCTGCTATGTCAATGGAAAGGGGGTGAAAGCCTATCGGTAGCGAAGATGTATGCAGGTGGTTTTACTCCCTGCAAGAGGTAGTAGCGGCCTGACAGAGCCCTGATCTGTTAATTTATGAAAAAAGAAGGAATTTATGCCAATTGAAAAAACCAATTATCGAATTCAAAAACGTCTCTAAAGTTTTTGAAGACAGCAACACCAAGGTTCTCAAAGACATTAACTTTGAGTTGGAAGAAGGGAAGTTCTACACTCTTTTGGGCGCATCTGGTTCAGGAAAATCAACTATTCTAAACATCATTGCAGGTTTACTAGATGCAACGACAGGTGATATTTTGCTGGATGGGGTGCGGATCAATGATATCCCAACCAACAAGCGAGATGTTCATACCGTCTTTCAATCCTATGCCTTGTTTCCACATATGAATGTGTTTGAAAAATGTTGCCTTTCCACTCCGCTTGCGTAAAATCGACAAGAAAGAAATCGAACAACGTGTAGCGGAAGTTCTCAAGATGGTCCAGCTGGAAGGTTATGAAAAACGTTCCATCCGTAAACTCTCTGGAGGACAACGTCAGCGTGTAGCCATTGCCCGTGCTATCATCAACCAACCCCGTGTGGTCTTGTTGGATGAGCCTTTGTCAGCGCTGGACTTGAAATTGCGAACAGACATGCAGTACGAACTGCGTGAATTGCAACAACGATTGGGGATTACCTTTGTCTTTGTCACTCACGATCAGGAAGAAGCCCTGGCCATGAGTGACTGGATTTTCGTTATGAATGATGGCGAGATTGTTCAGTCTGGAACGCCAGTGGACATCTACGATGAGCCGATTAATCACTTTGTTGCCACCTTTATCGGTGAGTCCAACATCTTGCCAGGAACCATGATTGAGGACTACTTGGTCGAGTTTAACGGCAAACGCTTTGAAGCGGTCGATGGGGGGATGAAGCCAAATGAGCCTGTCGAGGTTGTCATTCGTCCAGAGGACTTGCGCATTACCCTTCCTGAAGAAGGCAAGCTCCAAGTTAAAGTTGATACCCAGCTTTTCCGTGGGGTTCATTACGAGATTATCGCCTATGACGAGCTCGGAAATGAATGGATGATCCACTCGACACGTAAGGCCATTGTGGGTGAGGAAATTGGTCTGGACTTTGAACCAGAAGATATCCACATCATGCGTCTCAACGAAACCGAAGAAGAGTTCGATGCTCGTATCGAGGAGTACGTAGAAATCGAAGAGCAAGAAGCAGGTCTGATTAACGCGATCGAGGAGGAAAGAGATGAAGAAAACAACCTCTAAACTCTTTGTAGTGCCCTACATGCTTTGGATTGCCCTCTTTGTCCTTGCACCCTTGGTCTTGATTTTTGGACAATCCTTTTTTTCAACATCGAAGGGCCAGTTTAGTTTAGAAAACTATAAATCCTATTTTGCGTCACAAAACTTGACCTATCTCAAAATGAGTTTTAACTCAGTTCTCTATGCAGGAATTGTAACTCTAGTGACACTCTCGATTAGCTACCCAACAGCCCTCTTTTTGACCCGTCTCAAGCACCGTCAGCTCTGGCTTATGCTGATTATCCTACCGACATGGATTAACCTGCTCCTCAAGGCCTATGCCTTTATCGGGATTTTTGGTCAAAATGGCTCTATTAACCAATTCTTGGAATTTATCGGAATCGGTTCGCAGCAGTTGCTCTTTACCGATTTCTCCTTTATCTTTGTCGCAAGCTACATCGAGCTTCCCTTTATGATTTTGCCGATTTTCAATGTCTTGGACGATATGGATAACAATCTTATCAATGCCAGCTATGACCTCGGTGCGACCAAGTGGGAGACCTTCCGCCATGTCATTTTTCCCCTTTCTATGAACGGGGTAAGAAGTGGTGTCCAATCAGTCTTTATCCCAAGTTTGAGTCTTTTCATGCTGACACGTTTGATTGGTGGGAACCGCGTTATCACGCTGGGAACGGCCATTGAGCAGAACTTCCTGACCAATGACAACTACGGTATGGGTTCTACCATTGGTGTGATCCTCATCCTGACTATGTTCATCACCATGTGGGTGACTAAGGAAAGGAGAGAACGATGAAAAAATTTGCCAATCTCTACCTAGCCTTTGTCTTTATCATCCTTTATTTGCCAATTTTTTACTTGATTGGCTATGCCTTTAATGCTGGTGATGATATGAATAGCTTTACTGGTTTTAGCTTGAGCCATTTTAAAACCATGTTTGGTGATGGTCGTCTCATGTTGATCCTCACCCAGACCTTCTTCTTGGCCTTTTTATCAGCCTTGATAGCGACCATTATCGGGACTTTCGGTGCCATCTATATCTACCAGTCTCGTAAGAAATACCAAGAAGCCTTTCTATCACTCAATAATATCCTCATGGTTGCGCCTGATGTTATGATTGGTGCCAGCTTCTTGATCCTCTTTACCCAGCTTAAGTTTTCACTTGGCTTTTTGACGGTTCTATCTAGTCACGTGGCCTTCTCGATTCCAATCGTAGTGCTCATGGTTTTGCCACGATTGAAAGAGATGAATGGGGATATGATTCATGCGGCTTATGACCTTGGTGCCAGTCAATTTCAGATGTTCAAGGAAATCATGCTTCCGTACCTGACACCGTCTATCATTGCAGGTTATTTCATGGCCTTTACCTATTCGCTGGATGACTTTGCCGTGACCTTCTTTGTAACGGGAAATGGCTTTTCAACCCTGTCAGTCGAGATTTACTCTCGTGCTCGCAAGGGGATTTCGTTAGAAATCAATGCCTTGTCTGCCCTCGTCTTTCTCTTTAGTATTATCCTAGTTGTAGGTTATTATTTTATCTCACGTGAGAAGGAGGAGCAAGCATGAAAAAACTCTATTCATTTTTAGCAGGAATTGCAGCGATTATCCTTGTCTTGTGGGGAGTTGCTCATCATCTAGATAGTAAAATCAACAGTCGAGATAGTCAAAAATTGGTTATCTACAACTGGGGAGACTACATTGATCCCGAACTCTTGGAGCAATTCACAGAAGAAACAGGGATCCAAGTCCAGTACGAGACCTTTGACTCTAACGAAGCCATGTATACTAAGATCAAGCAGGGTGGAACGACCTACGATATTGCCATCCCAAGTGAGTACATGATTAACAAGATGAAGGACGAAGACCTTTTGGTTCCACTTGATTATTCTAAGATTGAGGGGATCGAACATATCGGGTCTGAATTTTTAAATCAGTCTTTTGACCCAAATAATCAGTACTCTATCCCATATTTTTGGGGTACCTTGGGAATTGTCTACAATGAAACCATGGTGGAAGAAGCACCTGAGCATTGGGATGACCTCTGGAAACCAGAGTATAAGAACTCTATCATGCTCTTTGATGGAGCACGTGAGGTGCTGGGACTCGGACTTAACTCGCTCGGTTACAGCCTCAACTCAAAGGATCCTCAGCAGTTGGAAGAAACGGTAGACAAACTCTACAAACTGACTCCAAATATCAAGGCCATCGTGGCGGACGAGATGAAGGGTTACATGATTCAAAACAATGCGGCTATCGGGGTGACCTTCTCAGGAGAAGCCAGCCAGATGCTGGAGAAAAATCCTAACCTCAAGTATGTCGTTCCGACAGAAGCCAGCAACCTTTGGTTTGACAACATGGTCATTCCAAAAACCGTGAAAAACCAAGATGCAGCCTATGCCTTTATTAACTTTATGTTGAAACCCGAAAATGCTCTGAAAAATGCAGAATATGTCGGCTATGCAACACCAAATAACACGGCTAAGGAACTGCTCCCAGAGGAGACCAAAGAAGACAAGTCCTTCTATCCAGACGCTGATACCATGAAAAACCTGGAAGTTTATGAGAAGTTTGACCATAAATGGACAGGAAAATACAGCGACCTCTTCCTTCAATTCAAAATGTATCGGAAGTAGAAGTAAAACGTAAGGAAACGAATCAGTTGACGCTGGTTCGTTTTTTGTATTAAAAAAATTTATATTTGGGGTTGACAAAAGGAATTTTAATGATAAAATAGTATCCTTTATACATTTAGGAGGAATAAAAAAAGGTATGTGATTAATTTGGTATTCAGAAATGAAAAACTCTTTCAAAATATGGTATACTAATAGTAGTTTCCAATAGATTATATCTAGTGCTTGTTATAGGTTCACATACAAGATATGGTGTATAGATACCTATCTACCTCGCGAGGGGTCGGAAACACAATAAGCATTTTTATAAAATCAGGATAAGTTTTTTGTATAGCTACCTATCTACTTTCGAGAGGGGCCGGAAACGGTGTGTAGTTCGTAACAGGATTAGAGTAAACTTCGGTATAGCTACCTATCTACCTCGCGAGGGGCCGAAAACTGTTCTGGTATAGCACCATATTCCTCAGCAGCATTCAGTATAGATACCTATCAACCTCGCGAGGGGTCGGAAATCCGAAGACGTTGATTTTGTAGATGTTTTCAAATGACGTATAGATCCCTATCTACCTAGAGAGGGGACAGAAACTTGACAACACTTGTAGCTGCAACAAAGTCATCCATAGTGTATAGCTACCTATCTACCCCGAGAGGGGCCGGAAACTGTTTTGATTCTATATGCATTGAGTAATTTCCGGTTTTACCGTATAGCTCCCTATCTACCTCGAGAGGGGCCGGAAACTCGACTAAAAATTTTGGTGAGCCAGAAATTGCAACTGTATAGCTACCTATCTACCTCGGGAGGGGCCGGAAACGGATTCTGGCCTGGGTTCTGGCCTGGGTTTTCACCTGGGTTCTGGCCTGGGTATAGCTACCTATCAACCTCGCGAGGGGACGGAACAATATGTGGATCAAGAACTTTGTATCCTTGTTCATTGACTGTATAGACACCTATCTACCTCGAGAGGGGCCGGAAACCGTGGTAAACCATTTTGTTCAAACAAATCTTCCCAGGTATATAGCTACCTATCTACCTCGCGAAGGGGCCGGAAACACATTTTAATTTCTCTCTTTCTCTTTATGATTTAATTAGTATAGATACCTATCTACCTCGAGAGGGGCCGGAAACTGTTCTGCGAAATCGTTTTCCATGTGCAAACGTCGAGTGTATAGCTACCTACTCTACCTCGCTAGAGGTCGGAAACGACTCCACCTCCTCAATCTCAATACCTTCGCAATCGAACGTATAGGAACTTATCTACCTCGCGAGGGGCCGGAAACGGATAAGAGCCATCTGACTCCTCCCACCACCAGCCGGGTATAGCTACCTATCTACCTCGAGAGGGACCGGAAACAAATTAAGGATTTTTAAAGAGTCCCTGAAAGTTAGTATAGCTACCTATCTACCTCGAGAGAGGACGGAACTTCTTCTTTTATCTTGTTTTTAGGCTTTATATACATGTGTATATATACCTATCAACCTCGCAAGGGGCCGGAAATGCACCAAGTACATGTGTATCTGTAAGTGCCATATTTCGTGTAGAACAATCTATTCGCCCCGCGAGGGGTCGGAAACGCAGATAGAACAATCCAGATTGCGATGAATCGTTTGTATAGATACCTATCTACCTCGCGAGGGGCCGGAAACAGTGATTGCTCCTTGTAGGTATAGCCTTCAGACTGTTGCTTATAGCTACCTATCAACCTCGCGAGGGGCCGGAAACCTACTTAGGAACGCCTTCACTTGATAGAAAACATCTGTATAAGAACCTAACTACCTCGCGAGGGGCCGGAAACGGATAGAGTTCAATAGGTCAATGTTCGAAACTGGTTTCATATAGATACCTATCTCCCTCGCGAGGGGCCGGAAACATTGAGATAATGAGCTCTTTCAGTGACTGCTCTACTGTATAGCTACCTATCTACCTCAAGAGGGGCCGGAAACGCTGCGGGGATAAGTCCTTTAATTTTCATTGTTTTGTATAGCTACCTATCTACCTCGAGAGGGGACAGTTTCATAAGGGCAAAGGATTCCAAAAGTAAAAGAAAAAAGCGCTCATGAGAAACCAAAAGCGCAATTGTATCAATAAAGGAGGCATATGAAACGCATCGATATATCATTTAAGCGGATAGACCAATCACCGAGCGACCTATCGACAAAATTCCAAGGTTTTCTCATGGAAAAGTTGGAACCAGACTATGTGACTTGGCTACATGAGCAGGAGACCAACCCCTACTCACTAAAAATCATCCATCAAAAGGACAAGACCCTATGGTCCCTTCATCTCCTGGCGGATGAGGCTGTCAAGCAGATTTTGCCTGTTCTCTTGGAGCTCAAGAAAGTAGAACTTCATGATTTACCGACTCTCATGGTGGAGTCTTTATCCATGCAAGATCTCAGTTCGGAGCAACTCTTTGAGTTCTTTAATGAAAACCAAGATCGGTCACTCTACACTATCCATTTTCAAACTCCAACAGGATTTCGCTCCCAGGGAGAGTACGTGCTCTTTCCGACCATGCGTCTCATCTTTCAGAGTTTGATGATGAAGTATGCACGTCTGGTCGAGAATCGTCAGGACATCGAAGAGGAAACCCTGGACTACTTGGTCAAGCATAGTAGGATTAGCAGCTATCGATTGGAGTCCAGCTATTTTAAAATCCATGGCAAAAAAATTCCTGGTTTCAGGGGGAGACTGACCTTTAAGATTACAGGTCCAAATACCCTGAAAGCATATGCCAATATGCTTCTAAAATTTGGGGAGTACTCAGGTCTCGGTATGAAAACTAGCTTAGGGATGGGAGGTATAGAACTTGAAGAAAGAAAAGATTGATTTAGTTTATGGATCGCTTTTGCACGCTATCGGCAAGGTGATTCAAGGTTCCAGGTATGATGAGAAAGACCTAGGTACCATTGGGTCCGAATGGTTTAAACGCTTTTCGGATAATGAAAAAATAGCTCAGCAGATAGCCAAGGCGACTTCTAATGATTTGCCGCCGAATTTAGCTCCTGATAGTTTGGTCTATATCACGTCAGCTGCGGCAAAGATTGCTTCAGGTCTAAAAGGGGTAGCAGACACTCATCAAGGGAAAGAAGATTTCCTAAGTAAACAATCGGATATCTTTAATGTTTTTTTCAGATATCCCTAGTCTGCGTTATCTTGATTCACGGCTATTAGAGCTTGACGGGGAGCCAAACTATGCCAAGGAATTGAGTGAGCCGTCTGACCAGTCAAACTATGACTTGATAGTAGAGACCTTAGAAAAAGAGTTTGAGAGATTGGACTTTAGCCAATCTGAGATAGATGCCCTTTTGAATCTCCTTGAGTCTACTCTTTCCTATGTACCTGTTTCGACAAGAACCAAGGGATTATCAGATATTTCTCTAGCAACCTACAGTCGTCTGACAGCTGGGTTTGCCCTAGCTATAGAGGACTATTTAGCAGATAAGAATTGTCGTGACTATGAGAAGATACTAGGGCAAGATTTAGAAGCTTTTTATAGCGAAAAAGCCTTTTTATTAGCAAGTTTTGACCTGTCAGGGATTCAGGACTTTATCTACAATATCGCAACAGCTGGTGCAACCAAGCAACTAAAAGCACGTTCCTTGTATCTAGATTTTATGGGGGAACATATCGCTGACAGCTTACTGGAGAAGTTAGAGCTGACAAGGGCTAATCTACTCTACGTCGGTGGAGGGCACGCCTACTTTATCCTTCCAAACACCGAAAAAACTAGAGAAACCTTGGCTAGCTTTGAAGCAGAATTTAATCAGTTTTTGGTCAAGCATTTCCAGACAGGTTTGTACGTAGCATTTGGTTGGAGTCCGTTTTCTGCCAATGATATGACAACGACACTGGCCGACTATCGAAAAGTCTATCAAACAACTAGTCGGATGATTTCCCAAAAGAAAATTTCTCGTTATGATGCAAAAACTCTCCTTGAACTCAACCAAGGAGGAAAAAGTTCCCAGAGAGAATGTGCTATTTGCCACTCAGTCGAAAAGCTTACCAAGCATAAAGATCAAGAAGTCTGCCATATCTGTGCAGGAATGTATCGCTTTGCCAAGGAAATACAAGAAAACTACTATATTGTGACAAAAGAAAAAGGCCTGCCGATAGGTCCAGGAGCCTATATTAGGGGTATTTCCAAAGCCAATCTTGATAAAGAAGAGTGGGACCGTGTTTATGTCAAGAATAGTTATAGCACAGATATGCTAAAAGCAACTCATGTCTTTGTCGGAGATTACAAGTATGATGAGATTTACGAGTATGCTAAACTATCTCAGGAGTCTGGTCAAGGTATTAAGCGTCTGGCAGTTGTTCGACTAGATGTAGATGACCTAGGAGCAGCCTTTATGGCTGGATTCTCTTATCAAGATAGTGGCAAGTATAATACTCTGGCACGCTCGGCAACCTTCTCTAGAAGTATGAGTCTCTTCTTTAAGGTCTATATCAACCAGTTTGCCAAAGAGAAAAAACTATCAATCATTTATGCCGGTGGAGATGATGTATTTGCTATCGGTTCTTGGCAGGATATTATTGAGTTTACTATTTGTCTCCGACAAAACTTTATCAAGTGGACAAATGGTAAATTAACCCTATCAGCAGGGATCGGCCTCTTTCCAGATAAAACTCCGGTTAGCCTGATGGCTGAAGAAACTGGTAAGCTAGAAGGAGCAGCAAAGGATAACGACAAGGATAGTATTTCCCTTTTTGAAAAAAATTATACCTTGAAGTTCGACCAATTTATTGACAATGTCTATAATGGGAAACTGAAGAGCATTCGTTACTACTTTAATATTCAAGATGAGCGAGGAAAGAGTTTTGTATACAGACTGATTGAGCTCCTTCGTAACTACGATCGTATGAATATTGCTCGATTAGCCTATTATTTGACGCGCTTAGAGGATCAAACTTCTAAGGATAAAAAAAGAAGAGTTTAAAGAGTTTAAAGATTTATTCTTTTCTTGGTATACAGGTAGCGATAATGAACGTAAGGAAGCAGAGATAGCTTTACTTCTATATATTTATGAGATTAGAAAGGATTCATAGATGGCAATTTTAACAGATGATAATTACGTAGATAAGGCAGAAAAAAACCATTAAAAATTTAGTAACTGATAAGCGTAATTTTAAAAAATAGAAATTCAGATGTTCTATCCATGAGTAAACTACGAAACTTATTGAGTTTAACGAGTACCCTCTTTGATGAAAGTAAGGTCCGCGATTACGAAGAATTGAAGGATAAGATTGCCTATTTGAGAGTCCAATTCGTCTATCAATCAGGACGTGAAGAGGCAGTCCTGGACTTAGTTCAAAAAGGTGAGATTCTACCAATTTTAAAAGAAATTAATAGTAGGGAAAGTCTCCAACGTTTTTGTCGCTATATGGAAGCGCTAGTAGCTTATTTTAAATTTTATGGAGGAAAAGATTAATGACACTTGCAAAAATTCAAGTAACAGCACAAATCCGTCTAGAGACAGGACTTCATATTGGGACAAGCAATGCTTTTGCGGCAATTGGGGCTACTGATTCGCCTGTAATCAAGGATCCTATTACTAACTTACCCATTATTCCTGGTTCAAGTATCAAAGGAAAAATGCGTACACTGCTGGCAAAAGTATATAATACTAAATTAGCAGAAAAACCAGGAGACGATGGGGAAATTATTAGTCGTCTCTTTGGGAATAGTTCAGACAAAAACTATAAAGTAGGAAGACTCATCTTTAGAGATGCCTTTCTAACTAACAAAAAAGATTTAGATTCACGAGCTGTCAAAGGTTATACTGAAGTTAAGTTTGAAAATACTATTGATCGTATCACTGCTGAAGCAAATCCAAGACAAATTGAACGTGCTATTCGAGACAGTATCTTTGGATTTGAGTTAATCTATGAGGTGACAGACAAGAGTCAATCTCAAGTAGAAGAAGATTTCAAAGTGATTCTTGATGGATTAAAACTGTTGGAACTTGATTATTTAGGTGGTTCTGGCTCTCGTGGATATGGTAAAGTTGCTTTTGAGGATCTTAAAGCAAGTACAGTTTTCGGAAACTATGATGTTAGTAGATTGAATGAACTTTTAACTACGGAGGTCTAGTATGACCTATAAGATGTATATTATGAACTTCCATACTGCGCACTTTGGAGCAGGTACTCTGGATAGTTCTAAAATGACTTTTGCAGCCGACCGATTATTTTCTGCCTTAGCTATTGAGGCGAAAAAAATGGGGAAAATGGAGGAACTTGTGTCATTAGCAGTTCAAGATGATTTTGTTTTGACTGATGCCTTTCCTTATCAGTCAAGTCCATTTTTACCGAAGCCGATAGAATTTCCAAAGTTTGAACAGCCGGACTTAACAACGGATGTTAAAGAAGTAAGACGTCAAGCGAAAATGGCAAAGAAACTTCAGTTTATTCCTTTGGATAAATTTGATTCTTTTGTAAATGGGACTCTTTTTGAAGATGCAGAACATGCAGTAACAAACATTGTCACTAAAAACCAACCTCATGTGGATGGGGCTCTTTATCAAGTTTCTACTGTTAGATTTACAGACGGCTCTTCTCTTTACGTGATTGCTAACGAGTCTGAGCTCTTGAATGAACTCATGACAAGTTTGCAGTATACAGGAATTGGGGGCAAACGATCCAGTGGCTATGGACGATTTGATTTGACAATTACCGATATACCTGATGCTTTTAAAAATCGTCTCACCAAGGTTCATCAAGGAACAGTCATGACCTTAACGACTTCTCTACCAGTCGAAAAGGAACTTGAATATGCTATGGAAACTGGTTCCTATTTACTAAGTAAATCAAGTGGTTTTGCTTTTAGTACAGAAACTAATGAAAATTACCGTAAGCAGGATTTATATAAGTTTGCTTCTGGATCTACTTTCTCTGAAACCTTTTCGGGACAGATTGTGGATGTAAGACCTCTTGATTTCCCACATGAAGTATTAAACTATGCTAAACCACTATTTTTCAAGATGGAGGGAGAAAGATGAAAACAGAATATAGAACCTTTCAATTCAACCTCCTAGCTATGGCCCCTATCCATATTGGGAATGGTGAAAAATATACTTCTCGAGAATTTATCTATGAAAATGGGTACTTTTATTTCCCTGATATGGGTAAGTTTTATAATCGAATGGTAGAGAAAGGTTATGATCAGAAGTTTGAGCGCTTTTTACAAGAGAGAAAGGCAAGTGCCAGTAATAATCGTTTGATTTCCTTTTTAGAGGATAACCGTATTTCTGACCGTGATTTTGGTGGTTATAGGATTAAAGAGACTGGTTTTGAAACGGAAAAGAACAACATTGATTCCAAGTTAGGTACTATTAATGAAGTGGCAAAGTTTATGAGAGACCCTTTTGGTAATCCCTATATTCCAGGTAGTTCCTTAAAGGGAGCTATTCGAACCATTTTAATGAACACAAATCCTGAGTGGAACAATAAGAACGCAGTTGATTTTCGTGGAAGAAGTCCTAAAGAAAACAAAAAGATGATTCCATGGGGGGCCAAAAAGGGTCAAGAATTTAATGACTTGTTTAATGCTCTTCGTGTTAGTGATAGTGAGCCATTTAGCAATGACAGTCTTATTTTAGTTCAAAAGTGGGATCATAAAGCCAAGCCCCCTCTTGCCAAACCTCTTCCTTTATATAGAGAAGCAATCGCGCCCTCAACTAAAAATCAATTTCACCATTACTACAACTACTAAAGGAAGCTGGAATCCTAATAGAGGAATTAGGAAAGAGAGCGCAAGCCTTTTACAAAGCATATAAAAACTTTTTCTTATCAGATTTTTCCTGAAAATTAAAAATTCAGCCAAATCTTCAATATCCTATATACTTGGGTGCTGGTAGTGGAGCTTGGACAAAAAAACAATTTTTTTAAAACAAGCAAACGGTATTTTACAAGAACGTTATCAGAATAGCAAAACCACTAGGATGGTTGAAAAGGGAGTCTTGAAACTAACAAAAGCTCCAATGGAAAGTGTTAAAACAACACAAGGACCTCGAAAACTGATAATGAATGACGAGTCTTTCTATGAAATGGGCAAGGCAAACTTTATGATTAAGGAGATTACTAAATGACGGTTTTGATTTCAGCAGTGGGTGATACAGATCCTATCAGTAAGAACAGAGATTCAGCCTTAATGCACATAACTCGAAAATATAAACCAGAAAGAATCATCTTACTCTATAGTGAGGAAATGTTAGTTAAAAAAACTCTTATTGAGAGAGCCCTTTTTTTCATTTAAAGACTATAAACCTGATGTGAAAAATTCATGAGCAAATCTTAAGGAATGATGAGGTTTATTTGTATGATAAAATGTATGAAGTCATAGGAAAAAAATTATAAAAGAGTATTCTAAATTAGGGGAGGAATTAATTCTAAATCTATCTTCTGGTACTCCTCAGATAAAATCAGCTCTATTCGCTATAAACCGAATTGATGACTATAATACGAAGGCAATTCAAGTTACCACTCCTAGTAATTCATCTAACAATCCCCAAAAAAATACTCTCCAGGAAGAGGAAGATAATCTGTTTAAAAAAATAATGAAGATAATCAGGATAATTATGAAAACAGATGTATCATGGATATAGCGGAGAAGTTCAATCATTCTTTAGTTAAACGTCATTTAAGAAGTTTGATAGAGTCATATGATTATTTAGCTGTTGAAAAGATTGTTATCCGGAGAGATTCGAAGGGGCTGCTTTCAAATAAGCAGTTAGCTCGTTTAAGAATCATTCTAACCGACTTAGTAAATGTTTTTAAAAAACAAGAAGTTCTTTCAGAAATTCAGAAATATCCACTTTCAGAGGTTGAGAAAAAAAGCCCTTAATTATTTTTTTGATGATTGAGATTTTTAAACAAACGAGGTCAAGTAGCAGATGTTTTGATTAAGTCAAAATCATTAGTCGAATTTATATTAGAAGATAGAATAAAAAGGAACCATCCGAATCTAATAACATATAAAAAAATAAGTTACCTAAACTAAAACAAAGAACATCAAGATTTTGAAAAAAAGTTATCGGTTATTTAGATAGTGATTATAAAAAAAGCACAGAATGAAAATGAAGGCAAAAAGAAGACTTTTCTCCTACAACAACTCTAAATCTAATTATATACACTAAAAATTTTTAGAGTATTACAAATATAGTCCTGAATTAATTAAGTCACTTAGAGTTATCATTTCTTTAAACAATGAGAGAAATAAGGTGGCACATGGTTTGTCAGAGATTGATAGTAAACTAGTCAATTCTAAGAAATTGCAACAGACAATAGATACCTTGCGCTTTATTTTACAAGATACATTCGAGATTGATGATAGCTATTTCTTTTTGTTATCAAGCACTTAATAATGAAATGCTTGACTTACTTCGTCAATAATGCATACCTTTATTGATAAGTCTACCTTTCTGGTGAAACATTTCATGAGATTATGAGTCCTTGTTTTTCCAGTTGACGCAAAC